>Ga0208879_1000518_pt1 | contig 39922 bp, 37 predicted proteins | sample Knorr_S15_td_Bot_FD_185605 | JGI IMG/M metagenome (GOLD analysis project Ga0208879, IMG submission 185605) | Marine microbial communities from Southern Atlantic Ocean transect - Knorr_S15_td_Bottom_ad_5009_LV_A (SPAdes) (version 2) | ecosystem: Environmental > Aquatic > Marine > Oceanic | place... | reverse complement strand
CGACCACGCGATCGGGATGTTGATCGGCTGCAACCGGCGCTTCCTGCGGGTGGAGCGCGGGCTGAAGCAGTCGCTCGAGCCGTGGGATTGCCGGGCTGTGGAGCCGGTTCCGCGCTTGGCCGGGGCGACGCTGGGCATCGTCGGCTTGGGGCGCATTGGCCAGGCGACGGCGCAACGGGCCAAGGCGATGCGGATGCGGGTGATTGCGCACGACCCGTATCTGCGACCCGGCATCGAGAAGGTGTTTGGGGTGGAGATGGTCAGCCTCGCGGAGTTGCTGGAGACGAGCGACGCGGTGTCGCTGCACGTGCCGTTGACTGACGAGACGAGGCAAATGATCGACGCTGATGCGCTTGGCCGTATGAAGCCAAGTGCGATTCTCGTGAACACTGCGCGTGGTGCGGTGGTGGATACGGCGGCTTTGGCGGCAGCGTTGCGCGAGGGCAAAATCGCCGGTGCGGGCGTTGACGTGCTCCCGACGGAACCGGCCCGGGCCGACGAGCCACTGATTCAACTTTGGCGCGACGCTGATGAGTCGAATGTCAATTTGATCCTCACGCCGCACACGGCGTTTTATTCCGTTGAGGGGCTGCTGGAGATGCGCACCAAGGCGGCGGAGGAGATTGTCCGGGCGTTGCGCGGCGAGAAATTGATCAACTGCGTGAACGCCCAGTGGCTGCCGAAGGAAATGCGCGACAGGGTTTTGGTTGGGACGCCCCCGACAGTCTGATAAGCTGCGCCGACGTGGATATTAACCCGTCTCAACTGGCGAACGGAGTGGCGATGTGGCTTTGCCTCGTTGCGCTGCTTTCTTTTCATGAGTACGGCCACGCTTGGGCGGCGCACAAGTGCGGCGACGATACTGCACATATAATGGGTCGGATGACCATCAATCCCATCGTGCACATCGACCCGATCGGCACGGTGCTTATTCCGTGGGTGATGATTCTTTTTATGGCGACCAACACGGAATTTGGCTTCGCCATATTCGGCTGGGCCAAGCCGGTGCCAGTCAATCCGAGCAATTACGGCAACCTCAAACGCGATGATATTCTTGTCTCAATGGCCGGCCCGGCGATGAATGTGATCTTGGCTTTTGTCATTCTTGGCCTGTACCGCTTGGGCCTCGCGCTGGGGGATTGGCCTGATGCCAGTATCATTCATCAAATGCCGATGATTGCGTTTCTGAGCATGATTTTGTGCGTGTTCAACCTGATTCCGATCCCGCCGCTGGACGGGTCGCACGTGATGCGCCATGTCATCGGCATGAGCGAGGAAACCTACATGCGGATCGCACAATACGGCTTCATTATTCTCATTGTTGTGATCAACTTCTTCCCACAAGTATTCGGTCTCGTGATTGGTATTTCGATTGGAATGATTCAGTTATTTCAGTCGATACTTTTGTTTTAGAGGATGAAAAAAAATCCGGAGAAAACGTTTGCGCAGCTTGGCTATCCCGGGCGGTTGATTGCCGTCGAGGGGATCGACGGCTCCGGCAAGTCCACGCAGATTTACCTGCTGCAACGCTGGCTGGAGTTGCAGGGGCTCAAGGTGTTTTTCAGCGAGTGGAATTCGTCCGAGCTCGTCAAGAGCGCCACCCGCCGGGGCAAGGCAGAGCGGCTTCTCACGCCGACGACTTTCAGCCTGATCCACGCCACCGACTTCGCCGATCGCTACGAGCGCCAACTCGTGCCACTGCTCAAGGCCGGTTACATCGTGCTTTGCGACCGGTATAAATTCACGGCGTTCGCGCGCGACACGGTGCGTGGCTGCTCGCCGGACTGGGTGCGGCGCATTTACAGTTTCGCCGCTCTGCCGGATTTGACCTTTTTTTTCAAAGCCCCGCTTGAGGTTTCGCTGCATCGTATTTTGCAGGGGCGACCGCAGCTCAAGTATCACGAGGCCGGGATGGACCTTGGCCTGTCGAGCGATATCGAGGAAAGTTTCAAGCTCTTTCAGGGCCGGTTGCTTAAGGTCTATTCCGTTATGAAGAGCGAGTTTGGACTGATTCAAATCAACGCCAATCAGCCAATCGAAAAACAGCAGGAACAGGTGCGCCAATGCTTGACCAAGGCAATCGACCTTGGGCAATACGAACTCGACAAACTGTCATGACAGCCAAGCGCAAAATCGCCGGCAGACGGAAGGCCACCTCGCGGGTGAAGTCGCCCAAACCCTTGGCCAAGCGCTTCATCGGGCACGCGCTGCCGGGCATCAAACCCAGCGAGTTGACCGGCCGCCTGATCGTCATCGAGGGGGCCGACGGGTCGGGTCGCTCTACGCAGATTCGGCGCTTGGTCGATTGGCTCGAGGCCAGCGGACACGCCACCACGCAGGTTGGCCTCAAGCGCTCGAACCTCGCCAGCGAGGAACTCGAGAGCGCCAAAAACGGAAACATTCTCAACCGCACGACACTAAGTTTGTTTTACGCGACCGACTTCGCCGACCAGCTCGAAAATATCATCATCCCGTCACTGCGTGCCGGGTTCATCGTACTGGCGGACCGGTATATTCACACGCTCATGGCGCGCGACATGGTGCGCGGACTCGACGCGGACTGGGTGAAGAGCCTTTACAGCATCGCCATCAAGCCGGATGCGGTTTTTTATCTCAAACTGCCGCCGGAGAAATTGATTCAGCGCAACTTCATGAAAAACCACACGCTCGACTACTGGGAGAGCGGCATGGACCTCGGACTGTCGCTCGACATGTTTGACAGCTTCGTGCAGTACCAGCAGTTGCTCGCCGACAAGTTCGACGAGTTCCGCCGCCGCTGGGGGTTCACCACTGTCGACGCCGCCCAGTCGATGAACGAGTTGAACCATGAGTTGCGCCGCAAGGTCGAGCGTGTTCTTGGTTAGCACCCGAACTATCCCATGGAGGAGCATTACATCGGGGTGGACCTTGGCGGGACAAAAATCCTCGCCGGGATTTTCGACGCCGACACCCGCTGCCTCGCCACGGAAAAAACCAAGACCAAATCGGAGCACGGCTACGATGCCGTTTGCGCCCGAATCGTTTCGGCCGTCCGCTCCGCCGCCGAGTCGGCCGGCATCGACTTGGCCAAGGTCACCGGCGCGGGCATCGGCGCGCCCGGCTCGATCAGCAGCGACGAGTCGCGCGTGTTGTTCGCCCCCAACCTTGGCTGGCGCGACGTGCCGCTCAAGGCCGACCTCGAGGCTCAACTCGGCTGCCCTGTCTGGCTTGGCAACGACTGCAACGTGGCGGCGACGGGTATCCACCGGCATGAACTCGAGGCCAAGCCGAACGACTTGGTCAGCATTTTTCTCGGCACCGGCATCGGCGCGGGCATTATTTCCAACGGCGTTTTCTTGACCGGAGCCACCCGTGCCGCCGGTGAAGTGGGGCACATGATTCTCGACCCGAACGGGCCAATTTGCCGCTGCGGCACGAGCGGTTGCTTCGAGGCACTCGCCAGCCGCACGGCGATTTTCAACAAAGTCAAATCAGCCGTGAACGACGGCGGCGAACTCACGCAATTGATGGAGGCCGACGACGATTCCGTGACCCGCATTCGCAGCGGCAAACTCCGCCGCGCCATCGAAGCCGGCGACAAGCTGGCCGTGCGGGTGCTCGACGAAACCTGTTTTTACACCGGCCTCGCCATCGCCAACCTCTGCAACCTGCTCAATCCGGAAGTGGTCGCGCTTGGCGGCGGACTCATCGAGCAACTGCACACCGTCATGTTGCCGAAAATCCGCGACGCCGCGCTGGAGCGAATCATGCCCGGAGCGCGTCAGGTGCGCATCATGGCCACCACCCTCGGCGACCACGCCGGCATCACCGGAGCCGCCATCCTCGCCCGCGACCACGCCTGAACACTTATGCGGCGAGGCGTCATCGACATCGGCACCAACTCGGTCAAGCTGCTCATCGCAGATCTGTGCGATAGCGACATTTCGCCGCAACTCGAAACCAGCCGCCAAACCCGCCTTGGCTGCGGCCTCTACTCCGGCGGCAAACTCCAGGCCGAATCGATCCAGGCCACCGTCGCCGCGGTGAACGAGCTGCTCGCCTTGGCCAAGGCGAACGACTGCAGCGACACGCGAATCATCGCCACCAGCGCCGTACGCGACTCGAGCAACCCGGCCGAGTTGCTCGGCGCGCTTGGCCAGGCGGTGGACGTGCTCAGCGGCGACGACGAGGCGCGGCTCGTGTTTGCCGGCGTCATGGGCTGTCCGCTCTTGGCCAAGTCGCCGACGTTCGTGATCGACACCGGCGGCGGCAGCACCGAGTTCATCGTCGGCGACGCGGGCGGGATGCGTTTTTACACGAGCATCCCGCTTGGCTCGGTGCGTTTGATGGAGCGTCACGCCGTTTCCGATCCGCCGGCGGGAGGTGAACTGGAAACCGTCTGCAAATCGATCGACCAAGCCTTGAGCGAAACATCGCTGCCGGGCTTGCGCGGGCAACTCAACGCGCCTGGCCAAGCGCAGCAGTTTGCAATGATCGGCTCAGGCGGCATGGCCGGTATCCTCGCCAAGATGGAACTGGCCGACGACGCTTACGACCGGGAGCGGATGGAGGCCGTCGAGTTGCCGCTTGATCGGGTAACGGCTTGGCGCGAGCGGCTGTGGGGGTTGACCTTGGCCAGGCGCCGGGAAATCACCGGCCTGCCCCCCAAGCGCGCCGACGTCGCCCTGTTCGGCAGCCTGATTTACGAGCAGGCCATGCGGCAGCTTGGCTTCGCCGCCCTGCGGGTCAGCACGCGCGGCATCCGATTCGGCGTTCTGCGATCTAAATGAGGCCAGTCCTGAAAGGGCGCAATGGGAAAGATAGCCCAATTTTAACAATAAAGGGCTGGATTGTTTTGCTTGTCGGTTCCCGGGGCGTTGCCCCGGGCTATCGCATTTTGTCCCTTCGGGACAACGGATAAAAGAGCTTCGTGTCCTTCGAGTCCTTCGTGGTGAAAAAAGAAAACGCCGTGCCTCGAAACAAAAAAGACTCGCAAAACGGCCGGTTCGACTTTACAAAAACGCTCTCCACTGTCCCGTGGTGTAATGGTAGCACAGCGGTCTTTGACACCGTTAGTTTAGGTTCAAATCCTAGCGGGACAACCACTTCACGCTTCCTTCTCCCAAGCCCTCTGTTAACTTCCCGGCATGTTCTCGATGCCTCGATTGCCGCTTGCTTGCTTGGCTGTTGTCTTGCTGTTGGCCAAGGCCCACGCCGTTGAGGTGACGCTTGGCCAAGCGGTCTTCACCGTGCCGGACGGCTTCACGGTGGAGCAAGTCGCCGGGCCGCCGTTGGTTGACCGTCCGATTACGGCCTCGTTCGACGAGCAGGGGCGGCTGTACGTCGCCGACTCTTCCGGCTCGAATGATCCGGTCCAAAAACAGCTCGCGGAAAAGCCGCACCGCATCGTCCGGTTGGAGGATCGCGACGGCGACGGGCAGTTCGATCACTCCGTCGTGTTCGCCGACAAAATGATGTTCCCCGAGGGCACGCTTTGGCACGACGGTTCGCTTTACGTCGCCGCGCCCCCGAGCATTTGGCGACTGACTGATACCGACGGCGACGGCGTGGCCGACGAGCGGGAGGAGTGGTTCGAGGGCAAGACGCTCACCGGCTGTGCCAACGATCTGCACGGGCCGTACCTTGGCCGCGACGGGTGGGTTTACTGGTGCAAGGGCGCGTTCGCCGAGCAGCGCTATGCGGCGTTTCGCGGCGGCGAGCGTGTCTCGAGTGCCGCGCATATTTTCCGCCGCCACCCATCTGGCGGCCCGCACGAGCCGGTGATGGTTGGCGGCATGGACAACCCGGTGGACGTCGTTTTTTCGCCGAGCGGCGAGCGGTTTTTCACCACCACATTTTTCCAGTACCCCGCCGGTGGCCAGCGCGACGGATTGGTGCACGCCGTTTACGGCGGAGTTTACGGCAAGCCGCACGGCGTGGTGAACAGTCACCCGCGCACTGGCGATCTGATGCCGGTGATGGCGCACCTCGGCCCGGCAGCGCCGTGCGGCCTGGAGATTTACGAGTCGGCCGTGTTCGGCGGCGACTTCACCGGCAACCTGTTTTCCTGTCAGTTCAACTTGAACCGCGTGCAGCGCCACGTGCTGACTCCTGACGGCGCGACGTTCCGCTCGGAGGACTCCGATTTTCTCGCCTCGACCAACGCCGACTTTCACCCGACCGACGTGATCGAGGACGCCGATGGCAGTCTGCTCGTGCTCGACACCGGCGGTTGGTACAAGCTCTGTTGCCCGACGTCGCAGTTTTGGCGGCCGAAAGTCTTGGGCGCGATTTATCGCGTGAAAAAAACCGGAGCCAAGCCGCCAAGCGACCCGCGCGGCACGAAGCTCGACTGGGCGACTCCACCGCCCGAGGGCCTGGCCAAGCGACTCGACGACGTGCGACCGGCGGTGCGGCAGCGAGCCATCGCGGCCTTGGCCAAGCGCGGCGAAGCCGCCGTCCCCGCCTTGGCCAAGCGGCTGCGGCAGGGGAGCGAGCGGGCTCGGTTGAACGCCGTTTGGTCGCTGACTCGCATCCAAACCGCCAGCGCCCGCCAAGCGATTCGCGGCGTGTTGGCCAACTCGTCGCCGGTCGTTCAGCAGGCGGCGGCGCACTCGGCCGGACTGCGCCGCGATGCCGGGGCGATCGATGGCTTGATTCATTTGCTGAAAAATGCCCTGCCGCCGGTGCGCCGCGCGGCTGCCGAGGCGCTGGGCCGGATCGGCTCGCCGCGCGCTGCCGCGCCACTGCTCGCGCTCGCCGACGAGCCGATGGATCGCGCGCTCGATCACTCGGTCACCTTTGCGCTCATCGAGATCGCGCAGCCGGATGCTGTGTCGTTGTCGCGCTTGGCCAAGCGGCCGGGGGCGCTGCGCGTGGCATTGATGTCGCTCGACCAAATGGAAGGCGACAACTTGTCGGCTTCCGAGGTGTTGCCGTCACTTCAGTCGAGGTCGCCTGCGCTGCGCAAAACAGCGGAATGGATTTGCGATCGTCACCCGGAGTGGGGCGACGATCTCGCCGCGCATTACGCCGCCGAGCTTCGCCGGGTGAAGTCACCGGCGGACGTCCAGGCGCTCGCCGCGCGCTTGGCCAAACTCGCCACCGCACCGGCGATTCAAGCCGAGTTGGCCAAGGCCGTGGCCGATGTTTCCCAAGGCAAAGCCGCGCGACTGACCGCGCTCGCGGCGATGGCGTCCGCGCCTGTCAACCCCGCGCCCGACGCTTGGCTCGACGCGATCGACTCGACCGCCGCTCCGTTGCAGCCAGCGGCCGTGCAAACGCTCGTGAGCCTGCGCTTGGCCAAGGCGCAGCAGGAACGCGCTGCCGGAATGCTGCACCGCCTCGGCAACTCGCCGGCGTTGCCGCATCGGCAGCGCACGCTGGCTTACAGCGGGATTCCCGCCGGGCTGTTTGCGCCGGACGAAGTGGAGTTCGGCTATCTGCTGGGCCAACTCGACGCGGCCAAGCCGTTCACGCAACGCAGCAACGCAGCCAACGCGCTGGCCGGGGCCAAGTTGGCAGAGGCGCAGTTGGCTCGGCTCGCGAAACGACTCGGCAGCATCGGCTCGGCGGAGGCGACGGTGCTGTTGCCGGCATTCGGCCAAGGCCTTGCCGCGCCGATTGGCCAGGCGCTGTTGGCGGTGCTCGCGCAGGCGAACTGGTTGCGAGGGCTGGACGACGTCGTGCTGCAAAAGGCCACCGCCGGTTACGGCAAAACCGTCCAAGGCGAGGCGGCGGATTTGCTGGCCAAGGCCAAGGCGACCTCGCCGGATCAAGCCAAGTTGCTGCGGGAGTTGGCCGACGGGTTGCCGGGCGGCGACGCGCTCCGAGGCAAGGCGGTGTTCCGCGGGCCGAAAGCCGGTTGCTCGACCTGTCACTCGATGGCGTATCACGGAGGCCAGTTCGGGCCGGATCTGACGCGGATTGGCCAGGTGCGAAAAAAGATGGATCTGCTCGAGGCGATCGTTTTCCCAAGCGCCAGTTTCGTCCGCAGCTACGAGACGATGCAAGTGAGCACCAGCGACGGCGGCGTGCTGGCGGGGATCGTGAGCGATCAGGACGCGGGGCAGGTCACACTGGCGCTTTCGCCGGAAAAAAGCGTGAGAGTGGAGCGGGGAAACATCCGAAACTTGGAGCCGCTTCACGTGTCACTGATGCCGGCCGGGATGAATACCATTCTCACCCAACAGCAACTCGCCGACCTTATCGCCTACCTAGAGGCAAGCCGGTGAAGCGGAGCGGGTGCCAAATACAATTCAATGGCTCCCCGAATGTTTTGGAATGCTTCGTCGCGTGTTTTCCCTTGTGACCAGCAGCTTTTTTAACCTTCAAGTCGAAAACCCAGTCATTGAGCATCACTGAGTCAATGTTGCTTCTGTGGGGAGCTTGTTCAGTACAATTTGATCGAAGTCGACCTTGTTGCTGGCGTTGTCTATGTCGATCCCCGTGACATGGCCGTTCGCATCTTAATCCAAAACAATTCCCTCTGAGATTTCACGGCTGTCCGTGCAGGGCCTGGACGACAAATCGATGTAGAGAGTATCGGTGTCCTTGTGGCAGTTCAGTTTCATTTTATGAGTCTCCTGTCGGGAAAGGCATTATGTATCGTTGTTTTATCCTCGAGGGTGACCACTCGCAGGATGCGGTTGTCGAGTTCTTCAACTTGACCCCGGAATCTGTAGCGATTGTGTTCCTATTCTTCCACTTTGAACGCGTTTTTGCAGACTTGAATGCACCATTCTTTTTTCAGGTAAGGTCGCTTTCTCAAGACTTCACTCTTGAAGTAGTCGGTAAAAGCGTACTCGCTCATTACGGGAAGGTTACGATAAGCAACCAATGTTGCGAAATATTTCTTCCTTGCCGAAAATTGTGTTCAACGAACCAAAACCAGAGTGCCCGCCGACTACCTCAGGGTCTGTTGTGGGCGTTAAAAAGAGCAAAGCCCTGCCGAGGCAGGGCTTTGCAAGTTCCGGGGATGGAGGCCAATCGCATCCCCGTCACAAGAGGAACAAACGGATGCCTTTGGCAAATCCGCAGCGGCCACCGTGATCGTTGCACTAACCAAACACTCACGGTGCCATCGTGGGGTTGTTGACAGGGGAGATCTCATAAGCGTTCAAATTGAATCTGTTTTTGGTGGAAAATAGTTTCATTTTAGTAAATGCCGCCGGTTGACAGAGGCGGGAGACGGGGGCCGACTACGAGTGGAACGTCGCGCCGATCCCTCGAACAAAGTTCTTCTCAAGGAGCGCGGGGATTTGTTCAAGCAGGTTGGCCTGCCGGAAGTGGCTGATCTCGACTACGCCGCCGCCCAGCGATATCAACCTGAACCGCATCTGAATGACCAGTTTTCTCCCGATGAAACGCAGCGGTTTATTGTCGCTTGGCCTGATTTTTGGCTCGATTGCCCAAGCGCTTGAGCAAGTGACCGGCGCACTCCCGCATTGAACCAAACGCAAACGGGCGGCAACATGCGGCCCGTTTTTTAATGCTAATCAGCGACTTCAGGATTCACTCCATCGCCATGGCCGACCCGCCGTTGCGCAGCAGCTACGGGCTGCACCAGCCGTACGCCCTGCGAAACGTCATCGAGTTGGTAAGCGACGACGGCGTCATCGGCATCGCCGAGACGTACGGCGGCGACCAGCCGGCCGGGGCGCTCGAGGCGATTCGAGGGAAGGTCATCGGCACGTGTCCGTATCGGTTGACCGGCGACTTATCGCCGATGGTCGAGGGCGGCGCTAGCGGATTGGAGCGCTCGCAAACCTACAACGTCCCCGGCGAAAACCCGCTCGACGCCGACGCCCGCACCTACTCCGCGATCGAGACGGCCTGCCTCGACTTGATCGGCAAAACCGTCGGCAAGCCGGTTTGTGATCTTATCGGTGGCCGCGTGCGCGACAAGGTGCCGTTCTCCGCGTACCCGTTCTACAAGCACGCCGGCGGTGGCGGCGAGGGCGACGATCTGCGCGACGACGAATACGGCGAGGCCCTCTCGCCGGAGTCGCTCGTCAAACAGGTGCAGCAGATGCGGGCCAAGTACGGTTTCGGTTCCATCAAATTCAAGGGTGGCGTGCTCGCGCCGGAGGTCGAGATCGAGACGCTGCGCCAACTCCGCCAGGCGCTTGGCCAAGCGGTGCCGCTGCGGATCGATCCCAACTGCGCCTGGTCGGTCGAGACCTCCGTGAAGGTCGGGCGCGACTTGGCCGGGGAACTCTCCGGTGGCGGTTACCTTGAGGATCCGTGCGTCGGACTCGACGGTATGGCCGAGGTGCGCCGACGCCTCTTGGCCGACGGCATCGAGACGCCGCTCGCCAGCAACGTCGCCGTGACATCGTTCGGCGACATCCCGGAAGCCGTGCGCCGCGACGCCGTTCAAGTGGTGCTGTGCGATCACCATTACTGGGGTGGCATGCGGCGTGTGCAGCAACTTGCGCGCGTCTGCAAGACATTCGGCATCGGCCTGTCGATGCACTCGAACAGCCACCTCGGCGTTTCGCTCATGGCGATGGCGCACGTCGCATCGGCGACGACGCACCTCACCTACGCCTGCGATACGCATTACCCGTGGCAGTCGGAAATTGACGAGATCGTCGAGGGCGGCCGGGTGCCGATCATCGACGGCTGCGTCGAGATTCCCGACAAACCGGGCTTGGGCGTGACGCTCGACACCGATCAACTCGAGCGCGGCAAGGAACGCTTCCGCAACTGCCCGTACCGCAAACGCGACGACGAGGCCGAGATGCAGAAACACGTCGACTCAAACTGGATCCGAAAACTCCCGCGCTGGTAACCAATTTTTAAAAATGAATCCACAGGAACTTTGTACGAAACTTGAGGGGGTTATCGGCTTCCCGGTGACGCCGTTCAACGATGACCACTCGCTCGACCTCGACGGGCATCGGAAAAACATACGCTACATGCTTGCGCAGCCAATGTGCGCGTTGGTTGCCGCCGGTGGCACCGGTGAGTTGTACTCGCTCACGCCGGAGGAAGTGCGGCAAGTCGTAGAGGCCACTATCGAGGAGGCGGCCGGCCGTATGCCGGTGATCGCCGGGGTGGGTTTTGCCGGCGGTTTGGCCAAGCGCTTGGCCGCCCAGGCAGCCGACTGCGGAGCCGACGGCGTGTTGGCATTTCCACCGTATTATCCGAACGCCGAGATGGACGGCCTGGTGAACTACTACTCGAGTATCGCCGAGGCGAGCGGCTTGGGAGTTCTGATTTACAGCCGTGACTGGGCGAACTATACCCCGGCACAGGCCGAGCGCTTGGCTGAAATCCCAAATGTCGTCGCGTGGAAGGATGGCACGGCGGACATTCGCCGATACCAAATGATTCGCGAACGACTCGGCGACAGGCTGCACTGGATTGGCGGTGCGGGCGACGACATGGTGCCGGGCTACTACACGATCGGCATCCGAGCTTACACGTCGAGCATCTCGGCGGTGGCGCCCAAGTTGTCGGTCAAACTTCACGAACTTGGTGCAGCCGGCGAGTCAGCGGCGCTCAATCAACTGGTCAACGACCACGTAGTGCCGCTCTACGCGCTTCGAACCAAACGCAAGGGCTACGAGGTATCGGCCATGAAGGTGATGCTCGACATGCTGGGCCTGAGAGGTGGGATCGTGCGTCCGCCGTTGGTCGAGGTAGCCGAGGCGGAGCGAGCCGAGTTGCAAACGATACTGGATGGCTGGCGCTCCGCCGGGTTTTTGGATGATTGATTCCACCGACAAATGACCGCAGCGGTTCTGGCCACTATTTTGTTTTCGCTATCGGCCGTATCCGGTAAGCGGTTGTCGCATCACCTCTCCGGTGTCGAGGCGAACTTTTGGCGGTTTCTACTCGCTGGGGCGCTGCTTGGAATCTATGCGCACTCGATGGGGGCTGGGCTGGGCGGCGGCGCGCTGGGGGTGTTCTTCATTAGCGGCATCGTTGGTTTCGGCATGGGGGACTACGGCTTGTTCCGGGCTTTCCCGATCCTTGGGTCCCGGCTGACGATGGTGATGACGCAATGCCTCGCCGCGCCGTTTGCGGCGACCATTGAGTGGCTTTGGCTGGGCGAGAGGTTGTCACTTGGCCAAGTGCTGGCTGGCACGGCGATCCTGGTGGGTGTCGGTTTGGCCTTGGCTCCCAGCGAAACGTCTCAAGTCGACAAGAAACATTGGAAGGCTGGAATCATGTGGGGGCTGATGTCCGCCTTTGGGCAGGGCTTCGGCGCGGTGCTGAGTCGCAAGGCGGTATCGGTGGTCGAGGCCGGTGTCACCGTGGACGGGCTGTCCCAGGCGTATCAACGCATTCTTGGTGGCTTGACGGTGATGGCTGTGTTGCTCGTGTTTCGAAAAATAAGAATCCGCAATAGCGGTCCGGTCCAAACCGAGGTGGCGCTGACTCCGGCAACCGTGAAACTGGTCGCCGCGCTGGTCGTGGCCAATGCGCTTTGCGGGCCGACATTGGGCGTGGGCGCGTACCAATGGGCGCTGAGCGGTCTGCCAGCGGGGATCGTGTTGTCGGTCATCGCGTTGTCGCCGATAATGATTATTCCGCTCGCGATGAAATTCGAGGATGAACGGCCGACGCTGCGTTCGATCATCGGCTCAGTGGTCGCCGTGGCGGGTGTCATTGTAATGGCAAATCAGCTCGCGCCATGATCCAGCCCACATCCGCCAAGGCTCCGCGCATCCTCGTCATCCGTGGCGGGGCGATCGGCGACTTCATCCTGACGCTGCCGGTGCTGGCGGCGCTGCGGGAGCGGTTTCCGGGCGTGGAAATCGAGGTGCTGGGTTATCCGCGCATCGCCTCGCTGGCGCTTTCGGGCGGCTTGGCCAAGGCGGTGCACGCGATCGAGTCGCCCGGCTTGGCGATGTTTTTTGCCCGTGGCGGTTCGTTCGACCTGGAGTGGCGCGAGTTCTTCGGGCAGTTCGCCATCGTCATTTCGTACCTGTTCGATCCCGACAAGATTTTCGAAACCAACGTCAAGTCGTGCGGCCCCTGCCAGTTTATCGTCGCGCAACATCGCCCCGACGAGGCCAAGCCGATCCACGCCAGCGACGTGTTCCTCAAGCCGCTGGAGCAGTTGACAATATTCGAAAGCGATCCTGTGGCGCGCCTTGAGTTGCCAGGCTTGGGCAAGCGTAAAAACTGCCTGGCACTGCATCCCGGCAGTGGCAGCGAAAGCAAAAACTGGCCGGAAGAAAACTGGCGTGAGCTGGTGGGACACCTGCTCGATCACTCGCCGCTAAACCTGTTACTCATCGGTGGCGAGGCGGAGGGCGACCGGCTCCAGCGCTTGGCCAACGGCATGCCGTCGGATCGCCTTGAAATTGCTCAACACATCCCGCTGCCGGAATTGGCGCTGCGCTTGGCCAAGTGCGCCGGGTACGTCGGGCACGACACCGGCATGACGCATCTCGCAGCGGCGCTTGGCCTGCCCACGCTCGTCCTGTGGGGGCCAAGCAACGAGACGATCTGGCGGCCACTCGGCGAAAAAGTCCGCCTGCTGAACCAACACAGCGACCTCACCGAACTCCCCCTCGAAACTGTCGTGAAAGGCATCAACGCCCTCGATGTGGAGGCGTTTTAGTGCAACGTCCGCAGACTGTGCGACACGATTCGGTTGGCTGTGTCGGTTTCGATCAGCGCGAAGTTTGCGGCCGCACCGACGCTGAATCCTTCCTCCAGCCCCATGAACCGCGCCGGTGCCCGGCTGAACTTGGGCCAGACGTCCTGCCAGTCGCAGTCGAGCATGTCGGCGGCGCGCCGGACGCCCTCGATCGGCGTGAGTGCGGAGCCGGCGAGGTTCGGTGTGCCGGGCAGCCGGACGATTTGCTCCGGGCCGACCTCGAGTTCCAGTTGGCCAAGCCGGTATTTGCCGGGGGGCGCACCGGCCGCGGCCATCGCGTCGGTGGTGTAGTAGATGGAGTCGGGATCGACGAGCCGGTGAATCAGCCGGAACAGCGCGGGCGACACATGCCATCGATCCGGGATGAGGCCGCAGGTCAGGCCGGGGGTGTCGAGCGCACGCCACAGGATGTTGTCGGCGCGGTCGAGTGTGGCGGGGCAGCCGTTGCCGAGATGGGTGAAGCCTGCCGGGCCGGCGGCGGTCACCCGGCGGAGAATGTGCCCCGGGGCGTTGGTGTGGCCGATGGAGACGCGGATGCCCAGTTCGCGCGCCGTGGCAAAGCCCTTCAGTCCGCCGTTGACCTCGGGAGCCATCGTGAGGAGCAGGGGATCGTCCCCGGCGAGTTCGCGCAACTCGGCGACGCGCTCCGGCGTGGGCCTGAGCATTTTGTCTGCGGGATGAGCGCCGCAGTAGCCTGTCTCGGCGGAGAGGAACGGCCCCTCGATGTGCCAACCGGCGATCGCCCGGCCAAGCGCCGGGTGGGCGTCGCGGAGTTGTCTGGCCCTGGCCAAGCGCCGGGTCATCGCCTCCCAGTCGTCGGTGACGAGGGTGAAAAGAATTTGGTCGCAGCACGCTTGGGCAAGTTGCTCGACGGCATGGAGCAGATCGGCTTCGGAGATGTCGTCCTGCTGAAAGTCGATCCCAGCGAAGCCGTTGACTTGAAGATCGAGCAGCGGTGGGCCGATCCACTTGGCCTCGGCGGGAGGCTCGTCGGTGGGGGTGATTTCGGTGAAGAGGCCTTCCTCCCACTTGGCCAGAACCGGCTTCCGGTCGAGGATGTTCCAAGCGTGGATTTGCCCGTGGCTCATTGCAGGACCTTGATTAGCGACAGGAACACTCCGGCTGAAACAGCGGAGCCGATCACGCCGGCGACGTTTGGCCCCATGGCGGCCATGAGCGGGTTGACGCGTCCGTCGGTATGCTTCGAGACGAAGTTTTGCACAACCCGGGCGGCCATCGGTACAGCCGAGACACCGGCTGCGCCTATGCAGGGATTGATTTTTTTACCTTCACCGAGGAACAGGTTCAGCACCTTGGCGAAGACCACGCCGCCGGCTGTGCTGAAACAAAACGCGACCATTCCCAGCGCAAGGATTTGAAGAGTTTCGCGATTCAAAAATTTCACGCCTTCCATCGTCGCGCCCACGATCAGGCCGAGGAAGATCGTGACGATGTTGATTAGCGGGCCGCTCGCGGTGCTGCTCAAGCGCTGGGTGACGCCGGACTCGCGAATCAGGTTGCCGAACATCAGCATGCCGATGAGCGGGCCGCTGGCCGGGATGAAAAGCACGGTGAGAACGCAGGTGGCGATCGGGAAGACAACAACGGCGGTCTTCGACACCGCCCGGGCCTGCGGCATGTCGATCTCGCGTTCCTTTTGCGTGGTGAGAAACTTGATGATCGGCGGCTGAATCACCGGCACCAGCGCCATGTAGCTGTACGCCGCCACGGCCACCGCGCCGAGCAAGTGAGGCGCGAGCTTGGCTGTGAGATAAATGGTGGTCGGGCCGTCGGCGCCGCCGATGATGCCGATGGAGGCTGCTTCCTGCAGCGTGAAATCAAAAATGTAAAACGCCCCAAGCGCCGCAAGAAAAATGCCGAGTTGGGCGGCGGCTCCGAGCAGGAAAGTTATCGGCCGGCCGAGCAGCGGGCGAAAGTCGGTCAACGCGCCGACGCCCATGAAAATAATCGGCGGGAGCAGCTCGGCGTTCTTAATCGCAGTCGTATAAACGAACCCGAGCAGCGGCCACTTGCCGCCGTCTGCCGCTTCCGAGTAGGCGCTCATTTCCGCGCCGGGAAGGTTGGCGAGGATGGCGCCGAATCCGATTGGGATCAGCAGCAACGGCTCGAAGTTCTTCTTGACGGCGAGGGTGATTAGCACGCCGCCGATGGTGAACATGACGAGGTTCTGCCAGACGAGGCTGGCGTCACCGCCGAAGCCGGAACTCTCGAACAGTTTTTGGAGTATTTCCATTTTAGGCCTCGATGGTCAGGATCGGTTTGCCGGCGGAAACCTCATTGCCGATTGCTGCATGAACCGCCGAGACGCGACCGGCGCACGGGGCCTTCACGTCGTGCTTGGCTTTCATCGCCTCGACGGCGGCGACAACTTGGCCTTGGGTGACGGTGTCGCCGACTTTGACATTGACCTCGACCAACTCGACGTTGCCATCGAACGGCGAGAACACATCGGTCGCCTGCCCGCCACCCGTTTGCGCTTGGCCAAGCGCGGGAGCGGCGGCCGATGCCGGCGGCTCGATGATGACCTCGTAGGTGCGCGTGTTGCCGCCTTCGTTCACGGTGACTTTTGTCTTGGTGGGCGCGGTCAGCGTTGCGGCACCGACGGTCGGCTCTTTCTTCAGCGGCAGAGTGATCTTGGAGCGGCCCTCGAGCAGTCGGATGCCCTCGTTCAGTTCCATGTTTTTGCCGGGGACAATCGCGGCGGCGACGAGGAATTTGTTTTCGTCCGTGATCTCGATGCCACGTTCCTTCAGCGCGGCCTCGGCCTCGGCGAGTGTGTCAGGAGCGGCTTCGAGTGGGTCGCCGTCGAACGGCGGCAACTTGAGTTGCTCGGCAGCGATTTTTGCGACCTCCGGGTCGGGGGACAGCGGCGGCTTGCCAAAATAGCCGAGAACCGACTTGCCAAAACCGGCGTCAATCTTCTTCCAGCGGCCGTGCAGCACGTTGTTGAACGCCTGCAGCCAATACTGCTGGCTGCCGGGAGTGACGCTCGTCCAGCCGCCGCCGGCGCGCACGACCTCGGGGAACTCGGCAAGTACGGCGCTGTATTTGTCGAGGATACCGGCCGACTGCATCATGTGGACGTTCGGGCCGATCGCGCCGCCCGGCATCGGGAAGCCGACCACGCGGGCGTCGGCCGAGGTGGTGACCGGGTTAAACTCGTACTCGCTCAAGCCCTCGTTCAGCAGGGACTCGATTTCGTCCATCTTCGTGTGGTCGATGTCGAGGCTGTAGCCGGTGCCCTTGAGCGCGTGGGCCATCGAGCGGACGTCCGGCTGCGACGTGCCGGAAGCCAGCGGCCGCACGGCTAGGTCGATTCCATCGACACCCCCGTCGATGCCGGCCATGTAACAGGCGACGGCCGTGGAGGCGGTGTCGTGCGTGTGCTGGATGAGCGGAATCTCCGGCGGCAAAATGGCCTTGATGCCTTTGGCCGTCTCGTAACAGGTGCGCGGGTCGGTCGTGCCGGAGGCGTCCTTGAGGCAGACCGAGTCGAAGCGGATACCGCGCTTGAGCAGTTCGCGGACGATGTTGATGTAAAATTCTGGCGTGTGCGCTTTGTCGGATTGGAACGGCAACCCCATCAGTGCGACGCAAACCTGATGGTGCATCCCTGAGTCAACAATTGGCTGGCCGGTTTTGACCAGGTTGTCGACGTCGTTCATGAAGTCGAAATTACGGTCGATCGTCGTGCCGTGCTTTTTCATCAGCTTGGCCTGCAGCGCGAGGGCGGAGGTGCGCTGCGTGGTCAGCGTGACGCCAGAGACTGAGCGGGTGAGGATTTGCAGGATGGCGTCCGGCCCAACCGTTTTGCGGATGCTGGACATGCATTCAAACGGGTCTTCGCCGACGTAAAAAAACGGCGCTTGGAATCGCGCGCCGCCGCCGAACTCGAAGTGCCGAATGCCGGCAGCGGCGGAGGCCTCAATGGCGGGCAGGATGTCGCCCAGGCGTGTTTTGCCGCCGAACACGCTTTGCAGACCGTCGCGGAACGGGGTGAACATCACCCGGATTTCTTTTTTCGTTTCTGTGAAGATCATCGGAAATTAAGCGCGCTTGGCCAAGGGGTCAGGATTTAATTTCGCGGATTTCAGCGACGCGGCAGTCGGGGAACGTAAGAGCCACCGCTTGGCGGACAGCCTCTTCGGCACCGCGATCCGGCAGGTCGGTAGCGTTCACCGGGAACGCCCGACAGATGCCGGAGATGACGCCGGCAAGCATTGACAAAATCACCAGCACAGCGGCGAAGGCGACGCCGCAGATTCGCACCAAATCCATGTTCGAAGGTTCCATCGTTGAAGGGTTGCCGGTGGTTTGCCCGGAGGGGCGGGCAATGTAGCGCAACGGGGGTGGGGATTTAAGCCAAAACTTGGCCGGGTCGGCTTTTCCCGCCGGGCAAGGCGCTATTCGCCGCGCAGGAGGGTGTCCTGTCGGGCGAGGGCATTCACCGGTTCGGGGTAATCGAGCGTGTAATGGAGGCCTCGACTCTCCCGCCGCTCGAGCGCCGAGCGCACGATCAATTCGGCCACGGTGGCGAGGTTTCGCAACTCGAGCAGGTCACTCGTCACGGTGAAGTCCCAGTAATACGCCTGGATTTCCTCCTGCAGATTCCGCACGCGGGCCAGCGCGCGTTTCAGCCGCTTGTCGGTGCGGACGACGCCGACGTAGTCCCACATGAGCCGCCGAAGCTCGTCCCAGTTGTGCGAGACGACGACCATCTCGTCCGGGTCGGTGGCGCTGCCGGAGTGCCACTTGGGCAGTTCAGCGGCGACCGGCTCCGGCGGATGCTCGAGCACGTGCCCGGCGGCGCGGCGCGCGTAAACGAGCGCCTCGAGCAGCGAGTTGCAGGCGAGCCGGTTCGCACCGTGCAACCCGGTGCAGGCGACCTCGCCGATGGCGTACAGGCCGGCGAGATCCGTTTCGCCGTGTCGGCCAACCCGCACGCCGCCGCACTGGTAATGCGCCGCCGGCACGACCGGGATCGGCTCCTTGGTGATGTCCACCCCGTAGCTCAGGCAGGTTTTGTAAATGTTCGGGAAACGGTCCATCAGGAATCGAGCTGGCTTGTGCGTGATGTCGAGCAGCGCGTGGTCGTCGCCGCTGCGTTTCATCTCGCGGTCGATCGCCCGGGCCACGACATCGCGCGGCGCGAGTGACTTGAGCGGATGCACGCCCTCCATGAACCGTTCCCCGCGCAGGTTCGCCAGCACGCCGCCCTCGCCCCGCACCGCCTCGCTGATGAGGAACGACTTGGCCTCGGGATGGTAGAGGCAGGTCGGGTGAAACTGGATGAACTCCATGTTGGCGATGGTCGCCCCGGCCCGGTACGCCATTGCGACGCCGTCGCCTGTGGCGATGTCGGGGTTCGACGTGTAGAGATAAACCTTCCCGCAACCGCCGGTGGCCAGCGTGATCCTCGGCGCGGAGAACGTCTCGACCTCGCCCGTTTGGTTGTCCAGCACGTATACGCCGACGCAGCGGTTGGCCTGCGCCTGGCTAAGCTTGGCCGTCGTGATTAGGTCGATGGCGAGGTGGTTCTCGAGGACGGTGATGTTTTCGTGCGCGGCGATGGCGGCCAGCAGCGCCCGTTCAATCTCGCGGCCGGTGACGTCCTTGGCGTGCAAGATGCGGCGGTTCGAGTGGCCACCCTCCCGGCCAAGGTCGAGCTCGAGGTGGCCGTGACTCTCCCGCTCGGAGAACTTCATGCCGAGCTGGATCAGCTCCTCGATGCGGGCCGGGCCTTCCTCCACAATGCCGCGCACGACCGCCTCGTTGCAAAGCCCGCCACCGGCGTCGAGCGTGTCGCGCACGTGACTCTCGAACGAGTCCTCCTCGCTCGTGACGGCGGCGATGCCGCCCTGGGCGTAGTTGGTGTTGGACTCGGCGCGGCTCTTTTTCGTGATGATCGCGACGGAGCCGGCGTGGGCGACCTTGAGCGCAAACGTCAGCCCGGCGATGCCGCTGCCCAGCACCAAAAAATCAAACTGCCTCGCGGAATCTGCCATCCGTTGCGGGAAAGTGTTCGGTCACAACCGGCCGTTGTCAATGAGCCGTGTCGCACCGAAGGACACAGCCAAGGCCAGATGCGTGCCTCGACTCACGCGCTTGGCCGGCTCGAGCGACTTGGAGTCAAAGAACTCGATATAGTCCAGCTTGGCCAAGCTCTGTTCGCCGACGAGACGCGCCAGCTTGCGGCGCAGCGCGGCAGAGGGCAGGGGGGCGGTTGCCTTTTTCACGGCGGCCCGGGCGGCACGGATGACCTCGCGGAGCACCGTTGCCTGTTTGCGCTCGGCAGGGGAGAGGTGGGCGTTTCGCGAACTCATGGCCAAGCCGTCCCGCTCCCGCACTGTCGGCGCGACCGCGATGCTAACGGGGAAGATCAAGTCGTCGGTCATTTGCCGGATGACGGCGGCTTGCTGCCAGTCCTTCGCGCCGAACACAGCCACGTTCGGTTGCACCAAGTTGAACAGCTTGGCCACGACCGTCGTCACGCCGCGGAAGTGCGTTGGCCGCGATGCCCCCTCCATCCGCTTGGCCAGGCGCGACTCGACGACGAACGTGCTGTGCCCGGCGGCGTAGATCGTCTTGTCTCTTGGCGCGAACAGGATGTCCGCGCCGGCTTCGCGGCAAAGCACCGTGTCGCGCTCGAGGGTGCGGGGGTAGCTCTCGAAATCCTCGCTCGGCCCGAACTGGGTTTTGTTGACGAAAATACTGACGACCACCGTGCCCTTGGCCCTGGCGATCTTGCGGGCGCGGCGAATCAGACTCAGGTGCCCCTCGTGCAGGTTGCCCATCGTCGGCACCAGCACAACCAATTTGCACGGATCGCGGTAAATGCCGATTTCGCAGCGGACGCCGTCAGATGTGCGATATAGTTTCAAGCTCGATTTAATCAAAAGCAGCAAGTGGCATGATGACAGTTGTCATGCAAAGGCCGTTCCTTTTATAGTCGCCGGCCGTTCGGTGCAACGAAATGGCGTTCCTGAGACATAGTTTGATCCTGCTTTTCCTGCTGGCAATCGCCGCCAGCACGGGGCGTGCGCAGACCGTTTCCGGCAAGCCGGTGCCGAGGGTGCCGGACGCCGCCGGTTGGTTTGGCCTGTTCAACGGCAAGGACTTGAGCGGCTGGATGACGTTCGATCCCGGCGCGTGGAGCGTGGTCGGCAGCGGGGAGTTGAGCGGTCGCGGCCCGCGCAGTTACCTGTTCAGCCCGGGCACCTACCGCAATTTCATCCTGCGGGTCGAGGCCAGGCTTAATGCCAAGGGCGACAGCGGCATCGTCCTGCGCGCGGCGCTCGAGACCGGTGCGCCGAAAGGGTACGAGGTGCAACTGTGCAACACCGGCGCCGACGCGCAAAAAACCGGCAGCCTGTACAATTTTCAAAAAGTCGCGGAGACAACGGTTGCGGACGATCAATGGTCGAAGCAAACCATCGCCGTCATCGGCAACCGAATTCTGATCCAAGTGAACGGCAAGTTGCTCGTCGATTATCCCGACAAGGAAAGCACCCATACTGAGGGACACATCGCATTTCAGCAACACGACCAGGCCAGCCAGGTGAACTTCAAAAACGTCCGCATCAAGCCGTTGCCCGACGACATCGCGGCGGCACTGACAGGTCTGGAGAAAGTTTTCCCGGCGCTCGCCGAGAAGAAAAAACCGGCCGCTCCCGCCAAGCCGAATTAAGCCAGTTGTTCGTTGGGGGGTGCTTGGGCGACTGCCCGGGCCATGAGCCACAGCAGGTCGGAGAGGCGGTTTAGGTACACGACTGCCTGCGAGTCGGCCAACGCCCCTGTTCTCAACACCGCCACCACGCTTCGCTCGGCGCGGCGGCAGACGGTTCGGGCGAAGTCCAGGTGAGCCGACGGCACCGACTCGCCGGGCAGCGCCCAGCCCCTGAAACTCAGTCCGCCTCCCTCCAGTTCGCCGATCCGTTCGTCCAGCTTGGCTGTGTCGGCGGCGGTTAATTTGTCGAACTGGGCCTTGGCATATTGCCCGGCATCCTCCGGCAATGTGGCCAATTCGCCCATCAGGGCGATCAGTGCCTGCTGGATGGTGGTTAGTTTTTTAGCAAATTCCGTATTTTGCAGGTGCGCCTTGGCCAAGCCGATGGCGGTGTTGAGTTCATCGACATCGCCGCAGGCGGCAATCCGGGGGTCGTCCTTGCCGGTTCGCCGCGAAAACAGCAGGCCGGTCTCGCCGTCGTCGCCTGTTTTGGTCGTGATGCTCATCGCTTGGCCAAGCGAGTCTTGCCGCTTGGCCAAGCGGGGTAAATGCGAAAGTTCATTTCCAGCCTTGCCAGCGGTGGGGCGGTTTCAACAGCATGGGCGCCGTGCGGCCGAATGACGAACAACCTGCCCCGACACTTTCCGACGCCGAACTGCACCTGATCGGCGAGGGGAACGAGTTGCGGCTATACGACAAGCTGGGCGCGCAGCTTCGCGAGGTCCAAGGCGTCCACGGCACGGCGTTTGCCGTCTGGGCGCCGAACGCCAAGCGAGTGAGCGTGGTCGGCGACTTCAACGACTGGGACGGCCGGCGGCACGTGATGCGGCGCTTGGGCGACTCCGGTGTGTGGGAGGTGTTCGTGCCGGAGGTCGGGCAGGGGGCGCATTACAAGTTCGAGTTGATCAACGCGCAGGATCGGCTGCTGCTCAAGACCGACCCGATGGGGCGCTTCTTCGAGAAGGCGCCGAAGAGCGCGGCGATCGTCTGGGACACGAGCCGTTTTTCTTGGAGTGACAAAGCTTGGCTCGAGCAGCGCGCAACACAAAACGCGCTTGAGTTGCCGATGAGCATTTATGAAGTGCATCTTGGCTCGTGGCGCAAGCACAACGACGCCGAGTCGTACTCGTACCGCGAACTCGCCGACGAACTGGTCGGCTACGTGCGGGAGATGGGTTTTACGCACGTCGAGTTTATGCCGGTGGCCGAGCACGCCTACTATCCGTCGTGGGGTTATCAGGTCACGGGGTTTTACGCGCCGACGAACCGGTACGGAACGCCGGACGATTTTGCGGCATTGGTTGATGCGTTGCATGCGGCGGGCATCGGCGTGATTCTTGACTGGGTGCCGGCGCACTTCCCGAGGGACGACTTTGCGTTGGCGCAGTTCGACGGCACGGCGCTCTATGAGCACGCCGACCCGCGCCGTGGGGAGCATCCCGACTGGGGAACGCTCGTTTTTAATTTCGGCCGGGCTGAGGTTCGCAATTTCCTCACCGCCAACGCTTTGTATTGGTGCGAGCGCTTTCACGTCGATGGCCTGCGGGTGGATGCCGTGGCGTCGATGCTCTACCTCGACTACTCGCGGGAAGCGGGCGAATGGCTGCCCAACGAGCACGGCGGCAGGGAAAATCTGGAGGCAATTGCATTCCTGCGACACGTCAATCACCACGTGCTGACGCGGCATCCCGGCGTGGTGACCATCGCCGAGGAATCGACCGCCTGGCCCAAGGTGTCGCGTCCGCCGGTTGACGGCGGACTGGGGTTTTCGTTCAAGTGGAACATGGGCTGGATGCACGACAACTTGGAGTTTCTGCGTGAGGAACCGATTCACCGAAAATGCCATTTTGACAAGGCCACATTTGCGATGACTTACCATTACGGCGAGAATTTTGTACTGCCGCTCTCGCACGACGAGGTGGTGCATTTGAAAGGGTCGCTGCTCGCAAAAATGCCCGGCGACGACTGGCAGCGCATGGCCAATCTCCGCTTGCTGCTGGGCTACCAGTGGACGTTTCCTGGCAAGCAGTTGCTCTTCATGGGCGGCGAGCTTGGCCAAGCGGAGGAGTGGAACGAAGACCGCCAAATCGACTGGCCGTTGGCCAAGGGCGACTCGCCGGGCCGGGGCATCCAGTCGTGGGTACGCGACCTCAACCGGTTGTACCGGAGCGAGCCGGCGTTGTGGGATGCTGATTTCGTCGAGGCCGGTTTTCAATGGGTGAACTGCAACGACCGCGATGCCTCCGTGCTGTCGTTTTTGCGCCGCGACAAGTCCGGTGCCGGGGTGCTGCTGGTCGTTATCAACTTCACGCCGATTCCGCGAAACGACTATCGCGTCGGCGTGCCGGCGACGGGCCGGTGGGAGGAGTTGCTCAACAGCGACGCCGCAGCGTATGGCGGGAGCAACCTCGGCAACGACGGCGGTCGCGAAACGGAGGGGCAACCGGCGGACGGTCTTGAGCAGTCGCTGGTCATCGAGTTGCCGCCGCTGGCCCTGGTCATTTTTCGCCTGGCCAATTTGCCGTTGCAGTGACGGGGTGGTTGCGACAGGCTCGCGCCGGTGACCCGATGGAATGCAACGCTGGCCGGCTTGGGCAAGGGCGGGTGGGCTTTGATTTTCCCCGAGGTTTGCCAGTTGTGCCGCGATGAGCCGGCCAAGCCGGAGGACGGCTACATCGGCGACGGCTGTTTGGCCAGGCTCAAGCCGATTGAGCCGCCGTTTTGCCGGCGGTGCGGCCAGCCGTTTCCGGGGGAGATCAGCGGCGAGTTTGAGTGCACGAACTGCGTGGAGATGGGGTTGCGTTTCGAGTTCGCGCGCGCCGTGATGCAGGGCAACGCGGAGATGCTCGAGGCGATTCACCGTTTCAAATATCAGCAGGCGCTCTGGCTGGAGCCGCTGTTTGACCGGCTGTTCAGTGGTGGGGCGGTGAAACAAATCCGCGATTGGCGTGGCGATTGCCTTGTACCGGTGCCACTTCATCCGGTACGTTTGCGCGAGCGGGGCTTCAACCAGGCCGAGCAGTTGTGCCGAAACCTGAGCCGGGCGACTGGCTTGAAGGTGGAGACCCGCGCGGTAAAACGCACCCGAGTGACCCAAACCCAAACACTGCTTTCCCGAGGCGAGCGCCTGGCCAACATGCGCGGGGCGTTCGAGCCGGACAAAGTGAATTTGAACGGCAGGCGTGTTGCGCTTGTCGATGACGTTTTGACGACCGGAGCCACCACGAGCGACTGCGCGCGTGCCTGCAAAAAAGCGGGTGCCGCGGAGGTGGGCGTGTGGACGCTTGCCCGTGGCCTTGGTTCGCCCGGACACTGACCCGATATGTCTGATTTATCTGATTTTTCCAGGACCACCCCGCAACTTGAGACGGTGGACGTCCAGTCCATCCCGACCGGCATTGAGCCCGGAAGCGGTTCCGGCAGGATGAAGTTCGGCGAAGCGGCGCCCCGCAAGAAAAACATCCCCAAGGGGTTGTGGACCAAGTGCGGCAAGTGCGCGGAGCTGATTTACGACAAGGACCTTGAGGAGAACCTCAAGACCTGTCCGTCGTGTGGTTATCATTTCCCGATCGCGGCGCGGGTGCGGCTGGCGTCGCTCGTGGACGAAAAGTCGTTCAAGGAGATGGACGCTGGGATGAGCAGCGTGGATGTTCTCAAGTTCACCGGTGTGGCATCGTACCCGTCCAAGCTGGAGCGTTATCAAAAAAGCACCGGTGAAAACGATGCGGTGATCACCGGCCTCTGCAAGATGGGGCCGCACAAGGTTGCGCTGGGCATCATGGACTTTTCATTCCTCGGCGGCTCGATGGGATCGGTTGTCGGCGAAAAACTCACTCGCCTGATCGAGGTCGCCACCAGGAAAAAACTGTCGGTGACCATTATTTCCACCAGCGGCGGCGCCCGAATGTACGAGGGGATGTTCAGCCTGATGCAAATGGCCAAGACCTGCGGCGCGTTGGCCTACCATTCCGAGGCCGGCCTGCCATACATCAGCGTGCTCACACACCCGACCACCGCCGGCGTGATGGCAAGCTACGCCAGCGTCGGGGATCTGATTGTCGCCGAGCCGGGCGCGATGATCGGCTTTGCCGGGCCGCGAGTGATCAAGGACACCACACAGGCGGAGTTGCCGCCGGGCTTCCAAACCACGGAGTTTCTGCTCGATCGCGGTATGATCGACGCCATCGTGACGCGCAACCAAATGCGCGAGTCGTTGATCAATTACCTCGACTACCTCACCGCGGGCATGACCAAGCCCAAGGCCAAGCGACCCCCGCGAAAAAAAGCTTCCTGAGCGTTGTTCAGTCACCGGTTGCAGCGTGCCTTGCCAACTCCGCATCGTAGGCGTCCTGCAATTGGCAAACGAGAGAATGCGTGCCAAGCGCCGCGCCGTCCACTTGGCCAACCGCGATAACCCCGGTCGCCGCTGAAGTGACGAAGACGGCATCAGCTTGTTGCAGGCGCTCGGGGGCAACAGACTCTTCGCGCACCGGTTGGCCAAGCGCGTAAGCCAAGCCGACCACCAGTCGCCGGGTGACACCCGGCAAGACGCCATCCGACACTGGCGGCGTGCGAAGCGTCCCGCCCTCCACCCAAAACAAGTTCGCCGAAGACGTCTCGGTGACGTTGCCGTCGGAGTTGAGGATGAACCCGTCATCTGCGCCTTGGTTGGCGGCATCGCGCTTGGCCAGGATGGAGCCAAGTTTGTTCGCCGATTTCACCTTGGCCAAGGGGTCGCCAATGGCAACCCGCGCCGAGGTGCTCACCAACGAAAGCGGCTTGGCCGGAGTGGTCGGCGGAGAATGTTGTGTGATGAGCAGCGTCGGTTGCTCCTCGCCGGTTACGCCATAGCCGCGCTCGCCAACGCCGCGCGAAAGCGCGATACGCATAACACTCTCACTCATGCTGTTTCGACGGATCAACTCATGAACGTTGCCGAGCAGCGATTCCGTGGTTTGTGGCAGGGCAATGCCAAGTGACACCGCGCCATCCGTGAACCGCATCATGTGCCACTCCCAAAGAAACGGCCGAGCGTCATGAACACGAATCGTCTCAAATAACCCGTCGCCGTAAAGAAACCCACGGTCGCCCGCCGATATCCGCGCCATCGACGCCGAAAAAAAATCACCATTCAGGAATGCGACTGGATCGGTGCTGGACATGGTCGGCGACTAAGAGGCGAGCGGATCGGAAAAGAAGGGATGGGGTGACCGACGGGACTCGAACCCGCAACTCCAGTCCCCCATGCGGTATGGTTTAAATTCTTAATAAAATAAGTCATAAAGGTCTACTAAAAAACACCATTGACTTCATTGAATGGTGTATCTATAGGTGTAACTTGTAATGGCTTGGTTACGTAAAGTTCAACATTCTCCCTACTGGCAGGCGATCATTAATTTGCCCGATGGTCGCAAGACCACTCGTAGCACCGGCACAACCAAAAAGCGAGACGCCCTGCAGATCGCAATGAAGTTCGAGGAAGCTACAAACATGGGGCAACAGGGCACGCTTGTTGAGAGACGTGCACGCAAAACCATCGCGGACATCTATCTCATAGCTAACCAGGCTACCTTGGAGACCTCCTCGATTAAACAATACCTCCAGAGTTGGCTTAAGCGGAAGCAAATCGAGAATTGTGAGGCTACTGCAGAACGATACTCGGCGACGCTAAAGCGTTTCATCGCTTACCTGGGTTCAAAGGCCGAGCAGGACATTTCTCATTTGAACTCGAGGGAAATCTCTACGGCCAGGGATCATTTTGCCCGGAAACTCACGCCAAGCTCGGCCAACCTCATGGTGAAGACCCTCCGTACGGCCCTAAATCAAGCCCTCAGGGACGGTTTCGTTGACACCAATGAAGCCAGCCGGGTCACCTTAATAAAACGGCTTAAAAAGGCAAAGAGACGGCCTTTCACCAAGCCTGAAATCAGGAAGCTCCTCAAGGTAGCAGACTTTGAGTGGCGAGGGATAATCCTGTGCGGCCTTTACACCGGCCTACGGATCGGCGACATCGCCTTGCTTACTTGGGAGAACCTCGACCTAGTCAATGCGGTGCTGACGCTTGAGGCCCAGAAAACTCAAAGGAGCATGGACATCCCCATTGCTCCACGCTTGAAACAGTACTTTGATGAACTCCCAGCCGGCGACGACCCTATGGCGCCCTTGTTCCCCGAAGTCTATGCCAGGCGTGTCAGCAACAAAACCTCTGGCCCCACCAGCGCCCAGTTCAGAAAGATCATGGTCAAAGCCGGTCTTGTTGAAGACAAAAACCACCAAAGTACAGGCAAGGGCAGGGGAGCAAAAAGGGAAGTAAGTAAATTGAGCTTCCACTGCTTACGACACACAGCGACCAGTATGCTCAAGAACGCCGGGGTCAGCGACGCCGTAGCCCGAGACATCATCGGACACGACAGCGAAGCCATCTCTCGCCAATACACCCACATCGACATGACCGCCAAACGCAAGGCCATCGAGTCACTCCCTGACATCCTCTCAGAATGAAGAAACTCGTTAAGAAACCAAAAGAAGCCGAAAACGGCTACTGGAAGTGGGATAAAGAGACATTTCTCCGGGGCGATTGGGATTTTCATTGGTTGGGAGAACAAAAAGATAAATGCAAAGCTGTACTCGTCTATGAATGCTCAAGAGAAGTCATTCAACTTAGGGAGTTGGCGAACGATTCCAAGTCCAAGAAGGAAGAATGGCCTTTTGAGAATCAGTTACCTTTGGATTATTTCCCTGACAAACCATCCAAGCAAATTCCCAGTGGTATTTTGGATTTAATGACAGATTGGGCAGACTCAATATCCCCCTTAAAATCTCTAGATTTGAAATTCATTTGTGAATTGCATGACAACGGTTTTCTAGAGAGTAGAACAACAAACTTTCAGACCTTTCAACTGACTCAAACAAAAGAAATAGCTGCATTTGAAATCGATTGGAAACTTGGTGCAGGTCAAATTAAAAAGCAGTTTAATGAATGGGCAAATGTCGCTTGGAAACGTTTTCAAAAAGCTGAATCTGAAAGTACGGATGACCAAGAGTTAGGTGATTTCATTAGCAGAATAAGCTATGAGCCAGAGCAAGTGCCGCGCATACACTACGATACTTGCTTAAAAAAACTTGGTGCCTATCGCCTTCAGATGGCTTATGAATCTTGGAAAGAAGCTGCGGAACAAGCCTTCGATGTGCTCCTTAAAGACTTGTATGAAAACCAAGCGGAATGGATTGCGGCAAACAAATCCACTCCAAATACCGTTAGTCAGTATGCCATTTGGCCTTGATCCTAGTTAGGCTCTAAGGGATTTCCTTACAGGGAAAGACAAGACCATAGGCTATGTCCCAACGTTGGCGCATGGAGACATTTATCCATGCGCCAATACAACAGGTCGAGGCATCAACTGCCGTTAAGCCAGAGTTCATTCGCCTGCCTAAGTCAGGCAACAGATGCCCATACACCGGCCTTTCGCGGAGTAAGATGAACCAGCTGGTTCTTCCGTGCAAAGAGAACGACTTCAAGCCCCCTGTTCAATCCAAGGTTCTCCGCAAAAGAGGCACCATCCGTGGCACGCGCCTCATCGTCTTCGATTCACTGATGGAGTACTTGAATGGCTTGGATGATGGGGGGCGTAATGAAAATTGATCTAAACAAAATTCTCTCCTGCGATCTCACCACCCCGCAAACTGATGTTTCATTGAGGACAAGAGGACACATCGCTGAAAAGTTACTTGGCCCGATTGGCTGGGAGTCAGAAGTAGTTGGCTACGTTCAATGTCCAGGGCGGCACCTTCACACAACCGTGACGAGTCCGAAGGATTGCCGAATAACCATCGACAGCGTGCCGACGATCTACTGCTTCCACCAACAGTGCTCTCGGATTATCGCTCCGCTTAACCAAAAGCTAAGAAGTAAGATAGGGAAGGGACGATCGTTTGACCCCACACGCAAACTGTCTCAATCGAGGGTGATCAAGGATGGTCTCGAGCAGAAGGCCAAGCGGTGCTTATCTCACATACTGCAAGAGTACTCATGGACTCCAGCAGAGGCTTTTGAGGAATCGCCAACGCCCTTAGGTGACAAGGTGAGTCAACACTGGCAGTTACACCTCGCCTTGTTTGCGAAAGCGGAAGGACAAGTCTGGAACGGGCGGAAATGCGATTCGGGGAAACCTCACCATGCGCGGAACTTCAAGACACCCGAAGAGTGGCTTGGCCGATCGAGGCCGCTAGGGGCCTTCACATGCCCTAGCACCTTTAAGCCGGGGGCAATCTCCAGATCCAATAAGCAAGTCGCCTCACAGCCGTTTCTTGTGGTCGAGAGCGACATCCAAAGCCACGGGGAGACATGCAGTCTGTTCAACTGGATGAGGGAGTTCCTTCAACTCCGGGCAATAGTAAACACGGGTAATAAATCCCTCCATGGCTGGTTCGAGGGGCCAACCCCGGAACAGCGCACAGAACTTCAATCCATCCTCCCTGCGCTGGGGTTTGACCGAGCCATGTTCACCCCTAGCCAGCCTTGCCGCCTAGCAGGTGTTGTGCGGCCAGATTCACCTCAAGACCCCCTTGCTGGGTGTGCCGGTTTACCAAAGTCTCTTGTGGCTTGATTTGGAGGGAGTGGCATGAACGCAAAATTACCCAGTGACTTTCTCCCTCAGTCAACAGAGTTGCACGAGTTGCACACTACACAAGAAACGAAACCGTTTCCGACCCACCTGCTACCCAAAGTTCTTGGCGACCTTGTCAAGGAGGTGGCGAGGGTTACCCAAACCCCCGAAGCAATGGCGGGCCCCCTTACACTGGGCAACGTAAGCGCTTCAATAGGCAAAGGTTTAGTCATCAAAGGGCATGCAGAAAGGATTACTCCTCCGAACCTTTACATACTACTCGGAGCAAAAAGCGGCACTGGGAAATCAGAATGCGCCAAAATAATATTCAAACCATTCATAGATTATGCCAACGAGAAACACCAAGAATGGATTGAAGAAGTGTTGCCAGGGTTGAAAGCCGATAAAGAATGTATCGAAGCTGAAATTAAAGAGCTGATTAAGGGGCTAAAGAAAGAGCTGATTAAGGGGCTAAAGAGTAACGGTGGAAATGCTGACAAACTTAAGGAAGCAAAAAAGAAACTGGCTCGAAAAGAATCCGAAATGCTGAAGGAACCAAGATACCACGCCGACAACGTCACCGGCGAAAAGCTAGCCATTTTGATCAGCAACCAAACTAATGAGACCATGGCGTTGCTAAGCTCAGATGCTCGGGATTGCATTGATATACTAGGTGGCAAGTATCAAAAAAACAAAACAGACGAAAGTTTCTATCTAAAAGCCTATTCAAGGGATTGTTGCACATTCGATAGGGTCAGCCGCCCAAGCATAATAATCAAAGAACCCCAGTTGGCGATTGTATGGGCTGTGCAACCAGACAAAATAACAATGTTATTTAATAACAGTAAATTCACTGATGGTGGGTTAATGCCGAGGTTTTTGGCGCTGGATACATATTGCGATGCACAAATCCGAACAACGAACGATTCCATTCAAACCAAAGTCCTTGAAGAGTATGACTTACTGATCAACAGACTATTGTTGGTGTTACATGCGGATGAATCAGAAAACGTTATCCAGTTATCCGACGAAGTGATCTCAGTCTTTACAAACTACTTCAATGGCATTGTTAGCCGGCGTAAAGGCGGGGGAGAGTTGGAGGACATTCATCCGTATGCAGCTAGGTGGGAAGAAAATGCGCTAAAGATCGCTATTTGTCTCCATGCCGCTAAGCACCAAGAACATGCCATGACAAAGGACTTCAGCACCGAGACAGCACATGAAGCCATCGAGTTGATGAAATGGTTTGCCGAGCAACAACTAGGATTGCTTCAAGAAAGCAGAGACAAGCAAAGCGAAGAGAAGAAAATGAGAGTGCATCGACTGATCGACGACAATGGTGGGCAATGCACTAGAGTTGATGTCTACCGGAAACGGATTGCTAGCAACGCAGGGTCAGCCGAAGTCCTCCTGACGGCAATGGTTGAAAAGGGCTTTTTGACTGAAGAAAAGCAGCCATCCCCCAAGGGCGGTGGACATCCTCAAACAATCTACAAATCGAAACTATGAACCCCGTGTACTGTGTAACTCGTGCATCTTGTGCAACTCGATCCGATGCTCACAACGATTTTTCTATTAGCAGATACTGTTGGTTAAAATTAATAAATTAGAGGAAATAATATGAACGTAGACGAAATACTGAAACTAGCCCAGCAAGGCAAGATGCCCGACGAAATTGCCAAGGAACTCATGATAAGCGAGAACCATGTTTACCGGTACACGCCAGGATCATGGTATGCAGACCCCAAGGCTGACGAGGAGGCTCTATCAAAGCCGCCCTTAAGCCTTGAGGTCAGCTACTACGAACTGCAGCAGAGCAAAAGTAGTGACACTGGATACGCCAATGAGGAGCAAAGGCTCATCAATAACTTGAAGAAGTGCTGGCTTAAATCCTTCAAAGCATATCATGGCGCCAAGATGGACATATTCTGAGGCCAACGCCACCCGTTGGCGGCACCTCTTCGACGACCTCATTGGCGGCACTCCCGCCCTTGAAGTGCCCCTCGAGGGCAATGGCAAGAGCCTCTGCTCCCTGCGCATCCGCATCTCTGACGCCCTCAAGTGGCTCGCAGACCAGTTCCGGGCAGGCAACCCCTCCATGGAGCCTTACGCCCGCCTCAAGCGCCAGCTGCGCTACTCCACGCACGGCGCCGCCCTGCGCATCCACCTCAAACGGCCCCACGCCTACCGCCCCATCCCGCACCTTGACCCGGCCCTCCGCGCCCGACTAGTATCGGCTCTGCAGCGACCCGACCTAAAGCCCACCACTCGGGCCAAAATCGAGGCAGTCTTAGGCCCCAATGACCCGATCAAACTCCAACATGCATGCCGTCATTGAAAAAATTCAGCGGATCTTTCACGAACGAGGTGCCAATCAATACGGCACAGAAGCTGTCACTCAACTTGAACATGCCTTGCAAAGCGGGGAGCTTGCCGAGGCGTCGAGCGCACCACAAAGCCTCGTGATTGCCTCCATGTTGCATGATATCGGGCATATCTTTCATGGATCAGAGTTGCCCGGTAACTACGAGGACAACTTGGACGACAAGCATGAGTTTGTTGCCAATGCCTGGTTGAAGGAACACTTTGGGCCAGAGGTCGCCGATCCCATCCGCTTGCATGTGGCGGCCAAGCGCTACCTATGCACCAGGCAGCCGAGTTATGAAGACGCCTTGTCTCCGACCTCCCGCAAGAGTTATCACGATCAGGGCGGCCCAATGAGCCCTGAGGAGATGACTTCATTCGAGAGCGAACCCCATTACAGGGAGGCATTGGAACTTCGCAGGTGGGACGACTTGGCCAAGGAGACAGAAAAGGAGACACCTTCGCTGCAACATTTTCTGCCAGCCTTGGAATCGTGCCTCAATTGACTGCTGAAGGGAAATGAAACACCTCCTAATCACAACAATCGCAGCCGTGGTGCTGGTGGGGTGTGGGCCGTCTATGTCGATTCACGATGCTGCCTCAGAAGGAAACATCGAAGCCGTCAAACAGCACTTGGCTGCTGGTACGGATGTGAATGCGAAGGATGATATGTTTGGAAATACTCCTTTGTATGAGGTGGTTGATGGGGCTAGGATACATCATAAAGGCAGTCACAAGGAAATCGTCGAACTGCTAATCGTCAATGGCGCGGATGTGAATGCGAAGGCTGACTCGGGGCGGACTCCTTTGCATAATGCGACCTGGATAGGTCACAATGAAATCGCCGAACTACTCATCGCAGGAGGTGCGGATGTGAATGCGAAGTATGAGAATGGCATTACTCATTTGCATCTTGTGATCGTTGGAAAACCTTCACATCGCGAAGGAGGTCGGCGATTTCGAGTTGGCCAGTCGATAATACAGGTTAACAAAGGTTACAAGAAGGTCGCCAAACTGCTTATCGCCGCAGGCGCGGATGTGAATGCGGAAACGGGGGATAACTTTACACCGCTAGATTTTGCCATATCGGAAAAACAAACCGAAATCATCACCCTCCTCCGAAAACACGGCGCGAAAAGAGGCAACTACTAAACCAACACACTTCCACCACTTGAACGCTAAATGAAACATCTGCTACTCACAACAATAGCAGCCGTGCTACTGGTGGGGTGTGGGCAATCGAATATTGGGGAGCAACCGGATATTTGGGAAGCAGTAAGAACGGGTAATTCAAAAGCAGTTGAAAAACATTTAAGCGCCGCGGATACACTTAGCCGAAAAGTAGATTATGGGCATTTATTATTAGAAGTGGATATTGACCATGTTTCTGAAGAGAATGATACATCTCCTGTTTTTGAAGCTACTGAAATTCTGCATAAGAGAACTAAACCTTACGGCCTATCAGATTCCCTTATAAAAGCAATAACTCGGAACTTAATAGTTGTTGATTTATCGACTTTCGATCGAGGTATACCAAATGGCTACAAAGAGCTACTCACGAGCAGAAAGCATTTGGAGCTTTCTCTCGTGCATAATGACAGCGAGCGGTTGCTTGCCAACGGCATCCTTCCCGACGGCTTCAAAAAATACACCCATGATTCAAATGATAGTGATGGGGAGCCATACACGGAGCAATTGCTGGTTGAGATAGAAAACAAATACGGCCTAAAGGGGGAACACATTAAGAACGCCTATCCCTCGCGCAATCCACTCACACAGGAGCCAATGATCCTATTCACCTTCAACAGCGAAGGGGCCGAGGCTATGGGCCAGTTGAGCAGCGAAAATATTGGCCAAAGACTTGCCCTCATCCTAGATGGCAAACTTATGCACGCGCCAGTTCTGCAGGAACGCATCACCAGCCACGGGCAGATCTCGGGTAACTTCACCATGGAGGAAGCGGCTGTCATTGCCGTTGCACTTGTTAACCCGCTTAATGTACCGCTCATGATCAAAGAAAGCTATACTGACTCTGAACTATCATTAGGGGCAGCCCTTTTGCGTATAGCAGTAATTCGCAATTATCCTGAGATCATCGAATTGCTTATTAAGCAAAGACCTGAAGTCATTAATGACATGGGCAAAAACAAAGAAACCGCTTTAGATTTTGCGTCAAGAAATCATACCGAAACCGCCGCCCTCCTCCGAAAACACGGCGGCAAGACGGGGGAAGAATTGAAAGCTGAAGGGAAATGAAAACGAAACCAAGCCAGGCGTTTACTCTTATTGAACTATTGGTGGTCGTTGCGATCATCGCCATTCTTGCCAGCCTGTTGCTTCCGGCACTGGGCAGGTCCAAACTCAAGGCCACCGGTGCCGTCTGCTTGAGCAATCAAAGGCAACTGATTACTGGCTTCTTGATCTATGCCATGGACCACAACGACACCATGGTGCCCACTCTGCCTGACAATGGCGGGGGCGGGTTTTGGAAAGCACCGCAGTTGAGCCCGAACCTCTCCGTTTCCGAGGCCAAGGAAAGAGTGAACGTGGCGCTGCAAGCAGGACCCATGTGGGAATACGTAGCTAATATGGGAGCCTATCATTGCCCCGGCGATCTCCGGACCAAGAGGCTTCGTCTAGGAGCAGGCTGGGCTTGGGATAGTTATGCCAAGGCCAACGGCATGAACGGCGGGGATTGGCAGGGTAGTCGATTCACGGGCACGCAACCCATCTATCAAAAGTCAGGTGAAGTCTTCGGGCCGAGTGAAGCGATCGTCTTTGTGGAGGAAGCCGATTCACGTGGTTTCAACGCTGGCACCTGGGTCTTGAATGTCGCACCAACGCCTGGATGGAACGATTCCTTGGCGCTGTTTCACGGAAACCTAAGCAGCTTTTCCTTCGCGGACGGGCACGCCCGCATGCGGACATGGAGAGATAAAGCCACTATCAAAGCAGGCACAGCTCAAGCAATGGGCCAATACAGTCATCGCTGGCCAGGCGGTAATGTCAATAATCCGGAATTCGTCTGGGTTTACAACCGCTACAAACACAAAAAGTTCGCCCCTCTATAGAAGTAACCGGCTACTAAACCAACCCACTCCACCACTTGAACGCAGCAGGGTTGTTGTTCGGCGGTGCCAGTTAAAAACGGCTTGAAAACTGCGCTCATCGGGATGACGGTCGGCTCACCATGAAATCACAACTGATCGCAATCGTCGCAGCCGTGCTTCTGGTGGGGATCAACATGTTTATTCCTAGCTTCGCCTGGGCTGTTGAGGATGGCTTGGTTTTCGATACAAAGCTTGGACACTACAAAGATCTTTCTTATGAAGCCTTGTCCGACAAGGGGTTGCCTTGGAAGGAACGCACACAGTTGTTTGGAGGTGACACACTTCATTACGGTGGTTTAACGGATACGCAGCGCTTGGCCAAGCAGAGGGAACTCGAAGTGCTTCTGGCAACAATCAAGATGCGCGAAACGAGCAACTGGGCCGACCCGAAGTTGGCCGAGCGCGTTGAAACAGAAATTCACACTTGGCTTGATGCACAAATCCAAAACGTGCCCGAGAAGTATGCTGAAGCTAATGTTTACCCGCTTCGAACGGGTGCGGTTGGGTTCTTTCGCGCTTACGAAATTTTCGGTGATAAAAAATATCTCGAAGCTGGCTTGGATCGTGCGGATGTAATCTTAAAAGCGCAGTGGCCGAAAGGACATTGGCCATGGGGGACAAGGCTTGGGGAAAACTTCGTGCGAATTCAGGATGGTTTCAACAACGAGCCGTTTTGGATCATGCTCTATGCCTACAAGTTGAGTGGCGACAAAAAGTATTTCGAATCTGCGAGGCGTTGCGCCGATGTGTTGCTTTCGCTGCAACGCAGGAATGGCGGTTGGCCGGACCAATGGTCGTTTAACGGTCGTTCATCAGGGCATTCTGGCGTTATGCACGGTGTGTCATTTAATGATAACGCCACGAATTCCTGCGTGCAAATGATGGTCATCATGTATCACATGACTGGCGACAAGAAGTATATTGCCAGGTTATCTGAGTTGGGCAGATTTGTTGCCAAATCGAAAATGGGCGAAGGCATACTTGTTGGATGGTGTGAGCAATACAATGACGACGGGAGACCGATACGGGCTCGCCAATACGAGATCGAGTTGCCTTATCCACGTGCTTTGACGCGTGGTGTTGGGCCATTGTTAGTCTGGCTTTATCTGATGGACGACAATGAGGCGCATATGGATTTGTTGAGGAGAGCCTACGCTTGGCATGAACACGTTCGCCAAGAGGAGATTAAACCGCAGGTTCTTGCGCATTGGAGGGCTATGAGTCGAAGGTGGTCGCCTTCACATCATTCGATGACGCAAAATTATTTGATGGAATATCGGCCAGGTTGGCCGGACGCTTATTTGCCGGATGGTTCGAATTGGGGGCGAGTGCTGAGCTTTCGTTTGATGCCGTGGAACCGTGTCACGTTGGAGCAAAAGAAAAAATACGACCGCTTTATCGACCATGGTTGGCCGCCAGTGGAGGAGTTGGCCAGGATGGCAAGTGCAAATCAGGCTCCGCCGCGCGGGTACAATATGTACGTTCATTGCCATTCATCGATCGGTAACTCGTTGAGCGAAATCCGTCGCGCACTGCTTGAACACAAACGCGGAGGACGCGAAGGGATGCTCAAGTATTATTCAAACCCAACCAAGTACACATCGGATCAGTATTTGCAGGCGCGTGTCGATGCAGCTAAGCGTGCTCTCGATTTGAGGAATCGGCGTATGGCTTATCCATTTACGAATTCTCCAGGCTATACAGGAATGGCTACAATGAAAGATTTTAACTTTCTCGGCTCCAAAAGTCGTTGGTATGGCAAGACTGGCACAAAATGGGGTGCTGCATTTCAAAATGTTTACCCGTCTCCCAGTGTAACTTGGTATCAATGGCAATTTATTTACGACATGAAGTTGGCGCATGGAGAAATTGATCCAGAGGCGGCTGCCCGGGGTGGGCGTGGCTTTGAAACGGTCGCCAGCCAAACTCATTTGGATTCTTGGGACGTACTCGGTGAATGGGGTATGGGAGTTCTGGAAAGGGAAAACCATTTCGACGTGCCGTTGGAGAGGAACTAGTCACTTGTCACAAGGAAGTCGTTGAACTGTTGATTGCCAAAGGTGCGGATGTGAATCCGAAACTTAATGATGGCCCACACAACGGGAAAACACCGCTTGACGCCGCTAATGAAACCTATCACCCCGAAGTCGCCGACCTCCTCCGCAAACACGGCGGCAAGACGGGTGAAGAATTGAAAGCTGAAGGGAAATGAAACACATACTAATCACAACAATCGCAGCCGTGCTGTTGGTGGGGTAATTCAACGACTCTCCTCCATCAGCTCGTAATCCGAATCCGGGAATGAGGGTAGGATCTTATTTTAGCATGCCCCGCGTCTAGGGGCGGGTACACGAGCACCTACCCGAACAAATCCGAACAACTTATTCTTCATTGTTATTCACTCTGGTTCCTGTTCACAAAAAACGTGACTTTTTCAAATAATGAATTAGATTGTTCTTGGTTGAATAGTTCTGAAGCTGGATGAAAGAACCTGAAAGCCTTAGATGGGGATTCGACTCTCACCACCTCCACCATTTTTTGTTAGAAAACAGAGAGGTTTAAAAGGAAGTGGGGGTTAATGGGGGGTTAAACAGGGTGCTTTTACCTCTCACTTTTCTAGCAATATTCAGGCGTCTTCGTAGCGGTGGAACTTCCCGTCTTCTCCATTGTAAATTTTGAGAGTTACAAGGGTACCCGCCTCGAAGGGCAGAACCCCCAACCGTTGGGAGTCTAGGCCGCCACAAGCAGATGAAGAAGTCCACCTAGTCTGCCATGATAACATGACTTACAAAAAAATTTAAAGCATGAGCACTTACGAAAATTACAATCACACGAGCCAGGTTTACGATAAAACCCGTTCTGCAGACGGGGTTAAAATCATTCGCAGCGCATTGGCAGAAAATAAACTTCCTCTGGGAAAACAAATACTTGTTGATGCCGGATGCGGTACCGGTTTATTTGCGGCGGCAATGGTTAACCATGTCCAGCGTATAGAAGCAGTTGACCTGAATCCCGGAATGCTGGCCAAGGCACAAGAGAAAATGGTTTCTGAAGAAAAATCCGGACGTATTAATTTTCATCAATCTAGCATAGACGCACTGCCGCTTCCGGATGAAATCGTGGATGCTGTGATGACTAATCAGGTTCTGCACCATCTTCCAGACGATGAATCTTCCAGTTGGCCGAAACATTGCAAAGTTTTTCAAGAGTTTTTAAGAGTCTTAAAACCAGGCGGGAGCTTGATTATCAACAGTAGCAGTCATCAACAACTGGAACATGGATTCTGGTATTTTCGTTTCATTCAGAAAGCTTTACGAGCCGTAAAAGAAAAACATGTAGATCTTGATATGTTGTCTGAGTTACTGCAACAGAACGGTTTCACCAACATTCACCACAAAGTGCCGCTGAAATTAGTATTGCAGGGTGAGGCGCTTTTTAATGCTGAAGGCCCTCTCGATCCAGATTGGCGGAGCGGTGATTCGACCTGGAGTTTGGTTTCAGATGAGGATCTGCCAGGAGTGCTTCAGCATATAAAAACCTTGCGTGATTCGGGGAAACTTGAAGCCTTCATGCAACAGCATGACAAACCGCGAGTCGCCATTGGGCAAATAACTTTTACCATTGCACGGAAACAGCTATCTGCGTGAAAGTGATTGTGCGACCACGCAGAGAATTCCAAACATCAGCGTAGCACCCTGTCTCATCGCTACCTCCCTTGGAATTTCTAGGGTAGGACAAATTGGATCGTGCTGTATTAGGCCGACAGCGGACGGCAAACCGGGTGACATGGTCGAACCTGAACCGCCTGACCGTGAACTGGCATTGGGTTCTCATTGGGTTGTTATGGATTTTTTTTCGGTAATCAAGGCGGTAATCCAGATGCAATGAAGAGCTGTGCCTATTGCCACATCGCGGATGTTGAATTTTCGAGTCGGTGTCCCTCGAGCGGAAAACCGAGGACGTCAGCAACAGTAAAAATTTCGATCATTGTGGGTGTTGTAGCCTTTATTCTCCTGATGTGGGGTTTGGGTTACTAAAGCTATCCCTCACGGCACACTTGGGTGGCACTGCTGACCGCTTGACGGTGAACTGGCATTGGCTTCTCATTGGGTTGTTATGAAAAGATTAGTGGTCAGCATTTGCTTCGGCATTACATTATCTGGATGCATTTCGTATGAATCTTTGCCACCGAGTCGACCAATCACAGAAGACGAATACAATAAGCGAGTGAAGTCCCTTGTCGGGAAAACAACACATAATGAATACAAAGGGCCAACACAGGGAGCGGGAGGCGGATTCATCCACCGGGCGGCACCGGATGACGATTGGGATGGCAGCTGGCCTGAAGAAAGGGACTGACTCACGGCACACTTAGGCGGCACTGCTGACCGCTTGACGGTGAATTGGCATTGGCGTCTCATTGGGTTGTGAAGTCCAAGGCAGAGATATTGAAGATCGTTAAGCGGACGGCGAACCGAGACGCCTGGAAAAAAGA
>Ga0208879_1000517_pt1 | contig 39996 bp, 41 predicted proteins | sample Knorr_S15_td_Bot_FD_185605 | JGI IMG/M metagenome (GOLD analysis project Ga0208879, IMG submission 185605) | Marine microbial communities from Southern Atlantic Ocean transect - Knorr_S15_td_Bottom_ad_5009_LV_A (SPAdes) (version 2) | ecosystem: Environmental > Aquatic > Marine > Oceanic | place... | reverse complement strand
AGGCCTTGGATTGTCGCTCGTTCGACGGCTTCTTGGGCTGATGGGAGGCTCCATTGAGGTTGAGAGCGAGAAGGGTTCGGGCTCGACGTTTCGCGTGATCCTGCCGATGCTTACCCGCGACCTTCGTCCAGACGCCGCGCGTTATCCATCGCGTATCTGACGTTTCTCTCAAATCCGGAAATCTTTGTCCGTTTAATCGCGCTCTTGCGAAATCTGGAGCTGAATGATTCCTGATCCAATTCGGCCCACGTAGCAATAGGAGTCTCAAGTATTCCTGGACGCGGCGCGTACCTGACCTCGGATGATTCTGTATGGAATTTATTCCAGGGACAGACCTCCTGGCAGATGTCACAGCCAAAGATCCAGTTTCCATGATTGTCGCGGATGGACTGATCCACATCATCCTCACGGTGTTCGATAGTTGTGTAGGAGATACAGAGATTCGCATCGACCACATACGGCTCCGTGATGGCCGCCGTGGGGCACGCATCGAGACACGCTGTACATGAGCCACACTGATCCAGAATCGGCTCGTCTGGGCTGAGCTCGATATTGAGTACGAGCTCCCCGATAAAAAACCAGCTTCCGTGCTGTGGAGAAATCAGATTGGTGTGTTTTCCAATCCAACCCAGTCCGGCTCTCGCCGCCCAGGCCTTGTCCATTATGGGCGCACTGTCGACAAAAAATCTGCCGCTTACCTCTCCCACCTCTCCCTGAATCCATTCGTAAAGGCTTGCAAGACGATCCTTCAGCACCAGGTGGTAGTCATCACCCCAGGCATATCGGCTGATTCGGCCAATATCCGGGTCATCTGAAGGCTCATCGGGATAGTAGTAACTCTGTATCACTGAGACCACGCTTCGCGCGCCGTCAACCAGCTTCGTTGGGTCGGTTCGCTTTTCAAGATGGTTCTCCATCCAGCTCATCGAGGCGTGATTGCCCCTGGAGAGCCAATTTTTCAACCGGGCGGCTTCAACGTCCAGAGCTTCGGCACGGGAAATACCACACGCATCCAGCCCCAACTCGAGAGCCTTCTGCTTGATAGCTTGTGACAGTCTTTGGGTTTGGCGGGAGTTTGAGGGCATCGGTGCGGTCTGGCGAACTAGGGCTCAAACCGACAAAGGTGGGCCGAGTTCTAGCGGTAGAGCAATGAGCAGTCGAAAGGCACGGTAGCCACCTGGTGTTCTTCTACACAACCCTTGCCATCCTTTCCCTTTGGACAGACGACTTCACCGACCTCGGTGTCGAGAGTAAATCGGCCGGCGGACAATCCCGAGCCCACGTAATAGTTCAGGATAGCCTCTGCTCGCTCCTGGGCAACCTGCAGGGCGTAAATATCGCTCTGGTGGGAGCTCGAGTAACCGATGATGTTCACGCAACAGGTTGGATTCAGTCGCAGTGCTTCGATGTTCTCGTCGAGAGCTTCGCGAGAGGCCGTACTGAGGTCAATCGTGTTGGACGCAAAGTACACGCTGTTGAGCTCAATGAGCATACACACGCGTGGTACGAGAGGTAGGGGAGGATCGTAACCGGGCACGGTAAGTGGCGGCGGAATGGGAGCTGGTGGAGGACCGACTCTTTTTGCACGCCGCAGACATCCCCTCAATCCAATGGCGATGAGGGAGGTGTTGTGAGGATCATAATCCGTTTCGTTTCGCCACACGTAATTGAGGTCCCAACGATAGCTTGCCTCGCCGAATGCTGACCAGCATCCGTTGAACGCAACGTCGATTCCAAAGCCGAGTGGCAAATGATAGACCGATCGCTCGGGACCTGGTACTCCGCGACCCGGAAGGTCGATACCGCCTTTGGATCGGCCTCGAAAGGCGTCGGCGATGGTCGCGCCAAAGCCAGTAAATATGTAAGGAAGAACACGGCTTTTGGAACCAGGACGAAGGGTCATCACGATCTCTGGCTCAAACAGGAAGAGCGGCTTGGTGAGGAACTCATTGATACCTGATCCGACCAATTTTCGACCGTCCTTGGTGCTGAAATTGGTAAACAGGATCATTCCTCTGAAGAAAAAGAGGTCCCGCACGATAGGAAAAGAGCCTAAAAAGACGAGTGCGGGGTTCGTGTTCGCGGACAAAATTCGCCCGGCTACGGGGTTGAGTCAGGTCAATGGGGCCGTGATACGTAAATAAACCGATACCGACACCCAGATGGGCGCGGGAGTCTCTGAACTGATTGCTTTGTGCTTGCGATGCCAGCTGGGTGGTCACAATCAGCATCAGGATGGCCAAAATGCGGCGAATAGTCATCATTACGATACGGTGTTTCCCCAATTGAGGTGGAAAAGCGCCGGTAAACACCCGGAGCTGCCAGATTGAGGTATCGTCCGGTATCTGCCATTCTGAAACTCTTTTGCAGCTGAATCTGGCTCTGTATCAGATTTTCAGGAAATAAAAAAGGGGCCGCCCTGTGGGCGGCCCCTTTCAAGAACCGTTGGTTCTAAGATCCTCTATCGCACGATGATCGTATCAACGCGACGATACTGCGCCAGACCATCTTTCTTGCTCGTCAGATCTGCTGCGCGGCCGTTGCCGATCGTGACCATGCGCGTCGACGAAACACCGTTCTCGGCGTAGTACTGCTCAACCGCGCGAGCGCGATCTTCGGAGAGTTCCTGCGACCGACGTTCTCCCGGAGCGGAGACTCCTTCTACACGAACGTTCATGTTCGGGCACTCGGAGAGTATTTCCAGGTTGTCCGTCAGCGCCGCCATTGCTTCATCACTCAGTTCAGAAGAGTTGCGGTTAAAAAACGCCCCGCCCAATTCCGTGACTTCTCGACAGATAGCGGCTTCATACATGTCAACCGTAATCGTCATCGAGCGAGAATCGGAGCCTGCGCGGTTCGATGCGTTCAGCTGCACTGTGTAGGTCCCAGCTGCTGCGAACGTGTACGAAGGAGAGGCTTGGCTACTCGTTCCGCCGTCACCAAAACTCCAGGCGTAGGAGATCGGCATGTCGCCATTCACCGATGTGGTGAAGGTTACCGATGTTTCCGTATCAGGTGAATTGTTGTTTGTCCGGATGCTCACAATCTGTGCGGGAACCGGAGGGTTCACTACGACAACTGTTGCGGAGCTCATATCGGTCGATTTCCCTTTGCGGTTCGACGCCGTAGCGGTAACGGTGTACGTACCAGCATTCTGAAAGGAGTGACTGTTCGCGGCGCCGTTGGCGGAGCCACTGTCACCGAAGTCCCAGCTGACAGAAACTGGCATTTTGGCATCGTCGTTTGTAGCGACAGCAAAATCACCGTTCTGGTTGGTTTGAAGGCTGTCCGGTGCCGTCATCGAAAGGATGTCGACGGGAACGCTCTTGCAACCCGTCAGCAGAATTCCGCCGGCAAGGATGAAAAGCATGAAGCTGTTTGAAAATAGTTTTCTGGCCATGTCGGGAAGAGAATGTGTTTTCGGTTATCCAGAGAGTGCGTCCGGCATCACGGAATATAGGGTCAAAAATCTATAAACGGTCCGAAAGCGCGTTTTAATTACCTTAGTTCTTATCAGATTCAATGACGAACTCGATCCAGGCAAAGGTGAAAAAGAAGAGCCTGCCTCCAAGATGGAAACAGGCTGAACTCCTTAAATCGGGCAATACCACTTCGCAAATCTAAGCGAGGGCATTGACGTGCTTTTCAAGCTGGCTCTTGTAATTGGCAGCCGTATTCTTGTGGATGATGCCCTTGGAGGACATGCGATCCAGAAAGGCTTTCACATCAATCAGAAGAGCGGAAGCCGCTGCTGCGTCTTCACTCGTGCGGAGTTTTTTAATCATCGTGCGCATTTTACTTCTGTGCACTCTGTTTCTCGCGCGGCGTGTTTCTGTCTGACGAACTCTCTTGGCTGCTGACTTATGCTGAGGCATTTGGTTGCCGTATACTTACTTGGATCGGAATAAAAACTTTATAGCCTACAAATATACGCTGACCCATCGTTTCAGTCAATTGTTCTGGCCAATCCGGAACCGTCCGATTCACCGTGTGTTTCGCCTTCTGCAGGGTAAATAGGCCAGTTTTTTTCAGATGTTCGCACTTCTTTCTGAATTCATAAGAAATATCGGTCACTCCATCACGGTTATTGTGATGGATCCCGAACACAGGCAGGATGAACGCACTCATCTCGTGAGACCGGGCCAGATGCTTCTGATTCTGGGTGCATCCTTTTTGACGCTTTTTGTTGTGTTAATAGCTACGCTGCTGCTTACGCCGCTGAGGTATTATCTGCCCGGTTATGGCACGATGGATATCCGTATCGAGGCGCGTGAGAATATGCTGCGCATCGAGTCGATGGCTGATTCACTCGCCCTTCAGGCCGAATACGTTTCGAGTCTCCGCGATATTTTCCTGGGTAATGTCGATGCATCGCCACCGGACGGAGATCGGTCCGCCTCAGCTGCACCCGCATTTTCTGCGGGATCCAGTCTACTGGAGTTACCCCTCCCCACCCTGTCCGGAAATTGGGAAGACCATCAGCAGCCCGCGATAGCCATCAGCAGGCTATCAACGCTGAGCGAACCCACCGCTCAAATTCCTCTTGCCGGTCCGAGCTACCTGTCCGCCCTCTCGTTTCCAATTATGCCGCCCGTCTCAGGAATAATCACGCGGGGATTCGATGCGCAGACCAGTCACTACGCCGTCGATGTTGCCGCGGAGACCGGAAGTGCGATCAGGAGTATCGGTGATGGCTATGTAATTTTCGCCGATTGGGTAAATGATGGCGGCCAGGTGATCGCGATTGCACACGCGATCGGTTATATTTCCGTATTCAAGCACAACAGCAGCCTTCTGAAACAGATTGGAGATCGAGTCCGTGACCGGGAAGTAATAGCATTCAGTGGAAACTCGGGAGAGATTACTTCTGGACCGCACGCGCATTTTGAACTCTGGCTCGACGGCCTCGCACAGGACCCCAGAGCGTACGTTTTGGGCTGGTAGGACATAGAAAAACACGTTATCTAATGGCAAAGAACATCAACTCAGCTCCCAACCCATCGCAAATCAATCTAATTGCCTCTGGTACTACGCTGGAAGGTACCCTCACGGCCAAGGATGACATCCGCATCAGCGGAAAGCTGAAGGGCACCCTTCGTGTAGAAGGAAAAGTAATAATCGCCCAGGAAGGAATTGTAGAGGGGGATGTGTTTGCTACAGATGCAGACGTAGCGGGCACGTTGATTGGCGAAATCAACGTCAAGAGCCTGCTCGTTCTGAAGGGATCTGCAAAAGTACAGGGCACGGTGCGAACGACGCGACTCATCGTCGAAGAAGGCGCCGTAATCGATGGAAGCTGCGAAATGGGTCAACTCGACAAGTCCCGTGCGGAAGTCCTCAAGTCCGGAAACATTACCTCTGTTCCGAAACCTGCCGCCCTGCTCGAAACCAAGCCAAAGGGTACGTTTTCGATGATGTCCGGTGAATGACAAGAAATCCTGGCAGTCCGGACTTCACGACGCATCTCCCTATCTGACCATCGGAATTCAGCTGGCCGCTACGATGGTTTTCTACGTCGGCCTAGGGTATCTAATCGACCGCTGGCAGCAGACGGAGCCCACGTTCCTGATAGTGGGCGGCATAGTCGGGATGATCGCGTTTTTTATCCAGTTGATACGGGTTGTAAAACGCCTCTCATCTACCGGATCTGGCGCGGCGAAGTGGAGCGATAAACCCCCCAAATCCGCCTCCTGAGAGCAGTTCACCCGAATTTCATCGCCTGGGGGGTTCTGTTCATTCATAATTCACCCGTTCCAGTTCTCGGCATTTTATTCAATCCGTAGTTTTACAGCCCAGAATTGTTTGTCCAGACGATACACACAATCGCGGTGATTCCGAATGAGTGAAAGCTTCTGGTTCAGTTCTCTTTTAGGGGCCGGAATTGCTGTCGCGTACAGCGTGTCGGCTATCGTGTTGGGACGTGTAGCGATGAAATCGCCAGGACGGACCTTCACCATGATTGTTTTCGGTGGGATGGTTGCTCGAATTTTCGTGGCTCTCATCATCCTGACCCTCATCCTGTTGTTTGCTCCGGTTGATCAGATGACATTCGTGATGGGATTTTTCGTCGTCTTTGTCATTGGACTGACGGTGGAAATAGTGACGCTGCACCGGAGGCAGAATGTAATCTCTGACGCGCTCGATGCGCGTGAGAAATCATCCGAGTCAACATCAACATTCGACCTGACGGCCGAGAAAAACTGATGATCAAAAGAGCATCAATATTTGTTCTCCTTGCGCAGCTCACCCTGCTCGCGCTACCACGAGGGGTCGCGGCTTCCAGCGATGACCAGGAGAAGTTTGATGCCCTTCATCACAGCGCGAACGCGTATTACCTCGACATTGCACCCCTCGACCCGATTGAGTTGCCGCGCATCTTCATCGTTCGATATGAGGACGGCAGCTACGGATTAAATCTGTTCAGGTCAACGAGCTCGGCCATCCTGAATGGTCATTACGTCTCTGAAATCGATGCCGGCCACGGTGGCGAGGTCCAAGGCGATGATCACGAAGTGGAGGGTGACACTCATGCCGAAACGCAGGGTGGAATAACGGGTGAAATAACGGGTGAACTGATAGGCGAAATAACAACAGCCCAGCTCGAAGGTCATCTCGTACCGCCAGGCGGATCCCACGTGGTCCTGGATCTCTCGATTTCCAGGCATCTTTTTTTCGCGTGGCTGGCGATGGGGATCGTGCTGCTGATCATGACGCGACTCGCGGGCATGTACAAAAAGGGAATCGGCCGCGAGACGGCTCCAAGAGGTCTCTTCCAGAATATGTTCGAAGGGATGGTGGTTTTCATCCGCGACGACATCGTTAAGCCAAACCTGGGTGACAAGACCGATAAATACCTGCCGTATCTGCTCACTGCATTTTTCTTCATTCTTACGGCCAATCTTCTGGGCCTCGTGCCATTCGGAGCTACTGCCACGTCCAATCTGATGGTCACGGTCGTACTGGCCTCGTTCACTTTCGTATTCACGCAGCTTGGTGGGACCAAAACCTACTGGATGCACATCTTCTGGCCTCCTGGAATTCCAACGTTTGTCAAGCCCATCTTGATGCCTGTCGAAGTGTTGGGAATTCTGACGAAGCCCATCGCCCTGGCCATCCGGCTCTTTGCCAACATGACTGCCGGGCACCTGGTTATTCTGAGTCTCATCGGCCTGATCTTTTCCTTTACCAACATTTTTGGTTCTGGAGCAGGCTACGGTGTGGCTCCAGTGAGCGTTGCTTTCGCTCTGTTCATCTACTTCCTGGAACTCCTGGTATCCTTCATACAGGCCTACGTCTTTACGATGCTTTCGGCACTGTTTATCGGAATGGCTATCCAAGAGCATGAGGCGCACGATGATGCGCATCAGGAACAACAAATTGAAGCCTCGGCTTCGCCGGAGGCCGAACCGGTCTTCGCAAATTGATTTTTTAACTCACTCCCTTACAACAAAACAACAATAGGCACTAAAATGGATCCATCAGCTCTCGCATTTCTCGGTGCAGGTCTCGGTGCAGGTCTCGTTGCTCTTGGAGCCGGTCTCGGAATCGGTAAGCTTGCTGGCCCAGCAATGGAAGCCACAGCTCGTCAGCCAGAAGCAACTGGTGATATCCGTACGTCGATGATTATTGCAGCTGCCCTTATTGAAGGCGTTGCTCTCTTCGGCCTGGTTATCTGCATCATCCTGGCGACTAAGTAAGCACTGGCGGCCTTGCCGCTCTTTCTCGTCAGGACATTTCGGATTCAGAAACGTCCTGAACAGGCCTGGTATGCGCAGACCATTCTGTAGCTCGGGTCACAGCCGGTAAACGATACGATGATGGTTTTAGCACAAATTGTATTAGCGCAGAGTCTTCTCGAGCCAGATCTCGGATTGATCGTCTGGATTGGAATCACCTTCCTCGCGTTTCTTTTTGTCCTGAAAAAGTTCGCATGGGGACCGATTACTGAGGCCCTCACGACTCGCGAGCAGAATATCAGCGACTCGCTGGAGCAGGCAGAAAAAGCGCTCACCGAAGCCCGCCAACTTCAGGCCGACAATACCAAGGCTCGCAGAGAAGCAGAAGCGCAGGCACAGGGTGTTCTTCGGGAGGCCCGAGAAGAGGCGGAGCGCATTCGCACGGTAGAAGTGGACAAGACGCGATCTCAAATCCAGCAGATGCAGGATACCGCTCAATCAGAGATCGAGCGGGAGAAGCAGAGTGCGCTAAACAGTCTCCGCCAAGAAGTCGCGGACCTGGCTATTTCCGCAGCCGAAAAAATTCTGCGCGAGAATCTGGACGCGGATCGGCAGAAGAAAATCGTCAGCGATTTTCTGAAAGATTTGCCGAAGAACTAATCGCCCGATGATCCACTTCAACCCAAGCTCGAAATGAGTGACATCACGATAGCCCGCAGGTATGCTCAGGCCCTGAACGAGCAGGCAGCGCAAGCTGACGTAATGCAGCGCGTCGACGAAGACATTGCTTTGATAAGCGATGGACTGACGAACTCGCGTGAGCTGGAGAATTTCTTTGAAAGCCCGATCATTTCCCGGGAAAAGAAATCGAAGGTGATCAAGTCTCTTTTCAGAGAGTCTGTTGCGCCGGTAACAATGAGGTTTCTGGACCTGCTGGTCGAGAAGCGAAGAGAAGTCATATTCTCAAGCATTGCAATGAGTTACCGCGAACTTCGGGATAAACAATCGGGCATAACGAGTGTGACGGCGCGAGTCGCTCATTCGCTCTCGGACGAAGACAGGGAAACCCTCGTTGGTTCGCTCGAGCAGTTAACCGGAAAAAAGGTGCGACTGAGCATGAGTGTTGACGAATCGATCGTCGGCGGAATGGTGGTCCGTGTGGGAGATACGGTTTACGATGGGAGCGTGGTCAATCAATTGGCTACGCTGCGTGAGCGGCTTGAATCAGGGTCGCATGTATAATTCAGAACTGAACGAACGATGGACTTCGTGTCCATCCAATTAGACTAGACAGAATAAAAGATGGCAACGGCAATCAGACCGGATGAAGTCACCGCTGTCCTGAAGCGCGAATTAGGCGGCTTCGAGGCAAAGACTGACATATACGAAGTTGGAACCGTACTCCAGGTGGGCGATGGTATCGCCCGCATTTACGGTCTTTCAAAAGTACAGGCGGGCGAGCTGATCGAATTTCCTTCGAGCGGCATTACCGGAATGGTACTCAACCTCGAAGAGGACAACGTTGGTGCAGTGCTCTTCGGAAAAGTAGACGCGGTCCGCGAAGGGGACGAAGTTCGGCGTACCAAACGTATCGCATCGATCAATGTCAGTGAGGACATGCTCGGCCGCGTAATCGATCCGCTCGGAAATCCGATTGACGGCAAGGGACCCTTCACTGGCAAACAGTATGAGATGCCTCTGGAGAGAAAAGCTCCTTCGGTCATCTTCCGCGAGCCCGTGACCGAGCCCCTTCAAACGGGTATCAAGGCCATCGATTCGATGATTCCGATCGGCCGGGGCCAGCGTGAGCTGGTCATTGGTGATCGGCAGACAGGAAAGACGGCTGTCTTGATTGATACGATTATCAATCAGAAGTCTACCCATCAGACCGACAAGCCTGTCTATTGTATTTACGTAGCCATTGGCCAGAAGAACTCGACCGTCGCACAGGTAGTGAGTACGCTAGAGGAAAACGGTGCGCTCGAGTACACGGTTATTGTTAATGCCGGTGCTGCGACTCCCGCTCCGCTCCAGTATATCGCTCCCTTTGCAGGTGCCTGCATCGGAGAACTCTTCCGCGATACGGGTCGCCATGCACTGATCATCTACGATGACCTGTCCAAACAGGCCGTCTCTTATCGCCAGGTATCCTTGCTGCTTCGTCGTCCTCCAGGACGTGAAGCCTATCCTGGAGACGTCTTCTACCTCCACTCGCGGCTCCTGGAACGTGCGGCCAAGATTACTTCATCGGACGCCGTGGCAAAGAACATGAACGATCTGCCCGACTGTCTGAAGGATGAGGTTAAGGGAGGCGGCTCTCTGACCGCACTTCCGGTAATCGAAACCCAGGCGGGTGACGTATCGGCCTACATTCCGACGAACGTAATTTCGATTACCGATGGCCAGATCTACCTGGAATCAAATCTGTTCAACGCCGGCGTACGCCCCGCAATCAACGTGGGTATTTCCGTCTCACGTGTGGGTGGGAATGCGCAGATCAAGGCGATGAAAAAGGTCGCTGGAACGCTGCGACTGGATCTGGCCCAGTATCGTGAGCTCGAGGCATTTTCCAAATTCGGTTCCGATCTCGATGCCTCCACGCAACGCCAGTTGACGCGTGGTGAAAAGCTGGTCGAGGTCCTCAAGCAGGGGCAGTACGTACCGGTACCTGTTGAAGAACAGGTGGCTATCATTTTTGCCGCTGGAAGCGGCCTCATCGACGCACTGCCAGGCGCGCGCGTGAAGGAATTTGAGAAGGAGTACATCGATAAGTTAAAGCTGAGTCATTCTGGTACACTGGAATCAATCGTCTCATCGGGATCGCTCTCGGACGAAGTGATTGAAACGCTCACGAAGGTGGCCAACGATATGGTCGAACTCTACACCACAACCGATTAACGCCTCCTTCCGCTTACAGTCATGGCAAGTCTAAGAGACATACGCACCCGAATCGGGTCGGTCAGCAGCACCCAGCAGGTCACGCGAGCTATGAAAATGGTGGCGGCTGCCAAACTGCGTCGCGCGCAGGAGAATATTTTCCAGGCGCGTCCGTATGCCAACAAGCTGTCAGAGATAATCACAAGGTTGCAGGCGCAGCTAGATCCAACGGATCACCCGCTTTTCGTACATCGTGAATCGGTCGAAAACGTACTACTGGTTGTTGTGACCGCGGACCGAGGTCTTGCCGGTGGATTCAACGCCAACCTGATCAAGCTCGCTGAGCAGACAATCAGAGAGAGGTACGAAAAACATCGCGCGGAAGGCCGATTGTTTCTGGTGTGTGTCGGCAAGAAAGGACACGAGCACTTCTCCAGGCGCGATTACCAGCTGGTTGGAGATTTTCGCGGTGCCTTCGACAAGCTGTCTTTCCTGACTGCGGACAAGATCGCCTCCGTCGCTGAAGATGGCTTCATGGAAGGCAAGTGGGATGAGGTCTTCGTGCTCTATAACGAGTTCAAGAACACCATCTCTCAGAACAGAATCGTCGAACCGTTTATTCCCATTCCGGCCGAGAGGTTTCTGACGCCGGTCATGGAGTCGGATGGTGAAACGGCTGATGATGACGGCACGAATGATCCCATTTATGAGCCGGGAGTACATGAGGTTCTGGCCAGCCTCATACCTCGCTTCTTGAACTATCAGATCTGGCGGGCACTGCTGGAATCAAATGCCGCCGAGCAGGGCGCGCGTATGGTAGCCATGGACAGCGCAACCACCAATGCCGAAGAACTGCTGAAAGAGCTGAACCTCAAGTACAATAGAGCTCGTCAGGATGCGATAACCCGTGAGCTCATCGAGATCACTTCGGGCGCAGACGCTTTGTCCGCTGGCTGATTTCGAACCGCCGATTTTATAAGGTCCGCAGCTTCGCTGCGGACCTTATTTATTGCTGCTCGAATTCTTCGGCTTCGAGCTGTTCAAGAACCCAGATGGAGTTTTCGTCTCCGTTTTCAGCGGATTCCCTGAACCAATCCATTGCTTCCTGATGACCCTCGGTCTGACGCTCGAATTGACGGTCATTCATGGTGGATGGTCGGTAGTTCTCCTTCGTCATTCGTGCGATTATCAGGAGATATTCGCGAGACTGAGGATCTACAGACTTTCTGATAGAATTGAGATAAAAATCAGCGGTGGCTGAACCCTCATTTTCAAGCAGCTCAAGCGCCTCCTCCATGAGAGTCTTATCGGGAATGCTTTTCGCTATTAGGTACAGGGCGAACATTGACTGAAGGTCGCCCGCCTCGGCGTGCATCCTGGCTATACCAACGTGCTTCTGAAACTCTTTGAGATTTTGAGCCCGATTCAAGATTCCGCGAGCATGACTGTCGCCAGCGTCGTAGTCGACTGACCAACTCTGAGCGTCGTATCAACGCCTTGAAGTGTTCATCCGCTGGATCGATACAAATCCTGAATCGGACTCCTCAATCATCTTCTCGACAGCACGAATATCGTTTGCTCTGACGAACGACCGAACAATCGGAAGTTTTTCAAACTTCTGAACCCGCCGATTAGGGGATATCGGATAGTATTCGACGAAGGCATACTCCCCGACTCCAAGAATCGCCAGTACAAGTGCTATTAGCGCGTATCTCATTTCAGTTTCAGCGTTTTACTATTCAGTAGAAGGTGTCTCGATGCGCGATTCATCCAGCTGTTCGAGAACCCAGATAGCGTCGGCATCCCCGTTTTCAGCAGATTCCCTGAACCATTCCAGACCCTCCTGAAGCAGGGCTGTTTGCAATTCGAACACCCTATCGCTCAGGTTTGAAGGACGGTAATTCTCCTTCATCATGCGTGCACCCAGCAGCGCGCCTTCGCGAGACTCGAGGTCTACGGATTTACTGATGTAGAAATTCAGGTAAAAGTCCGCGGTAGCCGATCCGTGATTTGTGAGCATTTCTTCCGCTGCCGCGATGGCTTCTGAATCGGAGAGCTCGGTTTGCGAACCAATACATCTGCCGCATGGCTGACAGGTCACCAGCCTCGAAATCGACGGCCCAACTCTGGGCATCGTACCAGCGCTTGGATGTGTTCATCCGCATGATCGAAACAAATCCTGAATCGGACTTCTCAATCATCTTCTGAACATCACGAATATTCTTTGCCATCACGAACGACCGAACAATTGGAAGTTTTTCAAACTTCTCAATTCGCCGAGTGTGGGACAGCGGATAGTATTCGACGAACACGTATTCGCCGATTCCGAGAAATGCTAATACGAGTGCTATTTGAAGGTATTTCATTTCAGTACAGCGTTTTATCGTTCAGTAGCTGGAAGTGTCCAACCCCTCAGCTTCAAGCTGATTGATTACCCAAATGGCGTCCCCGACACCGTCTGCAGCCTTTTCTTTCACAAGTCGAACGCGTTGCGCCCTGCGATTTGTCGTTAGGCTGTACGTCATGTCGGACACTCCAGGGGACCTAAGATTCTTAATTGCGAAATAAGAGTCATAAAACGAGGATTCACGAGGTGTTAGTTTTCTTGTCTGTCTCACGACTGCGATGAGGCATAACTCAGCTGCTAGTGAGGTATGATTCTCGAGAAGCGAGATGGCTTGACTCATGGCATCCTCGTCGCCCACACGCCTTCCAGCCCAAAAGAGCTGTGTCATGGCTGATACCTCTCCCTTCACAGCCCTTTTCTTATAGATCGGGATATACTCCTTAAACTTTTCTCGCTCCTTCAAGCGCCTAATGAGCGAATTTGCAGCGATATCTCTCGCCTTTCGGTCTTTGTACCAATCTTCGGGCGATAACCAGATTTTTACGCCATTGCGTAAACTAATCTGAATCTCGCCCGAATCTCGCCCGAATCAGATCGATCAAATGCTGCCCTTACCAATTCCAAATCGCTCTGTAGAACGAACCAGCCTACGATGGGCAGCTTTTCTAATTTTTGGACGCGCCTATGCTGAGGAAGAGGATAAAACTCCACGAATGCGTACTCGCCGATTCCTAGAATCGCTACTATGATGGCAATGAGACCGTACTTCATACACAATATCCGGACGTGATGGGGTTACCACGGGTATCGTCTATGATGGGCCCTCAGTAAAGAGTTAATCCTGCGTTTTCGATCACGAATGCCTCAAACAGGTCCTGTTTTAGTCATTTCGGGCCTGAAACGGTCAATTATTGCCTTCTTGACTATCTACTCCGCCTTTTACGATCACTTCGATTAAAAGAGGCCGGTGATCGGATATGACGGGCTCGTCAATCAGCTGTTGGCTAAGGAGTTCGAATTGACCCGCGGGCTTAAGGAGGAAAAAGTCGATTTCTCGGTCAGGTCCATAGGAGGGGAACGTAAAATGATCAGTTCCTTTCTTAACAATGTCCCAGGAGAGACCCAGATGCTCCATCACGCTAGATTCGGGAGTCGAGTTGAAATCCCCGGCAAGGATGGTAGGCAGGTGCTGTTCATCGGCCAGATATTCCTCAAGTCTGTTCGCTTGAGCGAGTCGTTCTTCCTCGGTTCTATAAAAGTGTATCCCGATAAACCTGACCCTTCTACCTGATCCAGCCAGTTGAACCTCGATCGAAAGCGCGGTTCGCGGTTCGGGTCCCTCCGGAAGGACGTAGTTTCTGGTCTCAAGTATGGAAAGCTTCGTCAAGAGGGCCATTCCATACGCACCGCCCTGATACTCCATGAACCGACCAAACCGGTGCTCCATCTCGGTCATCCGCCCCAGCTCTTGCGCCTGATCCACCATTCCCGTTCGATTCGTCACGCTGTCGACTTCCTGGATGGCAACCAGGTGTGGATCGTATTCGAGAATAAGCGCGGCGATACGATCAAGATCTACTACCTCGTCCATGCCCTCTGCATGATGAATGTTGTAGGCCAGGATCCGGAGCGTGTCATCCGCTGCCAATTCCGGTCGAGGAAGATCGTCTGGAGACGAGCACCCCGCGCTCAGAAGTAGTATTAATACGAGCGTTTTTTCGAGAGCGTGTCTAGCGCGCAGTAAACTCATGTGGAAAATTCTCAGACGATTTAGTGGAGCGTGTCGTTATGAAAGACTACAGCCATCGACGCACGCGGCCCTTATACGCCGTGTAGTCCTCTCCGAAAAGACTTTCCAGAGCGGCTTCTTCTGGCTTGATCTGAAATCGTGTTATGTACAGGACATAAACGGCCACAAAAGCGATTGAGAACACGTTCGTCAAGTAAAGTCCCCAGGCAATCATCATGATCATCAGGCCCAGATACATCGGGTTTCGGGTGAACGAGTAAATGCCGGAGGTCACCAATGTGGATGTTTGTTCAGGCGTTCTCGGGTCTACGGTAGTGTCAGACCTTCGAAACGTGATCGATCCACGGACGCCAACGAAGAGACCTGCAGCAAACAGAATCGCACTGAACCCGTCTGGAAAAGCCATCTCAGATGAGGGAGTGTATTGTGCCATCAGCCACATGCCGGCACCTAGAGCGAGGACGAGGGGAGGAATTTTCAGATTCAGCGTATTCAAAGTTTTGTCCAGGGCTAGGGAAAATCGTTATGAGCTCCTATTGCAGCGCTCGATGGCAATCATCTATTTTGGGTCCTGCCACACACATCTAAATATCGATCATGGAATCAATAAACGGCGGGAATTCTGGCCAACGATTTACCTCGCAGTGGGGATTCTTCCTCAGCGTTCTTGGAATAGCGGTCGGAACCGGCAATATCTGGAGATTTCCGCGCATCGTTGCTCAGAACGGTGGTGACGATGGTGGTGGAGCATTTTTAGTTGCCTGGCTGGTATTCCTCTTTGCCTGGAGCATCCCGCTCATCATGGTCGAATACGTGTGGGGTCGCAAACACCGATCGGGAGTTGTGGCGACGTTTATCAAGGAAGGCGGCAAGAAGTTCGCCTGGATGGGCGCGTTTGTTGCTTTTGTAGCCACTGCGATCACGTTTTTCTATTCCGTGGTTGTCGGATGGTGTATCTATTATCTGATTCAGACAATCATATCGCCTCTTCCCCAGACGACCGAAGCGGCGATGGCAACGTGGAATGATTATCAGAGCGGCGGCTGGCCTCTACTGTTTCATGCCATGGCCATGGGCCTCGGCGCCCTGGCGATATGGAAGGGAGTCACCTCGATCGAGCGCGTCAACAAGGTGCTGGTGCCTACGCTGCTCATCATCGTGCTGATTTGCGTTGTCCGCGCGCTCACGCTGCCCGGTGCATGGGATGGTGTAGCCTACCTGTTCACTCCTGAGTGGAGCCAACTCGCCCATCCCAAGATCTGGATAGAAGCCCTCACGCAAAATGCCTGGGATACGGGAGCTGGTTGGGGTCTCTTCCTAACCTACGCCGCCTACATGAGCGTTAAGCAGGGCGTCGTGAAGAGCGCTGTCGCAACGGCAATTGGGAATAACATCGTATCTCTGATGGCAGCATTGATGGTTTTCGGGACCGTGTTCGCCATCCTGCAGACCGAAATGGGCATGAGCCAGGTGGAAGTTCTTGAGGTCATGAAAACCAGTGGACCCGCCTCTACGGGTCTGACCTTCATCTGGATGCCGCAACTCTTTCAGAGAATGTTTCTCGGGACTCCGCTCGCGATTCTCTTTTTTCTGGGCTTGACGTTCGCCGGATTTTCGTCCCTCATCGCTCAGCTCGAGCTTCCGACCCGAGTATTCATCGATGCAGGATTCAATCGTCCCAAAGCAATCGGACTGGTTGTCGGCGTGAGTTATTTGCTCGGAATCCCATCCGCTCTCAGTCTGAACATTCTCAGCAATCAAGATTTCGTCTGGGGCGTTGCTCTGATGATTTCTGGAGCCTTCGTCGCATTCATCGTCATTTATAATGGTGTATCAAAAATGAGGGATGAACACCTGGTCGGAAAATCGTACGACTGGTCGGTCGGGAAGTGGTGGATCTATGCGGTCAAGTACTTCATTCCGATCGCCGCCGTAGTCCTGCTCATCTGGTGGTTGTCTCAGTCCGTCACCGACAGGTGGTATGATCCGTTTGAAACGGGCAGTCTGATGACGGTGCTGGCACAATGGGCCATAATCCTGGGCTCGTTCTATGCTGGAAACAAGTGGCTTGCAAAACGCATGTCGCGGGGGAACGACTAAGAAGCGACTAGAGTGGGCTGCGTTGGATTTGACGAGGTCTTCGTTGATCAAAACGTCCAATCGGCGTAACTTTGGCGCCTTGCTTCATTGAAGCCAAGCTCGCATCTGGAGAGGTGGGTGAGTGGCTGAAACCACTGGTTTGCTAAACCAGCGTACGCTTTATCGTGTACCGGGGGTTCGAATCCCCCCCTCTCCGCATCCAGCGGAAGCCCCGACTGCCGATAGGCAGCCGGGGCTTTTTGTGTTGGGCCCCCGTGAAGCTTGCTTCAAAGGGGCCCAACACAAAAAGACCTGGGCGAGCGTAGCTCGCACGGGGCATACATTGGTAAGGAGTATCAGGGGCTAACCGAGCGTAACGCGCGAGGTAATCCCATTCGACAGGTGCTGGAGCGGCGCCGTGGGTGGTGGCTGAAATCCTGATTGATCCTGAGGAGCGAAGCCTAGTCAGACCAGAGCTGGAAGTATTTAAGACCCGTCCCAGTATTGAACAGGACAACTTTGTCGTCGGGCGCGATCCATCCCTGGCTTTTAAGCCTCTCAAATGCGACCGCCGTCGCGGCGCCCTCTGGAGAAGCGAAGAGTCCTTCGGTCCGGCCTATTTGAGTGGCCATGGCGAGCATCGATTCGTCGTCTACCGCCAAGGCGGTGCCATTGCTCTCCCGTATCGCATCCAGAATCAGAAAATCACCGGCGGCAGACGGCACCCTCATTCCGGCGGCAACTGTCGATGCATTTTGCCACGGCTCAGCGCTCGCTGCTCCTTCCTCAAACGCTTTTACAATCGGTGCACAGCCCACTGCCTGAACGCTGACCATGCGCGGCCTGCGACTGTCTATCCAACCCATTTTTTCCATCTCATCGAACGCCTTCCACATGCCGATTAGACCGGTACCACCACCAGTGGGGTAAATAAGGACGTCAGGAAGAGTCCATCCAAACTGTTCTGCGATTTCGTATCCCATCGTTTTCTTACCCTCAATTCGGTAGGGCTCCTTCAATGTCGAAACGTTGAATCGATTCCCCGCGTCGGGGTGCTCAGCCGCCGCTCTGCCCGCATCCGTAATCAAGCCGTCCACCAGCGTAATGTCAGCTCCCAGCACGGAGCATTCAGTGACGAAGACATCGGGAACGTCCTTCGGCATAAATACAAAAGCCTTGAGACCCGCCAATGAGGCGTATGCACTCATGGCACTCGCGGCGTTGCCCGCCGAGGGGATGGACAGTGCAGAGGCGCCCCGTTCCAGAGCGCAAGACACGGCTACTCCGAGTCCCCTCGCCTTGAACGATCCGGTGGGATTCGCACCTTCGTCCTTGATGTAGAGGCTTTCGTGGCCCAGCTTTTCTCCCAAATTCTTAGTGTGAAGTAGTGGCGTCCATCCTTCTCCAAGTGACAGACGGGACGACTTTTTCCGAACTGGAAGCAATTCGTGAAAGCGCCACATGGAATGAGGCCGATCGGCTGTTTCAAGATGATTGACGGCAGCAGAAGCTGCCGCTAGATCATACCTGGCAAGAAGAGGCTTCAAACAGATTGGGCATGAGTTCAGGAGCGCGTCAGGATCGGCAGACTCGTGACAATGAGAACATTCCAGGTGAGAGAGATATGACATTTGTGCCGGCTGAGATTCAAGATGGGATCCTCAAGGTAGACAAGGTCCCCTTCAGTCACTTTTTGGTTTTGATGAAGAGGAGTAATATCAAACCGCCAGACGTTAGTATCGTTTATTACACATGCATTCTCGCCCCAGGGTATCCTGGTCGGAGGATGCCATGCACCAAGGAAACCCGCGCGTGCCATTCAGTGCGATTTCGTAGCGACTGAATGCATCTTTCCAACCATTCGGAGAAGGGGAGCAGATCCGGTGAGGGGCGCAAGGTACTTTCCGTGATTGTATCATCGACAAAGACTCATCCTACCTGCCAATGAGCCGTTTCTACAGTATTCTTTTATTGACATTTGTGATACCGATGGCGATCACAGCCTCTGCCCAGCAAGCTGTTGTCCGCGGTTTCGTCACCGACGCCTCCACCGAGCAGCCGCTTCAGGGCGCATCAGTCGTCCTCAGAACCGGAGATGAGCTTGTCACCGGAACGGCTACAGATGGCGACGGATATTTCATTCTCAATCGCGTAACTCCCGATACGTACGACCTCGAAATCTCATACATCGGATTTACGAGCTACACATCACGCGTTACGTTTTCATCCGGCCAAATTCTGGAGTTGACCGTCGGGCTGACTCCAAGAACGGATATGATCGATGAACTGGTAGTTACCGCGGAAGCAGAAGGCGGTATTACTACTGTAGCCGCTGGCCTCGAAACGGTCGTTCCTGCCGCCATTCAGCGCGTACCCGTACCGGGTGTATCCGGCGATCTTGCGGCCTACCTGCAAACGGTCCCTGGAGTCACCGTTCAGGGTGATCGAGGGGGTCAATTTTTCGTTCGTGGGGGCGCGGTCGACCAGAATCTGGCTTTCATTGATGGCTTGCCGGTCTATCAGCCCTTCCACATCCTGAGTTTTTATTCGGCATTCCCCGAGGAATTGGTCGACCGCGCCGACTTCTACACCGGTGGATTTGGAGCCAGTTACGGCACGAGGGTTTCTTCGATACTGGACGTACATGCACGGAACGGAAACAAGCAGGACGTAGCGGGATCGTTTTCTGTCGCTCCGTTTCTTAGCTCCGCGACCATCGAAGGACCGATCGTCAAAGGAAGGGTCTCGGCCATAGTATCGGTGCGTCAGTCGCTGGTAGAGGAGATCATGCCAAACCTCTTCGGACAACGCATGCCCTACCGCTTCGGAGATCGCTTTGGGAAGATTCATGCTCTCCTCGGGGCGAGTCACGAGCTATCTTTCACCGTGCTGGACACGGACGACCGTGGCGACATAGCGGGCACGAGAAAATCCGTGTTTGGTGAAGTAGAGGCTGCCGCCATTAATGACAGCACGGAGGTCGCCTGGACCAACACTGTATTTGGAGGATCCTATACGTACCGCTCCAACCGTTTCCCGATCGTCGCCAAGCTGACGGGTGGGCGCTCGGAAATGACCAATGAATTCGGTCCGGAATCGGCTCCCGAGAGGGTCTCTTCGATCGAGAGCACCGATATCAGCCTTAAGCTGACCTATCTGCTTGACCGCGGTAACATTTCGGCTGGCTCGACTTTTCGCGAATCCACGCTCGCCTTCACGCTGGATGATATTTTCACAGGCTTCACCAGTCAGACGGAAGATCTGACAGAACTCAGTACCTATATCGAATCAACTCTGGATTTGATATCGGATAAGCTTACCGTGACAACGGGTGTAAATCTTTATTCTCTGCCGAACAGGTCCCAGAGCTGGGTCGAACCAAGAGCCAGGGCATCATTCTGGCCTGCTGGGAAGACGGGGAGACACCAATTCAATGCTTCCTGGGGTCAATATCACCAAGCGATTTCCGGGCTCTCTGACAAGCGAGACCTGGGCAATCTGTTTACCGCATGGATCACCACTCCAGAGGGACAAGAGGCTACCTCAGCCATGCACGCAATCGTTGGCTGGAATGTCCGCCTCTACCCTTGGATGAATGCCGCGGTTGAGGGCTACTATAAAAGTTACGATCACATCACGTCTCCGATCTTCAGTCCCTTCCCCCGCTTCACGACGACACTGCAGGAAGCAACCGGAGAAGCTTACGGAATGGACGTCCGCTTGAACCTGGAAAACAGGCCCTTCATTCAGGAATCCGTCCTGGACGGATACGTTTCCTATACCTATTCACAGGTCGAGTATGAAGCCGGAGGGATCTCGTATCACCCTGCGCACGATCGCCGCCACCAATTAAACGCTCTGTTTCATGCGCAGCGCGGCGACGTGGGAATCACCGTGCAATGGCAGTACGGATCCGGCCTACCCTTCACGCAATCCGGTGGTTTCGACATCTGGTATCTACTGACCCCCGATGTGGACGTGTCGAGCGAGCAGGGTGTCGATCGAATTGTCTACGCCGAGCCCTTCGGTGGCAGACAGCCGACCTACTCCCGGATCGACGTGTGGTTGGAGAAAAAAGTGGAAAGAGGCCGATACGTGGGGACTCTGCGTGCAGGCGCCCTCAACATCCTCAACAGAAGTAATCTGTTTTACTACGATCTGTTCACCTTTCAACGTGTTGACCAGCTTCCTCTGATTCCCTCGGTCGGATTCAAGATTGAGCTTCGCTGATTCGTCATTGGCTTTCCATATCGACCCTCGTCGTTCTGGTAGCCCTTGGAAGCGGCTGTAATGACACGTTCGTCGATCCCTATCAGAATGACGATCGATATTTCACGGTGTTTGGATATCTGGACCCTCTGAAAATCGAACAGAGTGTTCGCATCATCCCGATTACCCGGTTTCGTGAGGACATTCTGGGTCCCGCAGAACCTCAGGCAAACATCGATGCCCGCGTCTACACCCGTGACCTGACCGATAGCTCGTCGGTGTTGTGGCAACACAATCTCGAGCGGATCGAAGATGGGCGCTATACATTCATGTATTCAAGGCGCGTTTTCTGGTTAAGACCGGTCACACTTATCGACTCGATGTCATCCGATCAGACGGCATTGTTACGAGTGCCGAGACGAGGGTGCCCGGTGTCACTTCCGACAAGCTGGTGCTCAAAAGTGGACCTGTCCTGTTGACCGATTCGACCGTCGTTCAGGAAATTGGCATACCCGATGTGCCTGCGCTATGGGAGTTGAATGCCATCTATCTGGTGGAAGGACCTAACTATCGCGACAGGGTATTCGTGCCGTATGAACGGGTTCAAGCTCCTGGAAATGACGGTGTGTGGCGATCGCCTCGGCATCACAGCCGATCAAGACTCTATCATTGCACGTGCGCGACGTTTTATGGAACTGGCAGGGACGGAAACCCTTCCTGTTACCCTTACCGCGATGGGAATTCAGTTCAGAATTATCGACGGCGCTTGGTTTCCGCTATTCTCAGAGGAAGACATTGCGCGTCTTGCGCAGCCCGGTACCCTATCAAATGTCGTGAATGGATACGGGCTATTCGGCTCGATGGGATTGTACCGCGAAGAATGGGAGGTCGGACCGCTACTCGCCACCCGTCTTGGTTATCCAATTACGATTGCGCCGGGTCTCTAAAGCCGCACTCAAACGACTTTCATTCAGATCAGTCTTCGGGAAACAAAGAGGCATCGATCCCAGGAATGATCCGAAGCGCATTCTTGTAATAAATGTGCTTCAGAACGTCGTCTGAGAGTCCGAGTCCATACAGACGCCACTGCGCGTGATACTTCCGATAGTAAGGGAAGTACTCGTCCTGTGTCTCAAACGTTCTAAAATAGGTCCAGAACTCGGAGACTCTGTAAGTGTCCTTTCCAAAGAGAAGGCGATCCTTGTACTTTTCCATGAACTGTTTCGCGTTCCGGGGTTGGCGGCCGAATTCATAGATGACGGCGGCCATATCGGCCACGAGGTTCGGATAGGTGTCGAACATTTCACCGAGCTTGGTCAGATTACCTCCGTACCAGGCCATATGGGCAGTGATGAACGTGGTACCCGGATGCTTTCCGATCATGTCGAAATGCTCGCCCATGATTTCCTCGAAAGTCGCAAACTCTCCCGGTGGACGGTAGCGTCCTGGGCGAAGCTTCAGCTCGAGCCATTTTTCGTTGTATATGTCGCGCGGTAACCAGAAGCTCGCGGGCTCCGCAGAATGAATCAGTACAGGGACTCCCATTTCTCCCGCAAGAGCCCAAACAGGATCGATTCGCGGATCGTTTACAGCGACACGAGTGCCATCTGAGTTTTTCACGTCCAGGCCGAGGTTTTTATAGACCTTCAGTCCCCGAGCACCGGCCTCGATATCGGTCCGAAGCTGAGCCACCGCTCGCTCGGTCCATCCTTCCTCGCTCATTCCGCTAAAATCCACGTTCGCAAACGTGACGATGCGATTCGGATAGCGGGCCTCCATATTCGAAACGGCACCGGCAAGACGATCTCCCCAGGAGCCCGACAGATTGACCAGTACGCCCATGTTCATTTCGTCCATTTCGCTGATTAGCGTATCGATGGCACCCCCGCTCATGGTAGAGGCTCTAAACCAGTGACTGTGCACGTCGATAAACGGAAATTTGGCGCTGGTCAGGATGTTCTCTTCGACCACCAGCGTAGAGCGCGGCTCGAATTCTGCGACGGTCATGTCGCCGAGGACCTCCTCGGCCTCCTGGCCAATGGCAGGTGAATTGATCAGCAGGCAAGTGCCGAGAAGGAAAACAATCCGGTTCATATGGTTCTCTCTGAAGGATGCAAATTCCGAACCATCGGTCCTCGCATGGGTACACGACTCGCGCAGCTAACGGCCCAGATTCGGGTTCGTTTCCCTCTGCAGGCCATCACCTCCCGCATCGTCATGTCCCAACTTCTCAGCACAGAACGCCCGTTCGAAATCGTATCGGATTTCGTGCCTACGGGCGATCAGCCCCGGGCGATCAAAGAGCTCACAGAGGGATTGATTCGCGGAGATCGGCATCAGACTCTGCTTGGAGCTACTGGTACGGGCAAGACGTTTTCGATCTCGAATGTGATTGCCAATGTTGGTCGGCCCACCCTCGTACTAAGCCACAACAAGACCCTGGCCGCGCAGCTCTACGCCGAGTTCAAACACTTCTTTCCGAACAATGCGGTCGAGTTCTTCATTTCGTACTACGACTACTACCAGCCCGAGGCCTACATCGTTCATTCGGACACCTATATCGAAAAGGATATGTCGGTCAACGAACGAATCGATCGGCTCCGCTTGAAAGCTGCCAGCTCTCTCGTGTCCGGGCGAAAGGATGTGATTGTTGTGGCGAGTGTGTCCTGTATATACGGGCTCGGCTCCCCTGACGAGTACCGCAAACAGATCGTCCAGGTAAAGGTCGGCGACTCCATTCCTCGAAATGAGCTGCTTCACAGTCTCACGGGCATCTTTTACTCCCGAAACGACATCGAATTCATCCCAGGAACGTTTCGAGTCCGTGGCGACGTCGTGGAAGTCTTCCCCGCCTACTCGGAAGATGAGGCCTTGCGAATAGAATTTTGGGGCGACGAAGTGGAAAAACTCACCGTTTTTGAGCCGATTTCGGGCAAAGTGATAGGAGAAAATCAATATCTGACCATTTACCCGGCGAAGATATTCGTAACACCGAAGGACCAGATTCTGAAGGCCATTGGAACGATTGAGGAAGAGCTCAGGTGGCGTCTGGCAGTACTGCGGGACAGCGGCAAGATGCTCGAAGCCCACCGCCTCGAGCAGCGCACACTTTTCGATATCGAAATGCTGCGCGAGGTCGGTTACTGCTCCGGGGTCGAGAATTATTCCAGGCACATGGCTGGCACAGAGCCCGGAGAGCGACCCAAGTGCCTGTTGGATTATTTCCCGGATGACTTTCTGATGGTCATTGACGAGAGTCATGTATCGCTGCCGCAAGTCAGGGCGATGTACAATGGAGATCGGGCGAGGAAGCTGAATCTGGTGGAATACGGATTTCGTCTTCCGTCGGCTTTGGACAATCGCCCGATGACCTACGAGGAATTTGAAGAGAAGCAGCATCAGGTCATATATGCGAGCGCAACGCCAGGTGAATATGAACTGGAATTGTCCGGCGGTGTTTTTGTCGAGCAAGTCATCCGCCCGACTGGAATTCCGGATCCCGTGGTTGTTGTTCGGCCTTCGAAGAACCAGATCGATGACCTGCTCGAAGAAATTCGCGTGGTGACCGAGCGAAACGAGAGAACTCTCGTGACTACACTCACCAAACGTATGGCCGAAGACCTCGCAGACTTTCTCGACGGGTACGGAATCAAGGTGCGCTACCTACACTCTGACATTGCCGCGCTGGACCGAGTAGAAATTCTGCGCGGACTCCGCTTGGGCACCTTTGACGTCTTGATCGGCGTAAATCTCCTTCGCGAGGGACTGGACCTGCCTGAAGTCTCGCTCGTGGCCATTCTGGACGCAGACAAAGAAGGGTTTCTTCGCTCGGATCGGTCGCTCATCCAGACCGCTGGAAGGGCGGCCAGGAACGTGCGAAGCAAGATCTTGCTCTATGCCGACAAGGTTACCGGCTCTATGGAGCGCATGATGGATGAGACGGACAGGAGGCGCGCGATTCAGGAGGCGTATAACAAGGAGCACGGCATCACTCCTACAACGGTCAAGAAATCGATTGATCAGATAATGGAAGGCACGTCGATTGCCGACGAAAAGAAATTCGCCGGTGGTCCCGCTTCGAACTTCTATGATGGTCCTGATCAGTTGAAGATCGTCGCCGACCCCATCATCAAATATTTGACCGATGACCAAAAAGGTGATCTCATAAAGCAGATGCAGGTGGAAATGGACGAGGCGGCGATCGATCTCAAGTTTGAAAGGGCTGCCGAACTTCGTGACAGTATCGCTCAGCTGAAGGCCGACCTGAAATGAGACTCCGCCTCATTCTGATTTTGTGGATCCTTTTAGCGACGAGTGCGCAAGCCCAGACGACCGCGGTCCCCGCTTGCCAGCAGCTATCCCTCTATTGCATCCAGCTCATTCCGACTGCCTCTTTTTCGGGTTCGAGTGGCCACGTAGAACTGGCGCGGCCACCCTCGGCGTTCGGTGTCGTGGTAACTCGCGACGGTCATCACCGATTTAAACTCGTCCTGGATATCGCTGGGCTTCCAGACCCGTCCTCGATTGGTCCGTACGGGCAGTACATATTGTGGGCGATGCCGCTCGATCTCGATCCCGTAATGAACATGGGTGCCGTGGGGAATGGGCATCATGAGCTGGGCGAGATCTCGTTCAACAAGTTCATGCTTCTGGTGACGGCCGAGCCCGCGGGCGAGCGAACCGAGCGCTCTGGACCCTTCGTCATGCGTGGCCGCTCTCCTTCTGCCCGGCTCGAGCCGCACGATCTGTTTCAAGTCGCAGCATTTGCTGATCCTCGTGGTGAGGCCCACGACCATGAGACCGAGAACTGGCCGATGCCAGCCATGCATCCGACGGCCATGATGTTGGAAGCGATGATGACGTTGAGGCCTGCTATTTCGCCCTGGTCTCCTGAATGGCTTTCAGACGCTCCTGATGCCCTGCCCCGCGAGGTGCTCAGTCTTGCAGAAGGAGATTCGATTACGTTACGTGCGTATCCGGTTATCAAGAGCATCGCCGGCCGTAAATACGCCATGTTGGGCTATAATGGCCAAATACCGGGTCCGTTGCTTGAGGTTGATCATAATGTAACCATAAATGTTACATTTATAAACGACGCGCCGTTTGCCAGTTCGATCCACTGGCATGGACTGCGCCACGACAATGCCAATGATGGGGTTCCTGGCTTCACCCAAGACCCCGTCGAGCCCGGCGAGACGTTCGAGTACACCGTTCATTTTCCCGATGCAGGAATCTACTGGTATCATCCCCACCATCGCGAAGACGCACAGCAGGAACTGGGGCTTTATGGCAACATGATTGTTCGGGCGCCTGATCATGCCTATCTGCCAGATGTGGATCAAGAGGAAATCTTGGTTCTCGATGACTTCACCATCGGTCCGACGGGCCAGGCCCCGTTTGGTCTCGAGGAATCCAATTTCGCTCTGATGGGTCGCTTCGGAAATCAGCTCCTGATTAACGGCGAGACCGAATCTGAATTCACGGTGAAAGTCGGTAGTCGCGTCCGGTGGTTTGTCACGAACGTTTCAAATACGCGGGCCTGGAATTTGTCAGTTGAAGGACACGCCATGCAAATCGTTGCATCGGACCTGAGTCCGTACGAAGAGTTCACCTGGGAAGAGAGCATGACCATCGCTCCAGCCGAGCGATATGTGGCTGACCTTTATCCATCAGAGGTAGGAAGATTTGCCATCACGAATCGAATCCAATCTCTGGATCACACGGCGGGCGTGTTTTTCCAAGAAGTTGACACGGTGGCTTGGTTCGTCGTCGAGCCCGGGGAATCGACCGAAAGGGCGCAAGTCGCTGAAACTCACCACGCATCGACCGCCCAGGAGGAGGTCCGAAGCTGGACGAAGAATCTGGAGGCGTTTGAAAGTGCTGCACCAGATCGTGAGGTGGAACTCCTGTTGAGAACCGAGGGACTGCCTTCGCTGACGGACTGGATTCTTAAAACGGATCAGACGTACTTCCTTCCGGTCGAATTTTCCGACACCATGCCGTTCATGAACTGGAGCGCATCGGGCCGCGAAGTCGAGTGGCTCATCAGAGAGCCGTCCACGGGCAGGGAGAACCTGGATATCCAGTGGACCTTCGAGCTTAACAGCACAGAAAAAATAAGAATCACGAATCGCCGGGACAGCGAACACGCGATGCAGCATCCCATTCATCTGCACGGACAGCGATTTCTTGTGCTTTCGTACAACGGCCGTCCGCTTGAAAACAGGGTGTGGAAAGACACCGTCCTCATTCCAGCTGGCATGACGGCTGACATCCTGGTTGAGTTCACGAATCCGGGGATCTGGATGATGCACTGCCATATTGCAGAGCACCTGGAAGTCGGTATGAAAATGGCGTTCATAGTCGAGTAGTAGCGCATCTGGGGTTTGTTTTGCTATCATAAGCAGTTCCACAAACCCCACCCGTGTAATCATGAAACGTCTTCTCTCCCTGATTTTCGCCGCGCTTACGTTGGTCGCAGTCTCCCACGCCCAGGAATGGAGCTCAAATTTTGCCGAGTACCTGGCCGTAGATGCGCCTGTCGTCGCCATTGAAAATGTCACCGTGATCGATGGCACGGGCGCCCAGGCCGTCGCGGGCCAGACTGTTGTAATCCGAGACGGCGTAATTGAATCCGTTGGAATGGGTATGACGCCTGAAGGCGCACACGTGATCGATGGATCGGGGAAGACACTCATTCCCGGGATGATTGGGCTCCACAATCACACGTTTTACACGACATCACAGCGAACCGTTCAGCTCGATTTCTCCGCGCCTAGACTTTATCTGGCCTCGGGTGTAACTACCATTCGCACTACTGGAAGTTATGCTCCCTATTCGGAGCTCTCGTTGAAACAGTCGGTGATGGATCGGCAGAGCCTCGGCCCCCGCATGCTGATCACCGGACCCTATATGGTGGGGGCTGGAGGAGGAGGCTCGGACGCAGTCGTGGCCACCCCCGAAGCTGCCCGCCGCGTCGTGAAATACTGGTCCGAGGAAGGCGTCGATTGGTTCAAGGTGTACAACACAATCGCATCGGCAGAATTGGCTGCTGTGGTTGATGAAGCCCACAAACACGGGCGAAAGGTTACCGGGCACCTGTGTTCTATATCGCATCGGGAGGCCGTGGCGATCGGTATCGACAATGTCGAGCATGGCATATTCGCTAACTCCGACTACTCTACAACCAAAGTGAAGGACGAATGTCCATCGGATTATCGGAGGGCCATGATCGATCTGGACATGTCGGGCGAGGCAGTTCAGACGACCTTTCGAGAAATGATAGCCGCTGGAGTCGGCATGACGTCGACCCTTGCCATCTATGAGCATGTCGTCCCGAATCGTCCTCCTATCGAACAGCGCGTCCTCGATGCCATGTCGCCCGACGTTCAAAAAGAGTATTTACAAACGCGGACACAGGTTGCCGATCGTAATTCGCAGTTCTGGAAGGATCTGTGGGTCAAGGCGCTTGAGTATGAAAAGGCGTTTGTTGAAGCGGGTGGTCTGTTGGCATCGGGCGTCGACCCGACCGGATACGGCGGCGCTCTTCCAGGGTATGGCGATCAGAGAAACTTTGAGCTCCTTCGAGAAGCTGGATTCAATACGGGCGAAGTTGTTCAGATCATGAGTCTCAACGGGGCCAAGATCCTGGACATCGATCATGAAACGGGAAGCATTGAAGTCGGCAAACATGCCGATCTGGTGCTCATCGATGGTGATCTCGCCTCGGATGACGCCTTGATCCGAAATGTCGAAATCGTTTTTCGAGACGGCGTCGGCTTTGATTCGGCAGCCATCATCGAGAGCGTCGAAGGCCAGGTCGGGGTCAGGTAGTCTGGTCCGTGCCCTCTCAACATCATTCTATCTCCCAGCTGAGTCGGTCCATTATGAAACGCTCTCTCTCCATTTTCATGGCCTGCTTTTTAGTGGCAGGCAGTTCTAACGGCCAAGAATGGGCCTCAAACATCCAGCAATTTATTGCTGTAGATGCATCTGTGGTTGCGATCGAAAATGTAACCATCATCGATGGCACTGGGGCCGGGGCCGTCGCAGGTCAGACGGTTGTGATTCGAGATGGCATGATCGAATCCGTCGGAACGGGCACGGTGCCGGACGGGGCCCATCTGATTGATGGATCTGGGAAGACGCTCATTCCCGGGATGGTTGGCTTGCACAATCACACTTTCTATACAACGTCCCAGCGAAGAGTTCAGCTCAATTTTTCGGCGCCACGGATGTATCTGGCATCGGGCGTGACGACTATTCGCACGACAGGTAGTTACGCACCGTACTCTGAACTGGGGCTGAAGCGCTCGGTCAACAGCCGCCAGCGAATGGGCCCGCGCATGTTTGTTACCGGGCCGTACATCGATGGACAGAGCAACGCAATTCATCGCTCCACTCCGACAAGTCCTGATGCGGCCCGTCGTGTTGTGAAATACTGGTCTGAAGAAGGAGTGGATTGGTTCAAGGTGTATGCGAACATCTCCTCAGCAGAACTTTCTGCCGTGATTGACGAGGCACACACCCACGGGATCAAAGTTACCGGGCATCTCTGTTCCGTGACCTACCGTGAAGCAGTTGTCCTGGGAATAGACAACTTGGAACATGGCTTGTACGCGAATTCAGATTACTCAAAAACCAAGGTTAAGGACGAGTGTCCAGCTGATTATCGGCGGGTCATGATCGATCTGAATATGTCGGGCGAGGCAGTTCAGACAACCTTTCGAGAAATGATAGCCGCTGGAGTCGGTATGACCTCGACCCTTGCCATCTATGAACACGTCGTTCCGAATCGCCCTCCAGTTGAGCAGCGAGTGCTCGATGCGATGTCGCCGGAAGTTCAGAAGGAATACCTACGGACTCGAACGCGAGTTTCTGACCGCAATTCACAGTTGTCGAAGGATCTTTGGATCAAGGCACTCGAGTACGAAAAAGCATTTGTAGAAGCGGGTGGTCTGTTGGCTTCGGGCGTTGACCCGACTGGTTACGGCGGCGCCCTTCCTGGCTACGGAGATCAGAGAAATTACGAGCTCCTCCATGAGGCTGGTTTCAACTCCGGCGAGGTCGTTCAGATAATGAGCCTCAACGGTGCCAAAATCCTCGGTATCGACGAAGAAACCGGCAGCATTGAAGCCGGAAAACATGCAGATTTGATCTTGATCAATGGTGACCTGGCTTCCGATCCTGCACTAATACGAAATGTCGAAATCGTTTTTCGGGATGGAGTCGGATTCGACTCGGTGGCCATCATCGAATCCATCGAAGGCCAGGTAGGTGTTCGATAGTCAGCGTCACGAGCAAAAGTGATGCGGAAATCGGATCGAAACCGAAACTTTGTCGGCTCCCGGGAATCGTTGTTGTGGCAGAGACGTATTTCCTCAATCGCTCACAACTAGTAGTCCGGCCTACATGAAATCACTTTTATCAAATCTTGCGCGGCTGCCCGAAAGCGCTTGGAAAATGGCGAGAGCCCTCGTGGTCGTTGCCATGGCGACAGGGATGGCGGTCGGAGTGTCGGGCTGCGAAGTACCACAGCCGGATCTGATCGATGGCCCCGATGAACTACTCTATTTCGAATCGATCGGACTGGGGCACTATGGCACGGTCCGCGATACGCTGGAACTCGTGATGCGTGATGAAGCGGCCTATCTGGCCACAATGGAGCTGGTCCAGCCCTTGGACACACTGCCCGAGATAGACTTTCAACAGACCATGGTCGGTCTAATAGCCCTTCCAACAGACTCGGGAGGCTACATCATTGAAGTGCAGTCGATAGAAAAGACGGGGGACGAGATAACGATCAACTATCTGTTCTCGATACCCGGGGCCGACTGTATCACGCTACAGGCTCTGGCCTTGCCGTTTCAGGTTGTAATCATTCGCCAGAGCGAGGGCCATGTCACCTTTGAGCGGGAGACAAAGGCCTACAAGTGTGGTCTCTGATTAGAGACTCAAGCAGGAACAGCGCCGAATAGAACTGGATCATCGACTACCTCGTCCGACTCAATCTTGCCGTCAAGGAGTCTGACGATGCGACGAGCGTGCGCGGCGACGTGCTCTTCATGGGTCACCACGATAATGGTATTGCCCGCTTCGTAGAGCCCTTCGAACAGGTGCATGATCTCGACGCCGGTTTTGGAGTCCAGATTTCCCGTGGGCTCATCGGCCAACAAGATGGAAGGCTGATTGACCAGCGCACGCGCAATGGCTACGCGCTGACGCTGCCCTCCGGAAAGCTCATTTGGTTTGTGGTCCATGCGATCGCCCAGCCCAACGCTTTCGAGGGCATAAGCTGCCATTTCGCGTCGCTTTGATCGAGAGATCCCTGCGTAAATCAATGGGAGCTCAACGTTGTGCAAGCAATTGACTCGGGGGAGCAGATTAAACGTCTGGAAAATAAATCCAATTTCCCGGTTTCGAGCCGCTGCCAGCTCGTCATCATCCATGTCGCTGACTTGTTGACCATTGAGAGTGTATGTACCGCTCGTTGGCACGTCGAGACAACCGATGATGTTCATCATGGTCGACTTTCCAGAGCCGGAGGGACCCATGATGGCCACATACTCATTTGGATAGATCGTGATGGTTGTACCATCTAGCGCTTTGACGACCTGCGTCCCCATCTGGTAGATGCGACGCACGTCCTGAAGTTCAATGATTGGGTCCTGATTCATACTAATTTGTGCCGGTTACCGCTATTTGAATGCTTGCTAACGCGGACTAGTTCGAGTCGCTGCGATCAGTTCTGGAATCCTTGCGCTCTTCGACCAGTTCATCGGTTTTGAGCGTCCGGGAAACCGCACGATATGGGCCCGTGACAATCTTATCTCCTACGCTGATACCCGAAACAATTACGTAATGGGTGTCATCGGCAATGCCGGTTTCGACTTCGACAATTCGGGTGCGATTGTTTTCGTCAATCACGAAGACAATTCTGCGGAGATCTTCTTCATCTGGAGCGGCAACAGCAGTAGAATCTGACTCTTCTTCGTCCTCTTCCTTGTCGAACTCTGAGAAGTCGCGTACCGTGACTGCCTGGATCAGAACAGCCGTTGCCTCGCTCACAGTGTGAGTGAATACGTCCACCGTTCCACTCATTCCGGGACGGAAGTTTGGCACTGGGGTCGAGGAGACGGGCAGTTCACTGTTCGAAATAATGTCGTCTGCACCGGACAAATCAAATGAAATGTTGTGGGGATCCAGAATCCGGATCTTCACTGGGAAATTGGTGATCTGCTCCTGAGAACCACGGCCCACGACACGGGCGGAGTTTGCTATCTCAGTGACGACTCCTCTGAAGAGTCTATTTGGATAAGCGTCGACTTCAACAGACGCCGTATCGCCCAGGGCCACATTTACGACGTCGTTTTCGTTGACGTCGACAATGAGTTCCATTTGATCCAGTTTGGCGACGCGCATCATTTCCGTACCCGTCATCTGACTCGTACCTACCACGCGCTCGCCGAGTTCTACAGAAAGAATGGATATCGTACCGTCCATCGGGGAATAAATGGTGGTCTTTGCCAACTGCTCGCGCGACTCCTTGAGTCGCGCTTCTGCGATCTGAACGCTGTATTCGGACGCCTCATGTGAGGCTGCGAGCACTTGGTATCGAGTTGTGGCACTCTGATAGGTCGATTCCGAAATCGCGCCCGAGTCGTAAAGCTTCTTCTGTCTTGCGGCCTCGAGTTCTGAATTCATGAGGTCCGCGCGGCGCTGCGCCTCGTTGGCTTTCGATTGCAGAACCGAAGCAACTGCCTGATCCACTTGAGCCTGGTAAAAGTCAGGCTTGATCCGGGCCAGGAGTTGACCACGCCTGACGTGAACGCCTTCGACTACTGGAAGAGCGACGATCTCGCCGGATACGTCCGGGCTGATTCGCACTTCGATTTCCGGCTGAATATTACCCGAAGCAGTAACGAGCTGGGTGATCGTTTTAAGTTCAACCTCGGACATCTCGACCTTCGTCGCTTTCTCACCACCGCCTACGAGGCCTGTAGCTTTAACTGTAATGGCTACGACGACAATTAAGAGGACTAGAACGCCTAATAGAACAAATATTCGCTTGGTGGCATTTTTCTTCTTAGCCATGATATTTTTTGGTCGTTTGTAGGTATTGGGGAGGGTTGCGAGCAGGCTCTAGTTGAAGAGCGGCTGATTCGGATCCAGGGTGCCCTGATAGTAATCGATTAAACGATGCTGAAAATGAAACTGAAATATGGCCTGGGCTCGTTGACTGGCAGCATTTACAAACTGAGAACGCGATTGGGTGAGTTCAACGAGGGTGGATGCACCAACATCATAGCGCTCTTGCTCAACTCGCAGTGCCTGATTTGCGGCCCGCAGACTGGTCTCGGTCACATCGAGTCTCTTCACAGCCGAGAGATAGTCCAGGTACGCCTGGCGCACTTCGATTGCCACGTTCTGTTCGGCATTCTCCAGGTCGAGCTGTGCATTGGAAAACTGAACCTTGCTGGACTCGACTCCCCTTTTCACATTATATCGATTGAATAGGGGAATGGAGAGATTGAATCCGAGGCGTTCGGATCGATTATCAGAGAGTTGGGAGTTGAAGTTATCCGTTCGCGCCGAAGAATAACTTGATCCCATGCTGGCTGAGAAACTTAGCGAAGGTAGATGCCCCGATTTCGCCACACGAATTCCTTGTTCTGCTGCATCAATAACATATTTCTGGGCGCGAAGATCGACACGATTTTCGAACGCACCCAAGAGCATTGCCTCAGGATCAAACGTACTTATGATCAAGGGAAGCTCGTCTGCATTCGGTGCCAGAAAACGGTATTCGCCAAGAGGATCCAGCTGCAGAACTTGAATAAGACGTGTCATATTCGTTTGATAGCTGCTCTCTGCATTCAATAGAATCAGTTCGCTATTGGCTAAGATTGCCTGCTGCTGATACTGATCCGAGATTGCGCGCGAACCTACTCGTACAAATTCTTCAATCTGTTCCAACAGTCCTCGCTGGGCCTGCACGTTTTCCTGTTGAATCCGGATGGACTCTTCCGAGAGGATCACATTCAGATAGTTCCTAATCACGCTGAATACGATGTTCTGTTTCGTGCGCTCGAGCGTAAATTCTTGTGCATCGAGCAGCGCGCGGGCACTGGCCAGCGTCGCCACATTGGAAAATCCGCTAAAAAGACTGATCCCCGTACTGGCGGAATAATTGAATCCATCGGTTGAAGTGGTCTCCAACGTTCCGGTGGTCTGGTCAAACTGGAGACCGAAATTTCGGCTGGCACCAGAACTGAAATTCAGATTTGGATAAAAGTCAGCTCGTTCCGACCTAACGGTAATAGCCTGGAGTGTAAGGCTATTCTGAGCTCGTTTGATGGTCACATTGCGATCGAGCGCAATGTGAACGGCTTCATTAAAGCTGACTTCTTGAATTTCTTGGGCCGAAACTGGCACAATAGCGAAAAATAAGAGAAGTGTGGCGAAGGATGCTGCGAGAGCTGTGCGTCGACCGGTCATAAGTCTGTTCATTTTGATCTGGGGATCCGTCGAGAATGGCCGCAATGGTCCATCCGATTTGCTAATACAAGTGCGTATTAGACGGCATGACACGCGCTTTCATTCAGGGTAACGATTCAGTGTAAAGTCCGTGCCTGTGAATACGCCGTGACCCGCTGCCAACATGGAGTGCAGGGTAGATGAGTCTACGGGGCCTTAGAAAATGGGTTGCGAAGATTTAAAGAGCTTTTCTTTGCCGATCGCCAATCTGCTCGGTTCAGTAAATGTATCCATGCTCGAGATTGAGTATGCTTTCACGGGTGTCAAACTGGCGATTGAAGACCTGATCTACTCGATAGACCAGCGCCAGATTGAGCCGGAATGATTCGCCCGGGTACACCGATCGAAGATCTCCGTAGGAGCGTTCGTGAACGCCTTGGATCCCGATATCGAAATTCGCCCCAACACGTTTGAAGATGTTGGCAAGAATCAGAAATTGGTTTGCTGTACCGTCTGCATCTGGAAATATGCGGTAGCCAAATCCGACTGCTGAATGTATTGACGGCCATTCATTCGTCCGTTTGACGTACTCAATACTGGTGAAGGTGGCCACCGATTTTGCTCTACTCAACTCCACATAGGATGTAAGTGCATCCGAATTCCCGACTCCTTTCGAATAGATGGTCTGGTGGGTCAGTCGCCAGAAATGAACTGGATCGGGTCGAAGGTTAACGCCCAGCCCAAACTTGACGTTTACCAGCGTTTCTTCCTCAAACGAGGCCGCCTTGTTTTCCGGCAGAAAAAATGCCTCGACGCCGAGTACGAGTTCGTTGATTCGATGCCGATTCCAGCGCTGTGAATCCGGTACTCGGTATCCCAGTGTGAATCCCACGGTGTTCAGTTCGAAGCTTTCCTCTTCCAGCAGGGTTTCCGAATAGTATTCACCGTGCAGATCGAAACGAATCCGGGGGGTCAAATAGCGGCCCACCATGATCAGATTCCCAAACTGCGTGTCTTCAGAATTCACCCCATCTGAAAACGGACTCTGGGTGTCGGTGTATGCGAGCGCGTCATCGTCCCTCAGCGTTGGAAATTCCATTAGATTGCTGTCGAGTCGGCTTCGCCCTATCTGAATAACGTTTCGCTGGTTTGCGAGACTGACAAATACGTGGTGGTAGAACACCTGTCCGAGATCGGATTCCGCGTCAGGAAATTGAAATCCGACGATGAGTTGGCCTCGGTACGAACCGAATAGTTTTTGCCGGGCTCCGAACAAGACGGAGGTATCGGAAAAATCGCTTACTGCGCCGGAGCGCGTGCCGTCGACAACGCCGAAGTTTCCAGACACCACGCCGACGGCTCCGAGAAGGAGCTCGGGCGACAACTCCTGCGCCGAGACATTATTCGTCAGCAGGACGAGGAAGAGTACGAGGGAGGGCACGATTTTTTTCGACAATACTTTCATTGTGGCCTCCTACTGGTCCAGTGAAATGAATGGAAGTTTTGTCAGGCCGTCCATGTCCATGTTCATATCCGAATTCATGTCCATATCCATCTGCATGTTCGCGTGATCCATCATGCTGTGATCCATCGCTGGCATCGCCAGGCGCTCGGAATCGGGAAGGTCTTCATAGATGAGGGCCGTCAATGTGCCACCTGGGTAGAGTCCATTGTTCGTGGCCCGCCGGGTGTCGTGATCGTGAAACGACCAGATCCCCGGATTATCGCCTGGAATGATGATGTCGTGGGTCTTTCCCGGGGGCAGCATGATGGTATTCATCCGGAGCGGTGAGGCCAGAGGATATCCGTCATTGGCCACCTCCCAGAAGTCAGTACCATGCAGATGAAGGGAGTGGATCGAGGCGCCGGCGTTGATGAGTCGGACGCGGATGTTCTCTCCCTCTTTAATGAACAGTCTGGGTGTGTCCGGATATGATTTTCCATTGATCGTGAAAAAATTCGGATCGGGGAGCTCGGCAGAGGTACGCCGTCGGATCGAGTACGGCGGCAGGTAACCTTCCTCCATTGAGGCTCGGAGATCATCCACATCTGCGAACAGTCCAAATCGTTCTCGGGTGAATCGGCCATTCTTCATCAGGTAACGTCGCTCTTTCATCCTCTCGAGCATGATGTTCAGCTCTTCTCGAACGAAATTGGTGTCGTGAGACGAGTAGATGAAGGTGTATTCCCGTTCGTAGGGAAACTGCTCCTGGATGGGGTCGGTCTCGCCTTCGCGTGGCTCTACAATGATCGATCCATACATACCCGCCTGCATGTGGAGCATCGTTCCCCAGTGGCAGTGATACATGTGCGTTCCGTAGGGTTTCGCCTCAAACTCATACGTGAACGTCTGGTCGGGCATCACGGGGAGCTGGGTGACGTAGGGCACTCCATCCATCCTCCACGGTACGTGCAATCCGTGCCAGTGAATGGTGTGGTTGAGCCCTGTTCGGTTCTCGAAATGAACCCGGACTTTGTCACCGTAATTGACCCGAATTTCTGGTCCGGGAACGGTGCCGTTGAAGGCCAGCGTATGGACGGTGACACCGGGTACTATCTCTTGCTGCACAAGATCAACGTACAGGTGAAACTCCTTGAAGCCGTCCGTTTCGTGGACAGGTTTCAGTCTCTCAGGGCTGCTGGAGGCCGCATTGGCGGGGCCGTCCTGTAGGTCGGCCATGAAGCGAGGTAGAAGGCCTCCCAGCGATGCGGCAGCGCCGGTCGCCAGAAAATTTCTTCTGTGCATGATGGTTCTGAAAAGTTTGGATTGTCGAAGCAAAAATTGGATTGAGCAATCGGGGTCCAATCGGGGTCGACGACTTTTCAGATCAGAAAGGACTCGTTTTTGGCGTACAAACGCCACTTTTCGAAGGGCGGCTTTATCAATCGAATTCCATGCACGTCGTTGCGCAGGCCGTTTGTCGCGAGCGAGGAATCGAGCGCATATATGGGGGCAGCAAAAAGGTGGATTTTCAGGGCAAGATCCATGCGGGAATTCAGCCTCGCCTCTGTCCTGTTCAGAAAGTGATCGCAGCAGTCGAACGAGAGAGTCTCGTGATCGCCAGCACGACACGGATCTGCGTCGTGAGAGCTTCCGCTGTGGCCGTTTTCGGACTCACTCCCCATCGCCATATCGTGAGACATTCTGGCATGACACGTGGACGCTGTAAACAACGGTCCCAATCCCGAAAACAGGATGATTACAGCCAGTAATACGCTAAATCGTGGCACGAGTGGGTCTGGGTGGTCTGAGGAGGTTAGGTCGTACACCGGGCAGCTTTTAAGGTTCGACACACGTTCCAAATCTCGAGCCCACGTGTGATGAATGGGGGAATAGCGTGACAGGACGCCAGAATCAGACCCGATCGGCTGGTATACTGGGATGAATCATTTTGGGAGGATAACGATGATACGTAGCGTTTTGGCAGTACTCGCAGGCTATGTGGTGACGGGATTGGGTGCCACGGCCAGTGATCTTCTTATCGGAGTCATCTTTCCTGGATGGCAGAACCGACCATTAGGACAGCCGCCAACCCTTTTTCATACGGTACCATACGTTCTTTATACGGCGCTCTTTGCTGTTGTAGGCGGATATCTGGCTGCCTTAATCGCACGTCGTCTTGAAATCAGGCACGCCATCGCAGTCGGAGTCCTCGGATTTTTACTGGCTCTGGGACCTGTCATATCAAACTTCCCGACGGACTTAACATGGTATAAGATCGCGGTTCCGCCTCTCTTTCTTGCCGGTGCCTACCTGGGAGGTTATTTGCGTCTTCGACAGGTCAGCAAGGACGCTACTAGTTCTGAGGTAGAGACCGCCGGAGAAGTATAAAAGGGTTCTCCTCGTGGGATCAGGTTTTGCACTCGCGTGTGGGCAAGCCATTGATTAGAATGGGGTACCACTTCGAATGAATAGAGGACCAGATCCATGCGTAGACGCGATTTCCTGCAAGCTTCGACGGCCCTGTCGACTGGAATGTGGATGGGTAGTTCGATATTTTCCGCACCGCCTGATTCAGCCATCAAGGCAGACCTGAGCGACTGGCGATCACTTTTTCCGCGCCTCAAAACGGATGTCTACCTGAACGCTGCCCGGGGAACGCCGCTGTCCGCGTTTTCAGAAGAGGCAACCCAGGCGTATATGGATCTTTGGAAATTCGGGGGCGCTGATGGGCGATCCGAGGTGTTTCGAGACACGATGGCGTCCATTCGGGCGGAGTTTGCTGGACTTGTGCATGTGGACGAGACTGAAATTGCGCTTGTCTCATGCACAAAAGAGGGCGAGCAGAACGTGTTGGACAGCGTGCGGCCGTGGGACGGCGGAGGGCACGTCGTCACCAACATGTATCACTTTTCGGGATCCCTTCATAACTACGAAGGACACCGACGGCAGGGCCGGGAAGTTCGAATCATCTGGAGTGATGACTGGGACCTGGAGGTTGAACGCGTCCTCGAAGCGATTGACGATAGCACTCGTCTCGTTTGCGTCACGCTCGTTTCAAATTTCAACGGACGGGTCGAAGATGTGAAAGTAATTGCAGCGAAGGCTCACCGCCATGGGGCCCTGGTCTTTGCTGACATTATCCAGGCTGTCGGAATTGTACCGGTAAACCTTAGAGAGCTGGATGTTGATTTTGCCTCCTGTTCCTGCTACAAATGGCTCTATGGCCCGCACGGGGTGGGTTTCTTCTATGTCCGCAAAGGGTTGCAGGGCAACGAGATGTTGGATCGACTATTTCCCGGAAATTCCCGCCAACAGGTACCGCCATGGACGGAGGATGCAGCCGGGGAAAAGCTGAGTTTCTCGATGCCTGAGGATGCGCGGCGATATGAGCCGGGTCACCATTCGTATATCGGATATGCCTCCGTGCTTGCCGGGATTCGGTTTCTGCGCGGGGCCGGCATTGAAGAGGTTCAGGAATACAGTCTTGGATTGTCCCGGTTGTTGCGAGAGTTGATTGACGAGGATCGATATCCGTCTATCTCTCCGACTGAAATGGTGTCTCCTATCGTGACGTTTGAGAAAGGACATCTGGATATCACACCCGCGCTCATGCGAGAGAAGCTTGTCATATCAGTATCTGAAAAGACATTCAGGGTTTCTCCTACGATTTACAACACTGAAGACGATGTTCGATTGCTGGCGGCTACGCTGAACGGCGTCTAGGAACGGTTGGTCAGACACCCCTTCGCTCGATCGCCCGAGCGTGAGCCTCGAGGCCTTCCTGTCGCGCAAACCAGGCGCCATCATTGAGCAATTGACTCGGCCCTTCAGCCGGATCCAGCTCCATCCACGTCTGGATTTTCAGGAAGGTGAACACGGAGAGCCCACCCGTCGAACGGGCGGTTCCACCCGTGGGCAAGACGTGGTTCGGACCGGCCCCATAATCTCCAATAACTTCAGCGGTCTGTTCGCCAACGAACAGCGCTCCGTAATGTGACAGCCGGTCGGCCAGGGACCTGGCGTCTCGGGTGCACAGCTGGAGATGCTCTGGTGCAAGTTCGTCGCTCCATCGCGTCGCTGTATTTAAATCCGGCGCAAGCACTGATCCCCCGTTGCGAAGGGCCCTGCGCGCGGTTCG
>Ga0208879_1000516_pt1 | contig 40011 bp, 26 predicted proteins | sample Knorr_S15_td_Bot_FD_185605 | JGI IMG/M metagenome (GOLD analysis project Ga0208879, IMG submission 185605) | Marine microbial communities from Southern Atlantic Ocean transect - Knorr_S15_td_Bottom_ad_5009_LV_A (SPAdes) (version 2) | ecosystem: Environmental > Aquatic > Marine > Oceanic | place... | reverse complement strand
AGAAACGAATTGCTATTTCTGGATTCTGCCTTATATGTTGTAATTCATCACCACTTGCCATTAGATCTAATGCATTATTGGCAATTCCTCTATTCCTTGGCTCCGCATCAATTCCAATGGTCCAATTGGATTCGATTATTGCGACATATGCCCAGCCATTGCCGTGGCCGATAGAAATACTTGGCAATGCCTCATTTCTCCACACCCCATTGATGAATGCCAAACTTGGTGCTCGCAACTCATTTCTTCTTACTTCAATCTCATCAACTGATTTTATTCCCCATTGAATCAATGCGTATTCCAATAACCAACGGCCACTCAAATGCTCTTTCCGCCTTTTGTCAGTAGCAAAAGATGATACTTCGTCAACATCTATGAAAATAAGGTCATCCAAAGTAAAATCCTCTACCCTACATCTGTAGCAAGTAATGGATGGAGCATCCGGTAATTGGGGAGGCGTAAGCACCTCTACCTGCGGCTGCATGAATAGTCCACTCATCCTAGTCAATTCAACCCATGCCCAAATTATCTTGGCAATGTGAATTGCTGAGATTGCGGAACTGGAGCCATAGCCTTTAGACGCAGCCCTTTCAAAGCTAATACCGGTGCATCATCATCTCCGACTACAACAACATCGTGAACAGTTACTCCTGCATCTTCAACCGCAGTACGAATACTACGCAATCTTAGGACTTCATCCTTCTCTGGAACGCGCAGATTGCAAGTCCAGTCAATTGCGACTGGTAGGGATGAGAAGTTTTCACTTTCCATTGCTACTAGGCCAGCGTTTTGGAATCCTGCCTCAATAAGCATTGGTAGTGCCTCTAAGAGAATTGATTCTCCTTGTGATTCTATTGCCCATTGGTCACTCTTGGGCAGTTGGTGTCGCATCAATGCAATGCCATCAATTCCAGGCATTGACTCATCCCCAACACCTCTGATAACACCGCCATGTGATTGGAACCTTGGCCCGTGGAAATATCTTCGATAGATGAAAGAAGGTGTATGCAGTAATTCACCCATGGGAGGAGTACCAATGGTTGGAATCATAGCAACCTCCGATTCAAGGAATGGACAAATGTCGTCACACTTCTCAACTAAACGAACTGTGGCTTGGTGATGTTCTCTCTCACCAAATACTTCGCCCTTTGAATTGATTAGGTCACTTACCAAGCGACACTTGACCCATGATAATTGGTCGTCTTGCTTCTCGAGTACTGATTCAATCCTAACGGTTATTTCTCCCTTTAGCAACTTAACAGGTAATCCAAATTTAACATCTTCAAATCCCGCTAAGCAGGTCTGAGGGCGCAATAATAACGCATTCTCTGCAAACATTTCCAGAGCCATTACACCAGGATGATATGGAACTCCTTCAATTGCGTGGTCTACTAGGAATGGATGATCTGCTGCGCTTAGAGTCGATTGTGTGGTCAAGGTTTGACCTTCGTCAATCTTGTTAACCTTGTCAATGAATGGGAATCTAGTAGGGTCTGCTATCAAAGCAGCCATCTTTGCTGGAAGTCGCAATGGGGCATCTCTGAAAATATCAAAGCGGTCCATTATTCCGAGACTGCCACAGCCGATGACTCTTCTCTTACCACCGGAAAGTGCTTCATCAACGAATATTGACACTCCGTCCTCAACCGATAATGTTTCAATTCCTGCTGCCTCAAAGACTGCTTCTACCGAACCTCTTGTTGCCATACCGACATCTCTCCAGCCAGTCCAACCTATTGCAACCGCACGGCAGGTACCGCTTGCCGTCAAGCGCGCCATCTCACTGTCTAGAACACAATTGGCTGCTGCATAGTCGGTTTGGCCACCATTTCCAAAGCGTCCTGCTACACTGGTAAAACAACAAGCGAAACTTGGGTTTTCACTACCACTTGCGTGTACTGCACCCAATAATGCTCGCCAGCCATCAACCTTGACCCTAACTACATTGTTGAAAATATCATTTGATTTATCGGCAACTAATTTTGAATCTTCAAGACCTGCACCATGAAGAATACCAGTTATTTTTCTTCCTAGATTTGCGCCAATCTCTGCCAAACCTTCTGCATCTGTCACATCGACTGAACAATACTGTGCGCTATTTCCTGTATCAGTAATTTGTTGTATAGTATTGTAAATGTCAAGTGAACGTGTGTAATTCTGCCACTCTTTATTCCATTCCACGATTGTGACTTTTTCATCTTCGCTGGCATCGGTCATCGTTTGTCGCAATGCCATCTTCTCATCGTTAAGTTGCTGTTCGGACCAGCCAATCCATGATTGGCACTCTTCGATTAAACTAGAACGTCCGAGTAATACAAAGTGTGCGCCAGCATCTGCACTGGCCTTGGAAATACCGATAACAGATGCTGCTGTTACTCCAGAACCACCACCGGATACTATCCAAGTATCCGTGCTTGTCAGTGGCTCTCTTTGCGATTCTAAATCTTCAGCAAATGCGACTAAAGTCCAACGTCGTGAATCTCTATCTATTCCAATTTCCACATCACCACCGAGTCCAAACAAATCTTCGTCAATGATTTGAGCTGCTTGTTGTGAGTGCAGAATTAATTCGGGGTGTAGGTCAAAGGCTCTACAGCGTAGGTGTGGCTGTTCAAATGAATATGATTTGGTAACGCCAGTGGCAGCACTTTGCAGTGAGTTGAATCTCTCACCACGATTTCCATGGCGGCCATCCATTGCAGTTACTGAAGCGACTATTCCAGTTGATTGGCCGGCAAGTTTGCTATCCAATCCTTTGAGCAGTGAAAAGAAACCATGTGCAGACATAGCAATTTGACTTGATGGGAATGTGTCATCGGCCCAGGATTCACTGGCCAACTTCATCGGAGCCATGTGGACTATTGCGGCAATATTATGCTGCTTTAATTGCTTGCAAACTTCCTCAAGGTGTTGTGAATTCTCTGGGTCACAGCGGTAAACTGTTCTTCCGGATTCTTGTTGTGTTGACATGTCTCTAATCGCTGATTCAAAGCCAACCATTACAGTATTCAATCCCCTTTGTTCCATTCTTTGTGCGAATGCTTCAGAGATTCCCCAACCATCAACTGTGATTACAACCGTACCATCAAGGGAAATCGGTTGGCTAGTTCCAGGGCATTGTTCAATTTCTATTTGCCATCTTCTCGCACCTGATACAATATCGCTGCTCGTTTGCGCTACTGTTGCCTGCTCGACCTTTTGTGGCTGTGCATCACCAACAACTGATTCGGTTACACTTTCGCCACCGATCATCTTGACAATATATGCGCTAAAGTGATTCAACGTTGGGTGGTCACTAAGTACGAATTTATCATCTATTGGAAGAGAGAAAATATCTCTAATCTCGCCCATAATCTCCGCTTGCTTGACAGTATCAATTCCCAGTTCCCCTTCTAGGTCTTGGTCCATTTCAATAAAATCAGCAGGGTAACCTGTATGCTCAACAACCACTTCAATCAATTTCTCTTCAATATCTGTTGAGCCGGACGAAGGAAGGGTTGCGGCTGGAGTTACCCCAACTTCCTCTTCCACTGGTTGCGGCGTTGGAGTAGCAATAGGACCTTGTTCAGCAACTTCACCACCGGTCATCTTGGCGATATAGGCGATCATATGATTCAAAGTTGGATAATCTGAAAGGACAAAATCATCGTCGACTGGTAAGGAAAACTTTTCACGAATATCTGCCATTATCTCTGCTTGCTTAACCGTATCAATTCCTAAATCACCTTCTAGGTCTTGGTCTAATTCAATGAAATCAGCAGGATATCCTGTATGGTCGACTACTACCTCTACAACGAGTGGAGTGATTTGTGATGTATCCAAATCAAGCGATGATGATTCATCAGCCACTTTAGGCTTGCTGACTTCAACTGCAACAGGTTGTGGTATTGCTTCAACTGCAGAAACTACAGGCGTAGCAACTGCAGCAACCCCACCTGTCATTTTATTGATATATTCAATCATATGATTTAGCGTAGGATAATCTGAAAGGACAAAATCATCGTCGACTGGTAAGGAAAACTTTTCACGAATATCTGCCATTATCTCTGCCTGCTTAACCGTATCAATTCCCAAATCACCTTCTAAGTCTTGGTCCAATTCAACAAAGTCTGCTGGATACCCAGTATGAGTTACTACAACGTCGATTACGGTTGCGACTACATCGCCTGAAGCGGCTGCAGGTTCGCCAACAATTGGTGCAGGTTGTGGTGCTGCCGATGGCTCTGGAGTCGGTGCTGGTGCTGAAACTTCACTCTTTAGCGCCAATGAAGATGGGGTTGGCTTTCCTTCAAACTCTGCGGTAATAGGCCAACTTTCACCTTGAACTCCACCATGTAATTTCTCATCAGCATCAACATAACAAACTAATTTATTTTGTAAAATTCTGAATACTACATCATCTGTTCCGGCTAGTGCACGATTCCAAGCAAGGAATTTAGCGCCATCGATTCTTTCACCCACAAATGGTGTTCTCTTTACCAATGAAAGGGCAATTTGCGAGCCAAATCCTGCAGCGAAGCGAAGTCCATAACGCAGATTTGGATAATCTCCGCCAGTGGACAGATTCAAATCTCCCAATTCTGGATCTTTTTCCTTATGGTTGGCAATTGGAGGTATTCTTCCTGTCTTCATCCCATATAGCATACTGGCATCTTCAATTCCTACAGCCATCGGGTGGCCAGTGAATCCTTTGGTATTGGATATGACAAGCGAATCTGTACTTTTACCAAATGTATCACGCAGTGCTTTTACTTCTGACTGGGCGCTTCCTCCACGTGCTGGAGTAAATGTTTCGTGACTAAAGAAAGCAGTATCTGCTGCAAACTCATGCCTGTCGAGTCCCCAGCGTTGTTCCATTTCGCCAATGAAATTATTTACTACTCCAGCGACGTGTTCAACATCTAAGCGAGTGCCATGGAATGCTGAATTAGCAGTTGTTGAACCCAATAGTTCAGCAATAGGTTGAACTCCGCGACTTGCCGCTTCTGAACTTCTCTCCACTACAAAAGCAGCAGCACCCATACCTAAGATGAGCCCATTGCGACGACGGTCAAACGGTAGTGCTGTTTCTTCGACTACATTGTTGGTAGCGGCTGCACCTGATGCTGCGAATCCGGCTCCAACCCATTCCCACAAATCATCGCCGGTCACATCGTCACCAGATATGATTACCACGCGGTCTACTCGGTCTGCTGCAAGCCAATCTTCTGCAACACCAAACGCTGCTGTCGCTGAAGCGCATGCAAGATTAATCGTAGTATTCGGCCCACGAATACCAGTGTATTGTGCGAATTGTGAATGCCCCATGCTGAGGGTTTGGAATAGGTATCTTCGGTCAAATTGTCCTTCACCATCATCACCGTTATTCTTGGCGTGTTTCTTAGCCATCTGCATTCCTGGGAAACAGGAGGAGAAGACAATACCAGTTCTATCTCTTTGAACTTGAGGCACTTGCCAACTTCTAATCACTCTAAGGCCGCCTTTGCCCACTTGCTCAACAGGAGTAAGCGGTATTGCTGCATCGCGCAATGCCAGTAATCCAGCAGCTACAGCCAACTGTGTGGAAATATCCCACGCCAATACCACCTTTGGATCAATTCCAAATTCTTCAGAAATATCAAAAGCAGATTTTAATCCTGCCAATTGCGGAATATCACTGAATTCAGTGGCCTTTTCCATATTGACAGAACCATCTCTTCCCTTGATTAGACGAACTAAATTCTTGTCAAGTAATCTCTGTTTGTACTCATCTGAAACTTCGCTAATACAAGTTTCACCACGAACAAGACGTTCAAAGGTATCTTCATCGAATACCTTTTCGCCACCAGGAAGGCCTAGTGATATTCCAGTGATGACATATGGGTCTGCTCTACGGTTTGCCATTGCATCATTTCCAGATGTAACAACTGTTGCACCTTGTTGAGAATTATTTGTATTGGCCAATCGAGTAATATTGGACTGAGCAGACCATTGTGACGGAACTGATGTAATCCAGTGCGTGATATCTTCTGCGGTTTCAGCGGTACTAATATCAACCCCTGCATCGGTTTGACATTCATTGGCTATGGTTTGCAATAGATTACCAAGGGCAGAATCTGACATCCCAAGTCCGAGGCGAAGATTGACCATTCCATTACAGAATCTTGCCGGATACCCTGTTAGTGCTGAAAGACGGTCTCCAAGATATGCGATCTTGGCTTCCCCAGCAATTTGTTTTGGGTCTTTTTGTGAAGAAACTGTTGCTATTTGGGCAACTGTTGTAGTGGCCGCTTGTCCTGAACCACTTGGTAGAGGTCTGGCTGAGGTGCGTAAATCTTCGAGAGAAGAACTTGTTTGTGAAGTGGATATTGTGCTAGATTGATGTGCTTCAATCGGTCCAGCACGGAATGCTTCGGTCAATACTGGTGAATTACCAGTTGGCCATTGTGTTCTCTTGCCCACTAGAGCAAGCATACCTAAAGCGGATATGAAAGATGCAATTCCACCTTGCTTTGGGTGATTTGTCATTATCGGCAATGATGGTTGCCCCTCAAGAATTTGAGTGGCAAACATACTCAGTGCTCGCTTCGGACCAACTTCAATGAATACTCGCGCACCTGATGAATACATTGTTTGGATTTGTTTAGTCCACTCTACCGCCGATGCCATTTGTGGTGCTAATTGGGTTAGTATCGCCTGTTTTGAATCACCCTCTCCAGACATTGGGTAAAATTTCCCATCTACATTTGCAGTGATTGGAATCGTTGGCCAGCGTATATCAAGCTCTTCTAAGAATCGGCGCAATGGCTCATTTGCGGGTGCTACTATCTTGGAGTGGAATGCATGACTTGTCGCCAAGGCAACACATTTGAATCCGCGGCTTTCAAATTCGGCCATCGCCGCCTTAACCGGTACGGTTTCACCAGCGATAACAGTCATCTTTGGTGAGTTCTTATTTGCGGCGATAACATATCCATCGACCTGTTCAATAATTGCTGCAACTTCATCATATGGTGCGCTAACACTAGCCATTAATCCTTTGTCATCAACTTCTACTGAGCCCATTTCAGTACCTCTTGCTGCTGCTGCACGAAGTGCACCATCCATGTCGAGAATACCTGCTGACATCAATGCTGCATATTCTCCTAAAGAGTGGCCAGCGACCATGTCAGGTGTCTGACCGTGGTCATTCAACGCCCTTTCAATTGCCAAATCTGCAGTTAGCATTGCTGGTTGAGTATATTCTGTTTGCTTGAGTTTGTTTTCCGCTTCAATCAACTGTTCTTTTGACAATCCAGAACGAAGGATAAATGATGACAAACTTTCACCATTCAAAACTTCGGTCATAGTAATATCGGATTGCTTCCAAACTTCTTGTACAGAAGAATATCTTTGCCAAAGGTCATGTGTCATTCCAACATATTGACTACCTTGGCCAGGGTACATATGGGCAACCTTGGCTTGTGGCAGTAATGCTGCATCGTCGGTTAACAGAACTCCTTGAGATTGCAAGAATCCCCACTTCTCTTTGTCATCCATCGCCTTCAGTGCAAGAGCACAGCGTTTGTTGAATTCAGCCCATGATGTTGCAATGAGTGCCATTCTAACATTGTCTGAAGATGAAAAATTCCCGCTAATGGAATCAAGTGCTTGTGATAAGCGAAGTCCTCTAGGGTCATCATCAAAATTTGGACCTTCAAATGAAATCGCTTCAATTTGTTGCTTTAATTGAACGATGTCACTACCTGAAAGCAATAACATCCCACCTTCAACCTCTTTCAATTGTTGATGGGTCATTGAAGGTGATGCTGTGGAATCTAAGATTGAGGCTGCAACTTCCCCACTTGTTCGGTTGCTTTGTGAACCTTCTATTGGCTGTGAATATGCATCCCATCGCTGTTGCCAATGTTGAGCAAGTGGTGCGTGATAATCTGGCTCATATCCTTCGAGCGCAATGTGGAAATTGGTTCCACCAAAACCGAATGCGGATACACCTACTCTTCTCGGATTTGATTCAGGTCTTGGCCATTCCATGGCTTGAGTCGGTACGAAGAACGGAATATTCCCCCACTCCACTGTTGGATTTGGAGTTTCAAAACCTGCACTTGGAGGAATTGTCCGGTGGTATAAGGCAAGAACAGACTTCATTATTCCAGCAATACCTGCTGCTGCCTTTAGGTGCCCAATCTGCGATTTAATTGAACCGACAGCGATATGATCGCCGCCATCAAATCCAGTCCATAGACGTGATAGTGTCGATAATTCAGTAGCATCACCGACTTTGGTTGATGTCCCATGTGCTTCAACTAACTGAACGGTTGATGCTTCATACCCTGCTTGATTGTAAGCACGGGCCATCGCTTGAACTTGCCCTCTCTGACTGGGGGCAGTAATTCCCTTGCCACGTCCATCTGATGAACCGCCGATTCCTCTGATTACAGCCTTTATCTCATCACCATCGCGAATAGCATCGCCGAGGCGCTTGAGAAGTAATACGCCGGCACCTTCACCCATTACGAAACCATTTGCTTTGGCATCAAAGGGAGTTGAATGAGTTGCTGATAAAGCACCAATTGCGCTGAACTTTGCAAAGGTTGCAGGATCCATTGTACGGTCGCTTGCCCCAGCAAGCATTGTATCAACTTGTCTTGTTTGTAATAATCTGCAAGCATCCAATACCGCTGCCATAGACGATGCACAAGCAGCATCCATGGCATGATTGGGACCTTGTAAGTCCAAAAGATTTGCAACTCTACCAGATACAACATTAGCCAATTCGCCAGGCATTGTATCTTCATCAATTCTCGGAGTTCCTTGAATAACATCTTCAATAAACGAATCCATATTAGATTCGGGTAATCCATGTTGAGATGCCAATTGTTTTGTATGATTTGACCAAACACGGATATTTGACATATTACGATTCTCTCCACCTAATGCATTTGCAAAAACAACACCTGTTCTAACACGGTCAATATCTTTGTTTTCTCCATCAAAACCTGCATCCTCAATTGCATCAGCTGAAACGGTAACTGCCCATTGTTGACAAATATCAATTTGCGGAAGAGTACCTGGTGGTTGCCTCCATCTGCGCCAATCGAATTCATATCCTTTGACAAGAGCGCCGATTTTGGAGTAAGTATAGCCTTCTTCCACATTCCCTGGTCCACCTTGCTTCCAGAAGTTGTTTGAAGGCCCAGGCCATCTTCCTTCTGGGATTTGCTTAATGCTGACTTTTGCATCTATGATATTCTGCCAAAATTGCTCAACGTTTTCTGCATCTGGCATTATCGCAGCCAATCCAATTACTGCAATTGGTTCAAAGGGTCCTTGCTCAATCCCTCCGCAATCCTTGCCATCTGCAGTTGTAAGAGCCATAGAAATGCACCTCAATTGTCCATGATACTTTGAGGTACCATCGTAATAGAATATCCTGCATCAACATAGATACATTGTCCGGTCACACCATTTGAAAGTGGGCTTGCAAGCCATATTGCTGCACCTGCAACATCCGATTGACTGACATTTCGGCGCAGAGGTGCATTGGCCTCAACATGCTCAAGGATTTTGTCAAAACCGGGAATACCTCCAGCAGCGAGTGTTGGAATTGGTCCTGATGAAATCGCATTTACTCTATGCCCATCGGGTCCTAAGTGGCAAGCGAGTTCACGGGTCCAACATTCCAATGCTGCTTTGGCCATGGACATAATTCCATAGTTTGGAACGAAACGATTTGCCGCAGCATATGTTAGAGTTATTGTTGATGAATTTTCATTGAGGTAAGGTAATGCGAATTTCAAACATCTTTGCAGGGAATTGGCCGAGATAGTCATTGCTGTGTTAATATCTTGATCTTCAACAAATAAAATTGGCCGGTCAAAACATGAACGCGGTGCAAATCCGATGGCATGAATTAAAATATCTACTTTTAAGCCTGGATTTTCGGCTGAAAATGCGTCAAAAAATTCCTTGGTATCTGCATCGGTTGCAACGTCGAGTGGATAGAATCCCTCAATCTGAGGTAATTTATCTTTTAATTGGAAAACTCGGCTCATAAATCTCTTCTGGTATCCCAGATATAGAGTGACACCAGAGGCAGCCAATTGTTGGCAAATAGCCCAAGCGATAGAATCCTCACTTGCCACACCAAAAACAAATGCGGTTTTTCCTTGGAGTCCGAGCATAGCAGCACCTACCCATTGGGTAAGTGTTGCCCACTACACCACCCCTTTGACTGTTACCGTTGAATAGCAACAAAAAATAAAGGTTTAATGACCTTTGTAAATAGGCCGACGCACACCGAATTAGCCCCGAAATAGACCCCCTAAATTGATGCTTTTTCAACACCACTTTGAAATTGCGCGGAAAAATACTCGTTCAACTATTACCGCGCATATGCGAAGTATCATTCAAAGTCATCAAGGAAGGAATCCAAATCATCTTCTTCCTCACCCAAGTCAGCAAATAAATCATCCAAATCATCCAATTCATCCAAATCATCCAATTCATCTGCAACAACATTGGATTCTTTTTCAATATCAGGAAGTTCTATTGTCTGTGGAATTGCAACTTCAGCAGATCTCCTGCCAACAACCTTTAGGGCCAAAACAAGAATGAATATCCCCAATATACCAGCGCCGAGAATTGCACCATATTTTTTCAGATCTCCTGTGCTCATTTCATTGAGCCCACCTAATCCGGAAAGTTCGCTAGGCTTTTCAATAACGATTGTTATTGAGATTTCGCTGAATTCAGCATTGTCATCATTATTACTCTCTGCACGGATTATCACTTGGACTCGTACCTCTTTGGTAACTTTCGATGGGGCAGTGATTGTTATTTCACGCAATGAAGAAACACCGCCTGCAGCAACATCTTCAGCAACAAATGAACCGAATGGGAAACTAAATCCACTCTCAATTAATTCAGCCTCATTTGCAATCGAGACTCTGATTTTATCCTCATCGTTACCATTATTAGAAAATTGGAAGGACAAGGCCTTCTCTTCATCAACAACCAATGTCCTAGTACTTTTATCGCTCATTTCCAGTTCGACCATTCCGTAAGTGGAAACAGTGAATTGCCCATTATATGTTGCATTCGCATTGGCCCAATCATAGGGGATTTGGCCGATGCTATCGACTTGGGCAAGCAGTGTAAATGAGTAACTGGTATCTGCTGATAACTTTGTAGGACCCGAAAAAGTAATAATGAATTCCTCTTCTTCATCTGCTCCTAATGTGAAAGTATCTTCTGACAATATCATTTCTACATTATTCCCTTCCCATTCTTTTTCAACAGAAACCGTCTCCTCAAAAGATGAGGGATTGCGTACCACACAAGTTAGTTCAATTGGTTGATAGTATGATGGATGAACATTCATTATTGGGTTAGAATCGCAGTCGATCTCAACACTTGGCACTGTTGGAACTTGGGCAGAAGTCATAACAGACAATGCTGGAAGCATGAAAAAGGCAAGGGTGAAAGCCACAATTTGTCCTCTACGCATGTTCCTCACTGGTTGTGGGTTGAACCCCTCTTTCATCAATGTGATGGATGATAGTTCCCAAAAAAGGCCCTATGCTCGCACCGTTTCGCCATAAAGCAAGTTGGGCAAATCTTGGTGAGTGTTCCATAGTGTTTCTTCATCTACTCCAAGTTCCAATAGTTGTTTCGTTCTTTTTGGGACTGTTTTTGGACCTAATACCGCACCTGGACGCTTCGGGTCATCCATGTAATCTGTCTCAAGCAAAAATCCGTGACTTGATTTTTCAATATTCTCCATCAATTCCTCAATAGCGCCTTTACCGATCAATACACTTGGGGTTATTCCTTTGGTAATCTCTGCATCAATATTTGCCGGAGCGTAATGTCTAACAATTTTCTTAAGATCCATTCCCGATTTTGTAGCCATTTGTGATAAATCAGAATATGTAGATTGCAATTCACCTTCAACGTGTAACTGTAATGTGATTCCTTCTTGACTGGCTAAATGCATTGTCTCAGATAATAACTTATTTGACATATCCCACACCTGTTTTGATACTGGCCAATGCGGCCTACCGACTTCGCCAATAGCATGTGCTTTTCCTTCTTGGAGAAATTCTAATGCTGCATCAATACTATCACGATAATTATTTTCAGCATTTTCGATTCCTTGCTCATCTTCACTTTGGATTGCATTATCTAATTGATGAGCAAAAGCCGCAGGGTGAGGTCCCAATACCACTCTAACGCCAAGCCCGACTTCATTACGAACTTCTTCGGCCATAGCAATTGTATCTGCATATGTATCACTATGGCCCTTTTTAGTAGTTGGTGGAGAACTGAAATCGGGGCAGTGGACTAGAACTAAATCAGTCCCCCCAAACCTTTGAAAATCACGAGCAGCTTGTAGAAATAGTCCTTTACGATTTAGATGAAAATGGTTGTCAGTAACTGGTCCATCCCATAATTTGGATAACTCATTCACCGCTTTCACCTATTACCGCCACTGGGTTGTGGCTATTCTCTGTTGCGCTGAATATTGCAATTGAATCAAATCCTTTGAATAAAATATCCACTTTCATCGAATATACTTTTCCAATAAACTGCAGCCATTGCAACCATATTAGGGGAGTGTGCTCCAGTTGTAATACATCGGCCATTTGGCCAAATATGCATGGTTACCCCATGTCTTGAATCCTCGATGATCGAACAGCCAAGGCGGGCATCATATTGCGCATCTCCTGCCCCTACTTGACCGACTATTGACTCAACTGCAATGGTTTCTTCAAAATCAAATGAAGCGACCATAGGACCTATTTCTGTAGTCAGCCCTGAATCATCTAATCCCATTTGTAATAGGAACTCCTTTGCTGCTGCACGAGCAGTTTCAACTCGTTGAGTTCCATGAATTACTATCTTTCCATCAGCATCGATGACTATCGTTGCGCGTGGAGCATCTAATACTTTGATTACAACTCCACCTGTTGCCGTACCACCAAGTTGAGCGACAACCGCATCTTGGTCAACTGGTGTTTGTGAAATAAAACGAACAAGTTGATTTTCAACTCGTACATCAAAACCCTTTGGTGCCATAATCACTCCTCCTCTATATCATCCGAAACGGTTGGGGATGAAGTAATCTCCTCAACCTCTTGTTGCTCATTCAATGCTGAAAAAATGGCATTTCTCCATGGCATGTGTATTGGTAAAATCAGAGTCGCATCATCTCCATGTTGGGCTCTTAAATCCGCTAATGCGCCACGTAATCTTGTAGCAAATCTATTATCTCTATACGAAGATATTGAGTCGTTGATCAGCCATTCAGAAAGTTGCCACCAAGTCAGGGCTAATACGCTTGCTGAAGCCATGTTTTTTGTGATTCCTTTTGGAGGGTTCCTCGCTTTGCCGATGTTATTCTTCATCCTTTTCCGCCACTTTCCACCGAGGCTAATCATTCCAAGCAATTTCCTCCAATGAGATACTACCTTTGCTTCATTACCCAGATGTTCAAGCCATTCATCATCATCAGCGGTTGGTTCGATAAAATAAACTGGCCTTTGATGTCTAACGGCATTGCGATGCAAGCGTCGAGGTTCCGGGTCGGGAAATCTTCCAGAAACCACTCCCTCCAATTCTGTTACATCATCAAGATAAATCGCCAATGCTCCGCCAGAAAGAAGACTATGGTTGAGATTGACTCCTGGCGACTCTGCCTCATCAATCTCTTCTTGTTCCCATAATTCAACAACATCTGCGGCTTCGAGTAGTGCGATGCCCTGCCATTCTTCCCTTGGCCTCATTTTTAGCGGGAAAATCACTGTAGGCAATGTTCCATGTAAAATTATTCTGCCTCCATCTGGGTCCGACCATTCAAGGTCCTCCCATGACAGAATAGGCTGCAACAATGTCACCTTCATTGACTCTTTACCCAATCATGCAAAGCTTCAATGTTCCATCCTTGGTCAAAGTAGCCTTGGATTTCTGCTTGAGACCATTGCGGGAATTCTGCCAATGCTCTAGCCATTTCAGGTTCGACATCCGCTGGAGGGTTTTCGTCATGAGTTGGTAATTCAGCATAGACCTTGCTATCTTCATTATCCTCATATTCACCCTCAAAGGTACCGGATGAACCCTTTCCATCTTGCCCACGCTTGACTAATACGATTACAAGAACCAATAATACTGCTGCGATAATACCAACGATTGCTAGCAGTAGAGTTGCACTGCTTGAATCTGATTCTTCTTGGACCTTAACATTGAATTTTTCTCCTGTTACAGAACCATCATACTTCATGTCACTAGATTCATTATCAAGAATAATGTAATACATACCTGTAGTTGCACTCGGGAAGGCCTCAAGTTCAATTGTAAACCAAGCGGATTGTCCTATTGCCAACTCATCGGTTTCAATTGTTCCAACCTTTGATGGAATTCCATTATTGATTACTGATTTTACAATAAGACTTGCGGCACCAGCCATAGTACCAGTATTTCTTAATTCAACTTCAAGCGTCATTCTTTGCCCTACAGTTGGATTAGTAGGAGTCATTTTAACATTCAACACATCAAACTTTGCTGCTTCGTGAATGAAATTGTATATTGATTTGTGAGATGGTTCTCCAGACACCATGTGAGCGACTGAGCCATCTTCTTGCGGTCCACCACCGAGGATAATTTGCGAACCTGCTGAATCTACACCCTCAATCCAGAATATTACTTCAACACCGATAATATCGGCAGCGACTGGGTCAAATTGTCCTTCTTCTAACGGCCATAGATCAATACAATCAGCTGTTGCACGATATGAACCTCCGAGGTAGTTGAGGGTAAGATCACTCTTCATTTCCTCATTTCCATGAGTTGTTCTGTATTTTCCCCATGTAATATCATTAATAGGGGAATCATAGAACTTCCAAGCGACTTGCACATCACCAGGGAAGAGTGCTTCTTGTTCCTCAATAATTACTTCAACATCAATACAATGATAGTTGGATGTAGAAATGAATCCCTCAAGAATCTCTCCAGTTGCTCCTTTCTTTGCAGTCCAAGAGTTGGTTGCAACACGAGGTGAATTACTGTCAACCTTGATGTTGAATGAAGCACATCCAAATGAGGATGAACTTGAACATAATCCAGAGGTTGTATCTATTGCACCGTTTGGCAAATCAATCAATTCAAACGTATATTTGTAGTCATTTGTTACCGGTGGCGCTGTAATATTAATATTGAATTCACCACCAGTGAAATTATGATAAATTGTTTCACCAGGATATGCAATATATCCTTTAGCACCATTCATTAAAGCATCTTCACGAATAATCTTCAAAGTCATTTCAATTTCAGGCTTTATGTATACACTGTCATAAATTCCGTCAATATATGCGTATTGTCCAGTAAATGAAACTATATCACCAGGATAAACGAATCCTTTTCTAATATCGGCAGTATGCGGTTCACTTTCGTCAGCAAAGAATGGAGTAATCATCAGGTCATTGGCCTCATCGGTTCTAATATCAAGTTGAATTCCATCACTGTAGAACCAAGATTGGATGTGACGTCCTGAAACTGGTAGCATTCTATAACGAGGATTATCCAAATCTTGCATATATAGCACTGCTGAATTCAAAGTATTACCTTCTCCTAATACACCCCAATCAATTCTAATTGGTAAATCAAGATAGAAATTAGCTTCAAAGGTATCAACCAAGTGACCACCATCCATTCTCAATAGACGTGGACCCTCATTATTATCGTCTTCAGCGATGATGTCTATCCATTGGCTATCCGTCCAAGCGCTTTCATTGCGAGGGAAATACCACAAAGTCATATCCTCACGTGAGTCATCTAAATCTATTCTAATGTATTCGACATCACGCCATCCGTTATCATCACCAGCCTCTACTATCAAGTGATACTCATTTCCGGCATACATGGTTTGATTCCAATCTCCTTGCCATTGTTGTTGATTGGAATTGATGAATCTGTTATCACTTGAATCATCGATGAAGAAATTTCGGATTACCGGATTCTTAGACGACATTGAAACATAAGTTACATAGTCATTGTCAAATCCAGGTGCGCCACCATCTATTGGATTACCTGCCAAGTCAAATCCTTCGACCCACAAACTAACCTTTCCGACAGGATCTTGTCCTTCATTAGCATAATCATTGTATTGACCAGAGTAATTTGAATTTGGTACTTCACCATCACTGGTTAGTGTGATACTAATATACTCGTTAGCAGTTGCCAAGCCGTCCATATTTGCATCGTGGTCATGCTCAACCCATATGTGTAATTCCAGGTTTTCGGGAGGATTTGGCAAATCTTGTGCTTGCATTCTAATCTTCTGTGTTGCAGATGGAACAACCCATGTATCGTCTACTAGAGTTCTCCAATTGCTATCCACATTAGGATCTACTTGACCATTCAACACTTGCATATTTATTAAATTTGGATCATATGTATCAATTGTTAGATTAAATGGAATCGCACATTCTGCATCTGGGCGAAGTGATGCGCTTGGACAGAGGGTATCTCCGCCTATGTAGCCACTCATCTTGAATCGGTATGTTTCTTCTCCAGCAGCAGTTGAGCCCAAGTCAATACTCCAATCGAAATTACCGCCAATTACGCCTGATTGGTTTGCTACTTCTTCCCATTCTGTTGTAACACTACCATTTGTATTATTGAGATGGTGTAATTCTAATATCATATAATAACTAGTTGGGTCAGGTGATGCATCTAGGTCTTGCAGTCGAATTGAACCTACCAAATTAATTTCTTGATTGGACATTCCATCATCTAAATCTTGGACAGTTCCAATGCTGTTCCGAAGAGTGAAACTCGTGATTCCCGCATCGTTTTCAACCGCATTTCCTCCAATAGGGGACATCAACAATGCATCAGGCAGACCATTTACACCATTACCGGCAATCAAACCAGCATAAATTCTAACCGTTTCAGTATCTTCCCAAGAAGGGTTAACCCTAAATCTCCAAATTACTTCTTTACCATTTGTAATATCAGTATATGTTGATGATTCAAGTGTGAGTAAATTATCTTCATCACTTGCTTCTGAGAAACCTAAGAATTCAGAATATGATAATACGACATTACCAGTATTTGACTCAAATGAAAGTGTTGCTTCAGCAAGTGTTGAACCAGTTAATGGGTCAACTGTGTGAGTTGTTACGATTTCATAAATATCACCGTTTGGATAAAGTCCAACTGGATTTCCATTCAATGTGATAGTGTTATCATATCCTACACTTGTAGAAACTGAAAGGTCAGAAAATGTAACTCCGCCACCAGTTGTTGAGGAAACTGCAATTACTACACTCGCAGTTGCCCCTCCTCCATCCCAAAGAGCAACACCCTGATTCAATTCTAAATCAAGCCCATCACCATTGTTGATAGTCGTGGAATAATCGTAGATTAGATCTAATCCTTTAACAGTCATTGAAGCACCTGTACTAGCATTTGGAGATATTGCCTTGAAGAAGAAGGTCATCCATTCATTGCCATATTCATCAACATGGCTAGTTGGAACCATTGGATTTGTCAACAATGAGTTCAATGCTGGTGCCAGTCCAAGTACATCAGGAAGTCCTTCAGCGATAATGATAGTTGTGTTATCAATGCTACCAAGACTATACTCCTGTGTTCCTGAAACAAGATAGAGGTCAAATCCTTCAATCGGGTCGGAGTTAGAATGAATTGTTACATCATCAAATGCTACATCAGCAGCTGTGACAACTGAACCCTTTGGAAGCATGAAATGGCCTCCAATTGCTGTTCCGGTTAAATCGGTTGACATTACCTTGCTATCTGCACCATAATTGACACCATCTGCCTTGTTATTCCAAAGGGTTGTTTGTCTTCCAAAGTATCCAAATGCTGGCTCATCAAAGCCCCAATCAGTATCGCCATCGTGTGCGACATCAATTTGAATCCTCTCAGCATGGTGACCGAAAGTAAGATCAAACCACATTCCTCCAACATTGCATGAGTTGGTATAGGATAATAGTACACTGAATCCAAAAATTGGTTCTGTTAAATTCTCTTGAACATTATTTGAAAGTGAATTAATACCCGCTACTCCCGTGTACGAAACATAAATATCTGGGTCGTCTTGACAATCGTCTTGAATAATTGGTGTAATACTTGTAATAGGGCGATTGAATTTTTGTCTATCCAAATCAATAGTGAAGGTGGTGTCTACAATACTCGGAGTATATGTCATTGGTTCACCCATACCAGGTGATTGCCAAATTCCATTGACAATCGTGTTCATGCCAATTGATGTTTGATTAAATCCTGTTCCAACTCTAGTTCCAAGCCCTAATCCATGAAGTACTGGTGTACTGAGACGGCTCGGTCCGGAATCAAATCTAAATTTCAAATTAATACTTGGGTATGTAGTTGCATTTACATCCCACAATTCAATGATTTTTCCGGTCAGTCCGGTCATTACATTTCCATTATTGTCAATAACGTCTTGTCCATTGGTTGAATCGATAATATCAACTTCAATTGTTGCACTAGTGGTAATTTCAGACTCTAAATTTAGAATTCCAAATCCATTCGGATGATTTTCTCCACCAAGTGCGGAAGGTAGGAATCCACGTATTGTCATTTCACCAGATTGTGGTAATAGGTCACCTAATCTAAAGTCATCAATATACCATCCAGATGTATTGTAGTCTTTTACAGACCAACCATTTGGTGGATTGTAACCTTGATGCTCCATTACGAAGCGAAGTTGAATATATTTCCCAACATAGTCGCTTAGGTTTAATGCAATATCAGCCCACCCAGTTGGATTTGATGTCGAGGTTGATTGACCTGCAAGACCATAATCAGTGGCTGGAATTCCGCCACAGTAATATCCAATCATATTATTCTGCAAGGAACTAGATCTTTGATAGTAACCATTGGAATAACTAATTCCACTGGATTGTTGTATGAATATTGGAATATAATCAAAGCCAGTAGAGTCAGGAGGGAAATTTCCTGTTAGAGATGAACGAATTTCCACATATGCACAATCCATCAATCTATTTTGAACAGTCGTTCCTGAGCTTTCAAAGGCTTCCAAGTTATGCCATGATGCAAAGTGTGCATTATAAGATTTCAATTGAGGGTTAACGAATATTTCACGAGAATTCAACGATAGACTAAATGCTAGACCACCATTATCATCGGTGTAATTATCATCAGCGATATTTGTTCCCCAGCAATCAGTACCGGAAGCACAATTTGAATTTGTAATCATTCCACCGAAAAGTGAACCATGTTCCCAGCCAATTCCACTTGTTGGTGGTGGCATAGTCATATCCATGAACCCACCTTGTGTACCTTCAAAATCTGTAAGGAAACCTTCAGACTTCAAACTTACAGGTGTTGCTTGAGAACCATCTTCGATTTGGAAATCATCGATATCAGAGAATATTGTCAACTGATTATTGTATTGAGGATTCCATACACGTGGGATAGTATCAACATCAATTCTTGCATGGGAAGAATGTTCGATCATTTTGGTTGCAATCTTCAAAGAAGCACCTGTAATAGTTTCTCCTGCAGGTAAGTCAACTACACCGTCATCTATGTTCAAATACGCCGAACCATCCCTTAATTCGACATCTACTTCTGAAGCGCCATTTGCGAATGTGCTTATCGTAGATGCTGCTGCTAGTGGTGCAAAAAGCATCAATGCTACTAAGAACATCGATGTGCTAATTTTTCTATTTTGATGGTCCATGGTATCACCTGCTATCTCCTGCGAGATACAAACCACCTAAAACCTCGTCGCATCAATGTCAAAAACAAATATTACTGTATCACCCTCCTACGGAGGGTAAAAATCAGCGGAAAAGGTAGGGATTTGGCGTTTTTTGTATTTTTTATAGAGAATTAATTTCACAAATCAACATTTCTTCTCAATTCCCATGCTGCATCACAAATGTTGTCCATACCACCGACGCGTTCTTCGCTCTTTTCTAACCATTCTTGATTGGCTACTGTGGTAGGATGATTTGGCCCTAATGCATCACAAACTTCAGGTCCTTTACTTATCTCATAAGTGCCAATTCTATCTGCAATATGCATAATTGTTGTTTTGTCAAATCCTAATAGTGGACGAAGAGGTTGCAACTTGGTAGCCTGCTCAATTGAGCCTAAATTTCCCAATGTTTGACTCGAAACTTGACCTAGATTTTCTCCGGTCAATACATGAGTTGCTGGAATGTTTTGTGCAGCCCTATCCGCTAATCTGTTAAACATTCTTTTCATGTGTATGAAATATTCAGTGTGATTCCATTTCTCAGTGAATAATGACAGTTGATTAGCAACAGGAACGACAGTTAATTTTCGCGACAAATTCTTTCTTGCTGCTTCACCGATAGGGCCATCCATTTGTAAAAAATGACGTAATAATGCAATCGTCTTCTGTTCGGCAGCAGGACCGGTTATCGGTTCTTGGCTACAATGTAATGGATGAATTTTCCATCCTTTTACCAACATACGAGCAACTGCAACTGGTGAATCTATACCTCCAGACACCAAGCCTATGCAGACTTTGTCACCGCTCATGTCTCGTCGTGATGTCAGGGTACCATCAAACCACCCCTTCGCACCTTACTTTGTTACATGGCTTCTTGAAGGAGAAACATTCCCCAATAACCATGGAGCCATATACAAAGGAGTCGGTAACTCTTATTGAAGAAGTATTTCCGCAAGATACAAACTCATACAATACCCTCTTTGGCGGTCGTCTTTTGTCATTGATGGATAAGGCTGGAGGAATCGCTTGTGCAAAATTCGCTCATCGCGAATTCGTGACAATTTCAATCGACACTCTGAAATTCATCGCACCTGCTCATCAAGGGGATCTGCTTGAAGTGACTGGCCAAGTTGTATTCACAAGTTATCACACTGCATGTACGAAAGTTACTGCATTTACATTAAATAAATCCGATTGGAAAAAGAAGAAGATTTGCGAGGGATATTTTTTCTTCGTAGCAATAGATTCAATGATGCGTCCAATTCCAATTCCGCAATTTGTTGTTGAAAATGAAGATGAACAAGTAGAATATGATACTGCATTAGCTATTCGAGAACATATGTTGCAGTCAAAGAAAGAATCTTGAATATACCTTCTTACGAAATTATTTTATCGCCATTAAGTGACGAACTATATTTCGTCAGTTCCATAAAGCAGTGATAATTAGCCTAAGTTATGGATGTAGTAATCGTCGGCAGTATCGCCTATGATTCGCTGTCGACACCAAGTGGTAAATCCGATGATGAATTAGGAGGTTCTGCAATCTATGGTGGCCTTTCTTCTACATTTCATAGCAAGAGGCTGTCTGGTGGAAATATTGCCTTAGTAGGGGTTGTTGGAGATGATTTTCTCTCATCAGATATTGATAAATTAGTTGCAGCGGGGCTTGACATCCGAGGTATTGAAACTGCTGAAGGCGGGACATTCCGATGGAAGGGGTCCTATCATGGAGATATGTCACAAGCTCAAACACATGAAACTCATTTGAATGTCTTTGAACATTTCCAGCCAAAAATACCTGAAGACTATCGCAGTCCAAAGGTACTATTTTGTGCCAACCTACATCCTGCATTACAAATGGCTGTTATCCAACAATCAGAACCGACTAGAGTCTCAATATTGGATTCAATGAATTTGTGGATAAACATAGCACGGGACGAATTACTTGAAGTAATCAAGCGGGTTGACTTGGTAGTTCTTAACGACGGTGAGGTGAGAATGCTCGCTGACGATGACAACTTGGTGCGAGCATCTCACACGGTTCAGAAAATGACCAATGGGGCAATATTAGTGGTCAAAAGAGGCGAACATGGAGTCTTGGCCTTGCACCCAGATGGACTACTTTCAATGCCTGCATATCCAATATTGGATATCGTTGACCCAACCGGTTGTGGTGATACTTTCGCTGGTGCATTAGCGACATTATTAGCGCAAGGTGATGGCAAGATTTCGAAAGCGGAATTGGCTGAGGGGCTAGTCCATGCAACCGTAACTGCTTCCTTTACATTGCAAACTTTTGGTACAAATAAAATTAGTAATTTAGAAATTTCCGAATATGAAACTCGACTGGAAAAATACCGTTCAATCACTAGCACTTCTTGATGTTATTACAAATCCAGTCGCGGTAGTCCGCCTTTCCCTGCAGTGCTTGATGTATGTGTTTCACTATCGACCAGATCTCCAAAAGATATCAATTCCAATTCATTTTGAGCCTGTTGTTCAATCACTGAATGAGTACGGCTAATATGTTGGTGTAATCTATCAACTTCTTGTTGAGGTAAATTGCCCCCCTCATTTTCTGAAAGATTTTGAATACTGGATAATACCTCTCCTCTTAGATTTTGATGTGAACGGCTGCGAAGCGATTCAGTTGATTCGCTAATGTTGTAACCGGCTTCCCGACCTAGTAAAGTTCTGGTTGCAGTTGTTGCGACACGAGTGGCGGATTGGGCCACTCTAGTAGCCTGCCTTGCACCTAGCAAAAGAGAAGAGCGAACCAGTCCACTAACCACTCCACGACTTTGCCTAAATGGAGTTCTGCTCTTCAGTTTCAATCTAGAATGATTCTGAACACCATTGTCTCTCTTCTTAAGGTTTGGAAATTTTTCACCCATGGTTTGCAAAGGTATCTCTTGACCATTTGTTGAAGATGGAGTTGCTTCCACCTCGTGGGAACGGGCGCTTGCAACAATTGAATTTGCACTATTTCCTGTTAAGGAGTTAGGTAAAGAATCTGGTGCGTTAAAAGAGGCTATCGTATTTGTTGATTCTTGCGCTTGATTTGCTGATGGTACATGAGCCCCATCTGAATTCCAAAAATTAGGTAGCGGTTCTGGCAATTGGCTTTCGCCTGCTTGCTGTTTCAAAATTGATTGTGAATAATTCGGCGAAGGTATCATTGGGATATTGTCTGGTATTGTCACCCCCATAGGTTGATGCATTGGCATTGCATGAGGAGTTGCGTTCTGATTGTAAACTGGTTGCTGAACATTTGCAGGTATTTGATGCATTTGTGGCTGGGCAAATTGATTATTATTCTGATATTGCTGATTACCAAATTGTTCATGATAAGGTATTTGAGTTGGAATGTTTTGATTGTAAACTGGATTTGGCTGTACTGCCCCATATTGTTGAGGGGGTTGTTCGTTATGCCTCCTAGTTTCGATGTTATCACTTGCTCTTTGAATTAATCCGTCGGCTGAAAAACTGGGGAATAATCCGAGATCCAATTCTGGTTCGCCCTTTGTAAACCAATCAGGCAACCCTGTTTCGTCTTTGACCTCATCAGCAAATTCTAATTCCAAGACTTGTTCTTCATCTGAAGAAAACATTGCTGAATCAAACATTGCCATTGGACTCTCTTCTACATTACTACCAAGAAATGTACCGATTGAGGTTGGAGTTTCAATGTTCACAGGCTCAATCAGATCAAATGACTCTTCGAGGATGGTAACTCCTGGATAATCGGTATCTCTCTCGAGTAATTCCAAACCTTCTCTCGCTTCTTGCATGGACATACCTTGGTTTATTCTTTGTAACAAGTGATTCATCCTCATCAGTCTTGCATCATTTCCCATTATTGCAAAACAAACATTGTCATCCGTTTCAATAGTCAATGTAGGCCTACCTGTGAGAATCCAAGAACTAATGAAAACTGCACCGATAATCATTGCACCGATTCTGAAATTTAGTGGGTCAATAATTCGCAATCCAAACCACAAAAACACCACACCGAGGAATGCAATCCAAAAAGGAGCGAGGCGCGAATTGTGATGGTGTGTGTGAAGTATTGACGATAATTTGATACTGGTTAAATGGCCTGTTTTTGATTCAAAGGATAGCATACGCTCATCAAGAACTGCGAGAACCTTTCCCGAGGTCCCATCCAACATTAGTGAACCAAGAACTTCTACATTCTCCTCACACGTTGGACCATTTGCCCGTCCAATCGATTGCATCCCAAACGGTCAAGCGACTGGCAGGGGTTATCAATCCACCGCTAAATGTTCAGTTTTAGAGCCCGAAAACTGAACCTTTTTTTTACCACCGTAGGTGAATTACTTCAGTTTCAAGATTGCATTTCCCATTATTCTCGGCCTAGAATCCAATTGCGCAATCAAAGTAGGTTGTGGGTTTTCTCTTCTAATGAATATTGGAGATTCCCAATTTACTATCGCATCGCTTCCATCGATTGATTCGATGCGTCCAACTACAAATTGCAAATCAGCACTGGCATGGATTATATCTCCAACTGCCAATTCCCTCTTCTGGAAAGGTGAACGCGTCAAGGTCATCGTTGAGGAATTGTGCTGTACCACGGCAAGTGGGATACTCATCCCTGTTTTTTTGTCTTCGACTGCAGGGTGAACTAAAATGGTGCCACTTCCCAAGTGGTCTTCCTTAGCATTGCGAAGAGCGAGTCCGACTCTGTCTCCTGCAACGGCTGCTACTACATCATCATCCATTACCTGAAGCGATTTTGCATTACCTTCACCATTTGCTGGAAGTAGAATTAATTCATCGTGAACAGTAACCGTTCCAGATTGAACATAACCAATTGCTACCAATCCAATTCCTTTGACATTGAAATGTTGGTCGACTGGTAGGACTAGTGGGGCCTGTTGTATCGCTCTCAATTCACCAGCAACTTGGTCCATTAAACCGTACAACTTTTCGCGCAAGTCAATCCCATCATTTCCTTCAAAAGACCAGTTGCCTAAACCTGCTTGTTTGAATATCATCTTGACTTGGTCTTCGTCAACCCATTCCCCTTGTAGTGGGTTGATTATTACTAATCCTTTATCAATTCCAGCACTAGCAAATGCGACTACAACTTCACCTAAAGTTGCGTCAATTTTTATGATCTCAATCATACCGACTTTCGCTGCTGATAATGCATTCAAAAATGGCCGCAATCTCTCTGGATATTTAGCTGGACGAATAATGGATAATATTCTTGGACCATCGCTTCCAGATTCCTTATGAACATAGGTATGAACATCGCGCTGATCGGTTGCTTTGGCAATTTCTTTAGCCAAATCATCGGAACCGACCATCGCTATATTGAGAACAGGCATGATACGGGCGACTTGACCCGCCTTCTTGATACAATCGCCTTGGAAATGATAGTAATTACAATCATCCAAGTAATTCTTGATGCATATCAATATACTGAATTGTGATATTTCTGTTGTTGAAATCTTCTTCATCCATTATTCTTCGATGTAATGGAATCAAATGCTCAACACCGATGATAATTGTTTCATCAAGGGCCGTTTTCATCCTACGGATTGCATCCTCTCGGTCATGCCCCCAAACCAATAATTTAGCCAATAGTGAATCAAAACATCCTGGCATTTCGTAACCGGGATGTGCATGCGTATCACATCTAACTCCGAAGCCGGAAGGGAAATGGCATTCCCACAGACGACCCGGACTTGGGATGAAATCTCTAGGGTCTTCCGCATTTATTCTGCATTGTATCGCATGTCCCCGAATGACTATATCCTCCTGAGAAAGCGATAACTTTTCCCCTTGGGCAACTCTAATTCCGAGTTCGACCAGATTATAACCGGTTATTAATTCAGTAACAGTGTGTTCAACTTGTACCCTAGGGTTTACTTCAAGGAAGTAAAAATCTCCATTTGCGTCTCGTAAGAATTCAAATGTTGCAAGTCCCTTGTAGCCAACCGATTCTGCACCACGGCAAACCAAGTCTCCAATCTCTGCTCGCTTCGCTTCATCTAACCAAGGTCCTTCTTCGACCAACTTTTGATGTCGCCGTTGGATAGAACAAAACCTCTCTCCAAAATGAATTGCTTTCTCTCCATCACCCAATACTTGGAATTCAATATGTTGGGCATCTTGAATATATTTTTCAACGAAAACTCGTTCATCTCCAAATGCTGATTTTGCTCGAGATTGACATAATTTCAATGCATTCTCAAACTCGTCTGATTTTTCAACGATTTGCATCCCAATTCCACCGCCCCCAGCGGCTGCTTTGATAATTACTGGATATCCTATTTCTGTAGCCAACTTACTTGCTACTGCAGCATCAGATATTGATTCAGGAGAACCTTTTGCTATTGGCAGTCCGGCAGCCTCCATCGCTGCTCTTGCCTCTATTTTGTCTCCCAATAACGCGATTACTTCGGCGCTTGGCCCAATGAAAGTGATCCCTTCTTCAGCACAGCGAGCAACGAATGCTGAATTTTCTGCAAGGAAACCATACCCTGGATGAATTGCATCACACTGTAATTCTTTAGCAGCGGTGATAACATCCTCAATATTTAGATATGAATCCAGTGGATTGTTTTTGTAATTCGGATAAGCGACATCAGAAAGCCGAACCGGCAGAGACAATCGATCTTCTCTACCATGGATAATAGCGACTTCAATCCCCATATCCCTTAGCGTTCGTAATATTCGCAATGCTATTTCTCCGCGATTAGCAATTAGAACACGTTTGAATCCCATAAATCACTCGAAGTGAATCTATCCTATGATGCCAACGGTTGTGAAATTACACCGCAAGTAGTTTATTTCTTAGGAGATATCTCTTACAGCAAATTGCATTTGTGACAATTTTCACGCAAATGATGCGAAAAATGATGCGAAAAGGGCATAAAGGTTTTCTAGTAGTAAATTGCTGTCGAAATATGGCGAAAGTTAAGAAAACTGGGGCAGAGGTTCTCGACGAACTAGCAGGCAAGGATTTGAACAAGAGTGGTCTTGTGGTAAATCTAGTAATATGTGGCAATTCCAAATTTTATGATTACTCGTGGTTAGAAGAACAATTAGAAAATTGGGTGCTGTATAATGAATACCCAGATCTAATAATATTAGGAGGAGCAAGTGGAGTAGATTTTATCGCAGAACGTTGGGCTGATAATAACAATATTCCAATTGCGGTATTTTCTGAAGCTTGGGCATCACCAAGACCGGCCAAGTCCACTGATACAGGCCGGCCTCAAGCGGAAGCCAGTTTAGCGAAGAAGATGTTGAAGAGAGCAACACATATGCTAGCATTCCCTGGTCCTGATTCGGTTTGGACTAAGCGCATGGAGGGGATTGCTCGGGCCCAAGGTATACCTGTAGCGAGTATTCCGATTCCAGTTACTGCCGAATAATCCAATTGAAATTGAAGTGTAATTTTACCCAAATACGACTTGAGCGAATGATGATAAACAAACGCCTTGTGGCTTTCAACATCAGCAATCGCTGATGGTGATATTATGTCCAAATGGTCAGCAAAGAACCCGTATATGACTACTATTACTGAGAACTATGTTCTCAACGGAGAAGGTTCTCGTAAGGAGACTCGACATATCGTTTTTGAGTTAGGTGACTCAGGTCTTGAATACAAGGTAGGTGATGCATTGGGAGTTATCGCTGAAAACCCACCGCACATCGTTGAAGAACTAATTAAAATTCAAGGATGGGACCGAGATGAAATCGTCGACACACACAATGGTGAGAAAGACCTCTATTCTGCATTAAAGAAAGATTTTGAAGTGCATATGGCCAACAAGAAATTTGTTAATTCATTAACTGAGAAAATTGTTTCTTGTGGAATTAAAATCTCTCTAAATATTATTTCTCGAACTAGAAATGGCCAAGAAGTCCAAAATACTCTTCCTTCCAGTTCCGCGACTGGCGGCCCAGTTTCAAAGGTTGCAGCGATTACATCTAATTCAGATGCAATCGCTGATTATCTATGGACAAGAGATTACATTGACATTATGCATGAATTTAATGTCAAATATTCCGCCTCTGAGTTCTTGAATATTGCTGATAGAATGAAGCCCCGCTTATACTCTATTGCTTCTTCACATGATGCACATCCGGGCAAGGTTGAATTGACTGTTGCAATCGTTCGCTTCACATATCACGATAGGGCTCGCGGCGGAATTTGCACACAGTATTTGGCAGATGAAGTAGATATGACTGGAAAAGAAATCGGCGTATTTATGTCTCCAACAAGATCCTTTATTCTTCCACCAGATAAATCGGTCAACATTATCATGGTTGGACCTGGAACTGGTATCGCTCCATTCCGTGCTTTCATGGAACAAAGAGTCCACGATAATGGCAATGGGAAAAATTGGCTCTTCTTCGGAGACCAATCCGAAAAGACTGAATTCTATTATAGAGAACAAATTGAATCTTGGTTAAATGGTGGTCACCTCTACAAATTCACCACCGCTTGGTCTAGAGATCAAGCTGAGAAAATATATGTGCAAAAGCGCCTAAAAGAAAATGGTGCCGAAGTTTGGCAATGGTTTGAAGAAGGCGCATATTTCTACATATGTGGTGACAAACTACGAATGGCAAAGGATGTTCATCGAGCATTAATTGATATCGCAAGAGAACATGGTAACTTGTCTGAAGAGGATGCTACTTTCTTCATTGAGAAAACTATGATGAGAGAGCAGAAGCGTTACCTACGTGACGTATACTGACCATCAATATTGTCCAATGACTTCAAGCGATAGTTGCTGTTAGAGGATTTATGGCGCATGAGATTTTGATGCTTGGCACTGGTAATGCATTCTTACCACATGGCCGCCATCACTCATTTTGTTGCATTGATAGAAAGCACATTATCGATGCACCTCCTACTGCTTTGGCTAGTTTGCGAAGAGCCGGAATTCCAATTTCAGATATTGAAACAATATTCATAACCCATGTACATGGTGACCATGTTTTTGGTTTCCCTTTCCTATTATTAGAAAGGAGATATATTTCAGATAGAGAAATGATAAAGCCATTAACAATTGTTGGCTCGAAATTGGTAAAGGAGAGGTTGTGGCAACTATGCCAATTAGCATATCCCGGATCATTAGAAGAAATATTCCAAACCATTCGATGGGTTGAAGAAAATACTGGAACTGTTAACGAATGGACATTTGAGAGATTCAAAGTACACCACGATGTTTCAGTCGACCCATATGGCTATCGTTTGGAGCATTCATCAGGGGCAAATCTAGTCCACAGCGGTGACACAGGACCTTGTGAGACTCTGTATCAAGCAATACAACGTTCTAGTTTTGCAATCGTTGATATGGGAATTCCGGAATGGGTTCCAAGTGAAGAACATCACAAGCCATCACATATTGAGAAACTGGCTCATAGACTCCCTAATACGAAATTACTGCTGACACATACCTACCTTGACATGAAAGATTCAAAGTTTGAAGTGCTGATGAGTAATGAATATCCTATTTTCCCAGATAATGTCACACATGCCTATGACGGAATCAGTTTGACATGGGATGGTCAAGGTTGGAATTAATATTGCAAATATCAACCTTAGATTGTTTCAATATTGCAAACTACCTCCAGTGGAAATGATGGTGTATAATTAATACCGATTATTGTGAATTCTATAAGTGTTCAAATTATCCCAAATTAATAATTGGTTATTTATTTGAGTTCGACTATTATGGACGTAATTCGGAAAAAATGTAATGTTATTTTTATGTAAACCGGTCATTCCAATTGGGAGTTAATATACTAACTTCAAATTCCATTTATTATCCAAAGACAAAGATATTTTTCGAAGTAGTGGACAGTGCTATAAGGGGGGCTCGGACTCAAGAAAACTATCGCGCATCTGCCCCCTCGGCAAATGCACGAAATACGAATAGGAGATGCAATAATGTCTGACAATATCTTTGACGATATTCTCAACAGGAAAACTCTATTTCTCAATAAGGATTTGTTAAGAGATAACCACACTCCTGATGAATTACCTCATCGCATGAAAGAGATTAAGTCTCTTTCACTAAATTTAGTTGAGGCTTTGAATGGGAATATTCCATCTAACATGACCCTATATGGGGTAACTGGCGCTGGAAAAACTGCAGTTGCATCTTATGTCTGTGCTCAATTGGAAATCAAGGGTTCCAGAATTGGTAGAAATGTCAATAGCATTATGGTAAACTGTCGACAAATTGACACACAATACCGAGTATTGGCACATATTGGAAATTCTCTATATGACTCGTATGAAATTGATGAAATTCCATTCACAGGGTGGCCTGTGGATAGAGTATTCAGTGAATTGATAAAAAGAATGGATGCGATGGGTGGAGTTTTCATCATCGTACTTGATGAAATTGACCACCTTGTGAGGAAAGTAGGAGATGATTTGTTATACAATTTGACAAATTTGAACCAATCTTTGAAAAATGCAAGGTCTTGCGTGATTGGAATTTCAAATGATTTAAAGTTCACAGAATTCCTTGACCCTCGGGTTCGTTCTCGCTTAGGACAACTTGATGTTATCTTCAATCCATACGATGCTTCACAATTGCAGGATATCCTGTGGCAACGTGCTGCAACATCAATCAAAGAAGGTGCGCTAAAGGAAGGCGTTATTCAATTATGTTCAGCACTAGCCGCACAAGAACATGGTGATGCTCGTTGCGCTCTTGAATTATTGAGGGTTTCAACAGAAAAGGCTGATGAGGAAGGGAAAAATACAGTCATGTTAAGGCACGTCCGTATCGCTCAATCTCAGATTGAGGCAGATCAAATTACCCCAGTAATTTCGTCTCTTCCAAAACAACAAAAATTAGTATTATCTGCAATAATAATCAATGAAAAATATGGCTTGAAAAATATTGAAACTGGGCAAGTTCAAGATATTTATTCCCAGGTATGTGCATTTGTAGGTCAAAATGCGCTAACTCAAAGAAGAGTAAGGATGCTAATCTCAAATCTTGACATGCTCGGATTGATTACTGCCCGATTAATTAGTCGTGGAAGATTGGGGCGAACAAAGGAAATCAATTCTTGTATTCCATCAAATGTTGACCCGATGGCCATCATGGCCGAGGCAGAACCAGATATGTTGGGAGTATTCGATAAAAAATACCGACACCAAACCCGTCTTTGAGTTCATCATTACTCTGGTTTCAAAAGGGAACTACTGCCAAGTTGTTGCAGAAAAAATGCTCACTTGCGATTCGGTGTGCTTATATCACAATGGTAGGTGGCCACAGACATGAGCAGTGAACAAGGTGACACACAAAATGGAATTATTTCCATGATAACTAACCCTTCAACATGTACTGCAAATTGGTTCATAGGCCTTTCAATATGGGGGATATTCTTAGCATTTCTCAACATTTTCGGATATGCTCATCCTAACTACCATTACTCTTGGGGTGGACTATTTACTCTAGAGTTCACAAATGTTGCTTACGAACAAAAAGCCGGGTTAGTATTCCCACTTTTTGTTCCTTCTGATGCTGTTTTTATTGCCATATGCTCTTTGTTCCTATATTTTGGATCCAAGGCATATGCAGAGACTGAAGACGGGATTGGAGGATTTTTCAAGGGACTATTTGTAAATGATACTTGGCCTGCACTTGCTGCAATTGGTGAAGGTGGAATTCAGCGTACTCTTGCTGCTTGGTCTACATTAATTGGATTTGGAGTCTATGCCTACTTTGGAATAAAACCGGGTGTGTTGGGGTGGATGGACCCTGGCGTCTATGCTGTAAGTATTGCATTTATTGCATTTGGGTTGGCATTGAATCATGCATCCCGTGCACCTGAAGGCGAAGACAATCTTGACTGAGTCATAAAATCCACACTACTTTGAGGTCTTAGAACAGCACTATATGTGTTGATGGGAGAACTATCCCTCAACGATTATTGACTTAATAGCAATAATTATCACACAACTTTGGCTGGTGTTTTGGAAACAATTTTTGGAACCATTATTTGTCTCGGATTGATTGCAGTTGTTATTGTAGTGGTAATGTTGGTCTCGCGTTCTAGTGGTGGCGGTAGACGTCGCTGGTATTCAACCAATTCAAAACGAGTAGAGTATTATGTATTCCCTGAACAAAATCCGATTGTTGCAACTGTCAATGACCATTCTTGCCACGAATCGCATCGGAAATTCCTAAGATTATTCCTTGCCATAAGGCGATAGACCAACTAAAAGTCAACCTTCTAACTTTGAGGATTGCAATAATTATTCTTCCAGGGCTTTTTCTAATCGCACCACGATTAACTACGCCCAATGGACCTCTCCACAAAATTAACTCATGGACTATTAGCAATACCAATGACACTAACAGGAATCTTGTTTGCCACCAATGTTGAGCCACTTGCCAAGAATAATCAGGATTTAGATAGAAATTATAGATAAATGGTAATCCAGAAAGTATTGCTGTTATCCATAGTGGAGCTATTGCAAGTACCATGGTTGATGAGCCAATGAAATCAAAGCCTGGACCGACTCTTTTCCTTCTTGGATAATTGCGAACGATTCTCAAGTGTCCTCGAGCATCTCTTCGCCTCTTGGCAAGAAATCTCTTTTGTCCAATTTCAGCAACATGGCTTACTATCGCATCTGGAGCATAAACGATGGTTCCTCCAGATTCAATTAATTTTAGACTGACTTCCATATCCTCTGCGTGATACCAAAGAGGGTCAAAACTTCCAATATTGAGCAAGGCCTGCCTGTTAAACATAGAACATGGGCCATTTGCAAGTGATGTGCGACGAGGTCGTGAACGATATTTTTGTGCTATTTCAACCGAGCGAACTAAACTCACGACATCGTCTGCAGAATCAAAAATAGTTCTCCCTGTAACCGCTACAACCTTTTCATTGGCACTGACTGGATTTGCTTCTGCAACCAAGTTGGAAATCCAGTCCCGCTCTGGCCGAACATCGATATCCGTAATGGCAACCCACTCACCTTTGGCATTTTCAACAGCCAATCTTCGTCCTGCAGATAATCCAAGTGCATTCTGTGACATCACCCGAACTGGGATTCCATTTTCTCCTTCTGGATCGTGCCACTTCTGTAATATTTCACATGATTGGTCCGATGAACCATCATCTACAGCAATAATTTCCAACGGACGATAGGATTGATTTTGCAATGCTTGCAAACACCCATCTATCCATTGAACCCCGTCGCGAACACAAACAGTAATTGTGATAAGCATATATTCCTCTCCGTTACAAAATCTCAAATAAAGACAAAAGGTCTCTACATCTCTCTTTTGCAGCAATGTCCGTTATTCGCATTACTACTCCCAATCCGGGTTGACCATACAATACAATCGTCCCTAATGGTGCGATTAGATGAATCAATATCGGCGCTAAGTCTTCTTCACCATCCACTTCTATAACGACTGATTCATCTGCAAGAATTGCGCTTTCAATCGCACCTCTTAATGATGGAGTTAGTAGGCCAGGCGGATTTTCTGCAGCGAGAACATATGCGAATATAGAGGTATCAACATAGTCACTTTTCTCTAATTTTGTCCTCTTGGTCTGACCATCAATTAGTGCAATTTCAGGTGTGAAACCTATGTCGATGAGCGTTTTGACGGTAACATCACCTACTGCAACTATCATTCCGCGTGGGTTGGGAAGTGCATCTAAAGTTGCTAGCATTGCTATCTCAGGGTCGTCTTCAGGCCCCATGAATAATTCACCCATAGGAATTTTCAATTCATCATCTAAGGCTTTGACCATTTTTAAGACTGAGTCATACTGCTCCTCACTAATCCATGGATTGCCATCTTGGTCAATTATTCCATTGCGAATTCTAGTTGAGGATACAATTCCTCCTACCCCATCCATTAAATGAGGAATTTCAATGATATGGAGTGGCTCAAGTTGGTCGTTTACTCTCATTTCATTGATTATTTCACACATTGCGCGAGATTCTACAGTGGCTACAATTACGTCTGCATCTGGATGAGTGGGTGCTGGTCCCATTTCATCATCCAACTCATGAATCGTCACCGGACAATCCGCATATTTATCAGCCCATTCGAGAATAGATTCTAATCTGGTATCGAATGATTGGACATAAGGGGATTTTACTGAAGCCATATTGTCGTTGGTTAGGTGAACTTCAACACGTTTGCTATTGCGACAAGCTCTATCCAATAGCAATTTATGACCCGCGTGGAAGCGGTCAAAAGTTCCACCGACTAAGCAACACCGGTATGTTACTTCATCTTCCACAAACTAATGTGAAAAAACAAAGACTTTGAGTGCATCGCAAGGAATGTCTCTAAATGGATGATTTGCCGACAGGGGGAAATGTACGGACAGTGCTAACAATGCACTGAATATAATGTCGCAAATTATTCAATACTTATTCAACGATTGTGTACCGGTAGTGATTTGACCGTTGTTATCGATGATGATAGCAGTGCCTTCAACCCACTCTGGACAATTAGATGAAACCCAGTTACGAGTTGCCCATTCGCAGATATCATATCCGCCGGAGAGAATCCCTGAGCGCTTGATATATCCTACTTTGACTATGTCCTTATCTTTTGACAGTACATTACCAAGTTGTTGACTGGTGGTGCCGTGGCGCATTGTACTGTTTATGTGTTCAAGGATTTCTGCGGTGTTGCGTGGGCGGTCGCCTAAGAACTTCTTGATCTTCTCTCGGATTCTGGTTGTTTTCATTTGTTTTTCCCTCCTGTTATTTGACCGGTTCGGATTTTACGATGGCCAGTAAAACCAATGAGCGAGGCCACTCATATAACCATTTTGCCGACAATCACTAATATTGTTACAATTGAATACATAAATCATTGCAATTACCGCACCAAAGAATGCAATAAGTAAGTAGGAATAGACATCTCCAGTGGAAATCTGTAACTTAATGTAATAAGTTAGATGAATAAAGGGCAAAGAATATGTAAGTAATACCCCTGTGCTTAGTTTAGGTGACATGGGGTGTCTAAAGGGCGGATTCGCAGCGGATATCAGCGCCGAATATTGGACTGGTTGGCCGATGGTGGAGGAACTGTCTCCGATATTAGTGAGCAATTGAAATTGAGGATGCCCCATGTATCTCTCGCCCTTAGGCAATTACGTGATAGTGGTGATGTGGTTAGAGAGGACCAATCGGGTATTAGGGGAGCAGTACACCGTCTGACAACTGCTGGCATAGAACGATTACAGCAAGATTCATTACACAGAATCAAGAAATATGTCAAGGAAATTCCTGTAAGTGGGGAGATTATCTTACTATCGCGAGATGACTCCACACTACTACTTGGTTATGTGAATGAACCGCCTTCACCACTGATTCATCTACCTGAGGAGGCCAATTTGTTTGATTCAGCACCCAGCAATGATTCCAATGGAAATGATGGGGGGCGGTGGGCTGTTGCGAGAGGAAATGGTATTATTTGGTATGATATCGATTCCTTACAACGAGTTGAGCCCCCTGTAAAAACCGATGCGGGGACATTGGTTGACTGGTCACAACAAATCAGGAAAATTGGTTTGGTCAGTGCAAGGCTTCTAGACAATTCAATAATATGGAATATTACCGAAGGGACATGGCTAAAGTCACCAAGCAATAATTCTCAGTTACCTCCTGTATTGGGCAATGGAGAGTATATTCTGGGTCATGCTCCAGGCGATATTGAAATTTCACCACCACTTGGTATTCATGGCCATTTATCCTCAACGATATTGAGAAGTTTAACCCTCTCTTCTTTATCTCAAGATGCCATTGTTATTGGTGAACTAAGAGAAAATGAAAGCATTAGATTACTACCTCTTGCAATACTTCGGGAGTGGCTTATCCGCCGTCACCCAAGAATAGATCTTAACAGATTAAATGAAAAATGGAACTTGCTATACCAATATTATACCACAAACAAAGGTTCAAGTCCCTCAATATCGATGAAAAGAGAACTTTTGGCAGACTTTGGCGAAGTAAAATGGAGTGATAGCACTGTTCAACGTATTGAGTTGAATGGAGTTTCCGAAAACGGGGGAATTTGTATTTACAATTGGATACTATCTCAACCCGTTCAGTTCGTTGGTGAATGGAATTGGCCAATTCAAAATAATCTAATTCTTCTAAGAAGAATAATTGGCAGTGGAAGTTGTAGAATTCTAATTACTACAAAAGGTGAATTCTCTGAATTAACAAAATCAAACTTACTTCTGTTCAAAGGTACTGGGATGGCTCGAGTTAATTTGCAAATCGAAAGAGGAATAATTTTGCCGCTTTCTTTAGCGGGAAATAAGCGAACTGTGAAATCATCCTATTCTAGTAGATTCATTCCCGCAGATGCTGCCGAACTAATTCAATTTTTGAACGGCGAGCAGATTGAACAGTCTTTTTCTATTGAGGGCGATTACCAATACAGCTCACAAATTTGGAGGGCGATTGATTCACTACCTGAAGGTGATTCTGATTACGCAAACTCTGTAGAAAGGGAAAACCCCCTCGCTGCTTGGATTTCTTCACCAAAGCAAAATAGAATACGATGTTGGCAACGTATCGGTGATGAATTAGAGTCTGGTTGGGCGGATCTTCTGCCAATTGAATTGTGTGATAATCAACTACTGATTACTGCGATTGGAAAGGCTGGGGATGGTTGGATGGAAGATGCGATTAGCCAACTAAAATCAAACTTTATGACCCATAACCAATCAATAATTGAAGTGGAATATCTTCTCAAAGATAAAAATGCAAAATCATTTTTGGCGGCGGCAATTCTGCTTGCGAGTGAAACATTCCCGCCTGAATTATGTGATATTATTTCTGAATCATGCAAGATTTGGCTAGATGCTCCACATTTCAGTTGTCAAGTATTGCAAGCATTATTCCCCTTAGGAAAGGACCTCGGCGATGAAAGAATGCAATTAGCAATGAAGTGTGCTAAAGCATCGCAATCACATCCGCGAGATTCTGTACTCGCAGTTTGGGGTGAATTAATTCTCAGATTACAAAGCGGAGTAGCGATATCAATAGATTTGGTTCGGAAGGCAATGTTGGTATTGCCACATACATGGTGGTCTGGATGGTCTTCTGAATGGCTACAAATGCAATTATCTGTTTCCTCTTCCCGACGATGGTTATCTGAAAATTACAAACCGTGGCCAGCATTGATTTGCCGCCCTGTCGGAGAACATGTGGGAATACCAGGTCATACAATAATACACAAAGGATTGGTCATTAACAGTGAATCTTTACTACATATTTTACTCCTTGAAGAAGGTCAAGGAAAAGCCCCCTTGCTAGATTTATACGATTCAATCGTCAATGCAGAAAATGATAATCCAATCCACAAAGGGAGGATACATCCCCTTGTTGGATACTTGACAAAACCAATTGAAACTTGGCCCTCTATCGCAACCGATATCTTCCAACAAGGGGATTCTGAAGTATCTGCTCTGCTGTACGGCAGGTCATTTCGTAACCGCATTGAACAATAGATGGGTTCAAATGGGGGGCGTTGGTGGATTTACTACCGCACCTGCAACATCTGGTGGAGCTACTGTGAAAATCAGCTATGATATCTGATACCAATGGTGCGGAGTGCAATTCGAAGGCCAAATGGATCCCTCGGGAAATGAAATTTGGTGCAAACGCACTTAAACCATCGGAAGGTTATGGGTCCTCTTGCGACCAATGGGATGACCAAGAGACAACCACCCTTCCGGACAGTACGCCCTGTCACCGAGGGTTAGGCCTTTTGAGCATTGCAATGAAAAAGGCCGTTAGGTGACGGGGCACAGCTTTCTTCTCACAATATTACTGCGAAAGATGACAATCAATTGCCTTCAAAGATTGCAAGAGCCGCATCAACAGAAGCACCTCGACAAATTATTGCGTCACAGGCTGCAGCCATTCTAACCGCTTCTTGTGTTCCTTTTTGGTGAATATTTCTCCCAGTTGCAGCGCCACTACATTTTGAGACATTGATTTGTCCCCAAAGGCGCTCTAGGAAGTCTCGTGCAGGAAGAGAGCCACCGCCAGAACAAATTATTCCTGTCCTTCCTGCTGCTTCAACTGCCACTCTCAATGATTCAAATCTGTCCATTCCATCAAAACTATTTGGATAATTGACCTTAGCGAAATCTGCCCCGATACATGCGGCAACTCCTGCTGCTCCAGAGATTAATTGTGGGTCCATCTCATCAGTAACTGCCTTACCACGTGGATACATCCAAACAACTACAATCAATCCAAGTTCATGCGCTTGGCGAATGAAAGTTGCAGCCTCTGTTAGCATTTCATGCTCGTATTCACTTCCGATGTAAACAGTGTAACCGATTCCAACAACATTAATTCCGTTGCGTACTAATGCCATCACATCATCTAAATCCCACAATGCTTGAGAAATAGGGTCTCGTTGTGAGGTCTTAACCATATGAGATTTTGAGTTGAGTTTGACCAAATAAGGGATGTCAGGGTAATCTCTTGCATATTGTGAAATTAATCCAAGTTGGCCTGCCAATACGCCGATTGTACCCGCAGCATGTGCTGCTTGTCCAACTTTGAAAAAATGTTCTGGGTCATTTGACGATAATGGAATGTTTTTCCCACCATCATAAAAATCATCATTTAGGTGCTCAATTTTCTGGTCACAAGCAAATAGATTCATGCGACCTGTTCCCGCTGTAGCCGAATCCATATTTCTCACAAATTCGTCTTGTAGTTCATTTGGAACATCTGCCGGAACATTATACTTGGACATCACAATCACCCTATATCTGCGGCCACACGCATTCCTCACTTCAAGACTACGGAGAATAATTACTACAAATAATAATAAATTTTTTACTGAATATTGAATATAATCAATAAAGTAAGGCCAATATATTTGATAATTATTCCTCCTTTAATTTTATATTCTAAATCGAGAATGAAATTATATGACCCGAACCTGTGCCAGTTGTGGTAAAGTGGGTCATAATCGTAGAACATGCACACTGCACCGTCAAAATGATGACTTTTTTGTGAAATCGAAGATTGAATATAGAATCTGTTCCATTTGTGGAGAACATGGTCACAATGTATTAACTTGCGGAAAGGTTAATCCTAAAAAAGAAGAAAGAAGAATATTGAGGTTGGCCACAAGAGGTAGTCGTATCTGTAGTGCCTGTGGAAAGTCCGGCCATAACAATAGAACCTGTATTGTCGCAAATCCAAATCGAGCCCCGCTAATTGAAAGGACCGATGGTAGACGGCATTGTCTGCGTTGCGGAAAAGTCGGACACAACTCAAGAACATGCCCTACGATACACCCTGAAAGAAAGATCAGAAGAACTAGAGCCGATGGAAAAAGAATCTGTAGCCAATGTGGGAAAGTTGGACACAATACCAGAACCTGCCCCATCATATTTCCAAACCGAATTAAAAGAAATTCTCGACATGGCAAACGAATCTGTACACAATGTGGAGAGAAGGGGCACAATAAGAGGACTTGTCCGACAATCAATCCCGAGGCTGCAGCAGCGAGAAAATTGAGAAATGGCAAGAACAAAGGTCAACGACGATGTAAGATTTGTAATACCACTGGACATAATTCTAGGACTTGCTCTCAAAGAGCACTTCACTTCCTTGGCAATTGAAGTATTTCACTTTCATTGGCCGGTGAAATTAGCAACACGCTTCTCAACATATGCTGCAATACCTTCCTTGGCATCGCTGCTTTGGAATAGTGCAGATTGTAATTCACGCTCAAGTGCCAAATGGTACTCAAATGGAATCTCAGGTCCTGTTTGACATGAACGTTTAATATTTCCAACAGCCTTAACCGCCTTGTGTGGAAGAGTGAATTGTGAAGCCCAATCAAGAACCTCTTGACGGAAAGATTCAGCAGTACCTTCCCAAATATGGTTTATCAAATTACAACCATGGGCGTCCTCGAAAGACATTAGTTCACCGGTAACCATCATCTCAAGAGCCCTTGCCTTTCCAATTAAACGAGTGAGACGAGCTGTTCCACCAGTACCTGCAAGAACACCAAGATTTATTTCAGGTAGTCCAACCTTTCCAGAATTCTTTCTTGCGATTCTAATATCAGTAGCCATTGCGATTTCTAATCCACCACCGACTGCATGCCCATTAATTGCACAAATGACCAACTTAGGAGTTTGCTCTAGACGAGATAGTGTTTCATTAGCATGTAAACAGAAATTGTACTTGAATCCAGGTGTTACAC
>Ga0208879_1000515_pt1 | contig 40051 bp, 36 predicted proteins | sample Knorr_S15_td_Bot_FD_185605 | JGI IMG/M metagenome (GOLD analysis project Ga0208879, IMG submission 185605) | Marine microbial communities from Southern Atlantic Ocean transect - Knorr_S15_td_Bottom_ad_5009_LV_A (SPAdes) (version 2) | ecosystem: Environmental > Aquatic > Marine > Oceanic | place... | reverse complement strand
GGCGGGCGGCGCCGACCTCGATAGCATTTACGTCGGATTCTACCTAGACGGCACCTTCATCGGCGGTGAGCGGGTGAACCAGATTGCCGCCGGATGGCGCGACAAGGTCGTGACCGTCAGCTTCGACGCGACCGACGGCAACCACCGCCTCGAAGCGGTGATTGACCCCGACAACGAAGTGGCCGAGAGCGACGAGTCCAACAACGAGCTCGAGCTCGCTTTCACCGTCGAGAGCGGTGGCGGATTTCTGCCGTTCTACCTGCTCTTCGTCGCGCTGGCCGCGGTCGGCGGCGCAGTCTACTACCGCTACCGCAATCGCGAGCGCAAGCCGCGCATGCGGAGCAAGGGGCCGACGCTCGCGGAGCCGACCGTCAAGTTCCCGCTGGTGCTCAACTGCCAGCAGTGCGGTTCACGCGTGCGCGTCCCGCGGCCGGGCGCCTTCCGCTGTCCCGCCTGCAAGCACGTTGCGCGCGTCGAGCCCGATGGCGCCATCGTCGACCACGACACGCCACGCGCCGAAGCTCCCGCGGCACCGCCTCCGGAGGAGCTGCCCGCAGCGGCTCCTCCGCAGGTCGACACGCCTGCCGAGGCGCGCACGCCAGAAGCGGTGGCGCCCGCAGCGCCACCGAACGAACGCAGCGCGCGCATGGCGGCGTTCTTCGGCGACGCGTCGCTCCCGTCGCGCGCGCCGTCGACAGCCGACCCCCGGTCACGCGACGAGCGGCTGGCGGAGCTGCGCGCAGCTCCGTCCGAGCCGCCGGCGACCGATCCGGTCGCTGCCACGCCGGAACCGGAGCTGCCCGTAGAGGCGGAGCCGGCGCCCGCGGCCGAGGAGGCTGAGGCCGAGCAGCCCGAGCCGAAAAAGCCGAAGACGAAGGGACCGCGCGATTTCGGCCCCAGCATCGGCGGACTTGGATGAAGGTCGGGCTGGTCGGCAAGCCCAACGCGGGCAAGTCCACGTTTTTCAGCGCGGCGACGGCGGCCGACGCGCAAATCGGCGACTACCCCTTCACGACTATTGACAGCAACGTCGGTGTCGCGCACGTCCGCTGTGAGTGCCCCTGCGGCTCGCTCGGCGTCGAATGCGAGCCGCACAACTCGCCCTGTCTTGGCGGCACGCGCTACCTGCCGGTCGAGATGGTCGACGTTGCAGGGCTTGTGCCGGGCGCGCACGAGGGGCGGGGGATGGGCAACCAGTTCCTCGACGACCTGCGGCAGGCCGATGTCCTTATCCAGGTCGTCGACGCCAGCGGCAGCACCGACCTCGAAGGCAACCACGTCGATGGGGCGGACCCCATGCGCGAGGTCGAATTCCTAGCCGGCGAGCTGCACCACTGGCTCGCCGGCATCATCCTGCGCAACTGGCGCCGCTCGGCGCGCGCGGTCGAGTCGGGCCGCGCGGTCGAGGATTTCCTCGCCGAGCGGCTGGCGGGACTCGGTTTCTCGCGTGAGCAGGTTGTCGCCGCGCTGCGGGAGTGCGACCTGCCGGCGAACGTGCAGGCGTGGGGCGACGCAGAGGGCCTTGCCCTTGCGCAAAAAATGCAGGCGCTTGGAAAACCAATCATAGTCGCAGCCAACAAGGCCGACATCGCGCCGGCCGAAAATCTGGCGCTGCTGGCGGCGGCGGGCGGAATCCCGGTCGCCGCCGACTACGAGCTGGCGCTGCGCAACGCCGCCAAGGCCGGCCTTCTCGAATACCGGCCGGGCGACATCGAGTTCGCGCTCGCTGACAGCGCCAGCCTGAGTGACGCGCAGCGCGCTGGGCTCGAGCGCATCGCCGCGTTCATTTCAGGAGCTGCCGTTGATGGGGCCGGCACCGGCGTCCAGCGCTGCCTCGAGACGGCGGTGCTCGACCGGCTCGACCTGATTGCGGCGTTCCCGGTCGAGGACGAGACGCACTACGCCGACTCGCACGGCAAAGTTCTGCCGGACGGCTACCTGCTTCCGCGCGGCGCGACCGCGCTGGAGCTGGCCTACAAGGTGCACAGCGACATCGGCGACGGCTTCATCCGCGCCATCGACTGCCGCACGAAGCGCATCATCGGCAAGGACCACGTGCTGCAGGACGGAGACGTGGTGAAGATAGTCGCGGGTTGAGCGCTATAACCCCGCCTTCCCTGCGGCAACATGGACCTGGTGCGCGCGCAGCTGGACGTAATCGCGGCGCGGCTCGCGGCGCACGGCAGCGTCGCGCCGGGGGCGGAGTTCGCGGAGCTCGCGCCCGGACCGCCGCCCGTGCTGATCGCGGCGGTCGACGGTTCTTCGCGCACGCTGCTCGACGGCGGCGCCTTCGTCGTGGTGGCACTGCGCGCGGGGCGCGTCGTGGTGCGCGATGCCGAGGAAGTGCTCGAGCGCGAGGCACCGCTCGAGGTGCGGCTGCTCGAGGCCGACACCTTCGCCGACGAATGGAGCGAGCGCTACCGCGAGGCGACCGGCCGGCTGCCGGTAGAGCAGCCACCTGACCTACAGGCGGCGCTGGAATGGCTGCGCGAGTTGGCGGAGACCGAGGCGGCGCTCGCCGCACTCGAGGTGCTTGCCATTGCGGGTGCGCCCGAATCAGGCGCGCCCGGCTCCCTGCTGCTGCTCGACGGCGCGCTGACCAGCCCGCATGCACCGGCGCGCGACGCATTACGGCTGGTGCTCGATCGTGCCGATGCGGCGGGCGTCGCGGTCGCGGCGGTCGCTAAGCGCTCGTCGCTGGCGCGCGACGGGGCGCCCGTGCTGCCGGCGCTGATGCGCGACTCGCCCGACGGCTGCTGGCGCGCGCCGCTGGACTGCGACAGTCTGGGAAGGTCAGGCGCGGTGCGGCTCAATCCCGCTTCTGAGTGGGCGTTCCGGCTCGATGTTGCCGGCGGTGATTACGGTGTTGTGGCGGCGTCGCTGGTCGCACTGGCGCGCGACGCAGTCTATCCGGGCTACCCGTGGCCACTGGCGCAGGCGCACAATCTGGTCATTATCGACGGCGACCTGACGGATGCGCTGCGGCAGGCGTTGCAGGGTGCGGCGCTCGAGCAGGGGCTGGCGCCGGGGGCATGGGACGTTTTATTCAGCGACTACCATGAGGTGCTCGACCGGAGCGTATAATGGAACTGGGACGAATTGTCGGCCGCAACGTAACCGAGGCGAAATTCCGCTGCCCCTACGGGGAATATCTGGCGCTGGGCGAAATTGTCGTGGTCGAGGACGCCGAGACCGCGGAGCCGTATTACCTGCGGGTCTTCAACATCACCTACGGCGCCGAGGCGTCGGGCGATGACTGGTTCGAGCGCACCGCCGGCCACATGCTGGCGATGGACGGTGCCGAGATGGAATACGGCTTTGCCGACAAGGAGCGCCGACTCTACAAGCTCGCTTCGGCCAGCGTGCTGGGCGTGCTGCGCGACGGCAATTTTCGCCGCGCCAAGGGGCTGGTGGCGCACTTTTCCGGCGTGCGCCGCGCGCGCGACGCCGATTTCGAGTTCCTGCCGTCGGAGACACTGACCGTCGGGCGCTTGCGCAGCGGCGACGAGCCGCTGCCGCATCGCGTCGGGCTGGCGCCGGAGGCGCTGCCCTATCACATCGGCATTTTCGCGACGACCGGCATGGGCAAGTCCAACCTGCTCAAGTGCTTCTGCGCATCCGCGCTGGAGTCGGGGCAGGCGGGGCTGCTGGTGCTCGACCCGCACGGCGAATATTTCGACGGTGGCGTCCCCGACCGGCGCGGGCTGGTCCACCACCCGCGCGCCGACCGGCTGGCGGTCTACTCGTCGCGGCCGCTCTCCGGCAACTACAGCCAGCTACGGCTCTCGGCAAGCGAGGTCGAGGTACGCGACCTGCTGCACCTTTACGATTTCTCGGGGCCGCAGCGCGAGGCGCTCAACGCGGCGCGACAGCGCTACCAGCGCAACTGGCTGGTCGAGCTGAACGAGCGCAACGCCGAGCAGGTCTCCGAGGAATTGCACGGCGAGTTCCACCCCGGGACGATTGGCGTCATCAAGCGACGGCTGCGCTACCTGTGGCAGTTTGACCTGCTCTCGAGCGACCCCGACGTCACGGCGTCGGAGGCGATTATCGCACACCTTGACGCCGGCAAGGTGGTGCTGGTCGACACGAGCAACATGTTCGAGACCGAGGAACTGCTGGTCTCGATGGTGCTGGCGCGCGCGGTCTTCGAGTCGCACAAGGCGAAATACGCGCATCCGAAGGAGTTTGCGAAGCTGCCACCGGTGCTGGTGACGCTCGAGGAGTCGCAGCGGCTGCTCTCGGAGACGCGCGGCAACGTCTTCGCGCAGATTGCGCGCGAGGGGCGCAAGTTCCGCGTCGGCCTTTGCGCAGTGAGCCAGCAGCCGAAGCTGATCCACTCCGAAGTTCTAAGTCAGTTCAACACGCTCTTCGTGATGGGGCTGGCCGACCGGCGCGACCGCGAGTCACTGCAGGCGTCCGCCAAGCAGGACCTGTCGCGGCTCGACATGGAAATCCAGACGCTCGCGGCGGGCGAAGCCATCCTGACGTCGCCGCACGTGCCGTTCGCGCTGCCGATCGCGGTCGACCTTTACGAGGATTACCTGCAGGCGCTCCCGCCCCCCGAGGAGCAACCGCAACGGGCGAGCGATGACGGATTCTTCTGAAATCGCCGAGTGCCTCGCCCGTGTGCGCGCGGCGGTCGCGACCGCCGCGCGCGACGCTGGCCGTGACCCTGCGGAAATCACGCTAATCGGCGTCAGCAAGCGCCAGCCGCTCGCCGCCATCGAGGCTGCATTCGAGGCCGGGCTGCGCGACATCGGCGAGAACCACGCTGACGAGCTGTTGGAGAAGGCGGCCGCCTTCGCCCCCGATGGGCTGCGCTACCACTTCATTGGCCGGCTCTCGTCGCGCCGCGCGCGCAAGGTCGCCCGTCAGGCGATGCTCATCCACACGCTCGACTCGCTGCGGCTGGCGCGTAAGCTCTCGCTCATCGCGCAGGAAGAGGGGCGCGAGGTCCGCGCGCTGGTGCAGGTGAACCAGGGCGGCGAAGCCACCAAGGGCGGCGTCGCCCCCGCTGCGGCCGCAGCGCTGGTGCACGACACGGCCGCGCTCCCGGGGCTGTGCGTCATCGGATTGATGTCGATCCCCCCCTTCGACGACCGGCCGCGTGACTGGTTCCGGTATCTGCGCGAATTGCGCGACGCCGCGGCCGCGGAAACTGGCATCGCGCTGCCGGAGCTCTCGATGGGCATGTCGCACGACTTCGCGGAGGCCATCGCCGAGGGGGCGACGCTGGTGCGCGTCGGCACTGCGATTTTCGGCGCGCGCGACTAGATTACGACCCGTGGCTCCTGCTTGACGGTATTGAGCACCAGCGAGGTGTTCGTTCGTTCAATATGCGGCTGCGAAAGCGTCGACTTAATGAACGCGTCCATTTCGGCGCGGTCGCGGAAGCGGGCGAGGACCAGCGAGTCCCATTCGCCCGTCACGTCGTAGACGCCGAAGACGCGCGGGTGTTCGGCGACGGAGGCCTGTACGGCGATAATCTGCCCCTTGGCGATGCGCATCTGCATGATGGTGGTGAGCGTGAAGCCCGCCTGCTCGGCGTCAATATCGGGCAGGAATCCGCGCAGGACGCCCGTCTCATGGAGCCGGCGCAGCCGGTTGCTGACCGTTCCCAGCGCGACACCGGTGGCGGCCGCCAGCTCGCGCTGCGAGGCGCGGCCGTCGCGGTTCAGCGCCGTGAGCAGCGCGGAGTCGGTCCTATCCAGCATGTATTGAACATATGTTCAGTCTTCTTAAGGTTTTCTGTTGGTTTGCCCAGTTTTTCCGCATTTGTTAAATAGAGTCTGCTGCACTCCGGGCTGTTATTTATGGCAATGGCCGAACCGCGTAATGAGCAGCTGGAGGGCGACGTGCCGACCGTACAGGCGGTCGGTTACCGCCGCTACCATATCGACACCGCGCCGACGCCCGACCTGGCCGACCTGCCGCACCGTTTTCTCGTGGAAGTGGACCGGGTCGAGTTACTGAAACTGCTGGTGAAAGAGACTTGGGAATACTGGGGTGACTGGGACGTGGTTGCTGCGCGCCCCTGCGTCTACGGCGTCTTCTCGGGTCCAATCGGCGGCTTCGCGCCGCGACCGGAGCACTGCGTCGGCTGCCTGCGCTGCACCATCCAGCACCCTGAGGCAGTCACCATCCGGCACAATCCTGAATGGAAGGCGTGGGGCGATACCTACCTGTCACCGAAGCTGGTCGAAACGATCCTGTCCGAGGCAACTCTTGGCGCAGTGCCGGTGAAGGGGCAGGGCTACCGCGGGCGGTTCGGCGGCCCCGGCTGGGACCGCATCTGGACCGACATGTCCGAAATCGTGCGGCCGACGCGCGACGGCATCCACGGCCGCGAGTTCATCTCGACCGTTGTCGATATCGGCTCGCGCCCGATGCACCTTGCCACCAACGGTGACGGCGAGCGGCCGCGCTGCCTGCAGTTGCCGCTGCCCATCCTGTTCGACTCGCCGCCCGAATCGGTGCAAACCGTCGTGATGGCGCGGCTGCTGGCGCACGCCGCGGAAGAACTCGAGACGCTGGCGTTCCTGCCGCTGCCGCTGGTGCGCGAGGCGGGCGCCGCTTCGCCGGCGGTCGTCCCGCAGCTCAGGGCATCCGAGCTCGCGACGCTGCAGCCAGCGCCGCGCATGGTTGAAATTCTGGACGATGCCCCCGCTGCGCTCGCGCTCACCGACGCCATTGTCTGCGAGCGGCTCCCGTTCGAGCCGGGCTGGCGCGAGGCGCTGCTGGCGTCGATTGCCGCCGGCGTGCGCGTCTTTCACCTTGTCACAGATTACCACGGCCGCGGCGACGGCCGTTTCGTGCGCGATTTGGTGATGGAGGCGCACGCGCTGCTGGTCGAGAAGGGGCTGCGCGACATGGTGACGCTCATCGGCAGCGGCGGTATCGCCGCTGCCGAGCATGTCCCGAAGGCAATCATCTGTGGCTTCGACGCCGTGGCGCTCGATACGCCGCTGCTGGCCGCCCTGCAGGCGCAGCCCAGGGGCAGCGTCACCGACGCCGCGACGGCACGCTTCCGGCTGCCGGAGAGCCTGAACGTTGAGTGGGGCGTCCAGCGGCTGAAGAATCTGGCCGCGGCGTGGCGCGACCAGCTGCTCGAAATCATGGGCGCGATGGGGCTGCGCGAGGTGCGACGGCTGCGCGGGGAACTCGGCCGCGCGATGTTCCAGCGCGACCTTGAGCGCGAGGCGTTCGGGGGGATTGACGGCTATGATTAGCGTTCCGAGCCCGCGGCTGGTCGAGAAGGTCACGCATTACCTGCACCAGGGCTTCCACGACCACTCGCACTCGCTGCTCGAACCGCTCCCGGCGCTGGGCGACCCGCGCTGGACCGCCGAGCTGATTATGGCGACTTGGTTCCAGGCCGAACACGGTCGCCCTCCCGACGGCATCGAGCACCGCGTTGGCCGCTCGGGCGGCGGTTTCGACCGGCTCGACTTCAAGTTCCTGCCCGAAGGCGAATGGCTCGCGCACAGCGAGGATATCGGCACCGCGATTTCGCTCAACCGGCGCGACCCCACACGGCGAACGCTCGAAATTGCCATTCCGATTTACGGCGGCGGGATGTCCTACGGCTCGGTCTCCGAGGAGGTGATGGTCTCTCGTGCCATCGCGGCGCAGGAGTGGGGCACGCTGACCTGCACCGGTGAGGGGGGCTACCCCGACGGGCTGAAGCCGTATGCCGACAGCGTCATCACCCAGATTGCGACCGGGCTCTTCGGCGTGCGCGAGGAGACCATCCAGCGCGCGCCGATGATTGAGTTCAAGTATGCGCAGGGCGCCAAGCCCGGGTTGGGGGGGCACCTTCTGGGCGACAAGTCCACCACCACTGTCGCCGACATACGCGAGTCGGTGCCGTGGGTCTCGCTCTTCTCGCCCTTCCCGTTCCATTCGGTCTATTCGGTCGAGGACCACCGCAAGCATATCGACTGGGCCATGATCATGAATCCCGAGGCGCTGATTTCGGTCAAGGTCTCGACGCCGATTGACGTCGACATGGTTGCCGTCGGCTCATACTACGCCGGCGCACACGTCTTCCACATGGATGGCAGCTACGGCGGCACCGGCGCCGCGCCTGAAATCGCGAAGAAGAACATCGCGATGCCGATTGAGCTGGCGATTCCCAAGGTGCACCGTCATCTCGAGCAGGAGGGCATCCGCGACGAAATCACGCTGATTGCCAGCGGCGGCGTGCGCACTGCATGGGACGTCGCGAAGGCGATTGCGCTGGGCGCCGACGGCTGCGTGCTTGGAACGTCGGAGCTGGTCGCGATGGGGTGCACCCGCTGCTCGAACTGTGAGCGGGGGCGCGGCTGCCCTTTCGGGCTGACGACCACCGACCCCGAGCTGAAGGCATGGGTGCACCCCGACTGGGGCGCCGCGCGGGTCGGCAATCTCTACGCTTCATTCCAGTGGCAGCTGCGCGACATCCTGCGCAAGCTCGGGCTCGGCGCAATCGCCGAGCTGCGCGGCCGCCGCGACCTGCTGCGCTACATCCCGGAGGAGTTCGACGCATGAGCCGCGACAGCTGGATTGAGGCCGTGACGCGCTCCCGCGCTGCGCTGCCGGAAGCGCAGCCGCCCGATGACGGGGCGGCCGAGGGCGGCTGCGGCGTCATTGGCTTTGCGTCGACCGTCCCGGTCGCCGGCCGCCACCTGCTGCAGGCGCTGGAGCAGATGCGCAACCGCGGCAACGGCAAGGGGGGCGGTATCGCCGCCGTAGGTCTCGACCCGGCGCAGTTCGGCGTCGACACTGAACTGCTCGAGCAGGACTACCTGCTCGCGGTCGCCTACCTTGATGAGGGGGCTCGCGCGGAGGTCGAATCACTTATCAGGGGCGCCTACGAAGTCGACCATACCCACGAGTTCCCGGTCAGCGACGACTGGGGGCGTATCGAGGGGCTCGAGGTGCGACCGCCCGATGTGGCAGTCTACTTCGTGCGGCCGCCCGCCGGGATGCTGGCGGCCTTCGGCGAGGGAGTCGAGCTGCCGCACGGGCTGCCGCCGACCGGGCGCGAGTTGGCCGACGAGTATGTCTTCCAGACTTCGTTCCGGCTCAACCGTGAATTCTACGCCGGCGACCGCGGGACGCAGGCGTTCGTGTTGAGCCACGGGCGGAACCTGCTGGTGCTGAAGATGGTCGGCTATGCCGATGATGTCATCCGCTGCTACAAGCTCGAAGAGTTGGCGGCGCACGTCTGGATTGGCCACCATCGCTACCCTACGAAGGGTAGGGTGTGGCACCCCGGCGGGGCGCACCCTTTCGTCGGGCTGAACGAGGCGCTGGTCCACAATGGCGACTTCGCCAACTACGAGTCAGTCTGCGACTACCTGGCGCAGCGCGGGCTGCGGCCGCTGTTCCAGACCGATACCGAGGTCTCGGTGCAGGTTTTTGACCTGCACCACCGGCTCTACGGCTACCCGCTAGAGTGGGTAATCGAGTCGCTGGCGCCGACGACCGAGCGCGACTTCACACTGCTGCCGCCCGACCGGCAGGAGCTCTACAGCCAGCTGCAGGCGACCCACATCCACGGCTCGCCCGACGGCCCCTGGTTCTTCATCATCGCGCAGTCGGTTCCGGACGCCTGGCGGCTCATCGGCATCACCGATACCAGCATGCTGCGCCCGCAGGTTTTCGCGCTGCAGGAGGGCGAGGTGCAGATTGCCTTCGCTGCGTCCGAAAAGCAGGTCATCGACGCCGCGCTCGAGTCGCTCTCAGAGGCCGACGACCGCTTCTGGCCCCGCGCGGACCGCTACTGGAACGCGCGCGGCGGGTCGCACACCGACGGCGGCGCATTCATCTTCTCGGTCGTCCCCGACGGCGACCGTTTCCGATTGCAGTGCACCAACAAGTTCGGCGAGCGCATCACTCTCGGCGATGCGCCACAACCGCACACGCTCGCGTCGCGTGATGCGAGTGACGCCGGCATCGCTACGGACGCGCCAGCGGAGGAGGTGTTTGCCGCCTTCAGGCAGGCGGTTCCGCAATGGGGCTACGGCGAGCTGCGCGGCTTCCTGCACGAAGTCGAAAAGCGGCCCCGCCGCGAAGCAATCACGCTGCTGACACTGCTGCTCGACCGGCGCTACCCAACCGGCGAGCTGCGCCGCAGTTCGCTGCTGGTGCTCGTTGATGAATCGCTTGAGCGCGCCTTCATTTCGGTCGCTGACGCCGAGTGCGACGCCTACTGCACCGGCGGTGGCGACCCGCACGACCGCACGGCCGTGCTCGACGCCCGCGGCTTCGACATCGAGGGGCCGGGCTCACTGGCGATTGCGGTCGCCGACATGGTGCGCAGCGGCTGGCGCCGCTTCCTGATTTACGGCTGCCACGGCCATCGCTTCATCGCCAACGCCTTCGGCCCCGATAGCGATGACGTCTGCATAGATGTCTATGGCTCATCTGGCGACTATCTCGGCTCAGGGATGGACGGCGCACGCGTTGTGGTGCACGGCAACGGGCAGGACCAGCTCGGGCAGATTCTCAAGGCTGGCGAACTGGTGGTCCACGGCGATGTCGGGCAGACTTTCATGTATGGCGCCAAGGGCGGATACGTATTCGTGCTGGGCAACGCCGCCGGGCGACCGCTCATCAACGCGGTCGGCCGCCCGCGCGTGGTCATCAACGGCACCTGTCTTGACTACCTGGCGGAGTCATTCATGGCGGGCGACCCGCTCAATGACGGCGGTTTCGTCATCCTGAATGGCATTGAGTGGGATGACAACGGCGAGCTGCGCGAGCTGCCGACACCCTACCCGGGCGGCAACCTGTTTTCGCTCGCGTCAGGCGGTGCCATCTATGTTCGTGATCCGCACCAGCGCGTCAGCACAGACCAGCTGAACGGCGGCGATTTCGCCCCCTTCACCAGCGCCGACTGGGCGGTGGTGGAGCCATTGCTGAAGCAGAATGAGCGCGAGTTCGGCATACCGGTCACGTGTTTGCTCGAGGTGGACGGCCAGCCGCGCCGGCCGGGCGAGGTCTACCGCCGCATCCAGCCCGCAAAAGTCAAGGCGCTGCAGGCCGAAGAGATGTGGGTTGCACACGCTAAAAACGGCTGACGACCAGTATTTAAAACAGGAGAGGTGGTTTCAGGGCGTTAGCGCAGCAGCCCTGCGACCGCCCCGGGTGTTGCCTCCTCCAACGAGTCTAGCAGCAGCTCAGCCTCGCTCAGCAGCTCACGTGGCCGCGTCGTCGCGACCGCTAGGCAGGCAAAGCCCCCCGCGTGCGCCGCCGCTACTCCGCTTGGCGCGTCTTCCACTACGATACACCGTTCCGGCGGCAGTTCGAGCAGTTCGGCTGCGCGCAGGAAGATGTCGGGAGCCGGCTTACCGTGCTCGACTTCAGGACCGCACACCGTGGCAGCGAAGGCACCACCGAAAGGCATCTCGGCCAGCACCATCTCCAGGTTCTCGCGCGGCGTCGAGGTACCGATGGCAAGCCGCCATTCATCGCGCCGCAGCGCCTCCACGAACTTGACAATGCCCGGCAGAGGCTCGAGCTTTCCGCGCGCAAGCTTGCGGTAGTATTCCTCCTTGCGTACCGCATACGCCTCCAGCTCCGTTTCTGGCAGTGGTCCCAGTGTGGCAGTGATGATAGCATCGTTGCGCTGGCCGTGGTGTTCACGGAACCATGCCTCGTCTACCTCTTCAATAATGCCGATTTTGCGCGCCCAGCGCTGCCATGCACCAAAGTGAAACGCCGAGGAGTCGACAATCACGCCGTCCAGATCGAAGATAACGCCGCGGGGAGGCATGTGGTCATACCGCAGGCTCAGTAGTTATTGACTTCAGTCCTGAAGTACCTGTAGAAGCAGAACATCGCGACCGCACCCAGGAGATGCCACAGCGCATGTCCCTGCAGCAGCGTGTCTGGTTCGCACATCCCGCCTCCTTGCTGGCTCGCTCGCCAGATGAAGCTTGCTAGCAGGTATGCTGCGGAGCCACACCAGAAATAGGGTGTATGGGTTCGTTGCAGTCTGATTTCGTCAAGTCGGTAAAGGAACCACGCCAGCAGGGCCATGAAGATTATGACGCCGACCTGCTCGCGAACGAAATCGACGGGATTGTAATTCACGAGTATAATTATCCCTGCAATCGGCGCCAGGAAGATTGCAAGTGGCTGCCGCTGGTACCTGATAGCAGTTTCCTGCGCCAGCCAGATGGCGATGGCGAAGCCCCACACGAAACCTCCGATTCCGTAGTACCAGTGCAAGGTGCTCAGGATCGCGTTGGCACCAAGGTACCAGGTGCAGAACTCCCGTTCACTCCACCTAAAGAAGCGTGAGAAGTTGTAGAAGACCGGCATCGTGATGTACATCATCATGCCGCTGAGGTCGAGCCAGCCTCCCCAGTCGGTGTTGAAACCGTGCATCGCGAAGCTGCCGACGCCGACAGCGATGCACGCCACGCCGTACATGAGCGTGAACCAGCTCCTGTTAGACAGGGAAGGAAGACCGTTTCTCGAGTCGTACTGCATCCTCCAGAGTACGTAGAGTCCTACGAGGATGAAAGGAAGGTTGGACCACGTGTTGGCCGGCTCGCGTATGAGGCCCGCCTGGATGCGTTCGCAATACCCTGCCACGTCGCCAATGCCGCCTTCGGACTCGGCGCCCCAGCCATCATCGTTCAGTGTATAGGTGAGCGCGAAGATGGCAAAGATTGCGATGATGCCGACAAGGACGGCGAAGAACTCCCGGCGTTCGCGGAGGTATTCGTTGTCAATCATGATCTGGGAAGCACACGGAGTAATCAGCGCCGGCAGCGCAGCGCGAAGCCGGCAAACAGCAGCAGGAACGGCCGTGGGCGCATCGGGGTTGCAATGCCGGGTGGGTTTAGGGTTTTCTCGGGTAACTGCCGCTGTACGATTTCATAGCGGGGCAATAAGCATGGATTGTATAGATGTCTCTACTTTCTGACAGGACTTTCATATTCTTTGTCACTATTTTTTAATCGCTATGAATATCGCGTATAGGTTGCGGTACTGGGGTGGTGGGCCCGCCTGGATTTGAACCAGAGTCAATGGCTCCCAAAGCCACAAGGATGCCAAACTACCCCACGGGCCCGCCGTCTCGCGAGCGGGGACGGTAATTCAAATTGTTGGCCGTTCAAGCAGGTAGTGCGGCACCCGCTGCGTGTCACACGTGCCACACGTTCCCGTCTTTGTCGGATGCATGCTTGTATAGCGGAAGCCGAGCCGCCGCAGCACCTTCTGCGAGGGGCGGTTGCCAGGGAGCGTGCTGGCGATGACGCGCTGGAGCGCCAGTTCGCGGAAGCCCCACTCCAGCAGCGCCGTCGCCGCCTCGGTCGCATAGCCGCGGCCCCAGCGGGCGCGCGCGACCCAGTAGCCCAGGTCCGCTTCTTCGTCACTCACCATCGTCAGTCGTACGCCACCGATGAGCGTGCCGGAGTCACGCAGCGCTACGATGCCTTCCCAACCTTTTTCAAGCGCAGCGGTGCGACGCATGAAATTGCGCGCATCAGCGAGCGTATAGGGGCTCGGCAGCTTGCAGAGCCAGTCGCTGACCGCCGCCGGGGCGATGGCGGCCGCCAGTGGCTTCAGGTCCTCTTTGCGACAGGAGCGCAGTCGTAGCCGTTGCGTGAACAGCTCCATTGGCGCTACTCCTCGAATTCCATTTCCGTGTCGGTGACCTCGGCGGTTTCGCCGAACTCGAGTGGCTCGGGGAAGTGGCGCAGCACGACGATGTCGTCGAGGTCCTGCACCCAGCGGTAGGGCACGATGATGCTGGCGCCGTCCGGGACCAGCCGCGGCTCGGTGCCGGTGACGTAGAGGCTGTCAATGTGGCGCGTGGTCGTATCGAGCCGCACGTCGTGGACCGTGCCAAGGTGGGCGCCGCGGCGGGTGTAGACCGACAGCCCGATGATGCGCGAAGCCTCGTGGAGCATGGCCGCCGATTGCAGCCGGGCTTAAGGTGTTTCGTTCCACAGTGTATTTATATGGGGCGCGGGTGCCGCGGCTGCATGGGTCAGGTCAGGCCGACATACATCAAGCGCATCGCCATTGAACTGGTGAAGAACCACGGCGACCGCTTTACCGATGACTTTGACCACAACAAGCTGCAGGTCGCCGAGCTGACTGATGTCAGCTCCATCTCCATGCGCAACCGCATCGGCGGTTATGTCACCTGCTATCGCAAGCAGGAACAGGCGTGACCAGGTTCGACGTCGTCGTCGAAGGAGCAGGACCGGCAGGCGCTACGGCAGCATACTACCTCGCGAAGCAGGGCCGCTCGGTGGCGCTGGTCGACCGTGCGAAATTCCCCCGCGAAAAAGCGTGCGGTGGCGGCCTCTGCGTCCACATCGAGGAGTTCGACCACATCGTCGATAACTGGGACGACTTCCTCGAGAGCAAGTGCACGCGCGGTATCGTCTACGGGCCCGACGGCCTCGCTGTCGATTACACCCAAGAGACCCCGTTTTTCTACAACATCCGCCGCTACACTTTCGACAATAAGCTGGTCGAATACGCGGTCGAGGCGGGCGCGACGCTGATGGAGGGTATTGCGGTGAAGGATTTCCAGGTCGAGCCCGACAAGGTCATCACCGAATTGCGCGACGGGAGCACGCTCGAGAGCGAAGTTATCATCGGCGCTGGCGGCGCGTTCGACATGGTCGCACGCCGCATCCGAGCCGACGAGGGGCTGCCGATGAAGTGGGCCGATGAGGATATCGCGACCGCGCTCTACTTTGAAATCGAGGTCGGCCGTGAATACATGGACGCAGTTTACGGCCCCGAGCGCATCTCGATGGCGCATATCAAGTTCAACGGGCTCGACGGCTACGGCTGGTCATTCTCGAAGGACACGGTGCTGAATGTCGGCATCGGCTGCCCCCGCTCGACCATCCGCCGCGCGAAGGCAGATAATCCGGGGTGGGACGAGCGGCAATACCTGCTCGACTACGTAGCGACGCTCAAGGAACAGGGGTGGTTCCCGCGCGACCTTGAAGTCACCCGCGACATGCTCGCCGGCTCGAACATCCCCGTCGGCATGGGGCTGCAGCCGAGCGCCGGCGACCGCATGATGGTCATCGGCGACGCCGGCGGCTTTGTCTCGCCGCTCTCGGGTGAGGGACTCTACTACGCGGTCGACTCGGGACAGCTGGCGGCGGAGACGCTAGATGGGCTGTTCGAGGGCGGCCAATTCTCCAAGGCGGAGCTGATGCACTACCACCGCGCGTGGCGCAACAAGTGGGGCGACGACCTGGAGTGGCTCAAGGTGGCGTGGCACCTGCTGATGTTCATGCCCAGTTCGCTCATCCGCTACGCCGCGCTAGACGAGGAGACCAAGATGTTCTTCACACACATGTTCGTCGGCTCGATGCCAGCCTACAAAATCAAGAACAGGGTGCTGGCGCTGATTGCAGAGGGTGTGCTGAAGCAGGATGTCCTGCCGCTCCTGCAGCGGCGTGAGGTCCTGGTGCCCGAGGTCAGGTCGCCCGCAGCCTGAAGTCGAAACCTATAAGAACAGTAGTCAGGGGTCGCCTCGCGATGTCGGCTGACGAATCCTGGGATGAAGACTGGGACGACGATTACGAGGAGACCATATTCGGTATGCCGGTGCGCACCTTCCGGATTAGCGTGGCAGCCGTCCTCGCGGTACTGCTGCTGCTCGTCGCCTCGCTGGTCTCGACCAGTTTCGGCCTCTACAGCGGCGTCGGCTCGGTGACCATCGCCGCCAACTACGATGGCTTCGGTCCGCTCGACGAGGAACTCAAGTTCAAGGTCTACCTGACTTCGCCCACCCTTGGTCGCCTTGCGACCGACTCAGGCAGCTACGCGGTGAGCTACGACCACGAGGTGCGCGCGCACGGCAGCTTCAGCTACTCCAAAGCGGGAATTGGTACCGTGACCATCCCGGTCACCGACTTCTTCATCGCCAACGGTGAATACACTCTCACCGTCAGCGCCGGCGACGCGAGCGATTCCGTGAGCATGGATATTTCGCGCAACGCCGACTACGCGATTGGAATCGTCAATTTCTTCGGTGGTACCTTTGACGACTCGCGCTATACTGAGTCGTTCGCAAGCGACCCGCAGGTGACGCTCAGCTTCACCAACTCGGCCGGACCCGGAGGCGAGCTGGTGTTCCCGGTCGCCAACGGTTACTTCGATATTTTCTACTTCGAGAACTCGGATTACAACAACAAGGACAGCTGCGACGGCGACTGTGACGACAACTACGAGAACAACAAGTGGGGCGGCTGCTATTGGAACAGCGCCGTGACCGGCTGTTCCCCGTCCGGTGGCCGCTCCTCATCCGACTGGAACGACGAGGATAACCTTGTCCAGCGCTTTTTCTTCAACGTCTCCGGCGACTCCTACTCATGGAACCTGCAGGACGAGGGCGTCCAGTACGGCAATGGCATAGACTACACCATCCCGCTCGACAAGGAGACCCTCCGCCAGCATGAGCAGGTTGATTTCACCATCGTTATCCACTTCACCAACACATTCGCTGAAGCCAATTGCGGCAACATCGAGAACACGGACTGCGACCGTGAACTCGACCGCGACGAAAAGGATGGCCGCTCTGACTGGGAGTGGTTCGCGCTCGAAGGGAAGTAAAACGTTAGCTTTGCTTCCACGCCCACGCTGATGGCAGTACCGCCAGCGCGCAGAGCCCCGCTATCACCTGCGGTGCCTCCCATTGCACTAGCGCCAGCACCAGCAGCGGCGCGCCGAATGAGAGCCCGAAACGCAGCGCGAAGGTGAAGCCGTAGAGCACCGCGCGCCCTTCGGTATCGGTCAGCTCCGCCAGCCGGGTGTTCAGCGCCGGCTGGCTGCCGTAGGTGAACGCGCCGAAAACCGCCATCCCTGCCGCCGCGAGCCAGAGCCCGCCCGGCAGCGCCCCCGTCAGGCTACCCGCCAGCAGCGTCGCGCCGGCGAGCACCCCCAACGCGGCGACGAAAATCACCACGCCGGCGCCATACCGTTCGATGGCGCGGCCGGCAGCCAGCGTGCCTGGGATGCCGGCGACTGTCGCGACCGTAATCAGCAGCGCAACTGTCGGCGCGGCGCCTTGCGGGGCCACCCCCAGCGCAGCCAGGAAATCCTCGACCTCGAGCGGTGTGATGACCATCACCGACCGGAACGCGAAGCCGTTCAGCGTCGAAGCGGATTGCAGCGCGATGACCGGCAGCGTCAGTAGCACCAGCAGCGCACTACGGCCGCGCACGGTGGAAACCGCGGGCGCCGGTACCGTGCCGAGCCCGAGCAGCAGCGTCGCGACCGCCCCGGCGGCGAAAAGCCCCAGGACGCCCTGCGGGCCGACCCACGGCCAGGTCGCGGCGAGCAATGGACCGGCAACCTGCCCGATGTTGCCGCCGACGCCGTTGCGCGCCAGCGCGCGGCCGGTGCCGTCGGGGTAGGTTTCGGCCAGCACCGCCATCCCGGCCGGGTGGTAGGCGGCCAGCCCGGTGCCACAGATGACCAGTGCGGGACCGGTCTGCGCGGGCGACGCGGCCGCCAGCGCCAGGCCGGCGGCCGCGAGTGCCAGCCCGCCCGTCATGGTCTCGCCGGGGCGCTGCGCCGCGAGCCAGCCGGCGGGGAAGGCGCCGAAGCCGTACGCCATCCCGCCCAGCGCGAACCAGCCCACCAGTTCCGCGCGCGTCCAGCCGTCAGTCGCGACCAGCCCCAGGATGAGTATCGGGATTCCGAGCAGCACTGCGTGGGTGTAGCCGTGGTTGACGGCGAGATACCAGTCGAGCCGTTTCACCGGAAGTCCGCCATCTTGGTCACCAGGAACCAGAGATTGCGGATGCCGTCTTCCATTGTATTCAGCTTTACGTCGCCAATCCGCGCGCGGTATTCAACCGGGATTTCGAGCACATTCAGCCCGCGCCGGAAGGTCTCGATTTTTATCTCTTCCGAGAGCGGCATCCCGTCGCTGGTGAGCCGGATTTCTTTTAATATGCATCGTCTGAAAATCCACATGCCGGATTGTGAGTCGTGAATGTGGATTCCGTGCAGGATATTGGTAGCCTGCGTGAGCGACCAGTTGCCCACCTTGTGGGTCATTGACATCGCGTTGGGGTCCATCATCGAGAGCCGGTTGCAGGTGATGAAATCCAGCCCGCGGTTGAGCAGCAGCGCCAGCACGTGAGGGATGACTTCGGCCGGGTAGGTCGTGTCGCCGTCCAATGTCGCGATGAACTCGCCAGTGGCGGCGGCGAAGCCGGTCTTGTAGGCGCGACCATAGCCCTTGCGCGGCTCGTTGATTACGCGCGCGCCGCGCTTCTCCGCCTCGGCCGCGGTGGCGTCGGTCGAGTTCCCGTCCACAACGATGATGTCCACCTGCAGCCAGTCCAGGTCGCGGGGGATGACGTCGATGGTGGGGCCAATGGATTTGCCCTCGTTGAGCGTCGGGATGACGACGGTCAGGGTCCGCATCGGCTGATGGATGGCGGCCCCGTTTTAAGGGCGTCCACGCTCGAGCGGCGTGAGCCTGCCGTTGCGCAAGGGGCTAGCGGCGCTGTCGCTGTTCCTGGGGCTGATGCTGATGCTGGTATGGCACCATTGGGCCGACAGCACGCTGCCTCTCCTTGCGGTCGGGCTGGCACTGACGTTTGGTGGCGTCGTGCTGGCGGTACAGGCGCTGCGCGACTCCGTGCCTTAGCATCCGCCTCCCCCGTTGCCATCAGCGAATTAGAGAAGTTGGTAGGTCGAAATCGCACTCAGAGCGAAGATGATGAAATGCGGAATCTGTGCCTTCATCCCCTCACTCTATGTGAACCAGGTCGCTCCGACCATCGTCATGCCAAAACATGCGCAAGCAGTGATGACTAATTCACTCGGAACGATTTCGCTAAACAATGAGACCGCAACCGTCAGGCCACCTGCAACTTCAGCGATTCCTAACAATTTCAGATGCTTTACCTCAAGGATGGTGTTATCCAAGAAAGTCATCATCACAATCAGTTTCTCTTCTGGCGAAATCGTTTTCATCAGTCCACTTGCCGTGAATACGAAACCCAGTAAACCAAGCATGACATGAGACTATTGCTTTCAAATCCCCGCGGCGGGTGGCGCGGCGATGGGAGTGATTGAGACCCACGGTCTGACGAAGCGCTTCGGCGATCTCGTCGCGGTTGACAACCTCGACCTCGACGTCGCCGAAGGCGAAATTTTCGGCCTGCTTGGCCCCAATGGCGCCGGCAAGACCACCACCATTTCGATGCTGGCGACGCTGCTTAGCCTCGATGGTGGCAGCGCCTCGGTAGCGGGCTTCGACGTCGTGCGACAGCCGTCGAAAGTGCGCGAGCAAATTGGTATCGTGTTCCAGGACCCATCGAGCGACGATATCCTGACGGGCCACGAGAATCTCTACCTGCATGGGCTGATGTATGGCGTCCCGTGCGCAGTCATCCCGGGCCGCATCGAGGAGGCGCTGGAGCTGGTGCAGCTCAAGGGGCGCGAGCACGACCTCGTGCGCACCTACTCGGGTGGGATGCGCCGGCGCCTCGAGCTGGTGCGCGGGCTGCTGCACCACCCACGCATCCTGTTCCTCGACGAGCCGACCCTCGGCCTCGACCCGCAGACGCGGCAGCGCATCTGGGCGCACATCGAGTCAATCGTCGCCGAGCGGAAAGTCACGATTATCCTCACCACGCACTACATGGAGGAGGCGGACCGGCTCTGCGACCGGCTGGCGATTATCGACTTCGGCCGCATCGTCGCGCTCGATACCCCCACGGCGCTGAAGGCGGTCGTCGGCGGCGACACTGTCCAGCTCGAGGTTGCCGACTCCACGGCAGCCGCGGCGGCGCTTGAAGCTCTCGAGTGTGTCAGTCACTGCGAGGTTCGTGAAGGCCGGCTCGATGTCGCGGTGCAGGAGGTGGCGCAGAACCTGCCGGCGGTCTTTGCTGCTGCCGGGGAAATTGCGAGCTTTAATGTGCGCAATACCACGCTCGATGACGTCTTCCTGCACTATACCGGCCATGACATCCGTGACGAGGGCGCCGAAGGCGTCGCGAAGCACATGCACCGCGTGCGGCTGGTGACCAAATGAGCCAGCTCTCGGGCCTTTACGCCATCTGGCTGCGCGAAGTCAAGGTATTCTTCCGCGAATATTCGCGGCTCATCGGGAGCGTGCTGACGCCGCTGTTGTGGCTCGTCGTGGTCGGCAAGGGCATCGGTGCCTCCATCGAGGACGAAGAGAGCTTCGGGGGTTACGGCTATGACACCTTTATTTTCCCCGGAATTCTCTGCATGACGGTCCTGTTCCAGTCGGTATTCTACGGGCTCTATATCGTCTGGGACCGGAAAATCGATTTCCTGAAGGAGGTGCTCGCGGCGCCGCTCCACCGCTCGACCATATTCCTCGGCAAGGTGCTGGGCGGGGTCACCGACTCGATGGTGCAAGTGACCATTATAGTCATCTTGGGCTACTTCATATTCCCCGAATTACGGGAGAACTACACCGTGCAGAGCCTCGCCATTGTCTACCTCTTCATGTTCCTGCTGGCTGTCACGATGACTTCCATCGGGCTGATTATCGGCTCGCGCATGGAGTCCCCGGAGGGATTTTCGCTGATCGTGAGCTTGGTAGTCTTCCCGATGTATTTCCTGAGCGGCGCGCTCTTCCTGAAGAAGAACCTGATCAACGAGGCGCCCTACCTCTACTGGGCCACGGTCGCCAACCCTGTCAGCTACGCGGTCGACGCCATCCGCTACACACTGCTGCCGGTCGAGGCGTTCAACGAGTTCGGACTGGCGCGCGACCTCGCGGTGCTGGGCGGCTTCTGCATTGCGCTGCTCGGCGTCGGTACGCTGGCGTTCCGCACCATGCGGCTCTAGGCCGGGGTGTGGCGTACGATGCCGCCCGCCTCGCGGACGACCTTGCCGAACTCGGCTGATTGTGCCAGCCGCTCGCTACTGAGGACGGGTCCGTCCTGGCAGACGAGGTCGCGGTCAATCGTGCAGACTCCGCAGAGGCCGACGCCGCACGCCATGTAGCGCTCGAGGCAGAGCTCGGCCGGGACGCCGTTGGCGAGCGCCCATGCCAGAGCTTTGACAAGCATCGGCTCGGGGCCGCAGCTGTAGAGCCTGTCGGGGCTGCGCCCGTCGAGCAGGTCGGTGATGAAGCCGTGGTGGCCGGCGGAGCCGTCGTCGGTCGCGATTTCGACCGTCCCGGGGAACTCGTCGCGGTGGAAGATTTCGTCGCCGGTCGCGCCGCCCAGCAGCGTGACCGGCTCGACACCGCGCGCGGCGAGTTGTTGCGCGAGGAATAGCAGCGGCGGCGCCCCAACGCCGCCGCCCATCAGCAGCGGGCGCTGCGCATCAAGCGAAAAGCCGTGGCCGAGCGGCCCCGTGACGGTGAGCGTGTCGCCGGGCCGGCACGCCAGCAGCGCCTTCGTGGTCGGGCCGAGGTCCTTGACCGTCAGCCGTAGCCGCCCCGGTTCCCACCCGGCGACCGACATCGGCACCGCGTCGCACACTTCGCGGCTGAACCCGGTGGGCGGGCGGCGCAGCGCGACCATCACGAATTGCCCCGGCGCCGGTTGCTGTTGCCAGCCGTTGCGCGGTGAGAGCCAGAACGAATGGCCAACACTAGTGCGGTTGTCAATGGTCGTGATTTCGGCCGCGACGGGCCGCATCACGGCAGCCACTCCAAGGCGTTGCTACGGAATTGCTCGAGGCTGGTGTAGCCCTTGCGCTCCATCCAGTCGCCCAGTTCGGCGGCGATTTCGCCCAGCCGTTCCGGATTGTTACCAAGCGAAGTCCCGACCTGCACCGCCTGCGCGCCGCACAGGAGATACTTCGCCGCGTCTTCGCCGCTGGAAATGCCGCCGATGCCGATGACTGGCGTTGCGTGGCCCGCATCGCGCAGCGCGCGCACTGCCTTGAGGACGCAGCGCAGGCCGATGGGGAGCAGCGCCGGCCCTGAAAGGCCGCCGAAGGCGTTGCCGAGCACCGGCGCTTCCAGCTCGGTATCAATGTCGAGCGCCGGCATGGTGTTGATAGCGCTGATGGCGGCGGCCCCGGCTTCGGCGCAGGCGACTGCGATGGCGCCGATGTCGCTGACGTTGGGCGAAAGTTTGGCGATGACTGGCAGGTGCGCAGCGGCGGCGGTGGTCGTCGCCGCCGCTGCGGCGGGGTCCTGCGCGGTCAGCAGCCCCGTGTAAGCCGCTTGCGGGTGCGGGCAGCTCAGGTTGATTTCGGCCAGCTTCGCGCCCGCCCCGGCGACGCCTGCCGCCAGTTCGCCGAACTCTGCGGGCGTATCAGCGACGAGGTTGGGGATAATGGGCACCTTGCCGCCGCACAGGTCGAACTCGTCGAGGAATTCGGCCAGCCCGGGATTGGGCAGCCCCATAGCGTTTATCCAGGTCCCTGGCGCGACTTCCGCCACTGTCGGGCCAGCGTAGCCGGGGCGCGGCTTCAGCGAGATGGACTTGGTTACGAGCGCGCCAGCGCCAGCGTCAGCCATTCGCGCCAGGATGCCCGGCGTCGAGTCAAGGATTCCCGAGGCGAGCAGGACAGGATTGGCGAGTTCGAGCCCCGCCAGTTCCACACGCATGTCAACCACGCTGCTGCCTCCGGTCCGCACTCGTGCCAGCCCCACTTAAAGGCCAGCTTTGCGAGAGGATTATTCGCGCAGGACGAACTGCGACTGGCAGTGCGGGCAGCCCAATTGGACCGGCCGCTGCAGTGTCACGACGCTAATTTGCCCTTGGCAGGCGGGACACGCCAGCTCGAGCGGGCCGTCGTCGTAATCATCGAAATAATCATCATCCTCGCGCAACCGGTTCCACGCCATCGCACCGCCCGCCAGCGCGACTGTTACGAGCAGCAGGAGACTCAGCAGCCGCCCCCAGTCGGTGCCGCCGTCCCCGCCTCCGCCGCCCGTGCTGGTCACGGCGGGGCTGACGATGACACTGACCGCCGCGATTGCGACCCCTCCGCGTTCGTCGGTTACTGTGAGCGTGGCGGTGTAGGTTCCCGCCGTGTTGAAGATGGTCGTGAAGCTTACTGTCGATTGCTGGCTGAAAGGCATTCCGCCTTCATTGACGACGCTCCACGCATACGCCAGCTGCGCGTTATCCCCATCGGGGTCGCTCGAGCCGGCGGCCGAGAAGGTGACCTCCTGCCCCGTGACGGCGGCGAGCGGGACCGCGGTCCAGCCGCCGCCGGGCAGCATCGCCTGTGCGACCGCCAGCGGCTGCTGGTTTGCGGGCGGGCTGACCATGACTATCGCCTGACGGGAACTCTCGTCGGCGGTCGCGGTGAGCTGGATTGAGCCGGCGATCGCGGGGGTCCAGCTGAACAGCACGTCGTCGCTGTTGCCGGCAGCAACCTCGACATATTGCTCGCCGATAGCGCCGCTGAATTCCGCCAGCTGGACAGTGACGCTCCCGTCGGCACCGCCATCGTTGGCGACCGTGACGGTCACGGTCGCCGCGATGCCCTGCGTCAGCGGCTGGCTCGTCGAGATGGCCTCGACGCTGAAGAGCGGTCCCGCGTCCTCAATCTCGAAATCGAATTTGGCCTCGTTGTTTTCGGTCGACGCCTCGGCTGGGTCAGCGCCCGAGAGCACCACCTCCAGCCGGTGGTCGCCCGCCGTCGCTTCCCAGTCAACCGAAAGCGCCTCTTCCGCGCCGGCGTCCACCGTAAGGCCATCCCACGCCTCCAGCGCATTGCCGTCAAGCTTGAGCATGACGTCCACCTTGCCGTTGGTCTGCCCGAGGTTGCGGACGACGAAGTTGATGGTGACGGTCACGCCTTCCTGCAGCGTGCCGTCGATTTCCAGCGCGGCGGCCGCGAAGTCCGGCTCGTCGGGCGGCGGCGCGACGCTGACTTCCAGCGACTGCTCGTCGTTGCCCGAATTCTGGTCCTGCGGCTCGACGTTGACGATGCGCGCCGAAAGCGAGCGGTTGCCTTCGCTGGCGGTCCACTCGGCGGTGACCTCCATTTCGCCGCCGGCTGCCAGCGCGCTGCCGCTAACCGTTGCGAAGCGGCTGCTGCCTTCGTAGAAGCGCACTTCGAAGCTGTCGGCTGGCTCGTCGCCCTGGTTGCGCACCGCCGCCGTCACCGTGACCGGTTCGTTGTGGACCGGCTCCGTCGGGTCGGTCGCGAGCGCCACCAGTGCTAAGTCGACGCCTTGCGGGGGTGGCGCGACGCTGACTTCCAGCTCGCGCTGGTCGTTGCTGGTGTCGCCGTCCCCTTCGGCGGAGACTTTGGCCAGCAGTGTGTAATCGCCCTGCGATGGCTCCCAGTCGACGCCCCAGTCGAACGTCTCGCCGGGGTCGAGCTCTGGCACCGTGGTTGAGCCGAGCTGCGTCGAGTCGGCGTGGAGTGTCAGTGTCGCTTCCTCGAGCGGCGCGTCACCGCTGTTCTCGACGGTGGTGCTGACGCGCACCGTGTCGCCCTCGACCGGCGCGCCGGGTTCGGCCGCGAGTGCCGCGACAGTGCCGTCGGCCTGCGCGACGTTGACGAACGCCCACGCATCGGCGTAGCCCCAGCCGGCGACGTAGTTGTATTTCGAGCTGTTATCCGGCTCGGATGCCGGGCCCCACTGCTCGGAGAAATTGCGCATGCGCCACATCACTTCGTTCTGGCCGGCGCCCGGCTCCAGCCCGGGGTCGTCCTGCAGCATCAGCGCCGCCAGCCCGGCGACGTGCGGGCAGGACATCGAGGTGCCGCTCATGTCCGTGTAGCCGTCGGTCGCAATTGTAAATGGCGCCGACGCGCCCGCCGCGGCGCGGATGCCGCTTCCTGGGGCAACAACGTCGGGCTTCAACTCGTCCCAGCGGTAGTCGTCGCCATCGCTATCGCGCGGCCCGTAATTGGAGTAGTCCGCAACCGAGTCTCCGTCGCGGTCGATGCTGTCCTGGTCATCGGTCGCGCCGACCGCGATGACCCAGTCACCCGCTGCCGGTGCGGGGACTACGTTGTCGCCGTCGTTGCCCATCGCCGCCACCGCGACGATGCCCACGGCGACCGCGGCGTTGGCCGCTTGCGAGACGGCGTCGGAGCCGTCGCTACCGCCGCTGGTGCCGACCGACATCGACATCACCTGGATGCCGGCGGTGCCGGAGCCCCAGTCCTCGTCGACGTGGTCGGCGCACCACTCGATGCCCTGCAGCACGTTGCCACCCGCGCCGAGGTCGGTCATCACCTTGACGTCGACCAGCCGCGCCTCGGGCGCGACCCCCATGTAGTCCGGTTCGCCGTCGCCATCATCGTCGGTCTCGCCGCCGGTCCCCAGCGCGGTCGAGGCGGTGTGCGTCCCGTGGCCGTTGCGGTCGTCGGGGTCGCCGCCGCTATCCTCCTCCGTCGTGTAGGCGTTGCAGCCGCCGACACAGTCGACCCCCGCGATGAACCGCCCCTCGAAAGTTTCGTGCTCGTTGTCGACACCGGTGTCGAGGATGGCGATGTTGACTCCCGCCCCCTGCAGCCCGCGGTCCCACGCGACGTCATTGTAGGTCGACGAGTCGCGCGCCTTGACCGCAGGCACCGAGGTGCTGAGCAGCGGGTAGTAGATGGCCTGCCACTCGACCAGTCGCAGGCCCGGCAACGCCGTCAGCCAGCCCACTTTGTGCGTCGGTACTCCGTCAAGCTGCCAGACCGGCAGGTAGTGTGACTCGTAGCTGGGTTCCAGCTCCAGCGACGCCAGCATCCGGCGTTGTTCCGCACCGGGCGCCATGTTGAAAACGAGGAAAATATCGACCGCCGCGCCCTGCGCGAGCAGCGGCGCTAGCCGGTCATCGACTCCGTCGCCGTCGCTGTCAAAATAGCTCGGTGCGAACTCCCCCGCGACGGGTGCCGGCAGCGCCGGCGCACCGGACAGGAGTAGCAGCATCACGACCACGACGTAGCGGAGCACGGCCGGGACGGGGTCGCGCGCGTAAATAAAAGTGCGGGGGCACCGCCGCCTGCGTTACAGCAGCTGCCGCCGCGCGACCGCCCACGCCACGACGCCGCCCCCCGCCAGGCCAAGTAGCAGCGGCAGCCCCCAGCCGGGCTCGTCGCCGACCCGCAGCGCGAATGTGAGGTTCACCTGCACCTCCGGCTGCAGTTCGCTGCTCGCGCTGAAGCTGACGCTGTAGCTGCCCTTCGCGCCCGCAATGCCAGAGAGCCGCACCTCGCGCGTCTCGAACGGTGCCAGCTGCATGTAGCTCTCCGAGAGGTGCAGTGTGAGTCCCTCTGGCAGATTCTTTGTCAGCATGACAGTCTCCTGACCGTTACCGCTGTTCTCGACAAATAATACCCAGTCACCATTATCCTGTTCAGCCGCCGATAGCCGGAGCCCGTGATACTGAGGTACGTTCACCGTGAAGGTGCTGCTGCCGGCGGAGAGGTTATTGTGGTCGATAAGCGAAATACCCACTTCGTGCGGTCCCGCAACGCTGCTGAGAGAAGGAAGGAAGGATGCAAGCAGGCTTGCGGTTCCGGCAGGAACAAGGAGTGCTGTATACTGCGAATTTTCCGGGTGGATTCCATAACTGAAAACATCATAACGGAAAACATTCCCATCCGCTCCCGTGAAGTAGCCGGAGGTGTCTTGCAGACTCCATGCTACTGGATAATCGAGCAGTAACTCTACGAAGGCTACCCCCTGTCCAGTTCCGTCTAGCGTGATGTTCACGGCCGTGGGCGAGAAATGACCCTCCTCAAATTGAGTTATGTTTACGTGATTGCTTGTAATCTGGTAGCTGTGCGAACCGGGTGGAACAATCTGTAACATATAGCTGTCCATGTTGCTTGCTGGGTCTTCATCACTCTCTGTGTTCGTGGTGGCTATCGCTGAAACAGTGTAGTTTCCCGCAGCCAGATTGCTGAGTTCCCAAGGAGTGAGCCATTCTGTAGAATTACCAGGTGCGAGTTCAGGCCATTGGAATTGCCAGGTCCCCCCCCCGTCAGTGACAACTAGTTGGATGTCAGTGGCAGTTACAGTTCCTTGATTCGATATTGTTCCCCCTAGGCTGAAGGTGTGGCCTTCTGACAGAGTTCCAGCGATTACCCATTGTCCGTTCGGAAACTCGATTACTGGTCCGGCAATCTCCACCACCAGGTCCGGCAGCTGCAGGTCCACCATCAGCCCCTCAGTGATGTAGTGTTCCTGCAGCCAGCCGTCGCCGTCGTAGAGCAGCGCATCGAGCCGGTAGCTGCCGGAGCGCGCCGGGCGCAGCATGACTGTGGGGAGCTCGCCGCCGCCGCCTCCGCTGAGCGCGTGTTCCTCGTGCGCGACGATGTTACCGTCGCCGTCCTGCAGGAACAGCTCCAGCCGGACGGCGTCGCCAGCGTAGCTGCCGGAGAGGGTGATGTTGGCGCCGTCGGCGCTCGCGTTGGCGCCGAGCGACGCGTGCGGCTGCGGCAGCTCGGAGTTGAGCGCGTCGATGAACGCGCGCCAGCCGCCGCCCTCAGCGGCGGCTGCGAGGTCGAAGTAGCGTGACGACGGGGTCGAGGCGGGGTAGTAGATGGTGAGTCCGTGTGCATCGCTGACGTCGCGACGGCCCGGCTTGGTCCAGTGCTCTTCGACGACTGTAGCGTTCGCCTGTGCTTGCCGCACGCTCTCACCGGCCAGACGAACCGCTGGAGAAGGTGCCCATTCTGTGGCGAGCAGCGTCAGGTCGTGCAGGTCACGATAGGCGCTGTTTTCGAAGACCTGCGAGTTGGCGCGCGCCTCGTCCACTTCGTCGCGGTAGAGCGTCTGGATTGCACGTAGCTCCGTGCCGAAGCCGGAAATGGCTTCATGGAGCGGCTCCAGATGTGCAGTGTCGATTATTGTCGCAGTCACCGAGTATCCGCCGGGAACTGAGCCATTGCGGTAGCTCTCGACGTAGCTGTGGACCACCGCTTCGAGCATCTGCTCCCGGGTCGTTTCCGCGCCTAACAGCGGCAGCAGGTGGTTGTAGGTCCACCCCTCCTGTGGCTCATACGCCTCCGAGCCATGGATGTAGGCGGTATGTTCGCGCAACTCGTAGGCAATCTCGAACATTCCCATCAGGCAGGCGTCAAATCCGATGAGTGTCAGCGGCCCGTGGCCGGTCGCGCTGCGGTATTCCGCGAGCGCGCCCTCGATTTCTGGCACCGTCAGGTAACTCCCTCCGTCCTCGGCGACGCGCTTGAAGCCGTTGCCATGGTCCCAGATGACCAAGATGCGCTCCTGCGCCGGGTATTCGGTTGTCGCCCACTTGAGGAAGTCGCGCAGCGTGGCGGGATCGCCCATGTCCAGCTCGTCGCCCCAGTCGGCACTGATGTCGCTGAGGGCACTCTCCTCCAGACCCTCACGCAGCACCCGGTAGGCGCGGCTGTCATTTTCACCATCCTGGTCGATCAGTACCACCACTTCGCGATCCCCGTTCGAGCCGACCACCTGCATCTCGAACAGGTCGTCGGCCGCTTCTTCGGAGAGCGAGTTGTCGCCCGCCATGTAGACGTAGAAACCCCACTTCGGCAGCGGCTCCTCGCCGCTCACTAACCCCAGTGGTGCGCCCGGCCCCGGCAGCGCGACCGGTGGCGCCAGCAACAGCAGCGCCAATAGCAATGCAACGATGCGTCCCGGGGACATCAGCCTGTCTGCCCCACGAGCGATATAAAGGTCAGCCGGCCGCCGCTCCCGCTTCAGTCGCGGGCGGCGTCGCCCGCGGGCGACGCCGCCTTGTCCTCGGCCGGAGCCGAGAGCGCGACCCAGAACGGGAGCCCGACGAGGGTGAAGGTGACGATGTTCGAGAGCAGGTGGTAAAGCATGAACGGCAGCCCCAGCGTGTAGACCGCCAGCAGGTTGCCCGGCGTGTGTGCCCACCAGAGCCAGAAGACGCCGAAATTGGTCCAGCCGTCGTAGACCGCTGCGAAGACGACCCCCGCGCCGGCGAAGCGCATCGCCAGCCCTGGCGAGAGCTGCCCGCCAATCTGCGGGCGCCAGCGGCGCGACGCGAGCGCGACGAGCAGGAATCCCGAATAGGTGAATGCGATGATGGGCGAGCCCCAGAGATAGCCGAGCCACCAGTCAGAGAGCAGCATCATCCCCATCGTCACTGCGACCGCCCACGCGAAGGGCAGCAGCATCGCCGCCAGGAAGGTCGCGACCATTACGGTCTCGACGTTGGGGTGCGCGTGCAGCGCAATCCGTCCCCCCGCGCCGAGTAGCAATAGCACGACGGCGGTGAGCGGCAGCGGCAGCCGGCTGCGTTCCATCACGGGGCGCAGGCCGGGCGCTATTAATATCAGTCGCGGAGGGACGACAAAACTTCCGTGAATTGCTCCGCTGTGAGCCGCCGTGTGTTCAGGTTGTAGCGGCTGGGGTGGTAGCTGTCGACCAGCTCCCACCCGACTCCCGGCAGCGCGTGGCGCGCGCCGTGCCCGAACTTGTGGTCAACCTGTCGCCCCCCAACGGTCGCGATGACTTGCCGGTGCGCCACGCCCCCCAGCGCCAGCACGGTTTCGATCTGCGGCAGCAGCGCCAGCTCTCGCTCGAGGAAAGGCCGGCAGCGCTTCAGCTCGTCGCCGGTCGGCTTGTTCTGCGGCGGCGCGCAGCGCAGCGCATTGGCGATGCGCACGCCGTCCAGCGTGAGCGGGTCGTCCCGCGAGCGCGATTCCGGGCCGCTGCTCCACCCTTGCTCCCACAGGGCCCGGTAGAGCAGGTCGCCGGCGTAGTCGCCGGTGAACGGCCGTCCGGTGCGCCCCGCGCCGTGGGTGCCGGGCGCCAGCCCGACGATGAGCAGCCACGCGTCGCGGCCGCCGAACGACGGCACCGGCCGGCACCAGTAGCCGGCGGCGCCGAAGCCGGGCTTGCGGCCGCTCTCGCGAACTTCCGCGGCGTAGGCGACGAGTCGCGGGCAGGCGCGGCAGCCGATGATGTCGTTCGCCAGCGACCCCATCACCGGTTGTTGCTCTTTACCCGCCGGAACGGATGAACCCAGCTGGCGAGCGTGCGCGGGCTGCGCGTCTGGACCCAGAGCTTGCCACGGCCCGTGTAGCGGCTGACGAGCTGGTCGCCGAACAGGAACGCGCCGATGGAGCGGCCGGTGCGGCCGATGCTGTAGTCGAGCGATGACTGCCACGCGACCGCGTAGCCGCTGTCGACGGTGTAGTTGCCGTCGACTGCCACTTCCTGGATGTCGCCGTAGGAGTTGAAGAAGAGCAGCCCCGTGCCTCGGACTTGCAGCGCCAGCAGCCCTTCAGCGAACATGCCGGTAAAGCCCTCGAAGCTCACCGAAGTCTCGATGTCGCCACTGTGCCCGAGATAGGCTCCGCGCTCCATGATGAGCGTCTCGTCCCGCATTTCGTAGGGCACGATATCGCCCGGGACGCCCGGCGCCAGCGCAATCTTCCCTGGCACGCCTTCGGCGTAGTAGGTGTTCTGGAAGAAGCTCTCGCCGGTAATCATGCGCCCCAGCCCCTTCAGGATGCCGCCACGTGCCTGCGTGCGCACTGCGATGGAGTCGTCCATCCACGCCATCGCGCCCGCCTCGGCGACCAGTTCCTCGCCCAGCGACAGCTCGATTTCGGCCGCGGCGTAGCCCGGCCCGCAAATCAGGCGGTGGCGCATCAGCCCTCCCTCGGGGGCAGCAGTGGCCCCAGTGCGTTGCCGAGCCGGTCGCGGTCGTGCGACTGGACCAGGATGCGGCCGTTGCCGCGGAATTTCAGCACCAGCCCCTCTCCAGAAAGGGCAGATGCAATCCAGCCGCCTGCCTTGCCGATATCATACTCCAGCCCTTCGGTAAAGGCGACGATGTGGCCGTTGTCAATCGTGATTCCGCCGCGCACCTCAACTTCCGAGATGCGGCCGTAGGCGCTGACCAGCAGTTCGCCCTGCCCCGCGGCGCGGACGTAAACCAGCCCCTCACCGGAGAACATCCCTTTCTTCAAGCCTTGATATTGCGTGTCCAGCTCGACGCCGCTCGATGCGCCGAGGAATGAGCCGCCGGCGCAAATCCACGTTTCGGGGCCGACCTTCAGCGACGAAACTTCACCCTGCAGTATCGGCGCGAGGCCGACTTCGCCCGGCCGGTTATCCTTGACGCGGTAGGTCGAGAGGAAGAAGGATTCGCCCGCGAACATCGCCTTGGCACCCTCCTTGAGCGCGCCCCAGAGCCCGCCCCCCTCGCGCTTACGCGACTTGATTTCAATCTCCATGTTGCCCGAGGCGCGATACATCGCCCCCGCCTCGGAAACGAACTCCTCGCCCGGCTGGAGCGTCACCAGCGCCGAGCCGAAAGCTCCCCGGTTTGCTACGTTTACGTCCATGTCAGAGCCTCGGGGTGAGCCAGCTCGCCAGCCCGTCGAGCGTGCGCGTCTGGACCCATACCTTGCCGTTGCCCTGGAACTTGATAACCAGCCCCTCGCCCGAGAGGAACGTGGATTTCAGGTTCCCCATCCCGCCGATGGTGTATTGCAGCGACGGCTCGAAGGCGACCAGATGGCCGGTATCGACCGTGAACTTGCCCGCGACCGTCTGCTCGACCACGCCACCGTAGGCGTTGTAGAATAGCTCCCCCGTGCCGGAAACCTCGATCAGGAAGGCGCCTTCGCCCGAGAAGAGCGCGCGCAGCCCGCCGAACTTCGCTTTGACCGTCAGCCCGGGTGTGCAGGCGAGGAACGCGCCCGCCGTCAGGAAGACGCTGTCGCCGTTCATCTGCCGGTGCGTTACCGTGCCGGGCAGCCGCGGCGCAATCGTGACGCTGCCGCCGTCGGGGTGGGTGAAGCGGCCGACGAAGAAGGACTCGCCGCCGAACATCTTGCGGATAAGGGCGCCGAAGAACGAGCCGAGCCGCTTCGACTGCGCCTCCATATTCGACGACATGCGCGACATCGCCCCCGGCTCTGCCAGCAGCTCATCGCCCGGGCCGAGCTCGACGATAACTTCGCCGTAATCTGGATTCCCCTCAATCTCAAATCGCATGCGCCCGCCACTTGAGGGGCCGATATAAGACCGTCGTGAACACTCTTATTAAGCAGTAGCAGCGTGCGCGCGAAGGGAGATTACATGGAATCCAACAATGGTAACAAGCTCGCTTCGTTCCTTCTTGCAGGAGCGCTACTGCTTTCGGGACTGCTAGTTTTCCCAACTGCTGCAGGAAATCCGGGACCAGATCTCTGGCTCAGTGATTTCTACGAGATGGACGGAAGCCCGCCGCCACGCACCGACACACTTTACGAGGTCTACTTGGCGTGGGAGAACAGTGGCGATGCCGGCGCTAACGGCGTACGAATCGGCATCGATGACGAGGATGGCAACCTGATGGCTAAGTCGGACCCGATCAACATGGGTGCCGGCGAGACCGGCTCGCTGACGTTGAACATCACCTTTGACAGCGTGGGGGAGACCTTCCCGGTCGCGATTGTAGACTACGACGAGACCGTCAGTGAGGACGACGAGTCCAACAACGAGTACGAGGGCTGGTTCAACGTCGAGCCGGAAATAGGCATTGCCGACGTCTGGGCCGATTTGGATATTGAGGACACCGAGGCTCAGGCAGGCCAGCAGATGCTGCTCCGCTTCAGCATCGGCAACTCCGGCAACGTCAGCACCGCCACGCCGGTAACACTTGGTCTCTTCTTCGAGGAGGCAGGCGATGAACCGCAGAACTGGGTTGAACCTACTCCACTGCACTACGCCTACATCACCCCCCCGCCCCCTGGTGAGGAAGGAGGTGAGCTGATGGAGTTCGAGTGGCAGGTTCCCCAGGACACTGATGACGGGTGGCATGAGTTCATTGTGATTGCCGACTACTACGAAAACAACACCGAGGACAACAATTTATCCAATAACCGGGACACCCACGAGATCTGCATCGGTGACTGCACCTTGCCCGACCTGACCTGGCTGGAACAGGGCCTTGACTCTATAACAATCCGTCCTCCTGAAGCGGTAGCGGGTGAGGTGGTAACCGTTCTCTACGCGCTGGCCAACATCGGCGAAGGCGACGCATCACCGGGCACCGTGATCAACCTCGAGGTGGAAAAGTGCCCGTGTGATGGCAGTGGCTGGCAGCAGGTTAACACGACCGGCTCCCTGCGTGTGCCAATCGGCGCCGGCGTGACCTTTGATTCCGAGTCTGACCTGGCGATGAACTGGTCCATCCCCGAGGATGGTCCGGGCGACTGGGACCTGCGTATCGTGATTGACCCCGACAACAGCGTCGAAGAGGCTCGCGAGGACAATAACAATCTTAGCTGGTACGATGCCCATGACGACTACCTTGAGGTAATCGAGCGCAAGTCGGACCTGCAGGTCGCGGGCGCCTCGACCGACGGCCAGGCGTATGCCGGCGACACGATTGATCTGAACCTCGAAATCCAGCAGTCGGAGCTGGGTAACAAGATAGCGGCCGACGTCAACGTGCGGCTGCGTATCACCGACCCCGAGCTGCAGGAACGCGGCCCCTACACCCTCGGACCGCTTGATGTCGGCACCTTCCCGGAAATCACCATCTTCACCTTCGAGTGGGATATTCCGCTCAACTGCGGTGGTAGCGCCTGTATCGGTGACTACACGCTGGAGGTCATGGTCGACCCCGGCAACGAGATTGGCGAGTGGGACGAGACCAACAACCTGCGCAACGACCTCTCGATTAACGTAATGGAAAAACTCCCTGACCTGGTTGTCACCGACGTGGTAATCACGCCGGTCGACGAGGATGGCAGCGCCGCGGTCGGCGTCGCCAGCACCATCACCGCCGTCGTCAGCAACATTGGGCTGCGCGACATGAGCCCGGGCGAGGGGGCTGACTTCGAGGTTACCTTCAGTACCGCGGCTCCGTCCCAGTCCGTGATTGGCACGACCGCGGTTGGAATTGCTCTGGCGATTGGCGAGTCAGCCAACGTCTCGATTGGCTACATCTTCACTGACCTCGGCACCTACAAAGTAGTGGCCGAAGCTGACGCGGCTGACAACATCGATGAGATGGACGAGAGCAACAACGAGGCATATGACATCCTGCCCGCCGTGACGAGCATCGACGGCTGGGTGCAGAATGTCACGACTACCGATGGCCTTTCGGGCAAGAATCATCCTCTCAGCTTCGAGATTGGTTTCAACGACCTCCCGGCTTCGGGTTGGCAATACCTCTTCTTCCGCGTGACCGTGGAGGGAACTGGTGGCTGGGGCGACGTTCTCCAGCTCGAGGCTGGTGAGAATTTCCTGATTTCGGCCAGCGACCATGAAGAGTGGCCGAACATGGCGTTCGTCAACCTGACAGCGGCAAACTCCAACGCCAGCATCATGCTCACCTGGGTGCCCGACAAGGACCGCAGCGACAATTACACCATCACGGTCGAGGTTTTCGCCGCGATCGATACCAATGAGGACAACAACGTCGCGACGACCACCGCCGATATCGAGAAGCTGACGACCGACCTGCTCATCGAGAAGATGTCGGTCAAGGAGACCTCCAGCTCGGTGCAGATAATCGTCGACGTCGCGTTCCCGCAGGGCGAGCAGTCGACCCTCTGGGACGTCGAAGTCTCGCTCAAGGTGTATGACTGGGATGACTACGCTGCCGACGGCGACGCCGCGGTACCGCGCGAGAATCTCGGAACCAAGACCATCAACGGTGGGCTGTCGCGTGGCAGCAGCTGGTCGCTCACTTTCACCTGGGCGCGCGAGAAGGGCGAGTTCATCTTCGTCGCCGAGGTTGACCCCAACAACAAGGTGCGCGAAATCGACGAGATTAACAACGTCTACGCCTCCGACGTGGAGGAGTTCGGTGACGTCAGCACCGGCGGCACCGACAACGGTGACGAGGAAGGCGGCGGACTCTTCGGAATCCCCTCTATCTCGGGACTGGCAGCGCTTTCACTGCTCGGTACGATAGCCCTCCTGCGACGTCGTCGCTGATGGAGCACACGGCGCTGCTCTTCTTCGTCGGCCCGGCCGGGGCAGGGAAGTCGACGCTGGTTGCGACACTCAAGGAGTGGCTCACGCTCCAGCGCTTCGACCCCATCGCCGTCAACCTCGACCCGGGCGCCGAGACGATACCCTACGCCCCCGATATCGACGTGCGCGAGCGGCTGACGCTGCGCGACGTGATGACCGAATACGGCCTTGGCCCCAACGGGGCGCAGGTCGTCTGCGCCGACCTGCTGGCGCTCGAGCTGGAGTGGCTGCAGAAAGAAATTGAGTCGCTCAATTGCGACTACGTCATGGTCGATACTCCGGGACAGACCGAGCTGTTCCTCTACCGCGAGGCGCCACGCGTTTTCGTCGATGGTCTCTCGTCACGCACCGGGCTGGTGATGCTCTTCGACCCGCTACTGTCGCGCACCCCTACGGGTTTCGTGACGCAGCTGCTGCTCGCCGCGGCGGCGCACCTGCGTTTCCCGGTGCCGATGTTCCCTGTCCTGACCAAGTCGGACCTGCTCGAGCCCGAGGAAGTGGACCGCATCCTTAGCTGGGCCGTCGACCTCGAGGTGCTGCGCGGCGACATGCCGCCCGGCGAGGGAATGAGTGCGGTCCTTTCGGGCGAGCTGCTGCGGGTGCTGCAGACACTGGCGCTCGAAAGCCAGCTGGTGGCGGTCTCGGCGAAGGAGGGCGAAGGGATGGATGAACTCTATTCACTCGTGCAGAGTGCCTTCGCCGGCGGCGACGACCTCGAGGCGCACGTCGACGCGCATTAGCATTAAATCCCGCGACCTCTCGCCACCAGATGGCAGCCGCGCCGGAGGTCCGTATCGAGTCACGCGACGACGTCCTGCGGCTGGTCCTCAATCGCCCGAAGAAGGGCAACGCGCTGACCCCCGAGATGATGGGCGCGCTGACCGCTGCTTTCGCTGGCGCCGCCGAGTATGTCGGCCTGCGTGCCGTTACGCTGACGGGCGAAGGGAAGCAGTTCTGCACTGGCGCCGACCTGGGCTGGATGGCGTCGCCGCCGACGGTCGAGCAGGGTGAGGCGCTCGCCGAGCTGTTCCGCACCATCGCCGAGTGCCCGCTGCCGACGCTGGCGCTGGTGCAGGGCGGCTGCTACGGCGGCGCGATGGGGCTGGTGGCGGCGTGCGACTTCGTGCTTGCCGCTCCCGGCTCCGAATTCGGCTTCACCGAGGTGCGGGTCGGACTCGCGCCGGCGGTCATCTCGCCTTGGGCGATGCAGCGGCTCGGCGTGGCGCGCACGCGCGAGCTGTTCCTGACCGGCGAGCGTTTCGACGCCGCACGGGCGCTCGAGCTGGGACTGCTCACGAGCGTCGCAGACGACCTTGAAGCGGCGGCGTGCGAATTGCTCGACGCGCTGCGCGCGGGCGGGCCGCAGGCGCAGCGCGCCATCAAGGAGCTGCTGCTGGAGCGCGACGAAACTCCCGAGGAGTGCGACGCACGACTGGCGCGCGCCATCACCGCGCTGCGCGACTCCGACGAAGCTCGCGAAGGCGTCGCCGCCTTCCTCGAGAAGCGCCGGCCGGAGTGGTAGATGCGGCGGGTGCTTGTTGCGAACCGGGGCGAGATTGCGTGCCGGGTCATCCGCGGCTGCCGTGAGCTCGGGCTGGCGACGGTCGCCGTCTATTCGGAACCGGACGCGAACGCGCCACACGTACGGCTTGCCGACGAGGCGGTCGCCCTTGGGCCAGCGACGCCAGCCGAGAGCTACCTGAACGCGAAGAAAATCATCGCGGCGGCGCGCTCGAGTCGCGCCGACGCCATACATCCGGGTTATGGCTTCCTCTCCGAGAACGGCGACTTCGCCGCCGCCGTGGAGGAAGCGGGGCTGATATTCATCGGCCCCTGCGCGGAGACGATTCGCCAGATGGGCGACAAGGCTGCCGCCAAAACGTTGATGCAGGCGGCGGACGTCCCGGTCATCCCGGGGCAGGACGGGATTGTTGAGGATAATTTTGCAACGGTTGCCGAAAAAATCGGGTTCCCGCTGCTAGTCAAGGCGGCCGCCGGTGGCGGCGGGAAAGGCATGCGCGTCGTCGAGGACGCGGACGGCCTTGAAGCGGCCGTCGAGGCGGCACGGCACGAGGCCGAAGCGGCTTTCGGCGACGGCCGACTTCTCCTCGAGCGATATATAAATCGACCACGCCATATCGAAGTCCAGATTCTGGCCGACAACGAGGGCCATACGGTGCACCTCGGCGAGCGCGAATGCTCGGTCCAGCGACGGCACCAGAAAGTCATCGAAGAGGCGCCGTCGCCCGCCATTACGCCCGAACTGCGCGAGCAGATGGGCGCAGTAGCTGTCGCAGCCGCAAAGGCGGTCGGCTACCACAACGCCGGTACAGTCGAGTTCCTGTTTAAGGACGGCGAATTCTGGTTCCTCGAGATGAACACGCGGTTGCAAGTCGAGCATGGCGTCACCGAACTTGCCTACGGTGTCGACCTCGTCAAGTGGCAGCTGCGGATTGCCGCTGGCGAGCCGTTGACGCTGCGACAGGAGGACATTGCGCCGCGCGGCCACGCCATTGAGTGCCGTGTTTATGCCGAGGACCCGGCGCGCAACTTCCTGCCGTCGCCCGGCCGCATCCGGCGGCTACGCGAACCGGCGGGGCCGGGAATCCGGGTCGATTCCGGCATTGTCGAGGGGCAGGAAATCGGCAGCGACTACGACCCGCTGATCGCCAAATTGCTGGTGCACGACGCGACCCGCGCGGACGCGCTCGACCGCATGGTGCAGGCGCTGCGCGACTACGTTATTCTGGGGCCAACGACCAACATCGCGCACCTTGAGGCGCTGCTGCGCCACGACGCGTTCCGCGCCGGCGAGCTGGACACACACTTCATTGAGACCCACTTCGCCGACTGGGCGCCCCGCGCGCTACCGCTGGAAGCGCTCGTTACCGCGGGCGCAACCCGCAGCGGCAGCGGCCGGCCGCCGCCGACGACGGCCGGCCGCGACCCGTGGTCACCGTGGGGCGGGCAGTCCGGCTGGCGGCAGGGGGTTTGATGTCGCAAACCTTCCGCTGCGGCGATTCGCAGCACACCGTCGCGCTGAAATTGCGCGGCGACGAATTCTCGGGCGAGGTTGACGGCGAGCCGACCGAAGGGCATCTCGAGCAGCTCGAAGAGGGGCTCTACGAAATCGACGCCGGTAGCGGTGCCGTGCAGGTGCACGTCGTGCGCGACGGCCGTCGCACGTGGGTCCACTGCCGTGGGCAGGCGTGGGAGCTCGAGCGCGTCGCCGCGACGCGCAGCGGCGAGCCGGAGGCGGCGAGCGACCAGTTGCTCTCACCGATTACAGGCAAGCTGGTCGAGCTGCGCGTTGCCGCAGGCGATTCGGTCGCGAAGGGCGACACGCTCGCCATCATGGAGGCGATGAAGATGGAGCACCGGCTGCGCGCGCCGCGCGACGGCACGGTGGCGCAGGTAATTGCGACCGCGCCGGGCGGGCAGGTACGCGAACGCGAACTGGTGGTCAAGTTGGAGGAGGAATAATGGAGCCGCTCGCGAGCAGCGTCGACACCGCCGACTCTGAGTTCCACGCCAACCGGGAGCACAATCGCAAGCTGGTGGCGGAGCTAAACGAGCGGCTGGCGCAGACGCGACAGGGTGGCCCGGCGAAGTCGGTCGAGCGCCACCGCGCGCGCGGCAAGCTGCCGGTGCGCGAACGGATTGACGCGCTGCTCGACCCGAGCGCGCCATTCCTGGAGTTTTCGACACTCGCCGCCGACGGGGTTTACGACAACCCGGTGGCGGCGGCCGGCATCGTGACCGGCATCGGCGTCGTCCATGGGCGCGAGGTGATGGTTATCGCCAACGACGCGACGGTCAAGGGCGGCACCTACTATCCCATGACGGTCAAGAAACACCTCCGCGCGCAGGAAGTGGCCGCCGAAAACCGGCTGCCCTGCATCTATCTCGTTGACAGCGGCGGCGCGTTCCTGCCGAAGCAGGATGAGGTCTTCCCCGACCGCGAGCATTTCGGCCGTATATTCTACAACCAGGCGCAGATGTCGGCCGCCGGCATCGCGCAGGTTGCGGTCGTGCTTGGCTCGTGCACCGCCGGCGGCGCGTATGTCCCGGCGATGAGCGACGAGACCGTCATTGTCCGCGAACAGGGGACGATTTTCCTGGCGGGGCCGCCGCTGGTGAAGGCCGCCACTGGCGAGGACGTCACCGCTGAGGAACTGGGCGGGGCGGAGGTGCACTGCCGCGAGAGTGGGGTCAGCGACCACATCGCGCAGGACGACCAGCACGCGCTCGAAATCACGCGCTCAATCCTTGAGAACCTGAACCGCTCCCCGAAGGCGAAGCTGGAAGTGGCGCCGCCCGAGGAGCCTCTGCATGACCCGGCTGAAATCTACGGTATCCTGCCAAGCGATTCGCGGCAGCCGTTCGACGTGCGAGAAATCATCGCACGCATGGTCGACGGCTCGCGTTTCCACGAGTTCAAGCGGCTCTACGGGCCGACGCTCGTTACGGGCTTCGGCCGGCTGATGGGCTACCCCGTTGGGATTCTGGCCAACAATGGCGTACTATTCTCTGAGTCGGCGCTGAAAGGCACGCACTTTATTGAGATGTGCTGCCAGCGTGGAATCCCGCTGCTCTTTCTACAGAATATAACGGGTTTCATGGTTGGCAAGGAGTACGAAGCGGGCGGCATCGCCAAGGATGGTGCCAAGATGGTGATGGCGGTCTCCAACGCCCGCGTTCCGAAGTTCACGGTCATCATCGGTGGCAGCTTCGGCGCCGGCAACTACGGCATGTGCGGCCGTGCCTACGGGCCGCGCCAGCTCTGGATGTGGCCCAATGCGCGCATCTCAGTGATGGGCGGCGAGCAGGCGGCCGACGTGCTCGCTACGGTCAAGCAGCAGCAGCTCGCGGCGGCCGGCAAGTCGCTCTCCGCGAAGGCGCGCGAACAAATCCGCGCCCCCATCCTGGAAAAGTACGAGCGCGAGGGGAGCGCATACTACTCGACCGCGCGGCTCTGGGACGACGGCATCATCGACCCGCTCGATACCCGCATGGTCGTCGCGCTCGGAATCTCGGCGGCGCTCAACGGCGAGATGCCGGAAACGCGGTTCGGCGTTTTTCGGATGTAAGCGTTTTATACCACCTCCCTTCGGCGCCGACATGGAGGAGTCCATTTGCCAGATTGAGATTGAGTCGGGGAAAACCGACTTCGTGGCGCGGGTAACGTCCAGCATGGGCGGTGCG
>Ga0208879_1000514_pt1 | contig 40126 bp, 45 predicted proteins | sample Knorr_S15_td_Bot_FD_185605 | JGI IMG/M metagenome (GOLD analysis project Ga0208879, IMG submission 185605) | Marine microbial communities from Southern Atlantic Ocean transect - Knorr_S15_td_Bottom_ad_5009_LV_A (SPAdes) (version 2) | ecosystem: Environmental > Aquatic > Marine > Oceanic | place... | reverse complement strand
TCTGCATCAAATATCCAAGAAATTGGCAGCACAAAAAGTCTGATGACTTTGGGTGTTTTTGGAATGCTCTTGAGCATGTCTATTTTTTTAACAGACATGTCTGCATTTGCAGAGACTTCTCAAACTACCGAGATAAAACTCGATGATGAACGAAGTCTTCAAAGAACAATTACTGTAATGAGCATTCCTGAAAACAATGCCATGCCTTGGGGTACCATCAAAGGTAAAGTCCATGATCCTGTTCAAGGTTATCCTGTGATTATTCAATTCTTCAAGTCCCTAGAAGAAGATCCTATTCATGTTGCACAGGTAAAATTGAAGGGTGATAACTCCTTTGAGTATAGGTTACGAGTACTATCCGTAGATGATGGTAACACCACCCATTTTTTTGAAGGCGACTATCATGTCAAAATCTTCAAGGTGGTAAATACACCGACAGATAATCTGGCCTCGGCCTAATTATCTTCATCTCTTTTTTTTACTAAGGTAAATGATCTATTTTCCAATTTTCTGCATCATTAATACAATTAAACCAATTAACTTCTATTTCATCTGAATCAAATTCTTCAAATTCATTTTTGAATTCATTGTCGCATTGCCTTTTCATATTTTCTGATATTTGAATTACTTTTTGTGATGATACTCCTTGTGGTGCTTCAAATTTTTCACCACCTTCATAATATTTCACACCAGCTTTTGCTGCCTGAAATTCAGCTAGTCCTAAATTTTGAAATTCATAAGCTTCTTGAATTTGTGTATCTGATCTAATTTTTGCTGATTCATCCCCTGTTGCAATCCATTCAATAAACTGCATATCACTTTCCAACTGCGTTTCAGATGATAGTTTTAACAGTGCCACTGAGCTTTCAAATATTTCTGGAGGTGTTAGTTGGTCATATTTAGAAATTACTTCATTGAATTTTGTTAAATGTTCTTCATAGAACTCTAATAATTCCTCTTTTGTGATATCTCCTTCTTTCCAACTATTTTTTTCAGAATAAAATTTTATTTGTAAATCATTAACATCTTTTTCAATTTGATTTAATTCATTTCCAAATTGGAATCCTTTTTGTTTTCCTTTTTCAAATGAATAATTATATCCAATAATTGAACCAATTAAAATTACAACTATGGCAATAATGACAATGTTTTGAATTTTCTTTTTCTTCAAAGAATATCTACGTAATTTCCATTTTCATCTAATTTTAATTCAATTTTGAATTCAGTTCCGCTGATAAATGAGTCATTTCTAATTGTTCTCACTCTTCCAACAATTAGTTCATATGGCCAAATTTCTATTATGATATCGCCTACTTTGGTAGTTGGTGTTTCAGTTATTTCCATATCTTCACGTTTCACTCCATGTTTTTCTAACATGTGTATTGCGTGATCTAATAGTGGTTCTGGATTATTATAATTTAAAACCCATATTTTACCTTCATAATCAATTTTTTGCAATTTGAAATAATTCTAAATTGTCTCATATAACAATCATTCTTTGATTGATGTATGCCTCTATGGATTAAATCTTAGAATGATCTGATGACAATCTACTTTGAGAATAGAGCCACACCCGGCATATATCATTAGAAATAATATTGCCACAACTGATACCCAGATAACGAGTTGCCATTTGAAACTAATCTTTTGCAGTTTGCTCCAAAGACTCACTTTTAATTTTTAGTTCAAATATGTTATAATCCTTCATTTCTATACCCCAAAAGGTACATGAATCCCCGTGGGCTCATTCTAATCCTCAATCAAGAATTCTAAACAAATTTTACAAGTCACCTTTGGGGCCCTCTGAAATTATTTTTATGTACATTCTCTCTATTTTTTAGCTAGCATTGGATTTTTTTAAAAAACGAATTAGAAAATATCAAGAAATAAAACTAGATGAAATAACATCTAAAATTCAATTTCATCAATACACAAAAAAACAGTTAGAACAAAAAATCGAAGAAATGATTCATGATGAAAAAACTATGACAATTAAAGAAATTTCTTATCATAGTAAAATGATAAACATTTGGAAAAAAAATGAAGAGAAACTCAAAAAGCAAATGAGTGAGATGGAAGATTAGAAGACATTAGTGCTAAGTGAATCTCATTTTACCCACAAAAATAGCTCAAGCATCTATATCTCTGCTTCAAAATTAAGATAATTCTTAATTCTTAGTTTGTTTTGAATGTATTATGGCTTTTATCCGCTGTATTCGATGTGGAGAACTTAGATTTGATGTTAAAGTCAATCTTTGTGCAAATTGTGGCCATCGAATCACAAATGTTACAAAGTCATTCAAGTGAAATTAGAATTTTTCTTTAAATTCGATAAAGAAGTACTAAAAATGATACAATGAGTGAAAATTGGAGACAAAGACTCAGCAGAAGGCGAGCAGAAATAGGAATTGAAGGACCAGAATATGATTACATTCAAAGTTACATTGAGTTTTATTGTTCTGAGGCTGATCGACGATGCAAAGAAATCGACATGCACAAAACTGTAGATCAAGTCATTGATTCTATGAAAGATGAAAAATTTGATAAATTTACAAGGTCAGTTATTGATTCTGTTCACAAAAAACAAGGATATGACGGACAAGCTCCACCTCAGATGGCCTGATAATATTTAGAAACTTTTTGGATAAATCAAATTTTAAAATAATTTACAAATAATTAATGATACCAAAGTGGCACAATTTAGGAATTGACTATCTCAGAAAATCAAATAATTATTCGGGAGTAATTACATTTAGTGTCATTGTACTGACTACTCTTGTGAGTTTTCTAATAACTGCAATTGCTTTTTCAAATTCTTCTTGATCATCTGTTTCAATATCTGCAATTACATCATATGCGCCAAAAGTAAGATACGCATTACTTACTTTTTGCATTTGTTTTAATTCATCTACAATGTATTCTTCTGCCCCTAAATCACAATTTAATAAAATGAATCCTTTGTGCATTACTTAATCTCTTTAACGTAGTTCTGGTCTTTAAGTTTTAACATCAATTACCATCTACTACGTCCGCCGTAGCTATTATTCCCTTTATCATCATCTCGTTTTCTACCTCCTCCTCTATCATCTCTTGAATTTCTACCACCAGATCTTCCATATCCTCCACCACCAGATCTTCCATATCCTCCAGAACGACCGCCTCCTCTGGAATAACCGCCTCCTCTGGATTGTCCACCGTATCTTCTTGATGGCATTTGTCTTTTGAGAGGATCAGGAATTGAAATTTGAATTCCCATTTCTTGATTCAAATCTTTTAGTGGAGCTTTGATTTGACGTTTAATTAAATTCCAATCACCTAATGATGAATATGAAACAAATGTAATTGCTCTTCCTTCAGCTCCTGCTCTAGCTGTTCTTCCAATTCTGTGAAAATATGCCATTTCTACATTTGGCACATCATAATTGACGACTAGTTTTACTCTTGGAACATCAATTCCTCTTGATGCCACATCTGTTGCAACTAAAATATCTGCTTTTCCACTACGGAATTTACCCATAGCTTGCTCTCTTCTATGTTGTGACATGTCTCCCTCAATTGCTACTGCATTGTATTTTTCTTGATGGAGAAATTTTGCAACATCTCTAGTTCTATATTTTGTTGAACAAAACACAATTACTTGACCTTTAATTGGTTTTACAAAATCAATTAGATACTTGAATTTGTCCCTATCTTTAATTACTAAAAATGATTGATCTATTCCCTCACCACTTAGATCGTCTGAATCTAATAGGAATTGTTTAGGATTAGTTAGATACTCTTCAGATAATCTTAGGATTTCAGTAGGCATTGTTGCTGAATACAATGACATTACTCTTTCTTCTGGTGCTAAATCTAAAATAAATGAAATATCATCTACAAATCCCATATCAAGCATTGTATCTGCCTCATCAAGAACAATATGGGTAATGTCTCGTAACTCAATTGAACCTCTTTTGAGATGATCAATTAATCTTCCAGGTGTTGCTACTATTATCTCGGCTCCTCTATGTAGTGCATCTAGCTGGATTCCCATTCCTTGACCGCCATAAACTGTTACCACTTTAATTTTTGTATACTTTGCAAATTTTCTGATCTCACCTGCAATTTGTATTGCAAGCTCTCTTGTTGGGGCCATGATGAGTCCTTGAATTCCATTTCTTGGTTGAACTTCTTGTAGCATTGCTAATGCAAATGCTGCAGTTTTTCCAGAACCTGTATGTGCTTGTCCTACAACATCTCTTCCTGTTAGTAATACTGGAATGACTGCTTCTTGGATTGGGAATGCTTCATCAAATCCTAAATCTACAATTCCTTTCAGTAAGTCGTCGTCTAATCCTAAATCTTTAAATTTTGTCATTTTATTTTCTTCTCTCAAGCAATGACGAAAAGCTTCATTGCTTGATCATCATTATTCCGATAACCGCCATTTCTAAAAACGTCTAATAAACGCTTGTTATTATGCGTCTAGTTGAGCATCAATTACTTTTTTGAAACTATCAAATGGCTGAGCTCCTTTTAGTTCAACATATCCTATTTTGTCATTTCCTATAAAAAATCCGGGTGTTCCTGAAACTCCATAGTCTCGCCCATCTTCAAGATCTTTTTTAATTTCATCAATGTATTTCCCATTACTCAGACATGACTCAAATTTTTCTTGATCTAATTTTATCTCCTCTGCATATTGATTAAACATCAATACCGCATCTGCTGTTTGTTGTCTGTTCCATTGATTTTGATTATCAAATAATTTGTCATGCATCTCTCTGAATTTTCCTTGTTCGTTTGCACATTCTGCTGCAACTGATGCAGGAAATGCATTTGGATGAATACTTTGTATGGGGAAATCTCTGAAAACTAGGTTAACTTTTCCCTCATCAATATACTCCTCAAGAATTAACGGAAGTGTTTGAACATGGAATCTTGCACAAAATGGACATTGAAAATCTGAAAACTCAATTATTGATATTTTGGCATCTGGATTCCCAATAATTGGGTCATTGTCTGCTGAAATTTTTACTGGGGATGTTGGTTGTGTGGTGGGTAATTGATTTTGTAATATTTTAAGCTCTAATTTTGAAATTGCATCTTGAAGTTCTTCTTGAGATATTTTATCGGAATCTGAATTCAATACATATGATCCTGCAAAAAACATTGCAATTCCAGTAATTGCAATTAATCCGATAATTAATCCATTAAATGTTGATTTTTTTACTGAAATATTCTCATTCTTGGTTTCATTTGACTCGATACCACCAAAACTCATTTGATTCTATTCCAAAATTTAGTATACTTAATCGTATTGTCAAATCATAGATTTGAATTAGTTTAAAGAATTTTAAAAAGCCAATGACGGGATCCGAACCCACGACCTACTGATTACAAATCAGTTGCTCTAACCAGGCTGAGCTACATTGGCACGAAATCAAATGAAATTTTTCAGGTTTAAAATGTTACTTGGATACTAATCTGAAAGATCACTGGCAAAAAACATTCCATTTGACCGTCAGTTTATAATAATGCCACTTTTTGATATCAGATATGAGATACATCGAACCAATTAAAGTCAAGGTTTTGATGGTAATGTTTTTCGCAACTGGTTCACTTGGCATACTTGTTGGATTATCTCCAATTGCTGGAAATGCTGATGCTACAGTAATGATTACATTTTTGGGCGTAGTTAATGTCGGATTAGGTGCATTTTTTGCATTTCTCTTTTTAACTCAGATTAAAAAAGACCCAGATAAAAGAAAGAAAAAAAAGAAACATGATTAATTCACTTGTTGCAAAAATGGCAATGCCATCAATTTGAAATTAATCAAATTAATTGTGAAATAGTTCTTTAAATTAAAGTATAAATAATAATTACATTTCAACAATTTAGAAATGTTAGACTTAGTTGCCAAAAAGTTATTCCTTACAAAAGGTAAAGGTATTCACACAGATAGGCTAACAAGTTTTGAATATGCCCTAAGGGATGCTGGAATTGCAGGAACCAATCTTGTGTTAATTTCAAGTATATTTCCACCAAAAGCAAAATTGATTTCTCGAAAAGAAGGACTAAAACAAATTTCTCCTGGACAAATCCTATTTACAATTTATTCCAAAAATCAAACTAATGAGCCTCATAGAATGTGTGCAGCATCTGTGGGTATTGCACAACCAAAAGATACTAATCGATATGGATACCTTTCTGAATACGAATCTTTTGGTCAGAATGAAACTCAGGCTGGGGATTATGCTGAAGATATTGCAGCACAAATGCTTGCATCCTCCTTAGGTATTCCATTTGATGTTGATAAAGCCTGGAATGAAAAAAGACAACAGTGGTCAATTTCAGGTGAAATCTACAAAACTCAAAACATGACTCAAGTAATTAGGGGTGATAAGGATGGAAAATGGACCACAGTATTTGCAGCAGCTGTTCTCTTGTTATAATTATTTTTTATATCCTTTAAGATAAAATAATGCAGCAGCTATTGCAACTATAGAAATTATAGTAACTACAACAATTGATTCATCAAACTCTGACTCCTCTGATGGAATAACTCTGCCATCCCCTAGAGAAAATTTCAATTTTTCTTTGTTCACTGATGTTTCTTCTCCGAAAATATATTTTCCTTGAATTCTTTGTCCTTCTTGCGGGTCAAATATCCATCCTTCTTTTGTAACATCTGTTGGAATTTTTTCATTATCTATAATCTGAGTTGGAATTATGTTTCCTTTGATATTGGAGATTTTTTCATCTTCTGGAGACAAAATTACTATTTGAATAATAGAGTTAAGTGGATAAAACGCTGATGAAAAATACTCTGATCTTTTAATATTTTCAACTTTGAGAAATTCTAATGGATTAATTTCAGAAATTGTTGATGCTTTGTTTGTATAATCTACTGATAATTTTAACTGTAAAAGTGATTTTGTATCTAATGGAATTATTGAGAATGTCATCTTTGCGTTTTCCTCAAATGATAAATTTTTAGCAACATTGTAGAATCCTCCACTATCTCTGATTATTTTTGGAAGTAAAATGGCTGAGATTTTTTCATACATTGAGTTTGTATCCTCCATGGGCATTGTGTATACTGCTGAAATTGCTCCACTACCTGAAACTACCCCTGATGTTTCTAATGCTAAATTTGATGCATCATTGGTATGGACAAAAACTGAATGAAATTTGGCTTCAGTATCAAATACTTGATTTATTTCATCAATGTACTGATTTGCAACTTCTTGAGTTTCATCTTGAATGGCAAAAATTCCCATAACTTCTGGGTCTCTTGCCACATTAATTATGATACATGATTGGTCAACTACTCCTAGAACACATTGAGCCTGGTTAGTCAAAATTATAGCCTCAATTCTACTATTATCTCTGATTTTTTGTTCTAGTTCTGCTGGAATTTTGATTTCTTGAATACTAGTACTTTGTAATGTAATTGATGCTGTTACATTTTGAGATATACTCTTATCTATAATTATTTGAGCAGTTTCTTGAAATGTTGCAAGACTAATTTCTTGTGAATAGGCATAACCTGTTGAAATGCCCCCTAGCGCAATTAATCCTAGAAAAAATAAAACCTTTTTCACAATTTGCCCTCAAATCATGAAATAATTAAATTTATTCCTATTTTGTATTTTTTTGAAATTCAACAGTCTAAATTTTATTTAATTTTTTTATCAAATAAATTATCGACTAGCTAATATCATCATTAATGGGATTATTACATAATGGCATTAATTCCATTTTTTGTTGAAGTATTTCAAGATCCTATTTTTTCATTAACTGCAGTTTTGAGTGCTTTGTGTATTGGAGTATTTCAAGGAATTATTTTGGGACGAGCAATTCTAACTAGATTTCCACGTTTACAAAATCATCTAAAGACTGTATCGATTTCATTATTTGTATTATTTTTGATAAATGCCATTTTGAGTGTCCCACGTTTTGCATCACCTGAGAAAATTGATTTTACAAATTTATCTGCAAATGGACCAGGTGAACTAGCATCATCAATCTTTTTGATTTTTGGAATGAATACTGGGTTTCTTACAGTTTTGGCTATTTCAGTTACTGTGATGACTTTTGTTTTATTAAAATTTACAAATATTAGTGGAATTGTAAAATCATTTGTTTTATTTTTTAGTGTATTGTTGTTAGTTTTTACTGGAATTAGTCGATTCACTGATCTTACTCCTAGTACCTTTGAGGTATTACTTTACTTTCTTTATCAGCTAGGAATTACACTTGGTATTTTAGCTGGAACTAGTAGAAAGATAAAACCTAAAAAATTGGACCTACAATAATTTCAAACGTTTAAATCAGATTATCTATCATTTTGACTTGACATCGAATTCAAACCGTTCGGGGAACAAGCTGGCAGTCCATGCGTTGGACTGTCAGCCCCATTTATTATAAAATCTAGTTTAGTGACGAAAGTGCTTTGACTTGCTCTTTGACATAATCAAATCCTTCTTGCCAAAATTTTGGAGATCTTATATCAAATCCATACTCTGATAGCAATTTTTCTGGCTTTTTTGAACCACCGGCAGCAAGAATATTGAGGTATGCTGGGACAAAGTCTTTGCCTTCTTTTTTGTATCTCTGAAACAACGACAATGCAAGCAAGTTTCCAAAAGAATACGCATAGCAGTAAAATGGAGTATGGTAAAAGTGTGGAATACAACTCCATTCTATTGCAAAGTCATCAGACAGAATTACTGAATTGCCAAATTGCTTTTTTAAATTCTGTAGATATAATTTAGAAATTTCATCAATTGTAGTTCCATCCCCAATTTGTTTATGGGCATCAACTTCAAAAATTGTAAAAAATGATTGTCTGAGAATTGTCGCATACAAATCATCAATTTTTTCTGAAAGCATTATTTTCTTTTCATCATCTGAGATTTTATCAGATAAATTATCATACAACAATAATTCAGAAAAAGTTGATGCTGTTTCTGCTAATGGTAATGGTGCATCTTGAACCAGAATAGATCTGTCTTGTGCTGCTTGACTGTGAACTGCATGACCTAATTCATGAGCTAAGGTAAACACGTCTCTTGATTTTCCAGTAAAATTTACTAGTACAAATGGTGTTGTTTTTGGAGAAAGTGTACTGCAGAATGCTCCATCTCTTTTACCTTGTCTTATTTCTGAATCAACATGATTTTCATTGAAAACTTTTCTTGCATAATCTTCTAATGTACTGCTAAATTTTCCAAGTGATTCAAAAACTAATTTAACTGATTTATCATATGTGTAATTTTTTTCTTTAATGTTTGCAGTTGCTGGTGCGTATATGTCGTATCTTCTCAATTTTTTCATTTTCAACATCTTTGCTTTTTGTACAAAGAATTTTTGAAAAACAGGAGAATTTTTCTTACACACTGCAAGAAGTGATTCTATAGTTTTATCATCTACATCATTTCCAATATTTCTCATAGAAATTGGGCTCTTGTATCCCCTAATTTCGATACCCTCATCTCTCCAATTAAGAACAATATTTTGATAAATTTCTCCAATTACGCCTTTATTTTCAGTATATTTGCCAAGAATTGTTTTGTATGCTGTCTCTCGAATTTTAGGATTTGCACTTCGAACATAATTTGTAAGCTCTTCTCTTGTCAATACTTTATTTTTACTTCCAATCTTCATTTTGTATTCATATGAATTTGTAATCTTGTCATACAATTTTACAAGTGCAGAAATTCCTGTTACATCTAATGTGTTAATAATTTTTTCTTCAGGTTCACTGAGTGCATATTTTGCAAATAGTCTTTTGTGTGCTAAATATTCTGTAAGCTCGCCTGCATCTTTCATTAGTCTTTTTGCATTTTTGTCATCTACTTGTGTTTTCCACCATAAATCAAAAAACAAAATTTTATTTGAAATTTCAGAACCCAATTTTGACATTCTACTCATTAGAGATGTTGCCTCATCTGATTGAGTATTTGATGAGTAGGATAATGATGCATATCCTCCAATTCTACTCATATTTTCAGAAATTTCTTCAACTTGTTGTAAAATATTTTTAAATTTGCTAGATGATATTTTGGGATTTAATTTTGATTTGATTTTCTCAAATATTTCTGCCTTTTTTTCTAATTCTTTAATCTGTTTTTGAAATGCTGGACTTTTTGGATCCTTTACAAGTTTTGTAAGATCCCAAATTCCAGGTTGATATTTCATCATTAATTGAGCCCATTTTTGACTATTAAAAAATGATTCACCGTAGAATATTGGGAACTAAAAATAACTGATTTCTCTAATCTAAAATACAAAATGGATGATACACCTCTGATTAGTAATATTTTTTCTATATTTCCTATGGTGAGATATGCTACAATTTGGGAAAATAATGAAAAAACTCAAGGAGGGATGCGGAAAGATGTTGAATCCTATTTTGGTGATGAAGATGAGAAATCATCTATTATTCAGCAAATTAATAGATGGAATGATGATGATGCGTCTAATTCACTTGGCTCTAATCAATATAGTCTCATAGTTAAGGATAAAGTCAAATTGTATACAATAAATTTAACGAAAAAAAAATTTTTGATGGTTAGTACTGAACCTGATGAGAAAGGTGATGGATTAGTAAATTCTATTTTAGAATTAAATAATTTAAATTAAAACGAAATATTATTTTTAATAATACTCTTCGTGAACATAACACCACTTTTGAGAACTCTCTTGAATTGATTTCATTACTGGATGTCCTGTCTCCTGAAAATGTTTTGTTGCGTGTTTACCAATTGATGAATCACAACAACCAACATGCCCACATGTTAAACACATTCTAATTGCCACTACTGGTAGATGTTCTTTTTCACATTCTTCACAGTTTTTTGTATTTGGTGAAATTCCTTTTTTTTCTTGTGCAAAGTGGTTACATTCATTTGACATACTTCTAATATTTTTTCAAAGTATCTTTGTATCTCTTTATTGAATCAATTATTACAATTTTTGCTTCTTTTGATGATTTCCATCCTTGGATTTCTACCTTCTTTCCTTCCAACTCTTTGTAGACTTGAAAAAAATGAGCAATCTCTGAACGATAATGATCCTCAATATCAAAAATATCTGAGGTATGTAGGTATCGTGGATCATTAGTTGAGACACAAATAATTTTGTCATCAGGTTCCCCATCATCTTTCATTTGGAGTAATCCAATTGGCCTTGCTTCGATGAGAATTCCTGGATATGTTGGATTTGTTACTAGAACCATTGCATCAAGTGGATCTCCGTCTTCAGATAATGTTTGAGGAACTAGTCCGTAATCTCCCGGATAGTGAAATGGAGAAAATAACACTCTGTCGAGTTTTATCATGTTATGTTTTTTATCGTATTCGTATTTGTTCATAGAACCTTTTGGGATTTCTACAATCACATTGATGATTTCAGGAATGTCTGCCCCTGATTCAATATCGTGCCAAAAATTCTTACTCATTTGATTGATTTCACTATTTTATCTGTATATGAATTCTATGAAGAATTATTTGAAATAATATAATTTGATGTCAAAAATCATTTTCAATTAACTCATTTTGACAATTCCTATTTTAACTAGAAATTCTATTCCATCTACAAATGTCTCATCATCAATATTTCCCTCAGACCACCATCTTGCACTGTTTTTTACCCATTGAGGAATTATCTCCTCTGAATCTGTTTCAATTTGATTTGATACATTTGGATTTGCTACAATTACTGACTCAGTATCTTGTTCATTTGAAATAATAGACGGTGCAATAATTTTATCTACTATTTCAAATGATACATCCATGCCTATATCGACATGGCCGATATAACTTGCTGAAACATGATAGTTTCCACGTAGTGAGTTTTTATCAAAAATTAATAATGTTTCAAAATATCCACTATTTGCAGTACCTGTTTTCAAGATCTGAATTGTTTGATCTGGTTTATGGATTGTAATAATTACTGGATGTCCTCGCAATATGTGGGAATATAATATAATCTAAAATTTGTAGTTGGGAAAAAAATCTCAGCAAAAATTGGTTGAATGTTTGAACTAATTATTATAAGACAAATCATTATTATGATGATTTTATCATCATTTGTATCCTGAAAAATTTTGATATATTATTTACTTTTATTTCTCAAATGTGGAAAATTTTAAAGTGGACCGGATGGGATTTGAACCCACGACCTTTGCGGGAATTTCTTCCTTACGCAGTGTGAGTGCGTCATCCAAACCAAACTAGACGACCGGTCCAACAGATTTACAAAAACACAAGCTTTTTTGTCTTTAGATTTTAGATATTTCGTAATTACCTCAGCTTTTTGTACTAATTCCTGAAACATTTGACATGTCATTGCAGGAATTTGATATGCTAATTGATCGAATGCAATTAGAATTTGAGTATGCTGAAAATCTTGGTCAATACGTTGATGCATCAAGGATTCTATTTCAAATGAATGAACAATTTCCTGATGATCTTCAACTATATTTAGAAGAATTGGATAGCCCTGAATCTGCAAAACCCTTTATCATGAAATACTCCAGTCAGATTAAATCAATTATTGTAGCATATAGAGAAAGATTGATGAATTTCTAGTTCTATTTCTTTACTCCGAGATTTCTATTCTTTAATCTCAGGTATGGATTTCGACATTTTCTACATCTTGTTGCCCTGATGTCATTTCTAGCTCCACATTTGAAGCAAATTCTCATTACAAGACGTGCTTGTTGTGCAATGCGTTTCTTTTCTGGATCTGTAATGGGCATTTGTATTTCTCCAAAATCTCTCTCTTTTATTCTAATCGGATTTTTCCATCTTCCCTGCAAGTAAAACTGGAACTTCTGCAGGTCTTTTAGCTACTGGAATATTTGCTTTGTTAAACATTGAAATTTTAGATTCAGCAGAACCATAAGTTCCCATTACAATTGCACCTGCATGACCCATTCTCTTTTCTTTAGGTGCTGCCCTACCTGCAATGTATGCTACAGTTGGTTTACTAAATCCAATATCTATTATTCTTTGAGCTAAAATTTCTTCTGAATCTCCGCCTATTTCTCCAACTACTACTAATCCCCCCAAATCTGGAATATCTTTTACCATTTCAAAAGCATCGATGAGTCTTGTTCCGTTAACTGGATCACCGCCAATACCAATTGTAATTGACTGCCCAAATCCTGCACTAGTTAATGCATCTGAAATTTCATAAAGTAATGTTCCACTTTTTGATAATACTGCAATCTTTCCTGCTTTGAAAGGCATTGGAGGCATGATTCCTATTTTAATTAATTCTGGAATCATAATTCCTGGAGTATTGGGACCAATTACTACTGCTCCTTTTTGTTTTGCTAACTCTATTGTTTCCATAGTGTCTCTAATTGGAACATGCTCTGGAATTGCAACTAGTAGTTTGATTCCTGCATTTAGTGCATCTTTTGCAGCACTAAGAAAGAATTTTGCTGGTACAAAAAGAATTGAAATTTTTGCATTTGTAGCATCAACTGCTTCTTGCATTGTATTGTAAATTGGAATATTGTCATCAAATTTTTGACCTCCTTTATTTGGTGTTACACCAGCTACGATATTTGTTCCATATTCTATCATCTTTCTTGAATGTAGTGAACCATATGAGCCTGTAATTCCTTGAACAATAACTCCTTTTTTTTCATAATCTGAATCTCCTGGTTTACCCTTTAGTAATTCAAAAATGTCAGTCATTTTTTAACTCCCATTACTGCTGCGTTAATTGCCTCCTCTATTGTATCAAAAATTTTGATTTTAGAACCTTGAAGCATTTCTTTTGCTTTTTCTGATTCTGTACCTTTCAATCTTGAAAATACTGGCAAGTCAATTAAATTATTTTCATATGCTTTAAGAAATGCTTCTGCTACTACTGTAGTTTTTACAATTCCTCCATAGAGATTAACTAAAATTCCTTTTACTCTATCTAACTTGCTAATCAAAGTCAATGCTTCATAAACTGATTCAGTAGTTGCACCGCCACCTACATCTAAAAAGCAAGCTGCTTTTCCTCCATTATCTGATAACATGTCAAGTGTTGACATTACAAGACCTGCACCATTTCCAACTACTGCAATGTCTCCATCTAATTCAACTAAAGAGAATCCACTTTTTTCTGCTTGCTCTTCAATTTCTGATTTTTCTTGGTATTTTTGTAATTCATCATGTCTGAAATTACTATTGTCATCTGTAACAAATTTACCATCTAATGCAATGACTGAATCATCTTGCATGATTGCAAGTGGATTGATTTCTACAAGTTCTGCTTCTTTTTCTATAGTTAGTTTTGATAATTTTTTCAAAGTGTCTACAAATTGGTCTGCAGTTTTTCCTTCTAATCCCATTTCTTTTGCGACCTCTTTTGCAAGTTCTTCTGAAACATCTCCTAGTCCAACTTCTTTGATAATTTGATTTTTGACTGATTCAATTTCAACTCCGCCTTCAGCTGATGCAATAATTGTGTAACATCTCTTTGAACGATTTAGAAATATTGATAGATACAACTCTTTTTTGATGTCTGCCATTTTTTCAAGTAAAATTGCCCTTGCTTTTTCACCTTTTATTGTCAAATCCATCACTTGTGGATATTTTAGCTCAAATTCATCATCATTTTGGCATTTTTGAATGCCTCCAGCCTTCCCTCTACCTCCTACGGGGACCTGAATTTTAATTACAAATGGATATCCTAGTTCTTTTACATGTTTTCTAGCTTCTTCAATATTTGTAGATGATATGCTATCAAGTAGATTAATTCCATATTCTCGAAATAATTCTTTTGCTTGAAACTCTAGTAGCTGCATGCAAAAATCATAAATTTTACGGTCCTTATTAATTATGATATTATTTTAGCTGCTCTGAAAGAAAATTAACCATTTCTAAAAAGCGATCCTTACTTTTTCTCAATAATTCTTGAGGATATTCTTCAATTGTAAATACAAACTGTTGTTGAAAACTTGGAACTAGTATACCTCCTGATGTGACCATTTGTTCAATCACATATCCTTTGGTAAGTGTGCATACAATTTCTTCGTAAGACTCTTCTTCTTCTTCTAAGGTTTGTCTGAATAACACAATTGGTTTGTTAGTCTTTGCAACAATATCTGAACCATTTTTTAATAATTCTGTTAATTGCTGAATCTGCCATGCATCAAGGCTAATCTGTTTGACCATATTGTCTATACGTGATTTTTCTATTTAACCATAGCAAAACAATTGATTTTCACCACTAGTCGTCATTAAAATAACAATTTGAATAAAGAAAGTGATTTTGGGTTTTATCCCATATCTAAAGCTCTAGAGTGTTTTCTTGTATGTGGTCTTTCTCCTGCATACTTTCTTCTCATGTGTCCTGATGGTCGTCCATAGATTAATTCTAAGAACCAAGACTCATGTTCTATCTCTTCTGCTAGAATATCTTTTGCAATATCGTATGTTACAGGATCTTTTCCATGTGTCATTTTGCAAATTTTATTCCAGTTAACAATTGCACCTTGTTCTGCTTTGAGACATTTTTCTAGAATTGCTTTATGATCTGTTGGGTTTGTTGGAAGTTGTAGGAATTCACAACCAGACATTTTGATAAATTCTGTTGCGTCATTTGGGAGTATTCCACCTAATTGGTAAATTCTCTCAAGACATGATTCAAAGTGACTAAGATCTTCTAGTCTTGCATCTTCGATAATTCCTTTGAGTGCCTCTCCATCCAAGCCTGTACAATGTGCTCTGAGGTTGGTAAAGTAGTAGTATGCAGTAAATTCAACTGCAGCATTTGTGATTAACTGCTTTAACAACTCATCAACATCAAGGCCATTTTGTTTTAGAATGTTAATTCCAACAACATTTGGTGTATTTGATTCAGACATTTACTTTTGCAAATTATAGTTGTAATAAAAATATTTCATTACTCAAAACTTACTCTACTGCTATTCTGATTTTTTGACCATCAATATCATCATCCTTGTATTCTTTGCAAGAATCAGTAAAGTTTACTTGTTTTACTCTAACTAAAAATGCCAATTCTTTTGCTTTTTCTTTAATCATTTCAAGTGATTCTTCTTCTAAATCAAGGATTGATGCAACATTTAGTACATCAGTTGGATTGTATCCTTTTTCTTTTCTTAGGGTTTGTAGTCTTCTTGCAATATCTTTTACCAATCCTTTTGCCATCATCTCTTTGTTTCTTGATGTTGAGATAAATACAGAATAGTCCTCTCTTTTAGCCACTGCAAAGTTTTCACTAGCATCAAAATTAATAATAAAATCTTCATTATCTAATGAGATTATTTCCCCATCAATTTCAAAATCAAATTTCTGTTCTTTTTGTAATGATGAAATAATTTCTTCAGGATTTGTTTCAGAAAATTTTGCAACTAGTTTTCCCATGTGTTGTTTTGCTTTAGGACCAATTCTTTTTCTTTCTAATTCAATTGTAGGTTTTACAGGTAATCCTAATTGTTTTAATTCTAAAAATTGTTCCATCCCTGATTCTTTTTCAGTTTCAGTAACTGAAAACTTTTCTACGTTTAGTTGGGATTGTAATAATTTTGATAATGATTCTAGTTTTATTTTGTCACCTTTCTTAACACAGATTTGTGCTTCATTAAGTGGCCATCTTCGCTTTAACTTTCCTTTCATTCTTGCAGCTGATGACACTGATACAACATCTTTCATAATATCAAATGATTCTTCAATCTCTTCATTGACTAGTGATTCTTGAAATTGTGGCCACTTGTCAAGTAGAATACTTTGCTCTCCATCAAAGACTGATTGGTATAGATATTCACTTGTAAATGGGCAAAATGGATGAATCAAAATATCTAAAGTTTTGAGAACATTATCTAGTACTGCATAAATTGCAAGTCTTCTGTTTTTCTTTTTCTCATCCTCATCCCATAACTCTCCTCTTGTAATGGGAATGTATACTTGACTTAGATTGTTAATAATAAAATCATCAATTGCTTTGGCACATTCATGGAATTTACAAGACTGATTCTTTTCAGTCATTGTTTGAATTAATTTTTGTAGTTTTGATAATAACCAAATGTCTGGTGATGTGAGTAGATTATTTTGCTTTGCCCATTTGATATTATTTAATTTCTCAAAATTGTCATACTGACTATTTTGTTTAAAGTATAGGTGAAGATTGAATAGTGTGTTTATTACCTGATATGGTCTTGACATTAATTCATCCGTGCTAAAACTCAGTGGCTCAATTGGGCTTGCCTTCCACATGAAATAGAATCGTATTAGATCTATGGGATATTTTTGTAATAATTCTGCTCCATCCAAAACATTTCCTTTACTTTTACTCATCTTACCACCATTCTCATCAAGCACATGGCCTTGAAACAAGAATGATTTGTAGGGAGGAGTTGCTGCATTGTTTAAAATTACATTTTCAATTAATAGTGTATATGCCCATCCTCTAGTTTGATCAATTCCTTCAGTAAAGAATGGCGCTGGAATGTCTTTTGAATATTCATCATCAGTTAGTGATGCATATGGTGCAGCACCACTATTGTGCCATGTATCTAACACGTACTCTTCTCTTTTTGTTTTTGTACTGCCACATTTTTTACATTTTATTGTAATGTTATCAATCCATGGTCTGTGTAATTCAAAGTCTGGACCATCCGGTAAATTTTCTGCAGCATCAACAATTTCTTTTCTTGTAAAAAACCAATTCTTTTCATTACACTCCTCACAATTCCAAACTGGAAGTGGGCATCCCCAAATTCGTTCTCGTGAAATACACCACGGATGTCTTTCTTTGATGATTCCAAGAAATCTATTTTTTGGTTGCTCAAAAAAATACTCTACACTATTAGCTGCATCAATTGCTTTGTTATCTAGTCTGTCTAATTTGTAAAACCATCCTCTTCTTGCAAGATACACAATTGGATGGTGAGATCTCCAGCATAGTGGATACTTGTGCTTTATTTTTCCAATTTTTACTAGTGCATTACAATCTCTAAGATCCTCAACAATTGGTCTATCTGCATCTCTGACAAACATTCCTTGATACTTTCCTGCATGTTCAGTGAAATTTACCTCATCATCAATGGGGCTGAAAATTTTTACTTTACGTTTATTTGCAATTTTGATATCCTCCTCCCCATTTGCAGGAGATAGGTGTACCAGACCGCTACCAGTACTCGCATCAACAAATGGCTCTGAAACTGCAACATGATAGTTATCCAATTTTGATAATTCCTTTAATTCAGGAATCAAATCTAATAATGGGTGAATGTACTTTTTTCCTTCAAATTCTGAACCCTTTGAAGTTTTCTCAATTTTATAATCATCAATTTTTACTTCTGTCATAAATTCTTCTAATCGTGTTTTCCCAATTACCCATGTCTCATTTTCTACTTTGACGTATGCATAATCTTCTTTTGGTTGAAAGCCTACCATTGCATCTGTAACTAAAGTAAATGGCATTGTAGTCCAGACAATCAAAAATGCATCTTCATCTACTAGTTTTACTTTGTAGTATAGTGATGGATCTTTAACTTCTTCATACCCTTGATTTACTTCAGCATGACTAAGTGATGTTTGGCAACTTGGACAATAAGCAATTACTGTAAAATCCTCTTCTAGTATTCCATTCTCATATGCTTTTTTTAGAACTTGCCACTCTCTTTCAATAAATTCATCTCTAAATGTCCAATATGCTTTCTCATGATTAAATGACATTCCAAGTAACTCATCTACTTCTACCCATGCCTTGTTGTATTTTTTAACAATTTTTTTACACTCTGATACAATTTTCTCTATTCCGAATTGTTTTATTGCCTCAGTTTTTCCACCAGTAACTCCTAACTCTTTTTCAACTTGTAATTCTACTGGAAGTCCTTGAGTATCCCATCCACCATTAAATTCAATTTTTTTTCCTTGCAGTGTGTTGAATCTATACCACAAATCTTTGATGATTCTACCTCTTAGATGTCCTGCATGTGGAATTCCATTCATTGTTGGTGGTCCTTCAATGAATCTGATTCTTTCAGGTTTGTCTGATTCAAAAATTTGTTTTTCTAAATCAATTGATTTGATGTATTCTTTTACTTGAGATTCAATTTTCTTTGCATCAAACTTTGTTGAGAGTTCCATCTGGATTTTGGTATGCATGTGCCATTATAAAGCTAAATTACTTTTTTTAGACTTGGAATATATAATTGGGCAAAGAATAATTCTTGTTGGTAAACATTTTGGTAATTGGTTCTGGTGGCAGAGAACATGCACTATCTTGGAAACTCTCTCAAAGCAGTAAAGTTGAAACTGTTTTTACTGCTCCAGGAAATGGTGGGACTGAAAATAATGTCCCAATAGATGTCGATGATATTGATGGATTGGCTAATTTTGCTCAAAAAAATAATTGTTTTACTGTAGTTGGACCTGAAGTACCTCTAGCTGATGGTATAGTTGATAAATTTAATCAAAAAAACCTCAAAGTCTTTGGTCCCTCAAAAATGGCAGCACAACTTGAATCAAGTAAAATTTGGGCCAAAAATTTCATGAAACGAAATGACATTCCGACTGCCCGATTTGAAATCTTTGATGATGCAAATAAGGCTCAAAAGTATGTGCAATCCCTTGATTACAATGTTGTAGTAAAGGCTGATGGTCTTGCTGCAGGAAAGGGCGTCATTGTTTGTAATAGTACTGCTGAGGCAGAATCAGCCATTGATACTATTTTAATCAAAAAAACATTTGGTGATGCTGGGAATAGAATAATTATTGAGGAGCGAATTGATGGAATTGAGGCCTCCTTTATTGCAATATCTGATGGTGAGGTTGCAATTCCTATGGCATCAAGCCAGGATCATAAGAGAATTTTTGATGATGATAAAGGCCCAAACACTGGAGGAATGGGTGCATATTCACCAACTCCAATAATTGATGATACACTAGCCAAAAAAATTCAAGAAAATGTAATTGATAAAACAATTCAATCAATGAAAAATGAAGGAATTACTTTCAAAGGATTTTTGTATGCCGGAATTATGCTTCGAGATGGCAAACCATATGTTTTAGAATATAATGTTCGTATGGGTGATCCTGAATGCCAACCAATTACAATGAGGATGGATTTTGATTTGTATGATTATTTTGTTGCAAGTGTAGATGGTACATTATCCTCAATGCCTCCAATCACTTGGAATAAAAAATTTGCAGTATGTGTTGTTTTGGCATCAAAAGGTTATCCTGAATCATATCCAAAAGATGAAATAATTTCAGGATTTAATACTATTTCAAATGATGCATTTGTTTTTCATGCTGGTACAAAAAAATCAGATGGAGAAATTCTCTCAAATGGTGGACGTGTCTTGGGTGTTACTGCATTAGGTGATTCTTTAGAATCCGCAATTTCTAATGCATATGCCGCAGTAGAGAAAATTTCTTGGCCAAGTAAATATTGTAGAACTGATATTGGAAAAAAGGGACTAGACTTTCTCTAAATCTTTGTTGCACTTTCTTCTGTAACTATCCAGTTCATTATTACATCGTGTGGTGATTTTGGAATATTTTTTATAATTTGTTTTTCTAGTGTTAATGAAATTGTTACAGTCTTGTGTTCTGCTAGAAATCTATCATAAAACCCATGACCGTATCCTAGTCTGATTCCTGTTTGTGAAATACCTACTGTGGGAACTAGAATCACATCTAGATTATTGTCCACTGGACAATAATCTTTAGGCTCTAAAATATCAAAACTACCTGTTTCTAGGCTCGAAAAATCTTTAATTTTTCTAAATTCTATATTTTTATCAACCACTTTTGGTAAAAATACCTCCTTATTCTGACTAAGTAATTCTTGGATAATATCTTGAGTAAAAATTTCACTTCCAATTGGATAGTACACTCCAATTTTTTGAGCATTCTTAAATGAAAAAATCTTTCTCAACTTTTTTTGTATTTTTTCACTAGAAATTCCCAATAAATCATGTGATGTATTGTCTCGTTGCTCTAAGAGACGTTTTCTAAGTGATTTTTTATCTGAACTATCTTCCAATTTGACCACTCAATGATGCTGCAGTAATTGTATTTTTTAATAGCATCGCAACAGTCATTGGACCAACTCCTCCAGGTACTGGTGTTGCGAATGATGCCTTTTGTATTATATCCTCAAAATCTGAATCCCCTACTAACTTGTCTTGATATCTTGAAATTGCAACATCGATAACTACTGCGCCCTTTTTTATCATATCTGATGTTAGAGTAAACTTGGCTCTATTGCCAACTGCTGAAATTATTATATCAGCTGATTGACAAAGCTCTGTCAAATTTCTAGTTCTGGAATGACATGTAATTACAGTTGCATTTTTTTCTAATAGTAAATGATATAGTGGTTTTCCAACAAGGTTGCTTCTATTAATTAAAACAACATTTTTTCCTTCTAGATTAATTTTATGAAATTCAAACATCTCTATTATTCCTGATGGTGTGCATGCAACAAGTGCTGCTTTTTTCATTGCAAGTAAACCAACATTATGTGGTGTTAATCCATCCACATCTTTTAGTGGTGATATTCTTGATTTGGTAGTAAATTCATCTAATTGTTCAGGTAATGGTAATTGAACTAAAATGCCGTGAGTTGTTGGATCTTTATTCAAATTCTCAATGATATCGTTGAGTTGTGTTTGGTTTGTATTTGCATCTAGTTTATGATCCCGTGTGATAATTCCAACTTCTTCGCAAGCTTTGTGTTTATTCCTAACATATGTGGCTGATGCCGCATCCTCCCCCACAAGTATAGTTGCAAGACATGGATTGATTCCTTGAGATTTTAACTCCTCAACTGCTTTTTTGACTCTATCTTTGACTGTTTGAGCGATGATTTTTCCATCAATTTTAACACCTGTCATGGAGTGATTTTGGTTTGAAGATATTTAATTCTTAGATTTTTTAATTGATTCTCTTAGAAAGCAAATTATGTGGCATTTTTTCTAGTCATAGTATGTTCGTAATGATGGCAGACATTCAACTCAAAGAAGGCACTGAAGATGATTTCAAGGCTTGGTTTTCAGAATCAAACAAAGTTTTGTGTAACTCTCCTGGATTTATCTCTAGAAAATTTCTCAAATCAGGAGATGGCAGTTATAGGATATTGGTAGAACATGAAAGTAAAGAGACATTTATCAAAATGCACCAAAGTCCTGAACATGAAAAAGTTCACCCAAAGGGACATTCTTTCATGAGCGCTGAACCTGTAAGAAAAACATTCACCTTAGCTGCTGAATAAATTGAAACTAGACTTTGATTTATCTACCTATCTTGGAAAAATCAAAAAAAGTGATAATTATTTTCATACTTTTATCAATCGAGATAGTTTAGCTGCTGGGGTTTTGGTTTTACAACCCGGAGAACAAGATACCCAAGAACCCCATCAAAGTGATGAGGTTTATTTTATAATTTCAGGTGACGGTTTTTTAAAAATTAAAAATAAAGATTATAAAATTTCTAAAGATAAATTATTTTTTGTTGCAAAAAATGTTGAGCATTTTTTTCATAGTAATACAAAGGAACTCAAAGTTTTGTATTTTTTTGGTGGCTCTGATGCTTAACTGATAATTGTTTTTCCTTTGATTACCTTGATTTTTTTTCTTGCAAATAGATTAACTGCTTTTGGATAAATTTTATGCTCTTCTTTTAGAATTCTTTTTGATAATGATTCTATAGTATCATTTTCTTTTATTTTGACTACTGCTTGAATTATTATTGGACCTGAATCCATTTTAGCATCTACAAAATGAACTGTACACCCTGAAAATTTTGCACCATGCTCTATTGCTTGTTTTTGTGAATCTAATCCTGGAAAAGATGGAAGTAATGCTGGGTGAATGTTGATAATTCTGTTTTTGTATTTTTTTACAAATTCTGGACTAATAATTCTCATAAACCCTGCTAGGCATACAAGTCCATTTCTTGGTGTAACACCGTATTTACTTAGTATAGTTATGATTTTTTTATCATAATCTGCCCTACTGCCTTTGAATCCTTTACTCTCAATTACCTCAACATTAACTCCTAATTTTTCTGCAATTTTTAGACCTCGTGCATCTTTTTTGTTTGAGATAATTACAGCTGGATTAATTGGAATTTTTTTACTTTTAATTGATTTTAATATAGATTCCATGTTGCTCCCGCGACCTGAGATTAATATTCCTAGATTTAGCAACTAGTCAATACTACAGTAAACCTGCAATTAATGTGTGTGGATTGTAGATTAATTACTATTATTTTATCTGTATACTGTATAAAGTTCTCATACATTTTTCTAAAATAATATTCTAGAATGACTCCAACATCATCCACATTAAATACACATTTATGAAAAAGATAGATTGCAATAACTTGTTGCATGATTCATTAATTCAATCAATACAAATCTTACAGAAAAGTAAATACGGTAAAGGCAATAAAAGTAAATTAACATCAATTCAAAGTGCATTAAAGCTAGCAAATCCTCTATTTCTCTCCATACTTGATTCAGACCATACAAAACCCAAAGTAATTCATTTCAGAAATGTAGAGCAAATTGATCAAATCCCCAGAATTTTAGATGAGTTTGCAAATAATTTTGAATTTCAGTGCCTTGAGAAAAATGGAGCATCTGCAAAAAATTATTCATTATTTTCAGTTACTCTTCTTAAAATTATAAAAACTCTAAATGCCGACAAAAAACGGGGTTTGTTATCAGCTCATGGTATCAATATACTAAATAATTTTTTTATAAAATATCCTGTAGAATATAAAAAAATAGAAATCCGAGATCCTTTGAGATTTGTATTTGTAATAATTGAACTTGTAATAGATGCTGAGAGAAATCTTTCAAAAAATTATGAATTTGACGAAATATTACTACGTCAGATTGCTCCATTAATGCAAAGGTATCATATGAAATATGATAATGCACTTTTACAGATAAATGAGGAATTTAATAAAATGTCAAAATTCAGACTAGCAGTATCTATTGGGGAGAGACACAAAGAAATCGTAAAAATCTTTGTACAGTATGGGATAACTCAACTCCCACTTGAAGACAAGATATCAAGAACACAAAACATCATTAAAAAAATAATTTCTGAAGATAGTGATTCTGTGGTCTTGGAATATTATCATCTGTTGAAACTTTGTTTTGATGATAAAGAATTACGCCCATATTTAGTAAAAATTGCAAAAACAACTAATTCTGCAGAACGAAGATTCGCAAATACCATACTAGATGAAATCTCAAATCTTTAATTTTTCATAATCCTTGTAGGGCGTATGTAGATTATGGTTTATTTAATAAAAATATGATGATAGTTAATCTAGTTTAATTGAGAATGCCACAAGTTTTCCTTTACCTTTACTAAAAAATTTAGCAATTTTAGCCATGAATCCATATTTCTTATCCCTCATTTCTATTGCCTTTCTATTTTCTACTTCTGACAAAAATTTGGCATTACCTAAAAACCATTGACCCGTAATTTTCCCCTTGATGGTACATGTGGCAATTTTTACCTGCTGATTATTTTTAAGTCGTTTTATTTTTCCTGTTTTCTCTCTAGTTATAACATAAATCAAATTATTTTTTATTACAAACCATACGGGTGTTCTAACTGGTTGATTATTTTTTTTAAAAGTTTCAAGCGAGATATATTTTTTTGATTCTATCTCTTCTAAGTTAAGCATATTGTATTTTATTTTTTTAAATTATTTAGGTTTACTCTTTTTTATTAATTTCGTAATCTGTAATTAGATAACGCAAAGATTTTAGACAAATAAATCATTTCCAATGTTATATGATTTTTTTGGAATATCAAAAATTTCCAATGATTCCAAATCTGCTAGATGTTTTAAGATTGATTGTTCATCTGAAGATATCATTATTCTATCATTGTGATTTATCTCATACTGGGAGATGTCTGAATGGTATTTCTCTCCATTAAGATAAACTACTAGGTCTTTACAGGACTCTGTTTCATTTAACATACAGTTATCAATATTCATTTCAAATGACATAAAGAGCATCTCTAAAGGAACGCCAGTTGCATGCTTGTGAATAAGATATGGGTTTTGATTCTCAAAGTGGATGTATTTGCTTGTTAGTTGAAACTGTTCTTGACCAAAGTTTACCTGCTTCCCATTAGTGATAACTACAATTGCAGCATGACTGTGTTCACTCCCAAATTCTCCTATTTTGTATTTACTTGCCAGAACTTGTTCAGGGGTCATCCTGAGAGTACTTTGAATAATTCGTGAGTCGATTTCTGTTTGATTGATAAAATAGTATGAAAAGAATCCTGCTGATATTACTGCAAAAAGTACTATTGCTATAACAATTCCTCTGCTTTTTGGTTTAGGACTTGGCTCTGGACTTGGCTCTGGACTTGGCTCTGTATTACCCTCCTCAAATCTGCCAGGCAAGTATACGTCATAGTCTTTTGGAAGTGTTTTGTCTTGCAATTATTTTGTTTGTATGTTTTATTCTATAAATGTCCAATCTTACAGAAAATAATTCTTCATAATCTTACTATGGATTAATGGTACTTTGTATTGAAAATATGTTTAATCTACGGTTCGCATTGATCAAACCTGCAATTTATATCAAATCCAGTTATTTTCATTCTCATTGACTTTCTCAGTTAGGATGACAAAAAATGGAATCCTATGTGTTAATGACAAGACACGTGTCAATTTGGATCCAAAAAAATCTGATCCACTTGGGATTAATTTTGTTTCACATGCCCACATTGATCATTTGCCATCAAAAAACGGTGGAACAATATTATCTTCAATTGAGACTAGCGAAATAGCTGAACTTCGTGGTTTTACAATGGAAAATAATGTGGAATCCCTTGAGAATTTTTCATTAATTGACAGCGGCCATATACTTGGTGCCAGGGGATTACTCTTTGATGATATTTTTTATACTGGCGATATTTGCACTCGGAATAGAGGATTTCTTTCAGGCGCAAAAATTCCAAAATGTAAAACTTTGATTACTGAATGCACATTTGGTCTTTCAGAATTTGTCTTTCCTAGTATTGATGAAATTAAAAAACAAGTAAATGAATTAATTTCAGGACTTTATGGTAAAGGCGTACCTGTAATTTTAATGGGCTATCAGTTAGGTAAGGCCCAAACCATTACTCAACTTTTTGGTCATTGGGGTCCACTATACCTTCATGATTCTGTAAAAGAAATGAATTTACTTCATCAAAAATTTGGTATTTCTTTACCTGATGGAATTGGGCATTCTGAGGCTGAAAAAAGTGGTTTACTTGAAAAAAAGCCCTGGTTAATGGTAGCACCAATGATGTCAAGTAAAAATAAATTCATTCAGGAAATGAAATCAAAATATGGTGCAGTAACAATTGGATTTAGTGGATGGGCGCAATCAACAAAGTTTTCTTTTGGACGAAGAACTGATTATTCAATTCCAATGAGTGATCATTGTGATTTTAATGAACTAGTTGATATGGTAATTCAGTCTGGTGCAGAAAAAGTTTACACAATACATGGTTTTGTAAATGAATTTTCAGAACACTTGAGAAAAATTGGAATTAACTCTCAACCCTTAGTTGAAAATACTTTGGATGATTTTACTTTGTAAATTCATTGCATTGACAATTATTAACTAGACATGTTTCTGCATTTCTAATATGATCATGAGAAAAGTGTTTACAATTTTCATTTTTACAAATTCTTCTTTGAGCTTCTTTTTGTACCACTAATTGAGCAATTTCATTTGCTTTTTGTTTTGAATATCCTTTTTTGTCAATATAGAAATGAACTACTCTATTATACAGTAAATCTGGATTGAATTGTTTTTCAAGCATTGATATTCTGGTTATAATACATCATTATACTATTAAAATAACATGCAGATAGATTACGCATGTTTCATCTTTGAATTTTGATTTAAAATATTTTCTACCTCTACTCTATGTACTTTACAGTATAATCCTGATTCAATACACTTTGGGCATTTTAGATATTTGTAGAAATCTATAATCCCCTCTAACTCATTATCCATTTATGATTATCATTATTTCATACTATCTTATATTATTGAATGTTGATAATGCAGACAAAATTATTAGCAAAATTTTATTTTTCTGATTTGTGTTCTCAGAAAAAACATACAGGAAACAATATAGCTGCTAGTGCTGTACAATACATGTCACAAAATTGGTGTTACACTTGTAAGAATAGTACCTATTCTGATGGAAATAACAAATGCTCTACATGTGGAACTGACTATTAGAAAAATACTAGTTTATCGTAAAACTACGCCTATGTCCATAAGATTTGTGTGAGTAAAATTAGTCACAATGTTGCCTTTTTGTTTTTGAAAAAATCGTCCTGAATCATTGTTTTTAAGAAATTCTTTCATGGTACTCAAATCTATTCTGACATTTTCTGTAATTGCTCCTGCAAAAATTGAATTTCCATCAATCCCGTCTGTCCCCATTGATGCTATGGTAATTTTTTTAAATTTTTGAGTATTTTTTAAAATTCTTAAAACAATTTCCTGGTTTCGTCCACCCATTCCCTTTCCGAGAACCTTCACTGTAGTTTCTCCACCAAAAATTAGACATGTTTTTTGACTCTCTGAAATATTTTCAAGAATTTTAGTTACAGCCTCTTTGATATCTCCAAATAATTGGATTTTAATTACCTTGTAACCTTTTTTCTCAGCTGCTTTTTGCATATTTTTTAAACAGTCATTATTATTTGCAATGATGTGATTTTGAATCTTTGATTTTTTTAAAGGCTTTTCATTTTCTAATCCATTTTCTAAAACTTGTAGCACTTCACTAGGCATTCTCCATCTCAGTTTGTATTTTTTTAAAATCTCTAACGCATTAGCATATGTTGTATCATCCATGTATGTAGTTCCTGATGCAATAGATGACAAGTCATCACCCTCAACATCAGACATTACAAGACTAATACCATCGCATTTCATATTCTCAACTAGCTTCCCCCCTTTGATTTTTGAGAGATGCTTCCTAACACAATTAACTTCTTGAATTGTAACTCCTGATTTTAATAATAAATTTGTGACATGAATTTTATCATCAAGTGTAATGTCATCAGGCATTGCTAAAAGTGAAGAACCACCACCTGATACAAGAAAAATAATTAATTCTCCACTTTTTTTATTTTGAACATATTTCATTACTTCTTTTGCAGCCTTTACACTGGTTTGATCAGGTTTTGGATGCCTTGGGTTGAAGATTTGAAATTTTTTGCCCTTTATCTTGGCTTTAACCCCTTTAGGGATTACAATTATTCCACTCTTAATTGGAATTATTGCATTAAGGGCCCTAGTCATAGAATCTGCTGCTTTGCCAAAAGCTACTGTGTATATGCTTGAATAATTTTCAATATTGAATATTTTAGAATCTATTTTGATTTCTTTAGGTGTTACAAACTTTGAGATGATATTTTTTGGGTCAGCAGCTTGTAGACCTGCCTCCAAAATTTCTAGGCATTCCTTTTTTTTGTCAGATGTTGCCAAGTCCTCAAAATTTTGTATTATCATATTTGATTCTCTATGAAGTATAATATAATAATCTGGGTAAACGTAATTTTTAAAATCAGATAATCTTTATTTTGACATAATTTTTCATTTTAGACTTTATTTTGCATGATGTCAATTGCATGATTTAATAATAATCAATGACTGCCTTGAAATATGCAATCAATACGCATTCCTAAAGTTATCAACTTTGGAGAAAATGCACTTGGCGAAACAGAATATCCAAAAAATGCCCTAGTTGTTACAACCGTTCCACCAGAATTATCTGATAAATGGTTAGCAAAAATGGGAATTCAGGATTACATGTTGTATGACCAAGTAAAACCTGAACCATCAATTGATGATGTCAATAAAGTAATTTCACAATTCAAAGACAAAGACCCATCTGTTCTAATTGGACTAGGTGGAGGAAGTTCAATGGATGTAGTAAAATATGCTGCACCTGAGATGAAAAAAGGAAAGATCTTAATTCCTACAACATTTGGAACTGGAGCTGAAATGACTACTTATTGTGTTCTAAAATTTGATGGTAAAAAGAAATTGTTACACGATGACAGATTTTTAGCTGACATGGCAGTAGTTGATTCATATTTTATGAACGGCACTCCCGAACAAGTTTTAAAAAATTCTGTCTGTGATGCATGTGCACAAGCTACTGAAGGCTATGATAGCAAACTTGGTAATGACTTGACTAGAACTCTATGTAAACAAGCATTTGAGATTCTTTATGATGCAATTATGAATGACAAACCAGAGAACTATCCATATGGTTCAATGTTATCTGGAATGGGATTTGGAAATTGCTCAACTACACTTGGACATGCTTTGTCCTATGTATTCTCAAATGAAGGTGTACCTCATGGATACTCTTTATCCTCTTGTACTACAGTTGCACACAAGCATAACAAATCAATCTTCTATGATCAATTCAAAGAAGCAATGGAGAAACTAGGATTTGATAAATTAGAACTCAAAGCTGATGTTTCAGAAGCTGCTGACGTTGTAATGACTGATAAAGGACATTTGGATCCGAATCCAATATCAATATCAAAAGATGATGTTGTAAAATGTCTTGAAGATATTCAAACAGGTAATTTGTAAAAACTTAATAATTTTTTACTTTTTTTCTATTTTATTGATAAACTGCGAAATTGGCAGCTTGACTAAACCTTTTATGTTAACGATTTTGACTTAATGGAATTGGAAGAAAAGAAACTCAAATTCGGTATACAAAACGGATTAAATGTTGCAAGAGCCGGATATACTGAAGATCAAATTTTAACTGCATGTATTTTGGCTGATAAAACAGGTTATGATTCTATTTTTTACATGGACCACACTAATGTCCCACAATGGAAAAATGCAATAGTTCTTGACCCCTGGGTTATGTTATCAGCAATTGCTGCAGTCACACAGAATGTTGAACTTGGTACTTGTGTCACTGATGCAATTAGAAGACACCCCTCAAACATTGCACTAGCTGCAATTTCTCTTGATAGAGTTTCTAAAGGTAGAGCAATTTTGGGAATCGGTGCAGGTGAGGCACAAAATCTAAAAGAATTTTGCATTCCATTTGAGAAACCAGTTTCAAAATGGGAAGAACAAATTCAAGTTATTCATAAATTATACGAATCAACTCCTGATAATGTAGTTAGTTTTGATGGTAAATATTACAAATTAGAAGGTGCATGTTTACAAGCACCACCAATTAGAAAACCACGTCCACCAACATACATGGCAGCAGGTGGAAAAAGAACACTTGCAATGACTGGAAAATTAGGTGATGGTTGGTTACCAATAGGTTACACTCCTGTACTCTTTGCAGATCATAAAGCGCAAATTGAAAAATCAATGGATGAAAATAATAGAACACAAGAAGAAAAAGATAACTTCCAATTTGCACTTGATATTGATGTTTACTTTAGTGAAGATGCAGAACAATCTTGGGCAAAAATGAAAGAAGCAGTAAAAGTTAGTTTGTTCAAACCTGAAATTTTACGAGTTCACAATTTAAAAGAAATTGAAGGATTTGATTTTGTCAAATACTTTACAGAATATTCAATGTCTGATCAATCTTGGATTGTAAAGATGAGGGAGGCTGCAACTCAGATGCCTGATAATGTTGCTCGTTCTTCAACTGCAATTGGTACTCCTGAAGATATCATTCCAATATTTGAGAAATTCATGAAAGCTGGTGTTAACCACTTTGTGATTAGATTCTGGGGTAAGAACTACTTTGGCTCTATTGATAAATTTGCAACTCATGTAATGCCAAAACTCAGAGAAATAGCAGAAAAACAAAATAATTAATTCTAAAATAGTAAATCATTTACGTAACTATTATCTAAAATTTTTATGGATGATGATCTTCCAGAATCTGTAAAAAAATGCCTTGATATTTTAGAAGAGAATGTTGAGATTTTGGCAAATTTAGAACTTGATTTAGAAGATGAAAAAGAAGATGAATTAACATCTAATCTTGAACTTCATCAACTATATGATATGACTGAAGATGTTGCAGAATCATCTAAACTCAAACGTGCAGAGGCAAACTATGCCCGAAGATTAACTGACAATTCTTAATAATTCAATGCCTACTAGTTTTTGTTTTTGTTTTTGCTTTAATTTTTGTAGATAATTTTGCTTTGCGTTTCTTTCTTTGTTTTTCTAATCTTTTTCTTGAACGCTCTTTTCCTTTTGTTTCTCCTTGAATGATTTTTGTTTTACTTCCATCCCTCAACATTATTACTTTTCCTTTGAATCTATATTCAATATCTCTGCATTTTATGTAATATTTTTTGAGACAAAAAAATATTCTATTGTTTGTCCCATGCATCTCTTTAACTTCTTTTGATTTTTTTAATTCATTGAGAATATTTCGTAATAATCCCTTATTGATATCAGTAATTTTATGTAATTCTCGAAACCAGATGAATCTTGATTCAGAACCCCATTTTTCTAGTACATCCAGGGTCTGTTTCATAGCACCTTCATACTCTTCATCTCTTTCATCCATGAATATGGATGGAATTAATGCCAAATTTAGCATTTTCATTTATGAAAAGTTTGGATGAATAAAGTCAAATTTTAGAATGTAATTGGTTTTTGATTAATTTTGTCATTATTCACTATGAGTGCTGAATCAAAAAATGAATGCTCAGATCTTGCATGCAGAATATTAGAAATCAAAGCAATGGCCCAAGAACTAGATGAAGAAGATTAACCTATTTCTTTGATTTTCTTTCTTTGATTCTTGATTTTGTTACTTTGACTGACTGTCTTTGATTATTTTCCATCTTGTTTGCAATTGAATCAATTTGTTTGATGATTTTTGATTGTACATCTACAGAGTCTGTCTTTAAGAGTTTTTTTTGTAATTTTTTTATTTGTTTTGAATATCCGTCAAAATCATTTTTTAATTCATCAAGGTATGGATCTCGCATAATTATTTTCAAACTCTGTTACATTTAGTTTATTAGATCATTTATACTCCTCACTACTGATTTGAAATTATTAGGACGACTAGAAATAAAGTCAAATGAAAAAATTAGAGAATTTCTAGAAAAAGAACATGTTGGACGAATTGCAAGTATTGATGAGGATGGATTCCCTCAAATCATTCCTATGAATTTTACTTTTGTAAATAATGTAATCTATATGCACTCATATCCAAAAGGTGAAAAACTAGATAACATTTCAAATAATTCCAAAGTAGGTTTTGAAGTTGACAGGGAGTTAGAATTTTTACCATCATACTTTTCACACCCAACTGATGCGTCACAAGCAGACACTCTATACATTAGCGTAGTGATTAAAGGAAATGCATCTTTTGTAACTGATGATGCAGAAAAAACTATGGCTTTGAATAGCTTGATGAAAAAATACCAGCCAGAAGGAAAGTATGAACCTCTAAAAGATAATGATCTAGTTTTAGATGAGGTTACAGTAATTAAAATAATTTCAGAATCAATTAGAGGAAAATACAAAATTGGACAAAACATCAATTCTGATTCAAGAAAAATTCTAGCTCAAAAAATTCTAGAAAGAAATTCATCGACTGCCAAAGAGACTTTGAAAATTATGGGATTTGAAATTACTCATGATGGTCTTAGTATGGTTGATGAACCACAGTGGTGATTTATTCTAATATCACCATTGCTTTAAATTCAGTTTTTAGAAATTCTGTATGTTGGAGCAAATCACTGAATTCAAACTAGTATCTGAATACTCACCTACAGGTGATCAACCACAGGCAATTGATGCTCTAGTTGAGGGTGTAAAGAAAGGTTCAGTTCAAACTCTACTTGGAGTTACTGGGAGTGGTAAGACTTTTTCTATTGCAAATGTAATTGAAAGAACTGGAAAGAATACTCTAGTTATTTCTCATAATAAAACACTTGCAGCACAACTTTATGCAGAATTAAAACAATTTTTCCCAAAAAACAATGTTGGATATTTTGTATCATACTATGATTACTATCAACCTGAAAGTTATCTTCCTCAAACTGATACCTATATTGAAAAAGATACTCAAATTAATGAAAAAATTGAAAAACTTCGATTAGAGGCTACTGCAATGCTGCTCTCAGGTGAGCCTACAATTATTGTATCAACTGTCTCATGCATTTACTCACTTGGTAATCCTCAAGATTGGGAGGATTTGGCAATTAGTATAAAATCTGGTGATGAAATTAATCGAGCAGAAATTATTCGAAAACTAGTTGATGCACGATATGAGAGAAACGATACTGAAGTAGCACCTGGAAATTTTAGAGTAAAAGGTGATACAATTGATATCACTCCTGCGTATTCTGAAGATATAGTTCGAATCTCTTTGTTTGGAGATGAGGTTGAAAAAATCACCTTACTTGATCATGTGTCATTAAAAGAAAAGAAAAAAATCTCACAAATGAAAATTTATCCTGCAAAACATTACCTCATTGCAAAAGATGTTAGAAAAAAAGCAGTCACATCAATTAAAGATGAATTAAAAAGTCGTTTACCTGAATTAAATGAACTTGAAAAACAAAGACTTGAGATGAGAACAACATATGATTTAGAAATGATTGAAGAACTGGGTTATTGTTCTGGAATTGAAAATTATTCTAGACATTTTGATGGACGAAAAGCAGGTGAAAAAGCATTTTGTTTGATGGATTTTTTTGGTGATGATTATTTACTAGTAATTGATGAATCACATGTTACACTACCACAGCTTCATGGAATGTACAAGGGTGACTATTCAAGAAAAACTCAACTAGTAACTTATGGATTTAGACTACCTAGTGCATATGACAATAGACCACTAAAATTTGAAGAATTTGAAGAATACATCAAAAATACGATTTTTGTTTCTGCAACACCTGCAGATTATGAGAGAAAAGTTTCAGCAAAAATCGCTGAGCAATTAGTTAGGCCAACTGGTCTACTTGACCCAAAAATTGAGATTAGACCCACAAAAAACCAACTAGATGATTTAATTTCTGAAATAAAGAAAAGATCTGATAATTCTGAGCGTGTTTTAGTAACTACTCTAACTAAAAGGATGGCTGAAGATTTGGCTGAATATCTATCAAAAAAACAAGTTAGGGTCAGATACATGCATTCCGAGATTGAAGGGTTGCAGAGAACTGAGATAATTCGACAGCTGAGACTGGGGGAATTTGATGTTCTAGTTGGGATTAATTTATTGCGAGAGGGATTAGATATTCCAGAGGTGTCTTTGGTGGCAATTCTTGATGCAGATAAGGAGGGTTTTTTGAGAAATTTTACTAGTTTGATTCAAACATGTGGGCGAGCTGCAAGAAATGTTAATGGCACTGTAATCATGTATGCTGATAATCACACCAAATCAATGAAACACACAATTGATGAAACAGAACGTCGTAGAGAAAAACAAATGCAGTATAACAAAGAACACAACATTACTCCAAAATCAATTATTAAAACAGTTCCAGAGCAAGTTACAGCACTAGATGAATCAAAACTAAAATCAATTCATGATCTTAGAACAGATGTAATTGATTTAGAAGCACAAATGAAAATATTTTCTGAAGAATTAGATTTTGAGCGAGCAATTGAGTGCAGAGATAGAATAAAAAGACTAGAAAAGGAGATTGAATTCAGAGATGGCAGAAAATAAATTAAAAATTCGTGGTGCACGTCATCACAATTTAAAAAATATTGATGTAGATATTCCAAAAAATAAACTAGTAGTAATTAGTGGATTGTCTGGTTCTGGAAAATCTACATTAGCTTTTGATACCATCTATGCAGAAGGCCAAAGACGATATGTGGAATCATTATCAGCATATGCCCGTCAATTTTTAGAAATGATGGATAAACCAGATGTTGATTCGATAGATGGTTTATCCCCTGCAATTGCAATCCAGCAAAAAACTACTAGTAAAAATCCACGCTCTACTGTGGGAACTACTACTGAAATCTATGATTACATGCGATTACTATATGCCCGTATTGGAATTCCTCATTGTACAAATTGTCATAGAAAAATATCAACACAATCAATTGAGCGAATTTGTGATTCTATACTACAAGATTTTTCGGGGAAAAAAATTCTAATCTTATCCCCACTTATCCAGCGAAAAAAAGGAACGTATGAGAAACTATTTGAGCAAATCAAAAAAGATGGATACTCTAGAATACGCCTAAATGGTGAAATTTTGAGCCTAGATGAGGAAATTCCACCCCTTGATAGGCAAAAATGGCATAATATCGAAATTGTAGTTGATAGAATAAATACAAACAAATCTGAACGTTCAAGAATTTTTGAAGCAATTCAAACTGCAATTAATGCATCAAAGGGGGATGTAATGATTTCATCAGAGAAATCAGAGAGAATCTTTTCTCAAAATAATGCATGTCCTCATTGTGGATTAACTATTGGTGAACTAGAACCAAGAACTTTTTCATTTAATTCCCCATTTGGAATGTGTCAAACATGTAATGGATTGGGTGTTAAAATGGAATTTGATCCTGATTTAGTAATTCCTGATAATACTAAATCTATTTTGGATGGTGCAATTGTTCCTTGGAGTGGACGATTTTCATCATTTAGACGACAAGCATTAAGGGCAGTTGGAAAAAAGTTTGGTTTTGATTTAATGACTCCAATTAACCAAATAAAACAAAAACATCTCAAAATTATTTTACATGGCACTGAGGATTTAATTGATTTTAACTATCGTTCAAAGTCCGGTGACTCTTCTTGGAATTATACTAATTCGTTTGAGGGTGTACTAGGAAATTTACATCGTGTCTTTATGGAGACAGAATCAGAATCAAAACGTGAATGGCTAAAGCAGTTTATGCGAGATAGTCCTTGTAATGTTTGTAATGGTAAAAAACTAAAACCAGAATCCCTTGGTGTAACACTTAATGATTTGGGAATTATGGCTGTTTGTGATTTACCAATTAACCAATGCTATGACTTTTTTTCTACTTTGAAATTAACAGAAACTGAACAACACATTGCACGAGACGTTTTAAAAGAAATCAAAGAGCGATTAGAATTTTTGATGAATGTTGGATTGGATTATCTTACACTAAATCGGCTTAGCTCCACTTTATCTGGAGGTGAATCTCAACGAATTAGACTAGCTACTCAGATTGGCTCTAATCTTACAGGTGTCTTGTATGTCCTTGATGAGCCAACAATTGGATTACACCAACGTGATAATTCACGACTCATTAAAACGCTAAATAAGCTACGAGATCTGGGAAATACCGTCATTGTAGTGGAGCATGACGAAGAAGTTATACGAAATTCAGACTGGATAATTGATTTAGGTGTTGGTGCTGGAATTCATGGTGGAAATGTAGTCTTTGAGGGAACCATTGATAAAATTCTTAATGGCACAAAATCAGTAACTGGGGAATATCTAAAAAATAATTCATTAATTGTATTAAAAGACAAAATTCGAAACCGTTCTGGTTCATTAATTATTAAAAAAGCATCTGAAAATAATCTAAAAAATATTGATGTAGAAATTCCTCTGGGTCTTTTTGTAGCAATTACTGGTGTATCTGGTTCAGGAAAATCTACTTTGATTAATGATATTTTACTCAAAGCTTTGGTGAATCATTTTTCTAAAACAAATGTTAGGGCCGGAAATCATAAAGAAATTATTGGTTTAGATAATATTGATAAAGTTATTGCAATTGATCAATCCCCAATTGGTAGAACCCCTCGCTCAAATCCTGCAACATACATTGGTGCATTTACCCCCATTCGAGAATTATATTCAAACACTGCATTATCAAAAGAGCGTGGATATGCTCCAGGACAATTCTCATTTAATGTCCCTACTGGTAGATGTTTTGCGTGTGATGGTGATGGTGTAAAACAAATTGAAATGCAATTTTTATCTGATGTTTATGTAAAGTGTGATGAATGTAAGGGGAAGAGATACAACTCTGAAACACTATCAGTGTTATACAAGGGCAAAAATATTTCAGATATTTTAGATATGACAGTCTATGAGGCATTAAATTTCTTTGAGAATATTCCATCAATTCAAAGAAAACTGCAAACAGTCTATGATGTTGGGCTGGGATACATCAAACTAGGACAATCCTCTACCACCTTATCTGGCGGGGAGGCTCAACGAGTCAAACTATCCTCTGAATTATCAAAACGAGGTACTGGTAAGACTTTGTATATTTTAGATGAGCCTACAACTGGGCTACATTTTGCAGATGTGCAAAAATTACTGGATGTACTTAATCGACTAGTGAACTTGGGAAATACTGTAGTAGTAATTGAGCATAACATGGATGTGATTAAAAATTCTGATTGGTTAATTGATCTTGGACCAGAAGGTGGAGATGAGGGGGGTAGAATTGTATCAGTTGGAACTCCCTTAGATGTTTCAAAATCTCCTGGAAGTTATACTGGAAAATATTTGAAAAAATTGTTAAAAAAATGACTTTTGATATTTCTACACTTGTCATTCCAACTGATCCTGGAATTTATTTGATGCGGGACTCTGAGAAGAAAATAATTTACATTGGAAAAGCAAAGAATCTAAAAAAACGTGTAAAGTCATATTTTCTCAAAAACCAAAATTACAAGACTCAAAAATTAGTAGAAAATATCTCAGAAATTGAATTTGTTTTAACTGATAATGAAAGTGAAGCTTTTCTTTTAGAATCAAATATGATAAAAAAACATCGTCCACGATTCAACATTGAATTAAAAGATCAACAAAGATACACGTACCTCAGAATCTCTGATGAGAAATATCCTAGATTACTAGTATCGAGGAGAACTAGGGATGGGAAATTTTTAGGAAAGGGGAAAACATTTGGACCATTCACTCAAGGCAGCTCAAAATTACTCACCATTGGAGCATTGAGAAAAGCATTTCAAATTAGAATTTGTAAAACTCTACCTAAAAAAATTTGTTTGGAATATCATTTGGGGAACTGTGAAGGACCATGTGAGTTCAAAGATGCACAGGAGAGATACCCAAAACATGTCTCAGCCCTTGAGGAAGTACTAAAAGGCAAAAACCAGACTAGGATTTTTACCAAAAAATTAAAAGAAGAAATGCATCAGGCAGCAGAATTACAACAATTTGAGCGTGCAAAAGACATTCGTGATACTTTGATTAGGCTTGATAGTCTTCAAACAAAGCAAAAAATGGAATACATTGAAAATTCTGATGAAGAGTATTTTGGAATTGGTATTCAAGAGCATTCAGCAATTGTAATGAATTTTAGAATGATTAATGGTGTAATTCGGGATAGTGATAAATTCTTTTTTGATCTAGTTGGGGATAATTCTTTTTCAAATTTTCTATACCAATATTACTCTACACACAAAATCCCAAAATTCATTCTTGTTAGTGAACTACCTGAAAATGATACATTACTCCAATCATTACTATCTGAGCAAGCAGGATTCACAGTCAAAATGCTTGTTCCACAAAAAGGAAAGAGACGAGACATTGTTAAATTGATTTTAAAAAATATAACACTAATTCATACTAAAGGTGGCGATCCTGGATTAATTGAATTACGAGACATACTACATCTCCCAAAACTACCTAACATCATTGAATGCTTTGATATTTCAAATCATGGTGAGGATTTTGCAGTAGGGTCTATGGCAAGATTTGTTTCAGGTATCCCTGATAAGCCAGGCTATCGTAAATTTAGAATTAAAACAGTTACTGGACGTGATGATTTTGCAATGATTGGTGAAATAATTAAAAGAAGATATTATCGACTACTTGAGGATAATTCTGAACTACCTGATTTGATAGTGATTGATGGTGGTAAAGGGCAACTAAGTTCTGCAATGAAATCTTTGCAATCTCTTGGATTGAAATTACCCTGTATTTCTTTGGCAAAGGAAAACGAGGAAATCTATGTTCCAAAAAATAAAAATCCAATTATTATTTCAAAATTAAAACCATCCTTGAAAATCTTACAACATGTGAGGGATGAGACTCATAGATTTGGGGTTGCATACAATCGAACTATCCGTAAAAATCAAATAAAATAATAAAAAAGGAATTTTTTGGCTAGTTCACTGAAACGCTGCCTACCATCCATGGATGAACCATGCAAAAGTAGTCATATTCTCCAGCATCCTCAAATGTAAATGCAAAAGTTGCATCTGCCATTAGTAGACTACTATCAAATACACCTGATGGTCCATCAGCTGGACTACCACTAGTTACAGTATGTGCTGCTGTGTCTATGTTATTCCACTCTACTGTATCACCTGCATTGATTGTGATATCTGCTGGTGTAAAGCAAGAGTTTGTTTCCTCACATCCAGGAACTGAAGTTCCTGCTGGAGCATCAACTGTGTGTGTTTGTGGTGCTGCGTCTGCTTCAGCTTGTGCTGCTGCGTCTGCTTCAGCTTGTGCTGCTGCGTCTGCTTCAGCTTGTGCTGCTGCGTCTGCTTCAGCTTGTGCTGCTGCGTCTGCTTCAGCTTGTGCTGCTGCGTCTGCTTCAGCTTGTGCTTCTGCTGCATGTACTTCTTCTTCTACTATGAGCACACCTTGCATCCAAACATGAAGCATACAGTAGTAAGGAAATTCACCTGCAGTATCTGCAGTGTATTCAAAAGAATCACCAAACTGTAGGATACCAGAATCAAATGTTTCATCTGCAGTAGCGGCAAAACCATCTACTGTTCCTGATGTGAATGTATGTATTCCAGATTCATCGGCGTTTGTCATTGTAACAACACCACCAACTTCAACTGTTGTCGTATTTGGAGTGTAACAACCTACTTCAGTTTCTACACAACCTGGAGTGGCCAGATCGTTATCTGCTGTAGAGATTGCAACTTCTGTGTGATCTGCAAAAGCAGCTGGAGTTGATGAAATCATCACAGCTGCGATAGCAAATAGTATGAAGAAAGAGTAAATTGCTTTAGTCTTCATGATCCAAATTACTTGTATGGATACATAAAAACTTCGCTAGATTTTCAGAAAATAGAATTTAGTTTTTTCTAATCTGATATACCTTTAGAATCCCCAATAGTGGAATTCCGACATACATTCCTGCATTTAGTATAATCAAACTAATTCCATATCCCAACATATCTTG
>Ga0208879_1000510_pt1 | contig 40237 bp, 34 predicted proteins | sample Knorr_S15_td_Bot_FD_185605 | JGI IMG/M metagenome (GOLD analysis project Ga0208879, IMG submission 185605) | Marine microbial communities from Southern Atlantic Ocean transect - Knorr_S15_td_Bottom_ad_5009_LV_A (SPAdes) (version 2) | ecosystem: Environmental > Aquatic > Marine > Oceanic | place... | reverse complement strand
AACGGTTTTGTATAAGATTTTTTGCGTTGATTAAGCACCTAATTTAGTAAATACAAACTGAATAGAAAATCCGCGAGGATTTTCGTAAGTAGAGTAGAACTAGCAATTAATTTTATACGGTGTTGTATGTAGTTTTATTCGATGTTTGTTTCTATTTAAATTTATTTACTAATTCTTTAGTTTTCTTAATGTAAAACCAAGTATCATTTGTTTCACTAAAATCTTCATAATTATAATCCTTATACTTTTTTGAAATAGAGGGTTCTATTTGTGTACCTTCATGCCATTCGTTAAAAGAAGTAATGCCAATATAATTTGGATTAGCTTCTAAAGCTGCCTTAAACATATTTTCATAATATAAACCTTTGTTTCTCGGTTTAGTATTGGCGTTATTCCAAGGTCTAATTCTAGTGTCTATATAACCTGGACCAACACAGGGAATAAATAGCAGTTGATTTTTTTCTGCAAAAGCAGACATTGACTTCCAATTTTCTGAAGTACTTCCATAGACAAAACCATCACTTGCAAAATAAGTGTAAAACCCATCAAAACCAGATTCTTTAATAAGATCCCCATGATCTTTTTTCACCCATAATCCTATAAAAACAGCATCTAATGTAGTATTTCTAATACTTAAATCGCCTTTTGGACTTAATAACTTCTGCCATTCGTTAGCTTCTAATTTGTATGAGTCGTATACATATAATAATGGTTTATTATTAACTTTATACAAAGCAGAATGATTGCCGTATTGTGTCTTTAAATAATCTAATTGTATTTTAAACTCTTCTGCTGTTTTGTAAAAAGGCTCTATGTGTAATGCGATTTTTAAATCATAATTTTCTGCAATATTAAGATAGGTTTTAATTGATTTATCTTCATAGCTGTCTTTTCCCCACCAAGTGATAACTAATACACCAATACCAGATTGTTGAATCATTTGCATATGCTTTTTTATAAGCTCAGAATCGTTAGAACTATAAGTGCCTAATTCTGGATAATAGTTAGCACCAATATTTTCCTTGCCAGGGAATTTTCCTGCATTGTTCCAAGTTGTATCTGACCAATGTGGCAATATATCGTGTTCCCAATGATAATACTTGCCATCTTTTTCGGGATTACCGAACCAGTTATAATAAAACGTATGAGCTTTGTAGTTTACATTTGGTTTTGATTCTTGTGCGCAATTAGAAAAAAATACTGATATCAGTAAAATAAAAATTATTTTAAGTCTAAACATTTTGATAATTGTAAGGGTTTAATTTTTAAGCGGCGCAATTCAACTCAAATCCGTTCGATTTAAATTCAATAAGCATCCAGGAATAATGAGGATATTTTAGTTCTATTTTCATTTTTGTCAAATTGCATACAACGTTTGTATAACGGGAACTGTTCCCGATATATTTCTATGTCATTTCGTCTAAAGGATTCTTTATGGAAGCAAAATTAGTCTTAGATACATGGGTGTAAATTTCAGTTATCTTACTGCTATTGTGTCCAAGTAATTCTTGGATAATTCTAAGATTAACTCCCTGCTCCATTAAATGCGTAGCAAAACTATGTCGCAAATCATGAACCCGATAGGATAGAGGCAATTTAGCTTTTTTTAATGAATTTTTTAAAACCTTCCTTAAGCTGCTCTGTGTGTATTCTTCACCTTTTGCTCCTTGAAAAAGATAATCGTTGGGATTGTATTATTTCAAGTATTGCTTTAGGGCTATAATTATTTTATCTGAAAGTAATGTAACTCTATCTTTTTCCCCTTTAGCTCCTCGGATAAACAATTGTTTGGTGTCAAAATGCACATCAATTAATTTCAAATTAATCAATTCACCATTACGCAAACCAGATGAATAAACTAAAGCCAACATGCACTTGTGCTTTAGATTGGTTGTACAGCTTAATAGTTTTTTTATTTGTTCCTTACTGAGTATGCTTGGTAGTTTTTTCTCTTTTCTCCAGATTTAGAGGTGTAAACTGCTTCGCGCAAAAACCATAGGTTTAAACCATCTGCCTTAAGCCAAGCATTAGACACAGTTTTCCTGTCGGATTCTATATACACCTTTTTAACTACCGTACTCCAATCGAATTTTTCTTCCATAACTATTTTATTAGGTGCTTCATCTTCTAACAACCAACAACCACGAACTACTGTCTAAGTTGTTCAAGCAATTTCTTCGCCTTCACCTTAATCATATAGGTCCTTCCGGTAGGAATCACATCTTCTATAAAATACGCAAATTCACTCTTTAGTTCTGGAATCTTCTGCGCCACCTTTACTAAAAGTTCCATGCTATAGAATTTTACATAGTCGGGGATTTTATCCTCGCGCAACAGTTTTAGGCAGCAGTCAATTACATTCCCAGCATTCTCGGGATCAAAGTCGATACTTTTTAAAATGCGAATAAAGCTTCCTATCTGTCCGTGATGCGTAAAAGAAGGGAAGGCTTTAAAAATCCGATCGACAGCAGCAATGATTTCGGTTTTGTATTTGGGAAGTACTTTATGTAGACACCACGATGCACGCCACGCAACAGGGTAGTCAAGGCTTAGCGCAATATCGAACGTGGTATAAAAGAAATCTTTATCTGCTAATATCTTCGCCACCAAACGTTCGTTTTCAGCTTTACTAGCAATTTTGAATTCGTCTTTTGGAGCGTCCATATTTTTTGTTTGTAAGCCATTAACTACCTTTTATATTCCGGAATCTCTTTCAAAAACTGGTACCGTTTATTTTCGTGATCCATGATGCAGGTAAAGTGTTGTAGTCCGTTTGTTACAATAAGTAAGTCGGTTTTTAAAGTCATATTATATCGAGCAATCTGATCAAAAGTATCTTGAGCTATTTTTATGGATGGGGCTTTGCATTCTACAATAATGTGAGCTTTACCATCATTATTGAAAAGAACAATATCACAGCGCTTTTTTGTGTTGAGTACATCAATTCCCATTTCTACAGCTATAAGCGATGCAGGATAGCCTTTTTTCTGAATTAGAAATTGGATAAAATTTTGACGTACCCATTCTTCGGGTGTAAGAACCAAGTATTTCTTTCGGATAGGATCGAAAATGAAAGTCTTATTTCCTTCCTTTTTGAGTTTTAAAGAATAATTAGGTAAATTTAGTTCCTGCATTTTAGCAATTTAGAGCTAATTAGTGAAAATTGAAAGGCTTGAAACCTAATTTTGTTTTGAAGTTTTAACTGTTAAGTTTTGAGCTTTGACTTGAATTTTAAACTATCTAATAAAATCAAAGAATATGAAAAGTAAAAATGAAATCGTAGAAAATTGGTTACCTCGTTACACCGGAATTGAATTGCCTGAGATGAGTGATTATGTATTGCTCACCAACTTTCAGTACTATTTAACTGAATTCGCTAAAATTCATAATTGTACGATTAATGGCTTAGATAAAGCCATGCCAAATGCCACGTCAAATGGAGTAACAATGATTAACTTTAGTATGGGCTCTGCTAACGCGGCTACCATTATGGATTTGCTAAGTGCTACTAAGCCTAAGGCAGTTCTGTTTTTGGGTAAATGTGGTGGGCTTAAAAAGAAGAATCAATTAGGAGATTTAATTTTGCCTATTGCCGCTATTAGGGGAGAAGGGACTTCGGATGATTACTTACCGCCAGAAATACCTGCTTTACCCTCTTTTGCATTGCAAAAAGCGATCTCGACAACGATAAGAAATCACGAAAGAGATTATTGGACCGGAACCGTATTCACAACCAATAGAAGAGTCTGGGAGCACGATGAAGAGTTTAAAGAGTATTTAAGAGAAAGCCGCTGTATGGGGATTGATATGGAAACCGCAACACTCTTTACAGTTGGCTTTGTAAATCATATTCCTTGTGGGGCCTTGCTTTTAGTTTCTGATCAACCCATGATTCCTGAAGGAGTAAAGACATCAGAAAGTGATGAAATGGTAAGCCAAGAGTTTGTGAAAGATCATATCCAAATTGGAATTGATGCTTTAATGGAATTGAAAAATCAAGGACAAACCGTAAAACACCTACGTTTTGACTAATGAGCTTTATTTTAGCTGAAAGATTAGTCTAATAACAAAGCTTGTAAACTAACTCCTTTAGTAAATCAGCTTGAGTGGTAGAGGGGTTGTTAAAACCTTTAGATTTCATATCTGCCTCTCGAAGGAAGTTGAGAGCTTTTACGGAGTTCTTTAGACTGTAAACTTCAGCTGCCTTTTGATAATCTTTAACGAAATACGGATTTACTCCTAAGTTTTTAGCTACCGACTGTGGGTTTTTATCTGTTAGTCCGTGATATATGAGCACCTTACTGAATAAGTTGTAAAGAACAGAAAGTGTAACTATTATGGGGTTGTTTCTAGGATTAGCTTCAAAGTATTTGATAATCCGATTTGCTTTCATAACATCTTTATTCATTACGGCATTTTGAAATTCAAAATTGTTGTAATCCTTACTAATTCCTATATTTTCCTCAACCAATGAAGCATTAATTTCAGATCCTTTAGGAGCAAGAATACAAAGTTTGTCGAGTTCGCCAGAAATTTTTGATAAGTCGGAACCTAAAAACTCGCTTAGCATTGCCGAAGCTTTATTTCCTATGGTATAGTCTTTGGCTCGTAAATACCCTTTTATCCAATCTGTAATTTTGTTTTCGTAGAGTTTTTTAGTCTCAAAGTAAAGTCCATTTTTCTGTAAACTCTTGTAAAGGGCTTTGCGTTTATCGAGTTTTTTATCGCGATAACACAGAACAAGAATAGTACTGCTTAAGGGTTGATCGATATAGGATTTTAATTCTTCAATCTTTTTTAAATCTTGAGCCTCCTTTACGATAATCACAGTATTCTCTGACATCATAGGGAATTGTTTAGCCGTAGAAATTAAAGCCCCAATTTCTACATCTCTACCATACATTACTGTTTGGTTAAACCCTTTTTCAGCTTCGTCTAGAATATTCTTCTCAATATAGTCGCTAATAAGGTCGATAAAAAATGGCTCTTCTCCTGCTAGAAAGTAGATAGACTGGTATTTCTTGGCTTTTAATTCAGCTAAAATCTGTTCGTATGTCATAAACTAGGAATTGCAACAAATATAAAATTTTCAATGATTAGTGTGGATATGTAATCGTCTATTTTCGCTTCATTTATTTCCATTCAATATTATAATGAGGGGTAATGGTTTCTTGTTTGTAACAAAAATTCAACGTTCGTTAAGCAAAAAGAAAAATCCAATTGTTAATCGGTTCATAAGTTTAAAGAATTCCTTTAAAACATGACTTCTATTATGTTGATAAGAATAGAGCATGATTCGTTGCGCTAAAACATAAAATAAATAATTTAGTGATAGTAAAAAACCACTCATATAAAATTGAAATTATGTCTGAAATTAACGAGAAAGCAAAATTAAATGCTGCCCCACAGAATCAAGAAGAAAACTCATTTGATTCTTGGTTAGGTGAATTAGAGGAAAAAGATCAGCCACAAGCTTGTTCTATTGATGACCCTGATTGTGAGGCTTGCGGAAGCTAATCAATAACGACCTAGTGGGAAAAAGAGTTCAATTATGAGCTCTTTTTTTTGTTTACACCTAATTGGAATGAAACTTGCTTAGTGAGTGAGAAGAAATTAAGGAGCTAATCTTTATCTTAGCCACCTTGAAAATTTATATTATGACTAGAGTGTTACTTTTAATTGTTTCATTACTTGCTACGGTGCAACTGTTGGCGCAAACAGGATCTGTTCGTGGTTTTGTTTACGAAGAAGAATCTGGAGAACCCGCAATGTTTTCAAATATTGTGCTTGAGGGAACTAAAATTGGTGGTGTAGCCGATGCAAATGGTTTTTTTACTTTGTCTAAAGTTCCTGTTGGGGAATATAATTTAGTAGTTACTTATATCGGTTTTAATGGTTTAACAAAGTCAATTGAAATTGTAGCTAATAAAATTAGTAATCAAAAGTTCTACCTAAAAGAGTCGAGTATTCAGTTAAACACAATTCAGTTATCTGCCGAGCGACAAGAAGCAAAGACTAGTGTGAATACTTCTGTAGTTAAGTTGACTGCAAAGTCTTTAAAGAAATTACCTTCTATTGGTGGTGAGCCAGATCTTGCTCAGTTTTTACAAGTATTACCTGGGGTAATTTTCACAGGTGATCAAGGTGGACAGCTTTATATTAGAGGAGGAGCACCCATTCATAATGTGGTTTTGCTAGATGGAATGATTTTATACAATGCTTTTCATTCAATAGGTTTATTTTCTGTTTTTGATACGGATGTAATAAAAACTGCAGATGTTTATACGGGTGGTTTTAGTGCTGAATATGGTGGGCGTATTTCCTCTGTTGTTGATATTAAAACTAGAGATGGTAATAAAAAGAGAATTGCAGGTAAAATAGCTGCGAGTACTTTTGGAGCTAAGTTATTGATTGAAGGGCCCTTATTTGGTGAGACTGAATCGGGTTCGAGTAGCTCATTTATTATTTCTTCGAAAATGTCATACTTAGATAAAACATCAAAATCTATTTATTCATATATCGGAGAAGAAGGCTTGCCGTACAGTTTCCTTGATTTATATGCTAAGGCTTCGTTTAAAGGCTCTAATGGTAGTAAATTAAATGTGTTTGGCTTTAATTATGGCGATGACGTAAAGTATTCTTCATTAACCAATTATTCGTGGAAATCTAATGGGTTTGGTAGTAATTTTGTTTTAATACCTAATGGTTCTACAATGTTGGTAGAGGGTAATTTTGCATATTCTACCTACGAAACCGAGCAGGGAAGTGTTGGTGGGAAACCTAAAAAAAGTTCTATTGGAGGCTTTAATACGGGCTTAGATTTTACTTATTTCTTGGAAGGCGAGAATCAAATTAAATATGGATTAGAGGTGTTAGGTTTTGGGAATACATTAAGTTTTTACACGCCTTCAAATATAAAAGTGTCTCATAATGATAATACTACAGAGTTTGCGGGTTACGTTAAGTATAAGCACGTAGGTACAAGATTACTCATGGAGCCTAGCCTTCGATATCATTCCTATACATCTCTTGGAGAGACGTCTTTAGAGCCTCGCTTAGGATTGAAATATAACCTTACAGAGAACTTAAGATTCAAAACCTCCGCAGGGCTTTTCTCTCAAAACTTAATTGCTGTTACTACTGGTAGAGAGGTCGTTAATCTTTTTCAGGGCTATATTTCGAGTACAACAAATTTACCCGAGTATTTAAATGGCGAAGAGCGCACTACATACCTTCAAAAAGCAAAACATTTAATTGTAGGTTTAGAATATGATATAAATGAAAGATGGTCGGTTAATGTTGAGGCATACGCTAAAGAATTTAGCCAGCTGATTAATCTGAATAGAAATAAACTTCACGAGGACAATCAAAGTAATTACGATATTGCTGATGAGCTTAAAAAAGATTTCATTGTAGAAAGTGGTTTAGCTAAGGGGGTAGATTTTTTAGTTAAATATAACGATATGCAAACGAGTTTGTGGATAGTTTATTCTCTAGGTAAGGTTACGCGTACCGATGCTTTCGGAACATATTCTCCTCACTATGATCGAAGACATAACTTGAACTTTGTTGGCTCATATATTTTCGGAGAAGATAAATCTTGGACTTTCGATGCACGTTGGAATTTCGGTTCAGGATTCCCGTTTACAATGACGCAAGGTTACTATGAGAATTTATCTTTTGACGATGGAATTGCAACTGATGTAACACAAACAAATGATGAATTAGGCGTTGTGTATGCAGATTATAATATGGGTCAAATGCCATCGTATCATAGAATGGATATTTCTATGAAAAAGCAAATTAAATTCTCTAAGTACAGTATTTTAGAAATGAGTCTAAGTATCAGTAATGTATATAATAGAGCTAACATTTTCTATTACGATCAGATTACAGATTCTCGAATTAACCAGCTACCATTTATGCCAAGTTTAGGTGCAAATTGGCAGTTTTAAATAATGTCGAAAACCTTTCATAGGGTGCTTGATTATTTCTAATTTTGCAAGGTTGTTTTAAAAACATCGTCAACCTAAGAAAATAGTCTCATTAATGGCTTCAGCTAAGTACGTATTTGTAACAGGTGGTGTAACTTCATCACTAGGTAAAGGAATAATCTCAGCTTCATTAGCAACACTTCTACAGAGTAGAGGTTATAGAGTGACCATCCAAAAATTTGATCCCTACTTAAATGTAGATCCCGGAACACTTAATCCTTACGAGCACGGCGAGTGTTACGTTACTGAGGATGGAGCTGAAACAGATTTGGATCTTGGGCATTACGAACGCTTTATGAATCACCCAACTTCTCAAGCTAATAATGTTACTACAGGTAGAGTATACCTGTCGGTAATAGAGAAAGAGCGTAGAGGAGATTTCTTAGGGAAAACGGTTCAAGTAATTCCTCATATAACTAACGAGATTAAAGAACGCATGCAAATCCTTGGTAACTCTGGGGATTACGACGTTGTTATTACTGAGATTGGTGGTACTGTAGGCGATATTGAATCTTTACCCTATGTTGAGACTGTCCGCCAGTTATGTTGGGAGAAACCTAATGACTGTGCAGTAGTTCATCTTACTTTGATACCTTATCTAGCTGCTGCAGGTGAGTTGAAAACGAAACCTACACAACATTCTGTAAAAGCATTACAAGAATCAGGAGTATTCCCTGATGTATTGGTTTGTAGAACTGAGCACGAAATTAACGATGGTATTCGTCGTAAGTTGGCTTTGTTCTGTAATGTTCAAACCGAAGCTGTTATTCAATCTATTGATGCTGCTACTATTTACGATGTGCCTCGCTTAATGAAAGAGGAGCAATTGGATAAAGTTGTTCTTAGAAAATTAGGCTTAGATTCTTCTGGTGAAGCTAATATTACTCATTGGGAAGAATTTGTATACAACCTTAACAACCCCAAAGACTCTGTTGAAATTGCCTTAGTAGGTAAGTATGTAGAGCTTAAAGATTCGTATAAATCTATCTCCGAAGCCTTTATTCACGCAAGTTCAACTTCTAGATGTAAGGTGAATTTACACTGGGTTCATTCTGAAAAACTAAACAAGACTTCTGCAGCTGAAGCTTTGAAGGATATGGATGGTGTTTTAGTAGCTCCTGGATTTGGTGCTAGAGGTATAGAAGGTAAACTTCTTGCTGTGCGTTATGCTCGCGAAAACAATATCCCATTCTTAGGGATTTGTTTAGGTATGCAAGCTTCAGTAATTGAATATGCTCGCAACGTACTCAACTTTAAAGATGCGCACTCTACAGAAATGAACCCCGAAACGGCTTATCCTGTAATTGATATTATGGAAGAGCAAAAGAAAATCACCAATATGGGTGGTACTATGCGTTTGGGTTCTTGTGCATGTGAATTAAAGAAAGGTTCTATTGCTCACGCCGTTTATGGTGCTGATAATATCAACGAGCGTCACCGTCACCGTTATGAGTTTAATAGCAAGTACCTGGAGCAATATGAAGCTGCTGGTATGAAAGCTACAGGAGTTAACCCACAAACAGGATTGGTGGAAATCGTTGAGATTCCTGAACATCCTTGGTTTGTTGGAGTTCAATTCCACCCAGAATATAAAAGTACCGTTGCCAATCCACACCCTCTATTTGTGAGTTTCGTGAAGGCAGCATTAAAGAATAAAGCTTAAGTTAAATGCTACAACAAGAAAAAAAGACCGATTATAATTCGGTAATCGGATTTGCCTTAATAGGTATAGTAATTTTTTGGTTTTTAAGTAACCAAGCGAGTTTAGATCAAGCTGAAATTATAGCAAATACCGAGAAGCTTGCTAGTTCTAATGAAGCTGTAAATGCAGTTGATACTGAATCTACCATAGTACGAAGTGATTTTGAATCAGACTCCTTAGTATCTTCTCATTTACAAGAGGCTTATGGTGCTTTCGCTAATGCGGCAAGCATACAAGATTATTCTGAGAAATTCTATTTAGAGAATAATCTAGTAAAAGTTGAATTAGCTGCTAAAGGAGCTCGTATAACCAGTGTATTCTTAAAAGAATACCAAACGTACGACTCTCTGCCAGTTAATTTACTTCGTGAAGATTCCTCTCTTTTCAATTTGACTTTCTGGGCTCAGAATCGCCGTTTACAAACTGCTGATTTTGTTTTTGAAACAAGGGAGTCTAAAATGGGTGACAAACAAGTTCTTTCGATGCGCTTAAATGTGCAAGATGGAAAGTACTTAGAATTTGCTTACTCTTTAGAGCCTAATTCTTATAAAGTTGATTACCATGTAAACCTGGTTGGTTTAGATGGTTTAATTCAATCGCAAACTCCACTAGAGTTAGATTGGTCTGTTAATGTTCCTCGACAGGAAAAGAACAGAGATAATGAGGCGATGAATACTTCGGCCTATTACTTTGTTGATGGCGAAGTTGACTATTTATCGGCTACTTCAGACGACTCTGAACGAGTGCTTAATACAGATTGGATTGCCGTTAAATCTCAATATTTCTCTACTGTTTTAACAGCTAAAGACCTCGCTAAAGAGATTGAATTAAGTACGGTAGCACATCCAGAATCAAATAACTATTTAAAGACCGTTAGTGCTTCTGCTAATCTTAAATATGAAGGTGGAACACATTCGTATGCTATGGAATGGTACTTTGTTCCAAACCATGTAAAGACCTTAAAATCGTACGGTATTGGTCTTGAAGAATTGATTCCTTTAGGATGGAGTTTTATTGGATGGATTAATAAGTACATCGTAATTAATATTTTCAACTATTTTGAAACTTGGGGATTGAATTACGGGATTATTATTCTTTTAATGGCATTGCTAATTAAAATGGCCTTGTTTCCATTTACATACAAGTCGTATACTTCTATGGCTAAGATGCGCGTTTTAAAGCCGCAAATCGATGCGATTAATGAGAAGTATAAAGATCAAATGAAGCGTCAGCAAGAAACAATGGCCTTGTACAAGCAAACCGGAGTGAGTCCTTTAGGAGGATGTCTTCCTATGCTTCTGCAAATGCCTATTCTTTTTGCCTTATTCAAGTTCTTTCCAGCTTCTATTGAATTGCGTCAGCAAGGATTCCTTTGGGCAACCGATTTATCTACCTACGATTCAATCTACGATTTAGGATTTAACATTCCTTTTTACGGAGACCATGTTAGTATGTTTACTCTATTGATGACGGGTACTACAATATTGCAAATGAAGTTTAGTAACAGCATGTCTGCTTCTAATGCGCAAATGCCGCAGATGAAGTATATGATGTACTTTATGCCTGTTATCTTCTTAGGTGTAATGAATAACTATGCTGCTGCATTAAGTTATTACTATTTCTTAGCCAACTTAATTACCTTCGGTCAGCAAAAATTAATTGCTGGTATGACTGATGATTCGGCTATGTTAGCTAAAATGGAAGCTAAAAAGGAAACTACGCCTAAGAAAGGAAAATCTAAGTTTCAGGCTCGTTTAGAGAATATGATGAAAGAACAACAAGAGGCAAAAAAGAAAAAGTAATTTTTTGTTTTTGGCTATCAGCAAACTGACCCCTTTATATTTCTCGAAGCAAAGTAGTTTTGTCCTTTGACAAGCTCAGGATGACAATAGCTGTCAGTCTGAACTTGACGAAGACTTAGCATTCACCAGTCACCATTTCCGTTTTACATCTTACGTCTTACGTCTTACGTTTCACTATCTTTGCCTCTTAAATTTGAGTTCATGTTGCCTAAAGAAGAAGAAACTAAAGCAAACCTTAGTCAAGAGGAGATAGATAAGTGTATATCTATACTCGAAATACTAGTTCGAGATACCGATCAATTGCTCGATATGGCTGAGGATAAGCGTGTTGCTTTGATGAAAGCTGCGGGGTCTTTATCTCGTCCGAATAGAGATGAACACAAGCGTAGAAGAAAGGATTCTAAAAAGGCTGCTAAGCGTAAAATGATTGAGCGCGATAAGCACGCTCGAAAAGAAACAGGTATTCGTTCTGCTCGTGAATCTAGTATTTTTGTAGCTCCCAAAATGCTAGTAATGCCAGAGAAAGATTTAGAAACGGAAAACGAACTTGAATCCCCTCGAAATTGCTATGTATGTAAGAGCCTGTTTACTAAACTGCATCATTTTTACGATACGATGTGTCCTGATTGTGGTGATTACAATTATGCAAAACGTTTTCAGACTGCAGATTTAACCGGACAAGTAGCTGTGGTTACTGGGTCTCGACTAAAGATTGGTTATCACATTACATTAATATTATTACGTGCAGGAGCAACAGTTGTAGCAACAACACGATTCCCTGTAGATTCTTCACTGCGTTTTTCTAAAGAAGAAGATTTTTCTGATTGGGGACACCGATTAAAGATTCACGGTTTAGATTTAAGACATATTCCGAGTGTAGAGATTTTCTGTAATTTTATAGAGAAGCAATACGATCGACTCGATATATTGATTAATAATGCAGCGCAAACGGTACGCAGACCTGCAGGTTTCTATCAGCATTTAATGCCTAACGAGGAAACTACTTTTGATGAACTTCCTCCCTTTGCAAAAGAGCTTCTTAAAGATCATAATTACTGTGTAAACGAACTTCAAGCTTTAGGGAAAAGCACTTCAGAGGGCGAGAATAATAATTTACCCGTAGCATGGCACGGACCAGAACCAGGAATTGGATTGAGTTCTTCTGCTCAACTCTCACAAATTCCATACAGTTTTGACAACTCTTTACGTCCTGCAGAAGTGTTTCCGGAAGGTGAGTTGGATGTAGATTTACAACAAGTTGATTTACGTAAAACCAATAGCTGGCGCTTGCGATTAGGAGAGATAGAAACAACGGAAATGATTGAAGTACAGTTGGTGAATGCGGTTGCTCCATTTGTATTGTGTAATCGTCTTTCTACGCTTATGCGTAAAGAGAATACGGGAATGAAGCACATCATTAACGTATCGGCGATGGAAGGCAAATTTCATCGATTTAAAAAAGAGGATCGTCATCCACATACCAATATGGCTAAAGCTGCATTGAATATGTTAACGCATACTTCCGCTGCTAGTTTTGCAAAAAAGGGCTTGTATATGAATGCTGTAGATACGGGTTGGGTAACCGATGAAGATCCTGTAGAATTGTCTAACAAAAAAGTGGAAGAGCATGATTTTCAACCTCCTTTAGATATTGTTGATGGTGCAGCTCGTGTTCTAGATCCATTGATAGATGGAATAAATACGGGGAAACACTGGTGTGGTAAATTCTTAAAAGATTATCAACCTATTGATTGGTAATTGTGGATTTGCACTCTTTCATTTAACTTCTCTAAACACTTAACTTCTTATCTTCTATTTATAATAAATGGCAAAATGGGCTTCATATTATTTAATTAGAATCGAGTTTTTGGGCTTCCGTTATCACGGATGGCAAAAGCAAGCTAAGTTGAAATCTGTACAAGGAATGATAGATAAAACGATGCTTTTTATATTGGGGCACGAGGAGTTTAAAACCTTGGGCTGTGGTAGAACTGATGCGAAAGTTTCGGCAGATGATTTTGCATTTGAGCTTTTTGTGAATGAATCTTTTGAAACGGAAGTACTTTTAAATCGATTGCATAAAGAATTGCCTTCTGATATTAGAGCAAAGTCAGTCGATATAGTCGATGCTGACTTCAATATCATTCAAGATTCCAAAATTAAAGAATACCATTATTATTTTTCGAGCGGAGAAAAATCTCATCCATTTAACGCACCCTTAATTAGAGATTTTGGTGAGTTACTAAATATCGAATTAATGCAAGAGGCTGCACAAGTCTTTATGGGTACTCACAATTTTAAACGATATACGAGTAAGCCTACAGCAAATACCGTTTTCGAACGAGAGATTTCACTTTCTGTAATAGAGAAGAATACACGTTTTGTAGACGCTTATAGTCCTACTGAAGCTTATGTATTTAAAGTTCGATCTAAAGGCTTTTTACGCTATCAGGTTCGTTTAATGGTTGGTGCCTTAGTGGATGTAGGTAGAGGTATTTGGACATTAGAAAATTTAAAAGAAAGTCTGTCTAATTACGAAGGATTGCAAGTAAGGCATATTGCACCTTCTTCAGGCCTTATACTTCATAAAGTAGAGTTCTATGCACCTTAGTCATAAGTAATGCTCTGTTGTCAGTCTATCCTCCGATAATTCCGATAAGTATCGGGCCAGGATGACATTAGCTATTCCTTCAAATAACACGGGCACTTAAGTATTATATCCTTATTTTTGCAAAAATATTTTTTGATGAGCACTTTTGATAACTTAACACTTACCAAACAACTGCGCAACGCAATTGACGAATTAGGCTTTGCTAAACCAACGCCTATTCAGGAGCAATCTTTTTCGGTTGTGCGTTCTGGTATAGATATAGTGGGTATTGCACAAACAGGTACAGGAAAAACTCTTGCCTATATGTTACCTATACTTCAGGATATTAAGTTTCAAAAAATTGATACGCCCAGAGTATTAGTATTAGTGCCTACTCGAGAGTTGGTTTTACAGGTTGTAGAACGTATTGAGGAGTTTGCAAAATATATGAATGTACGTATTTTGGGTGTGTATGGTGGTACAAACATCAATACCCAAAAGAAAGCTTGCGCACAAGGTGTAGATATTGTTGTTGCTACTCCAGGGCGTTTATACGATTTAGCGGCTTGTAGAGCTTTGCAATTAAAAACGGTAAAGCAGCTAGTGATTGATGAGGTGGATGTGATGTTGGATTTAGGTTTTAGAATTCAACTTGCGAACATTTTCTCTATTCTTCCTGAGCGCAGACAAAATATTATGTTTTCGGCTACTATGACTGAAGAGGTCGACGCTCTTATTGATAATTATTTCATTAAGCCTAAGAAAATATCAATTGCTGTAAGTGGTACGCCACTAAACAATATTGCACAAGAGTGTTATAGAGTTAAGAATTTCTACACCAAGTTAAATCTACTTGACTATATCCTTATGGATAAAGAAGTGTACAGTAAAGTTTTGGTTTTTGTTCCGAATAAGAAACATGCCGATACGGTATTCGAATTCCTTGAAGAGCAATACGCCTCAGAATTGTGTGTTATACACTCTAATAAAACGCAGAATTACCGTATTCGATCGATCAAACAGTTTGATCAAGGTGATAATAGAATATTAGTTGCTACAGATGTAATGGCGCGTGGATTGGATTTAGACAAGATTTCTCATGTAATCAATTTCAATACTCCCTTGTATGCCGAAAACTATATGCACCGTATTGGTCGTACTGGTAGAGCAGAGGAGAAAGGTAATTCTATTTTATTCTTTACGGATAAAGAGGAAGTTGCTAAGAATTCTATACAGTCTTTAATGGATTACGAAATCCCTCAAGTGGATTTCCCATTAGACGTAGAAGTAAATGAGCAACTTTTACCTGAAGAGCGTGAGATAGCCAAAATTAGTAAAAACCGTAGTACAGAAACGAAGCTTCGAGATGCAGGTTTTCACGAGAAGAAGGAGAAGAATCAACAAGTAAATACTGGAGGTTCTTACAGAGCTAAATTGGCTAAAAAGTATAAAAAGTCTCAAACTAAAGGAGATATTATTGCCAACAGACGCAGTAAGAGAAAACGTAAATAATGGCATTAAACATTGTCCTTTTTGAGCCAGAAATCCCTAATAATACAGGGAATATTGGTCGTTTGAGTTTAGCTTCGGGATCTAATTTGCATTTGGTAAAACCCTTTGGTTTTGAGCTTGATGACTCAAGAGTAAAACGCGCTGGACTCGATTATTGGAAACATATATCCTTGAGTATTTACGATAGTATAGAAGACTTCTACGCGAAGAATGAAGGTAAGAAAATGGTCTATTTTTCGAGCCATGGTGAGCAAGATTATTGGTCGGTTAATTATGAAGAGGATTTGTTTTTAATCTTCGGTAAGGAGTCTAAAGGTTTACCAAAGTACATCACCGATGAGAATGCCGATAAAACCTATAAAATCCCTCTTTTTAGTGAGCACGTTCGCAGTATAAATCTTGCCAATGCTGTAAGTGTAGTTGTGTACGAGGGAATACGTAATATCCGTTAAGTCAAGATTTGTATCGATGACGCATCACCGCCATTTCATTCTCAATAAACCTTATGGTTATCTGTCTTTGTTTGTGTACAATCAAACCGGACGAAAGAAGACTAAACTACTCGGAGCATTTTATGATTTCCCAGATAAAACAATGGCGATTGGTCGTTTGGATGAGAAATCTGAAGGATTACTTTTTCTTACTACTGATGGAAAAGTTAGTGAGCAAGTCAGAAGTAAATTAGTTGAAAAGGAATACTATGTTCAAGTTGATGGTTTAATTACTGATGAAGCTATAGAATCGCTACAAACGGGTGTTGAAATTAGCCTTGATGGAGAAAAGTACACAACACTTCCTGGTAAAGCATTACGCTTAGAACCCAAACCCAATTTCCCCGAAAGATCTAGAAGAGTTAGAGATGATCGTCATGGTCCTACTTCGTGGCTTTCTATTACGATTACAGAAGGGAAATTTAGACAAGTCCGCAAAATGACTTCTGCAGTAGGCTTCCCAACTTTGCGATTAGTAAGAGTTAGAATAGGAGCTGTTATTTTAGGCGACCTATCTGATGGCGAAGTCAGAGAAGTGGAAGTTTTAACAATTTGAAAATTTATTAATTTGAAGATTTAAAGATGAACTTTCTACTTTCACAGAAATGAAAGACTAGAAGAGTTGTCATCCTGAGGTTTCTCGAAGGATAAGGCAATTCTGTGTATAAGAATGTATTTAGGCGAGGTCTTCGACAGGCTCATACTTACATGATTTTTTAACCTTCAACTTCCAACCTTTAATTAAACTACACCAAATCTAGCTGTTTTGTATTCTCCACTTTGTTTCGAATCAAAAACTCATCAATGGTTTCGAAATGCTCAATAACTCTTTGATTTTTGAATTCAAATACTTTTTGTGATAAGCCTTGAAGGAAATCACGATCGTGAGAAACTAAAATTAAAGTTCCATCAAAGTTGAGTAAAGCTTGCTTTAATACATCTTTAGATTTCAAGTCTAAATGATTGGTTGGCTCATCGAGTATCAAAACGTTTACAGGCTCCAATAGAAGTTTTACCATCGCTAAGCGTGTTTTTTCACCACCAGACAGGAAACGGACTTTTTTATCTATCGTGTCTCCAGAGAACATAAATCCTCCAAGTATCGATTTGATATGCGAACGAATATCTCCTTTCGCTATTTGGTCTACCGTTTGGAATACCGTTAATTCTGAATCAAGTAAAGAAGCTTGATTTTGAGCGAAATAGCCAACTTTAGCATTGTGACCTAATCCACAAGAGCCTTCAAAATCGATCTCACCCATAATGGCTTTTATCATGGTCGATTTTCCTTCACCATTTCTACCTACAAAAGACACCTTTTCACCTCGAGCAATGGATAGGTTTGCATTTTTGAATACAATATGCTCGCCGTATGATTTTGATAAATCATCTGCAGTAACTGGGTAGTCACCAGATCGTTTAGAAGGAGGGAAGCGTAAGTTTAATGAGGAGTTATCGACTTCATCAATTTGTAAAATCTCTAACTTTTCGAGCATTTTTTCGCGAGAATTTACCTGATTCGTTTTTGAGTAGGTTCCTCTAAATCGCTCTATAAAGGTTCTATTGTCTGCAATGAATTTCTGTTGCTCATTGAATGCTTTTATTTGCTGCTCTCTACGTTCTTCTCTCAATTGTAGATAATGGGAGTAGTTCGCCTTATAGTCGTATATCCTACCCATTGTAACCTCAATGGTTCTATTGGTAATGTTGTCAATAAATGCTTTGTCGTGAGAGATAACAATTACAGCCTTTGCTTTGTTCAGTAAAAAATCTTCTAGCCATAGTACCGACTCAATATCAATATGATTGGTGGGTTCATCAAGTAATACTAAATCGGGTTTTTGAAGGAGTATTTTCGCCAATTCTATTCGCATTCTCCAACCGCCACTAAACTCATTGGTTTGACGCCTGAAGTCTTCTCTTTTGAAACCCAATCCTGAGAGTGCCTTTTCTACTTCGGCATCGTAATTAACATCTTCTATGGAGTAATATTTCTCACCTAATTCAGAAACACGCTCAATGATGTTCATGTATTCATTCGATTCGTAATCCGTTCTGGTTTCGAGCTCTTTATTGAGCTTTTCCATTTCAGATTTCATCTCAAAAATACTGGCAAAGGCTTTTGAAGCTTCTTCGAAAACAGTACAATCATCTTCGGTTAACAAATGCTGAGGTAAGTAGGCTATTACGGCATCATTAGGGCATTGAACAGATCCTCGATTCGCTTTTTGTACGCCAGCAATAATCTTCATCATGGTAGATTTCCCTGCGCCGTTCTTTCCCATCAATGCGATCTTGTCGTTCTCATTGATTGCAAAAGAAACATCACTAAAAAGTGTATCTCCACTAAACTCTACAGCTATGCCGTTAACTGAAATCATAATTTATTTTTTAGGATAGCATTAATGAGTATGCCTTATAAAACTCACGCGTTAATCACGATATCTTTCACTGCTTTAACCCACCTAGTATGTGCATTTAAACTGGGGACTAAGTCTAATTTCTCACCTCCATTAGCAATAAACAACTCCTCAAAGCCATCACCAATTTCGATCGTAGTTTCCAAACAATCGGATACAAAAGCGGGTGAAAAGACAAGTATTTTTTTACGTCCAGATTTTGCTTGACTTATAACTTCCTTGTCTGTGAAAGGTTTAAGCCATTTGTCGTCTAATCTCGATTGAAAACAAATACTGTATTGGTCTTCAGTAAGATTAAGCTTTTCAGCTATTAGTCGTGCCGTTTGGTAGGCGTTTGCTTGATAGCAGTATCGATTGCTGCTATTAATTTGTTGTGTGCATTTATTGGTAGCACAATTAGTGTCGTTTGTATGCGCTTTTTTCACATGACGTAAGGGTAAGCCATGAAAGCTAATAAGTATGTGGTCGTAATCCTTTAAGTCAAATTCATTTGCTTGGGCTTTAATGGATTCTAAATAGCCGTCATTTTCAAAAAACTCAGATATGATTTTGATATTTGGTATTACCCACCACTTGGAAATACTGCGCATAACTTCCTCAATAGCAGTACCACTACTAGATGAAGCGTATTGTGGATATAGAGGTAGAATAATGATTTCATCATATTGTTCTTTCTCCATTTTGCTCAGCACCTTTTTTATTGATGGTTTATTGTAACGCATTGCGAGGTGAACCTGATAACTTTCACCCAATTCTGCTTGGACCTTTTTTTGTAACTCCTGACTGTGGAATAGTAATGGAGAGCCATCCTTAGTCCATAATTTTTTATATTCCTTAGCAGAAGAAAACATTCTAAAGGGAACAATTAAGATATTTACTAAAAGCCATCTTAGAAGTTTTGGGATATCAATGACTCTAGGGTCGTTCAAAAATTCAAATAAATAGGAACCTACATGCCATACGCTAGGGCTATTTGGTGTGCCTAAATTAATTAATAAGACGCCTGTTTTTTTCATAGATAAAATTATGAATGCAAAGATAATTCGATTTTGTGAATAATGGTATAGTCTGTCTAATTCTCTTTGGTAGGATATTTGATTATATATCGATAGGTCTATGTTTGGTAGAACTTTGTTATATCCATAAAGCCTTATTATATTTACCGATTCTAAAAATATAAACAAGCCATGAGAAAACTCATACTTAGTCTTTTTACGTTATTCATATTTACCTTAACGAATAGTTTAGCACAATGTACAATGCCTGCTTTTTTCTCCGGTAATACTGGTGCGAACATGACTGTAATGCTACTGCCTAACTTTATTAGCTCTTTAAATGTAGTTGATGAAGATGCTTATATAGTTGCTCATACAGCATCTGGATTAATCATAGGTTCAGTACAAGTTTTTGGTGTAAGTCAAAATTCTATAGCCATTTGGGGAGATGATACTCTAACACCTGAGGTAGAAGGAGCATTATCTGGTGAAGAAGTGTTTTTTCAATTGATTGATGGGGCTAATTTATATGATATTTATGATGAGTCAGATTTATTACTTTCTGTAAGCTATACTACTGGAGGCCTTCAAGGGTTAGGTAATGTTGTTAATCCAATATTAAATTGTGCAATAGAAGTTGTTGAAGGTTGTACAAATCCTTTAGCAAATAATTACAACTCTCTGGCTACGGTCGACGATGACTCTTGTGAATTTGATTCTTCAACATGTGATTTACCAACGCCCTTTACTGGGAATACTGGGTCAAATATGACTGTTATGTTATTGCCTGATATGGTAAGTTCAATTACTGTTGTTGATGAAGATGCCTTTGTGATTGCTATTACAGAGTCAGGAATGATAATTGGCTCAGTTTCTATTTATGGGGTTTCTCAGAATCAAATGGCATTATGGGGTGATGACACCACGACTCCTGAAGTTGATGGTGCTTTGAGTGGTCAGTCAATTTATTTTCAATTGATTGATGGATCGAATGTGTATGATTTATATGATGATAATTTTCTTTTATCTGTTTCGTTTGCAGCAGGTGGAATAGAAGGTTTAAATTTAGCGGTTGTAAGTACTTTAAATTGTGTTGGAGTGGTACCTGATATTGTTGGATGTACTGACCTTACAGCTTGTAATTATTCAGATGAAGCGAATACCGATGATGGTTCTTGTTTCTTTACCCAGGAGTATTACGATTGTGATGGGCAATGTATATTGGATTCTGACTCAGATGGGGTTTGTGATGAGCTAGAGGTTTCTGGTTGTACAGATGTTTCTGCGACTAACTTTAATAACTTAGCTACAGATGAGGATGGTACATGCGAATACCCTCCTGTAGTTGAGGGATGTACTGATATAGGGGCAAGTAATTATAATCCATTAGCAAATACAGATGATGGTTCTTGCTTATATGGAGCTGGTGGTTGCACATATTTTGATGCTTCTAATTTTAGTGTGAATGCAGATTATGATGATGGTTCTTGTTTGTTTGTTGATCCATATATTTATGTGATTAATCCAATTGATGGTGGAGTGTACTCTTCTTCAGCAATCGATATTGTCTTTGAAGTTCAAAATGTAACAATAGGAGAACCAGGTATTGTACCTTCGGGAGGACACATTAAGTACTCTATCGATGGGGGTACTCTAGCTTCTGAGTTCAATCAAGAAGGACTTATTTCTCAGGAATTTAGTGATGGTGAGCATACGATTCAGTTTACTCTTTATAATAATGCTACTGGAGGTAGCATTCCTTGGCTACCTGTTGTAGTAACCACAGTCGTATTTACTGTTGGGCCGGAAGGATGTATGGATTCTACTTCAGGTAATTATAATTCTTCAGCAGTTATTGACAATGGCAGTTGTTTGCCTAATGCAGATGTTGATTTCGATTTCACGAATACTGGAGTGAATCATACTGTAATGCTTCTAAACGATATTGGTACAATCAATGTAGATGGATTAGAGGTTCAAGTAGGTGACTTAATCGGTGTATTCTATCTTAATGATGGGGAATATAATTGTGCAGGTTCTATTGTTTGGTCTGGTAGTATCGAACAAATTGCTGCTATGGGAGATGATACAACTACACCAGAGCAAGATGGGTTCCTATCGGGACAAGAATTTGTTTGGGCAGTACAGTTTACAGAAACGGGAAATAGTGTATTTCTTGAAGCTACCTATTCAAGTTCAGGAATGAATACTTTTTCCCCTAACTCAATATCTTCGATCATCGGATTTAATGTGATGGAGTTTGAGGGGATATTAGGTTGTATAAATTCTGATTACCTTGAATATAATCCTTTTGCTACTGTTTCAGTACCCGAAGCTTGTATAACACTAAAAGTGTATGGCTGTTCAGATAATTCTTATATCGAATATTGGGCGTATGACCCAGTAAATCTTACGGTTTCAGAAGTTGATATGCCTGCGAATGTTGATGATGGTTCGTGCGAAACATTAATTATTAGTGGTTGTACAAATACAAATTATTTAGATTTTTGTGACTTATGTAACCTCTCTGATATAACTTCATGTAATCAATTAATTATTGAAGGCTGTCTTGATTCTATTGCTGAGAACTACAATCCTTTAGCTAATATTAGTAATGGAAGTTGTGAATATGATATTTGTATTCAATTTGAGCTTGACAATTTCTTTGTTGATTATTCAGCATCATTGGGTGCTATCGTCCTTTCTTATGATGTAATCAACGTGAGTGATCAAATTGTTTTCGCTCCAGAATTTGATATAAATCTTGATGTATCCACCTATTTTGTTTTAGGTGATGTTGATTATAGTGTTACTCAGATATATCCTGCAGACACAGTTACTGTAAACGCGGTAATTATAAATGATTTAGGTGAATTACCTTCGTTTGTATCGCTTTCTGGTCAAGTAAATTTAGTTGGTGTTGCTGATGTCTTAGATGGAGAGAATGTGGATTGTCTATTTGATTTTAATGAAATTTTAGTGAATACATCACACATTGGATGTACCAGTTCTATTGCCTATAATTTCGATGAAAATGCAACGATTGATGATGGTTCTTGCGTGGATAATTTAAACGCTTCTATTGTTGTATTTGATCCAATCTGTACAGATGATTATGGTTCAGCACTCATATACGTTACGGGTGGATTCCCCACTTATTCATCTCCTAACACGTACACTTCATATTCGAGTGTAGGGGTTCCAAGTTTTAATGTACAGTTAGAGTTTAATGAAGATGGTGTTGCTTATATGTCTGGGCTAATGGTGGGTGATTATATCATTGAAGTCCATGATGCTTTTGAGGTAGTTTCATTTTATAATTTCACAATCTCAATTGCTGATAGTATTTATGTAACATCACAAGTGCTAACGAGTGGCTTACTTACTTCAACAATAGTTTTTGGTGAGGCAGTCTTTTATCAATGGTTGCTAAATGGCGAAACGGTAGAGGGTGCAGTTTCTCCCATCCATTATGCACAATCAATCGGAGAATATCAAGTATATGTAGAGAATGCTCAAGGTTGTGGTGCGTATTCAAATCCTGTATCCTTAGGCTTTGTTGGAATTGAGGATGTAAGTGAAATGAGTTTTACTATTTTCCCGAATCCAGCTCAATCCTCAATAAATATTCGTTTGTCACAGCAAGTAGAATTAACATCCGTTATTCTTACAGATGTACTTGGGCAGGAGATTTGCTTCGAACAGATTGATGCAAGGACAGGTTCAGTAGACTTTAGTTTCAATGTAAATACTTTACCTAATGGATTGTATTTTATAAAAGTAAGCAACTCACAAAGTCAGACAGTTAAAAGATTTGTGAAGAACTAAGTTGTAATATAGCGTAATAGACAATAAAAAAGGGTGGGCATTTTGCCCACCCTTTTTTATTTGAGTTCAGATTTAAGGTACTGTACCGTATAGCTATCGGTATTATTTAAAACACCTTCAGGAGTCCCTTCACAAAGTATAGTACCACCACCTCTACCGCCTTCAGGCCCTAGATCTATGATGTGATCTGCAAGTTTTATAACATCCATATTGTGCTCAATAATAAGAACAGTATTTCCTTTTTCTACAAGCTTATTCAGAACCTCCATCAATACACGAATATCCTCAAAATGAAGACCCGTAGTAGGCTCATCTAATATGAAAAGTGTATTTCCTGTATCTCTTTTACTAAGCTCAGTAGCGAGTTTCACACGTTGTGCTTCTCCACCAGAAAGTGTTGTAGATTGTTGTCCTAGGGTGATGTAACCCAAGCCAACATCTTGTAGGGTTTTTATTTTTCTATAGATCTTTGGTATAGCCTCAAAGAACTCTACAGCGTGATTGATTGTCATATCAAGGATGTCAGAAATTGACTTGCCTTTATAACGAATTTCTAGAGTTTCTCTGTTAAACCTTCTCCCATTACAGGTTTCACAATGAACATGAACATCAGGTAAAAAATTCATTTCAATCACTCGCATACCACCACCTTCGCATGTTTCGCAACGCCCACCTTTTACATTAAATGAGAATCGACCAGGCTTGTACGCTCTGATTTTAGCTTCTGGAACCTCAGAAAATAGTTTTCTAATCTCACCTAACACACCTGTGTAAGTTGCTGGGTTTGATCGTGGAGTTCGCCCGATTGGCGATTGGTCAATGTCTATAACCTTGTCTATATACTCTAAGCCCGTAATACCTTTGTAAGGCATTGGTTTTTTTAAAGCCCTAAAGAAATATGTGTTCAGAATAGGGTATAGGGTTTCATTAATTAGTGTAGACTTTCCACTACCCGAAACCCCTGTAACACATACTAATTTCCCTAAGGGAAGGATGAGATCAACATTTTTCAAGTTATTCCCAGTTGCTCCAGTAAGGTATATTGTATGTCCATTCCCTTCTCTTCGTGAGTCTGGAATACGTAATTCCTTCTCACCACTTAAGTATTGTGTGGTAAGGGTTTTTGTTTTAAGAATCTCCTCGGGAGTTCCTTGGCAAACAATTTCACCTCCATGTTTTCCGGCTCCAGGACCTAAATCAAGTACGTAGTCTGCACATTCTATCATCTCTTTATCGTGCTCAACAACCAAAACAGAGTTTCCGATATCGCGTAAATTTTGAAGCGATTTAATGAGTCGTGTATTGTCTCTTTGGTGTAGACCTATACTCGGTTCGTCTAAAATATATAGTACACCTACAAGTTGAGATCCAATCTGGGTTGCTAAACGAATTCTTTGCGCCTCACCTCCAGAAAGTGATTTGGAGCTTCTGTTGAGATTTAAATATTCCAAACCAACATCCAATAAGAATTTAAGGCGAGTTTTAAGCTCTTTGATGATCTCTAAGCCTATTGCTTTCTGTCGTTCATCTAATTTACTTTCAATCCCATCAAACAGAGTGTACAGCTCTGAAATATCTAAATGTGCTAAATCTGAAATGTTATAGCCATCAATTTTAAAATGTAGAGATTCTTTTTGAAGCCTATGTCCTTTACATTTAGAGCAGTTTTGCTCAAACATATAGGTTTTTGCCCATCGTTTTAAGCTCCCTGAGTCCGAATGGTAATATTGATAAGTAATAAAATTAGAGATACCTTCAAAGTTGAGATGGTAATCTTGAGTGATCCCCATTGTTTTATTGGTCACCTTAAACGATTCTTCTGCACCATTTAAAATAACATCTATTGCCTTTTTAGGGATCTTGTGAATAGGATCGTTTAAGTCGAATTTATAGCGCTTTGCAATTAGTATTAACTGCTTATTTATCCACGGACTCTTTCTGTCTGCAATAGGAGCTAGTCCTCCTCGGTCAATTGATAGGTCTTTATCGGGAAATATTTTAGACTCATCAATCTTCATCTCTACACCTAAACCATTACAGGTTTTACATGCACCTTTTGGCGAGTTAAAAGAAAATGAATTGGGTTCAGGGTCATCATATGCAATACCACTAGTTGGGCACATCAAATTCTTACTGAAGTATCTTATTTCAGCACTTTCTTGTACATATACTTGCGTAATTCCTTTACCGAATTTTAATGCAGTTTCTAATGATTCTTTTAATCTCTTTTCTATGTCTGCTTTAATATGAAGACGATCGATTACAATTTCTATATCATGACTTTTATAGCGATCTAATTGAAGACCAGGCATGATGTTTTGGATTTCGCCATCTATTCGGACTTTTATAAATCCTTGTTTTAAAATTTGTTCGAATAAATCTCTATAATGTCCTTTTCTTGCTTTTACTACCGGAGCTAATAGTAAAATTTTTTGATCGTCATAAGACTCAATAATCAAGTCGTAAATTTGTTCTATCGTATAACTAATCATCTTTTCTCCTGTGTTATAGGAGTAGGCATTAGCTACACGCGCGTATAGTAAACGAAGGAAATCGTAGATTTCGGTAATGGTTCCTACAGTAGAGCGTGGGTTCTTATTTGTTGTTTTTTGTTCAATAGAAATTACAGGACTTAGTCCGTCAATCTTATCGACATCGGGGCGTTCTAGTCCTCCTAGAAACTGTCTTGCATAAGCAGAGAAAGTTTCAATATACCTTCTTTGCCCTTCGGCATATATCGTGTCGAATGCTAATGATGATTTCCCACTACCACTTAAACCCGTAATAACTACTAGTTTGTCTCGAGGGATTTTTACATCAATATTTTTCAGGTTGTGAACTTTTGCTCCCTGAACGTCAATATATTCTTGTGGCTTGGCCATTAACTTATATGCTTTCTTTAATGAGTTGAAGCTCTAAACCTTTCTTTACCTTAATATCTAAAACCTCAATATTTTGCAAAATTAATTCTTCAAGTTCAATTCCACTAGCTTCTGCTACATTTTTAAGTAAATCAGTCTTATTTACCTTAATCTTTAAGGTGTCATATTCAATAGAAAGACTTCTAGATTCAGAATTTAATTTTTGAACTTTATTTTCTGAAGTGTAATAACCTGTTTCAGGAATATCTATCCAATAGGCTAATCCCGATTTATTTTCTAGATGTGCTTGGCGTAACCAAGGATTGTATTCTTTAAGGATTTTGTAATTAATATTTTGCTGATGAGCGTAATCTGCAAAATTAGTTACGCTCGTATCTAACATTACTTTTTGTAGTGGTGGTAATACGTACAAATCCTTTTCTCTAACATGAAAGCCATATGTTTTAGGGTTCTCTAGAATCTCTTTTATGGCACAGATTCTAAATACATAACGAGCCGTTTCGCTATTGAGTAATAAATCGTAATAATTTCCTGCTTGCTGTCGAGTCATTTGTTTTTCTAATCCTGACTTTCCCATATTGTAGGATGCCGCTGCGAGAGTCCATGAGCCAAATTTTTCGTAGGCTTCATTTAGATAATTACAAGCAGCTTTGGTTGATTTCTCAATATGATACCTTTCATCAATTTCTTTATTTACAATTAAACCATTCTCCTTTGCAGTAGCCTTCATTATTTGCCAAAAACCAGTTGCACCAGAGGGAGAAACTATATTTGCTAGCCCACTTTCGGCAAGTGCTAAGTATTTAAAATCAGCTGGAATTCCTTCTTCTTTTAAGATGGGTTCAATTACTGGAAAGAACTTATTTGCTTTTTTTAAGAAGAGAATGGTTTGTGATTGCCAGTAAGTATTAACGAGTAATTCTCTATCAAATCGTTCTTGGATATCACTTTGATCTAAAGGCATTTTTTCACCTGAAAAACCAATCATTTCTGGCTGATTTAATGCGTATATAGCATAGCTGTCGTTAAATTGAGTCTGATGATTCTCATCTTCTGGTCCCTGAAATACGGAGAAAACAAAACTTGCAGTAATTGCTATAAAAATTAAGAGTGCTATTCGTTTCATCTAAAATGCAGTATCTAAATTATCAAATGGTTTCCCCTCTTCATCTTTTGATGAAATAATTGGGTTTTTTATTTCCCAGTCTATACCCAGTTTTGGATCATTCCAAATTAAACAGTCTTCCGACTGTGGATTATAAGCGGCATCACATTTATATTGAAAAACGGTATTATTTTCTAAGGCAATAAATCCATGGGCAAATCCAGTAGGAACCCACATCATATTGGCTTTATCGCTGCAAAGCACAACTTTGTAATGTTGTCCATAAGTTTTTGAGTTCTTTCTTAAATCGACAACCACATCAAGTGCTTTTCCTCGTGTTACTCTTAGGAGTTTCCCTTGAGCATGCGGTTCGTGTTGAAAGTGTAATCCTCGGAGTACATTTTTATGTGAAATAGACTGGTTGTCCTGAACAAAACGCAAGTCAAGACCTAAGCTTTTAAAAGTAGCCTCATTCCAGCTTTCGTAAAAAGCACCTCTCTCGTCTTTGAATATTCTAGGTTGAAGTATTAGCAGCCCTTCAAAGCCAGTTTCTTGTACCTGCATAGTATTGAATGTAAAGAGCTAAATTAAGCATTCATCAAGTATTTGGGAATGTATTCTAATAGAGCTTTTTAACAATCTATACGGAGTTATTAATAATACAGTTGAATGTTGAAGATTAAATTTTAAAGTACGTACCAGTACTCTTAAGCTCTATTTATAGATTAAGCTCATTGAGCATGTATTAGAAAGATGCAAGGCCTTTTATGTAAATCTGGCTTAGCAGTCCTTTTCCATTCTGCGATGGTTCTGGTTTTGATGTGTTCCGTACTCAGACTTATATCGCATGCAATACACAGTTTGGTATTACCTTGTAGAGTTTGATAAAGCGTTTCTATAAGCTTCGTATTTCTATACGGAGTTTCGATAAACATTTGTGTTTGATCGTAGCTTCTCGATATTCGCTCTAAGTCTTTCAGCTTCTTCTTTACATCAGACTTATCGATGGGTAGATAGCCATTAAATGCAAATGATTGCCCGTTCATACCACTCGCCATTAGGGAGAGTAGGATGGATGATGGTCCTACCAACGGGATGATTTGAATGTCTTCCTTATGTGCTAAGTCGGCTATTTCTGCTCCTGGATCGGCAACTCCAGGACAGCCAGCATCCGATATTAATCCAATACTTTTCCCGTTTCTACAAGCACTCAAAAATGCATGAAGTTCCTGAGCTTCGGTATGTTTATTTAAGGTGTGAAATTTTATTTCGTTTTGTGGTATAGGAATTTCCATCAACTTTAAAAAGGCACGAGCAGACTTAGTGTTTTCAACAATAAACTCATCTAACTGATGAATTGTTTCTTTGACCGATAATGGTAAAACTTTTGCAACATCGCACTCGCCCAATGTTGTCGGTATCATATATAGCTTTCCCTTAGACATTGAATTCTTTTTCTAATTGAGTTTTGATGACTTCACAAGCCTCATCTAATAAGATAAAGACCGTTTCGAATCCTTGGTCGCCCCCAAAATAGGGGTCTGGTACGGCTTGGTTTTGTCCAGGATTTGATTCGTTCAGTATTAAGCGAACTTTCTTTTTATCCTCTTCGTTTTTAGCTAGCTTAAGTATGTTGGTGTAGTTTGAGCTATCCATAGCATAGATGAGGTCAAAGGTCTCTAAATCTGAACGCATGAGTTCTCGAGCTCTTTGATCGCCAATATTAATGCCATTGATTGTGGCAATGTGCTGAGATCTATGGTCTGGCTGATGTCCTATATGGTAGGCCGAAGTCCCGGCAGAGTCTACTACAATAGGAAGGTGTTCGCATTTTGCAGCGAGTATTCCTTCTGCTAATGGAGATCTACAGATGTTTCCCAGGCAAACCATTAATATTGTCTTTTCTTTCATAAGCCAAAAAAAAGCAGGAATAAATCCTGCTTTCATATTATAGTTGTTGTAGCTCTAACTTCTTGCTAAGGTCGTCAACATAAGTGCGGAACTGCTTGTCAGTATCTGCTAGGTTGTTAACCGTTTTACATGCGTGAAGTACTGTAGCGTGATCTTTTCCACCACACTGTGCTCCAATACTCGCTAAGGATGATTTTGTTAGCTTCTTTGAGAAGAACATCGCTAACTGACGCGCTTGAACAATTCTTCGTTTTCTAGTTTTGGAATTCAAAACTTCTAAGCTTAAATCGAAGTAATCGCAAACAACTTTTTGGATATAATCGATAGAAACTTCTCGAGTTGTGTTTTTCACGAAACGGTCAATCATTTCTTTAGCAAGACTCAAGTTGATGTCTCTTTTGTTTAAAGAAGATTGTGCTAAAAGTGAAATTAAGGCCCCTTCAAGCTCACGAATATTTGACGTGATGCTGTAGGCAAGGTATTCAATTACATCTTCAGGCATTTCAATACCATCGGAGTAAAGTTTTTTCTTTAAGATTGAAATTCTTGTCTGAAGACTTGGTGTTTGCAAATCGGCAGATAAACCCCATTTAAAACGAGATAACAATCTTTGCTCCATCCCTTGCAAGTCAACTGGAGCGCGGTCTGAAGTAAGAATAAGTTGTTTTCCTTGTTGGTGTAAGTGGTTAAAAATGTGGAAGAAAACATCTTGCGTTTTCTCTTTTCCAGCAAAGAATTGAACGTCGTCAATAATAAGAACATCAATCATTTGGTAGAAATGAACAAAGTCGTTTCTGTTATTGTTTCTAATAGAATCTATAAACTGTTGTGTAAATTTCTCAGCAGAAACATATAAAACAGTTTTCTCAGGATAGCGATCTTTAATCTCAATTCCTATAGAGTGTACCAAGTGTGTCTTCCCCAATCCAACTCCACCATATAAAAGTAAAGGGTTGAAAGAAGTCCCACCAGGATTATTACCTACGGCATAACCTGCTGCACGCGCTAGTCGATTACAATCTCCTTCAATAAAATTCTCGAACGTGTAATTGGCATTTAATTGCGACTCAATAGTAACCTTTTTTAATCCTGGAATCACAAAAGGGTTTTTAACACCCGCTGCAGCGATTTCTACAGGAACTGCTACTTTCGGATTACTAATAGGGGGTCTGTTACTACTTGGTATTTTTACGGTATACGGATTGGTGTTACCGTACGTATTTTCCATAACAATGGAATAGATCAATTTAGCATCCTCACCTAATTCTTTTCCAATGGCAGTTTTTAATAATTTAATATAGTGCTCTTCAATCCATTCGTAGAAAAATTTACTGGGCACTTGTATATTTAAGGTTTTTCCTTTCAGTTTAACTGGGCGGATTGGGAGAAACCAGGTTTTATAACTTTGATCAGATATATTATCTTTAATAAAAGTTAAGCAGCTGTTCCATACAATTTCAGGAGTATTTTTCATTCTATTCGTATGCTATAAATGCGGGTTATACGGATGTTAGTTTTAGGGTTTGAATTTTACGTCTTCCGACATGACAAATTTGTTAAGAAAATAGTTAAGAAAAAAATGAAATAGCTATTGTAATACAACTTTCTTTTTCTTAACTAAGGGAGCGTGATTATACATCTATCGAGCTAGTAACATAATCGAACTTGTTTTTGGCGATATCTAAGTAAACATCTACTCTGCCTAGGTTTAACCCTGCCCAGCCTACTTGGTTAATATATGTGTATTTCCCGGACTTAGACATTATTTTTACAGGTTTTTTCAAAAAAGAATGTGTGTGTCCACCGATAATAATATCAATTTCTGAACACTGTTCTGCAATGACATAATCTGACACTTTAGGGCCCTCATATTTAAGCCCCAAATGAGATAAACAAATGATAAGATTGCAGTCCTTAATTTCTCTTAAATAGTTCGCTTGACTTTGCGCTACTTTAATAGGGTCAGAATAGGTGGTGTTGCCATACATTTTTGGGTCTACTAAACCATTTAATTCTATCCCTAAACCAAATACACCAATTTTAAATTTCCCTTTATTGAAAATCTGATAAGGCTTTGTTAAACCTTTCATTGGTGTATTATCAAAATTGTAATTCGCAGACAAGAGTTTGAATTGGGCGTTTTGTACTTGTCGAGCTAAACCATCAATGCCATTATCAAAATCATGATTACCTATTGTAGCGGCATCATATTTCATAGCGTTCATTAGTTTGAATTCTATTTCGCCTCCGTAATAATTAAAGTAAGGTGTTCCCTGAAACATGTCTCCAGCATCCAATAGAAGGGTATGTTCGACTTCGGAGCGTATTTTATTAATGAGTGTTGCTCTTTTAGCAACTCCACCCATTCCAGGATATTTAGAATTGTTTATTGGGAAAGGTTCTATATGACTATGTACATCATTTGTGTGCATAATACATAGGTGCTCTGAGTGCTTTGCAGCAATTAGCTCTGTTGGGTTTATAAGTCCTACCGCACTAATACTTGCAATTTGCTGAATGAATTTCCTTCTATTGCTCATAAACAAAGCGATTATCGATGGTGGTATATAAGGTGTCTATCTTTTTACATTCGGCTAAAAGAACATCTCTAATTTTTAAGTCTGTTTTTATCATCTGAATGGAATCGGCAAAAAAGAACATTCGATCACCGCCATTGGCTAAGTAATCTGAAGTAGCAATTTTAATTGATTTTTTAGCTTGAAGTGAATGGGTGATTTGATCATTCTGAATATTCAATTCAATTCCACTTATCGGATGTCCCTCACTTTGTTTTAAATAGTCGAGAGCCTTCGTGAAACTAGAATCGGGGATTTCTATAATCACCAATTCATTTTCGAAGGGCATTAATTGAAAGATGTTTTTTGTGGTGATATCCCCATTGGGTAGAGTAGATCTTATTCCACCATAATTTAATAAACAAAAATCTACCTCGTATTTTTCATTCAGAGTATTCAGGCATACATCAGCCATCCAATTAGAAAGTCTGGATTCGGGTTTTGATTTTTCAAGAAAAAATGGCGAATAACAGATTACTTCATTCATTATACTGTCTAAGCCTAGTTTATAAGGTTTGTAGATTTCTAGAATTGAACTGTCGGCTTTTAGAGCTGTATCAATCGGAATACTTGCAATTTGAATGGGGAATTGAACCTTAGTTTTTTCATTACATGAAATTAATGAGGCACAGAAAAGTGCGATGTAAATAAATGATCTCATGGAGTGTTTTTCGGTCTATTGAGTAATAATTCTCAATGTTAGGCATCCTTTGCTTAAGATTAAATAAATTCGCCTATCAATTTACAATTATGTTTGAACATCAAATAAAATTTAGGGTTTTATATTCCGACACCGATAAGATGGGGTATATGTATTACGGACAGTACGCAAAATATCTTGAAATGGGTAGGGTAGAAGCATTGCGTAGTTTAGAACTTTCGTATAAATCGATGGAAGATTCGGGCGTAATGATGCCCGTACTCGATTTAAAGCTGAAGTATATAAAACCTCTTTTTTACGATGATGAAATCACCTTAGTAACCAAGGTTTGTAAAATGCCAGGAGCGCGTATTTACTTTGAGTACGAGTTGCTAAACCCAAAAGGTGAGGTGGCAACAGTGGCAGAAACAACTTTGGTGTTTGTAGATTGTACCACTGGGAAACATTGTTTGATTCCCGATAATTTTAAAAGTAAAATTAAAAAGTACTTTGAATTGGTATAGCGAAATGTCATCCTGAGCTTGTCGAAGAGTACCTGTGCTATTTGTCGACGCTGCATGACAAATGATTTTATAGAATGAAAAAGAATTTATTGACTAACAGTATAAAGAAAGATGAGAAACTTTAAAAAAGTAGTATTAAGCATTTTAATGCTTTGTTCATTGAATATGGTAGCCGAAGAAGGTATGTGGCTCCCAATGTTCTTACAACAGCTTAATGAGGCCGAGATGCAGGCGATGGGATTAGAGTTAACTGCAGAAGATATCTACTCAATCAATAAGGGTAGTTTAAAAGATGCTATCGTTCATTTTGGCGGCGGATGTACTGCGGAAATTATTTCTGGCGAAGGATTGCTATTGACGAATCATCACTGTGGTTACAGTCAAATACAGTCGCATTCTTCTGTAGAACACGATTATCTTAGCAATGGTTTTTGGGCTAAAGATCGTTCTGAAGAGCTTACGAATAAAGGTTTAACTGCCACTTTTATTAAATATATGAAAGAGGTTACGGCGGATGTTTTAGCATACGAAACGGTAGAAATGACCGAGTCTGAGCGCAGAGAAATGATAAAAGCCTTAGGGGATTCATTGATTACTTTAGAAATTGATGGCACACATTACGAAGCAATGATAAAACCATTCTTTAAAGGTAACCGCTACTTTATGTTTGTAACAGAAACCTTCAATGATGTTCGTTTAGTGGGAGCTCCACCTTCGTCTATAGGGAAGTTTGGTTCGGATACCGATAACTGGATGTGGCCTCGTCATACGGGAGATTTCTCTATCTTTAGAATTTATGCCGATAAGGATAATAATCCTGCAGAATACGCTGAGGATAATGTGCCTTACAATCCGAATCGTCACTTAAGTATTTCTACTCAGGGAGTAAAGCCAGGTGATTTTACTATGGTTTATGGCTTTCCAGGAAGAACAGATGAGTACTTGCCTGCGGTTGCAATAAAACAAATTACGCAGGTTTTAAATCCTGCCAAAATTTCTATTCGCGAAACAGCTTTGGGAATTATGGATAAAGAAATGCGTGCTTCGGATGAAGTTCGTATTAAGTATGCTTCAAAATATGCGAGTGTGGCAAACTACTATAAAAAATGGATAGGAGAGAATACTGGAATTCAGAAAACACGTGGTGTAAAACGCAAAGAAGAATTTGAAATAGCATTTATGGATGCCGTAAATTCGGATGAGAAATATGCTGATTATGCGGGATTACTGTCTGTTTACGATTCCCTTTATGGTGAATTAGAAGATATTGCGCTTGCTAGAGATTACTTTATAGAAATTGCCTACCGTGGTGTAGCGATTATAAAGTTTGCCAATAAAGTTTCGAAGTTTGTTGAAACGGGTGAAGCTGAAGATTTAGAGCGATTTAAGAAATCGATCAAAGGATATTTTAAAAATTACGATGCACATACAGATGAATTATTGTTTGATGCCTTATTTAAGAAGTATGCCTTAGAACAAGCAGATTCAGAATATTTACCGACTTATTTTAAGGGTAAAACCTATTCAGCTACAGAAGTATTCTCAAAATCATATTTCGCGACTAAGGAGAAATTAGAAGACTTGTTAAATTCATCTACTAAAAAGGTGCGTAGAAAACTGGCTAAAGATCCTGCATTTAAAGTAGCTTCTTCGCTTTATGGTCACTACCGAAATGTTATTTATAGTAAATACTGGGCTTTAGAGGATGACTTAGATAGAGTGGATAGAGCGTACTTAAAAGCCATGATGGAAGTGCTTCCAGATTATAGAAATTACTATCCGGATGCGAATAGTACTTTGCGCTTAACCTACGGACAAGTGCAAGGTGTTTCTCCTTTAGATGCCATTTCGTACGGACATATAACCTATTTAGAAGGGATGATGGAAAAGTATATTCCCGGAGATTACGAATTCGATTTACCTGAAAAATTGATTGAATTATACGAGAACAAAGACTTTGGTCCTTATGCCGATGATAATGGAAAATTGCCCGTTTGTTTTATTGCAACCAATCATACTACAGGAGGGAATTCTGGAAGTCCTGCTTTAAATGCTAAAGGAGAGCTTATCGGTTTGAATTTCGATAGAGCTTGGGAAGGAACCATGAGCGATTTTAATTACGATGCTTCTCGCTGTAGAAATATTATGGTTGATGCGCGATACATTTTATTCGTCATCGATAAATATGCCGATGCAGGGTATCTACTCGATGAAATGACTATTAAATAATCTGAAAGCCCCAACATGTGTTGAGGCTTTTTTTATGGATTAAACACTATTTTTGCTGCGATGAAAAATAGACGTTCAAATATTAGCGATTCGGTACGCAAGGAATTGGAGTTCGATAAGGTATTGGATTTGTTGGAGGCTTTTGCTAAAAGCACTTCCAATAAGGAGCGTATTCGAGAGCTTTCTATTTTACACAATCCCAAAGTTTTAAATTACCACCTCGACTGTCTTTATGAGTATAAGTCCATTCAATCGGACACCAATTTCCCTCGTTTTGAATATGTAGATTTAAAAGAAGTAATTAAGTATTTGAAAATTGAAAATTCGGTACTTACCGAAGATCAGTTTTTTGATATTTACAATGCATCCAATTGGGTTAACACTCTCATTCAGTTTGTAAATAGTAACGAATATGAAATCCCTACGATTCTACAATTAATAGGGGGCCTGAGAAAGAGTGTCACTTTAAAGAAGCGCATCGAAAAGGTGTTTACACCGCGTAGATTCATTCGTTCAAATGCTTCGGAGATGTTGTTTGGAATTCGAGAAGATATTTCTAAAAAACGTTCTCAAGTAGATAAACATTTCCAAGAGACGATGAGTCACTATGTGCATCTAGGTTTCTTAGATGATATTAGAGAATCCTTTGCAGATGGCGTTTCGCTATTGGCTGTTTCTTCTGAATACAAGCGTAAGGTAAAAGGACAAGTTAGAGCACAGTCTAAAACCAAGAGCATTAGCTTTATTGAACCCGAAAAATGTATATCTCTTAACCGAGAGTTATCACATTTATACGAAGAGGAGAAAGAAGAGGTGAGGAGAGTGCTTAAAGAACTTACTTCCGATTTAGTAGAGCATATGGATAGAATAGAAGCCTGTGCATCATTAATTGAAGAAGTCGATTTCTTAAATGCAAAATTGCATTTATCCGTAATAATGGAAGCATCTAGACCTAAAGTATCTCGCTCTAGAGCGATTAATATTAAGGATGCTTTCCACCCTTTATTGCTTATTGAAAATAATAAGAGAGGCTTAGGGACTATTCCACAAGATATTTATTTCGACGATGAACATCGCGTAGTTGTGATTTCGGGTCCTAATGCTGGTGGGAAATCTATCGCCTTAAAGACTTTTGGTTTGAATCAGTTGATGCTACAAGCGGGTTTATTTATTCCGGTACATCCAAATTCATCTATGAGTGTGTTTCACGATATTTTTACTGATATCGGAGATAATCAATCTATAGAGAATGAATTGAGTACTTATTCCTACCGTTTAAAACGAATGAAGGAAATTCTTACCAAATCGAGTAAATCGTCATTTATTTTAATAGATGAGTTTGGTTCGGGTTCCGATCCTGCTTTAGGAGGTGAGTTGGCAGGCGTATTTTTTCAAGAGATTGTAAAAAGTGGTGCTTACGGAGTGTTAACAACGCATTATGGAAATATAAAAGTTCTAGCCGATCAAACGGAGTTTGCAGAAAATGCCTGTATGCTTTTTGATGATGAAGAATTGAATCCGCTTTATAAATTGAAATTAGGACAGCCTGGGAGTTCGTATACTTTTGAAGTGGCGAGAAATGTGGGTTTACCCGAAGACTTAATAGAAAAAGCACGTGCTGGATTAAAACAAGGTACCGTTCGATTTGAAGATACCATTCACCACTATCAGCGATTAACGACTGAGCTTCAGTTTGCTCAAGAAGAATTGCGAAAGCAAGAATCATATGTTGGTTCACAGCGGAAAGAGTATGATAAGAAACTCAAATCTGTTGAAGAAAAACTAGAATCTCAACGCTTTACTATGGAGTTTGAGTCTAAGTATCTGCAATTGGGGAAACGTGTAAATAAGTTGATAGAATTGTACCGAAATGGTACGGCTATGAAATCTATTCTTCCACGATTAAAGAAAATCCTTGAATTAGAAGCCAACAGAAAGGAAGAGAAGACCGAAGATCCGAAGTTGCTGCAGAAACGCAAGCAACGTACTAAAGATACTTTTAAGATAGGACAAGAGGTGCGTATTGAAGGAACCAATCAGCAAGGAGAAATACTAGAGTTGAAATCAAACGCTGCCTTATTGCAAATTGGCTTTGCCAAAATGGAAGTGAAGTTTGAGAGGCTTGAAAAAGTCAGTAGTCAATAGACTGTCTAGGGTTTAGAAAAAAAACACTAGCGACTACCGGCCAAATACTACCGACTTCATTTATCTTTGCCCAAATTTAGAATACAACATGAGAAAACAAATAGTTGCAGGAAATTGGAAGATGAATAAGAGTCTTCAGGAAGCAAAGGAACTTTGTTCTTCAATCATTAATCTTTTAGGAGATACTACTAGAGAAGTAATCATTGGAGCTCCGTATATACATTTGGCTTCTTTAGCTGAGCTGTCCAAAGGTACTGCTGTGAAGATTGCTGCTCAGAACTGTCATCAAGAAATGTGTGGTGCCTATACAGGAGAGATTTCTGCTGCTATGTTAGCCGATTTAGGTTTGGACTATGTAATTCTTGGACATTCAGAGCGTAGAGCTTATAACGCTGAGGATAATGCTTTATTGGCTAAAAAAGTTGATTCTGCTTTGTCTCAAAATTTAAAAGTTATTTACTGTTGTGGCGAAACTTTAGAAGAGCGTAAGTCGGGAGCTCACTTTAATTTGGTAGCAAACCAGATTAAAGAAGGTCTTTTTCATTTGGATGCCGAAGCAATGAAAAATATTATTATTGCCTATGAACCTGTTTGGGCTATAGGAACGGGTGAGACTGCCACGAGTGCTCAGGCACAAGAAATGCACGCTCATATCCGTACAGTACTTACCGATAAATATGGTGTGGAATCGGCTCAGTCTACTTCTATCCTTTATGGTGGTTCTTGTAAGCCTTCGAATGCTGAGGAATTGTTTTCTCAAACCGATGTAGATGGTGGATTAATTGGTGGCGCTTCTCTTAAAGCAGAAGACTTTATTTCAATCATAAAAGCATAGGTCATGAATTATATTGAAGTTTGTTTTACCATTAAAGCATTAGAAACTGCTGAGATTAATGCCGCAATGGCTAGAGAGATTTTGGTAGCCGAGTTGGGTGCCCTAGATTTTGAAAGCTTTGTGAATACCGACGATGGACTTCAAGCTTATGTGCAAGAAGGAGATTTTGATGAACATGAAGTCAGAGCTCTTTATATTCTTGATAATCCCGATTTCTCCATCCAAATGGAGGTGAAAACTATAGAGCAACAAAACTGGAATGCAGAGTGGGAGAAAAGTTTTGACCCTATAGAAGTGGATGGTAGATGCATCGTTAGAGCGCCTTTTCATGAATATAAGCAGGTTGATTTCGATATAGTGATAGAACCTAAAATGTCTTTTGGTACGGGTCATCACGAAACAACACACCAAATGATAGCACAGCTATTGAATATGGATGTGAGTGGTAAGCGTGTGTTAGATATGGGATGTGGTACAGGGATTTTGGCAATACTGGCTTGTATGAAAGGTGCCAGTTCTATTACAGGTATCGATATTGATGAATGGGCTTACGAGAATACCCTAGAGAATGTCCGCAAAAATAAATGCTCACACATTATCGTAAAACAAGGTGGTGCCGAGCTTTTAAAGAATTGCTCTTACGATGTGGTTCTAGCTAATATAAACCGAAATATTTTATTGAACGATATGGAAGCGTATACCAAAACTATGCGTACAGGATCTCAAATTGCCTTTAGCGGTTTCTATACTTCAGATATTTCTCATCTAGATCAAAAAGCCCGCTCTTTAGGTTTGCGCTTACTCAGACAAAGTGAGAAGAATAATTGGGCTGCACTGGTTTACAAAATGGGTTAAGTCAAATTCATTACAAAATTCAAAGATTTTACAGATCCAGAAATTCCATTTATGTATCACTGTCATATTTTAGCACATGAAGATGAAGGGATGATTGGGTAATTTATTGTTGTTGATGAGGATTTTGATGTGTCTTTGGTTGAGAATTCAATCTTCTCGTTTTATCCGAATCCAGTTTCTAATTCCCTCACATTAGAATTGGTTCATCAGTTAACTGAAACTCTTAGGATATATGATATTTCAGGTTCTGTAGTTTATGAACAAGAGATTTTAAATAGGAGTACTGAGATCGGATTAACGTCTTTATCACAGGGAATCTATTTCTTAGAACTAGGAGATAAAATGGAGAAGTTTATAAAATTCAAAATAACATATAGTTGTTCTTTCAATATTTGTGGTGAGTAGATCTTATTGGTCTTCTCATCATTAATTCTTTAATAAGGATTTAGTATTTGATTTTCACGTAGTACTTGAATTTCACTTTAACTATTAAAAGCACAATTTTTGCCAGCCTATAAAATGAAGTGAGTTGTGGGGAGCTGAATAATTTATCTTAAAATGCCAAGCCAAGCCCTACCCCAACACCTAGAATCCCAACTTTTCCACGGAATACAAGTCCGCCTTCAGGTTTCTGAAAGCGATACCCTAAGTCTATAAAAGGCCAAACTATGCCATCTATTTGACAAATACCAGCACTCGTATCCAAATGATGATTAGCTTCTCCTGTAAGTAAAGTTAAAGCCAAAATGCTCGCTCCCTCTTCACTCATTTCACCTGTACCAATGAAAGGCAAAGACATACTTCCAAGAGCACCTCTAACATACAAATGCATTTTTTCTGACTGAGAACTCGTAATATATACCTCAAGATTAACAAAAACTGAATTAATAAGAACCCAAGTCTGAGCGTCAATATATAGATTGATTCTAGTTTCGGACTTTGCTGGGGGTTCAGCTAAAATATTGCTGCTTAGTAAAAAAGTAAAAAGTAAAATTTTAAGAGTTAATTGTAGCTTTTTCATATTATTTAGATTTGGTTATTAGTGATTTAATATAGAATTATCACAATTTACACAATTTAATTTTGACTCGTACCCAAAACATAATTCAGCCACAAATGCACGAGTATTTTTTAGTTTTTATTCGTGCATTCGTGGCTGATATTTTTAAGATCTACATTAAATTCAAAACTAGTTTCGCAT
>Ga0208879_1000509_pt1 | contig 40271 bp, 23 predicted proteins | sample Knorr_S15_td_Bot_FD_185605 | JGI IMG/M metagenome (GOLD analysis project Ga0208879, IMG submission 185605) | Marine microbial communities from Southern Atlantic Ocean transect - Knorr_S15_td_Bottom_ad_5009_LV_A (SPAdes) (version 2) | ecosystem: Environmental > Aquatic > Marine > Oceanic | place... | reverse complement strand
TATCAAGTGCATCAGCTTCTAAATGATTCATTACCGTACCCGACATATTAATCTGTGCATGTGAAGCATCAGAAACCGAAATCGAAATACTTGTTCCAATAGGTAAATTATTAGTTGTAAAGTCTACACCTTCAACTAGAATACCTGTTGAAGAAAATGCCAAGTCTATTAATTCTATTCCAATAGAACTCTCTATAGATCCATCATTAGCATCAGACTCTTTAAAAGATTGATCGTTGTAAACTATTCGAGGTAAGAAATCTTCTTGTATAAATACTAAACTGTGATTAGATTCAGACCATAGATTATTCCTCCCACCAACATCTGAATTTAAAGCAGCCAACATACGCGTTTTTTGCCCTATAGTAAACATATTAGAACAGTTGGAATAGTCCATGTAGTTCTGCACATTATCCTGTGTTTCACAAGAAACTGCTTCTAAGTCACAACCCGTATTCCCAATTGTGTTAGGGGTGTCTTCAACAGCATCATCATACGAACAACCTGCTAAAGCTTGATTATTCGATTGATCGCCCCAAGTGTGTTTTAGGTTTGCCCAATGCCCTACTTCGTGTGTTAAAATTTTATAATGAGTCCAAACTGCGGTTTCTGTACGACCAACTGCCCAGTATGAACTAACTACACCATCATATATAGAACCCGAACCTTCCACATCGGCAGGATAGTATGCAAAGGCAGAGCCATTACTGCCATTAGAAGAGTATACCACCCATATATTTAAATACATAGTAGGATCCCACTGTATCATCTCTTTAAGAGCAATCTGACTACCGTTATACGTCAATTCAGATTGTATTCTATTAATCCCCGTTGTGGGCTCTCCATTTGGATCTAATTCAGCCAAACGAAATTCCATCCCAACATCAGCTACTAAATCAGTGAAACTAGGGTGAACATCAACTAAGCCAGGATTTACTGCAGCATAATCTTCATTTAACTGAACTATAGACTCGAAAATTTGAGCATCCGAAATATTCTCTTCACCATTATTGTGAACCACGTGAAACACCAATGGAATCACCATATTACTTGCCGACTTCGTGGCTTTATTATTGCTGAATTGAATCGTGAAATTCTCCAAATATTCGTGCATGTCGTTATTCTCCGGTTTCAATTCCGGATGCACTTTATAAAGGTTATTTCTTTGGTTAAAATGTTCACAGGAATTTTGAGCCATTAGCGGAAGCTGAATGCTCAAAAACAAAACGAAGTACAATATCTTATTCATAATCAACAAATTAAGAGGGTTACAATGCAAAAATAGAAAAAAAAGACAAGCCAATAAAGTACGAAGTTCACACATACTGATACTATTTTATCTTATTCAAAAATTTGTAAATTGAGAAAGAATTTAAGCTCCATGAAATACGTCCTCTCATTAATATTATTACTGTCTGTAGCAATATGTTCTGCACAAGACTATTATGCAGAATGCAATACACTTTATGGGGAAGGCTTAAGAGTACATCTACACAACCTTATTGATAATCATCAAGAGTATTCGTATTCAAACTGTATAGCTGCTCTTAAAGAAAGTGATGAGGATCCAAATAATAGCAACAACGTTCTATTGGTCTATAAAGAAACCAGTATTCATAAGAACAACTTTGCCTACGACCCATCCAATCCTATTCACTATAATTATTGGAATAGAGAGCATGTTTGGGCAAAATCCTTGGGGAGTTTTGGCCCGGGAGGAACTTACGAAAATAGTCCCGCACATACCGACTTACATCATCTAAAACCTTCAGACATGTCGGTAAATGCAGACAGGTCAAATAAAAGTTTCGACAATGGTGGAACTCAACATACCGAAGCATCGAATTGTAAATACACCAACAATTCTTGGGAAGCTCCCGACAATGTAAAAGGTGATATTGCTCGTATATTATTTTATATGGAAATAAGGTATGAAGGCGACTCTGGTGAACCCGACCTTAGTATAGTAGAAAGCCTAGACACCTACCCTAATCCCGAAATTGGCAAATTGAGTACACTCCTAGAATGGCATGAACTAGATCCAGTTGATGATTTCGAGATGAACAGAAATGAGCTCATCTATAATTGGCAAAACAACCGCAACCCATTTATCGATCATCCTGAATTTGTAAATCGCATTTGGGGCTCCGACACCATAGCACCAATAGTTGAAATCCCTAATGTATTTATATCCGAATATATTGAAGGCTCTTCCTACAATAAGGCTATCGAAATATACAATGCAGAAACTACGAGTGTCAATTTATTGGATTTTGAACTTTGGAAAATCTCAAATGGTGGGCAATGGTACGAACAAAGCTTCTCACTTTCAGGACAACTTGAAAGCGGTGCTGTCTTCGTGATTTCACATAGCAATGCCTCTGTCGAAATTGCTGCTATCAGTGATTTACAAGTCAATTTGAATCACAATGGTGATGATGCCCTAGGCCTCGCCTATCAGGGTCAATTAATCGATATTATTGGTGAGTCTGGTGAGGCACCCTCTGGAGGATGGGATGTTGCTGGAATCAACGAAGCTACCAAAGATCACACACTTATCCGAAAGGCTACGATCAACACAGGAAATACAAACTGGGGAAATTCAGCAGGAATGAACACCGATAATTCCGAATGGATTGTTTCTAATATTGATGACATATCAAATCTAGGTATTCATACAATTGATGAAATTGAAGGACAGTCAACACAGACCATTAATTTCCCCGAAGGATGGTATTTCTACACACATACAGTAATCCCCGAATTCACTAGCTTAGATAGTATTTTAGCTCCTATTATTGAAGATGTAATTATAGTGAAAGACGAAGCTGGTAATGTATTTTTACCCCAATGGGCTTTTAACAATATTGGGGTACCTAACATATCCGAGGGATTTATGATTAAAATGGCGCAAGCTCAAACATTAAATTTAAGTGGCTTAGCAATTAACCTTGGTGAGAACCCTTTAGAAATTCATGAAGGATGGAATCTTTTCGGTTATATTTCTTCAGCTGAATTAAACTCACAAAACTTCTTTATTTATCATGCTGATGATGTCATCATCGTAAAAAATTATATGGGGGCTGCGGCCTTAACGGAATTCGCATTTGATGCAATTGGCCCACTAGAACATGGATCTGCCTATCTTTTAAAAGCAAATAATAGCTTTATAGTAGAATGGGAATAGCTATTTTCTTTCTACTTAGTAGCGAATAAACTATTTTTGAAAAAATTGAAATTATGAAAGAACAGTTCGAACACTTTATACATCAATGGTTATTAGACCAAGGGGTCGCAGAATTATGGGCAAATTACCTACAGCTATTCATCGATATCGCCCTATTGGTAATTCTTTGTTTTATTGCTGATAGAATTGCCAAGCGAGTACTTCTAAAGTTCATTTCAGTCATCGTTAAGCGTTCTAAATTTGAATGGGACGATGTTCTGTTAGAACATAAAGTATTCGATAAACTTGCACATTTAGCGCCTGCATTAGTTGTTCAAGCTAGCTCTAGCTACGTTTTCAACGACTTCACAGACATTATTCCATTTGTCAATAGAATGGCTGATGCCTATATGATTGTTGTAGGGGTCATGGTTATCAATGCTATTTTCAACACTTTAGATTATTATTTCCGCAATACCGAATCTCTTAAAGACAAGCCTATTGATTCCTATTTTCAGTTGGCCAGAATTGTTATTTACTTCTTAGGAGGAATACTAGTAATCTCTAGGGTTTTCGATAAAGATCCTGTTGGCATACTAGCAGCTATGGGTGCACTTACTGCTGTGAGTATGTTGGTGTTTAAAGATACTATTCTCGGTTTTGTGGCAAGTATCCAATTGTCAGCAAACGATATGATTCGTGTGGGCGATTGGGTTTCCATCCCTAATTACGGCGCCGATGGTGATGTAATCAAAATTACCCTCAACACAGTTAAGGTCCAAAACTGGGATAAGACCATTTCTACCATCCCAACCTACTCTTTCATCTCTGATTCATTTAAAAACTGGCGTGGAATGTCGGAAGCAGGAGGTCGTAGAATTAAACGCTCCGTCGTTTTAAAGTCTGGTTCAGTAAAATTCTGTGATGAAGAAATGATTAGCAGATTTAAACATTATAATTTATTGAGAGAGTATTTGAATACTCGCGTACAAAAAATCAATAATTACAATAAGGACGGTGGCTACGATAAAACTTATTTGATTAATGGAAGACAGCTGACAAATATTGGTGTTTTTAGAATCTATGCGGAGGCTTATATAAAACAACTCAAAGGGATTCATCCAGATTTAACGCTTATGGTATTCCAAAAAGAAGGAAATGAATTTGGCGTACCAATTCAGGTATACTGCTTTACTAAAACTACCGATTGGGCTGAGTATGAAAATATTCAATCTGATATCTTTGACCACCTCTATGCCTCGGCTCCAGAGTTTGACCTCGAAGTATTCCAACATCCTTCTGGTGGAGATTTTGGTAATTTAGTAAGTCAGAAATTGTAAAAATGGAAATTGGTTAATAGGCTTAATAGAGATTTCAAATTTGCTCTTCTACAGGGTCAGAGTGATAATTTAATCTTTTCGTGGGCTCATCTATTCGGATACTAATTTACTTTGCACTTAATTCCGGCTTCTTGCTGATACTATTAATATATGCTTGCCGTCAAACAAATACAAGCCCGAGATTGTCATCCTTTGCGACACTTGGTTTTATGGTCACATCTTTCTTCACTAGACGAATGTACTATTGATATTGACGATTCCGATGGGGCATTTCATTTAGGGGCCTTCTCAGGAGATAAACTCATTGCAATAGCTTCTTTTTTCGTTCAGAAGAATTCTCAATTTTCAGAAGAAAAACAATACCGCCTACGTGCCATGGCTACTCATCCAGATTATCGGAGAATAGGTATAGCTAAAGCCATAATGGAATTCGCATTCAAGAAGCTCAAATCCGATGCGCAAGATCTTCTCTGGTGTGATGCCCGTATAGTAGCAGTAGACTTCTACAGGTCATTAGGAATGTCGGTTTTAGGTAATCAATATGAGATTCCAATGATTGGGACCCATTTCTTGATGTTTAAAAGAGTGAATAGTGAAAAATAAAGCTGTGCTGCTAATTGTAATTGGATATTGCTAGTTCCTTCAAAATGCAGTAGTTTTGCATCAAAATTAGCCTCACTACGTAAACATACATATATGAGTACTTATCAAGAAGAGTTAGATGCACGTATTGCCGAAGAAAGAGCAGCGGTTGAACTCATCAAGATTACGAGCGATTTATCATTCGAAAAGTCAGTAGAATTGGTGCTTTTCCGCAACCAATTAATCGACAAAAGATCAAGCGAAATATTAAACATACATGAATATGCAAAGAACTTCGTTCAGAAGTCAATTCATATTTTCGACACTTTAGCGATTGCTAAGGCTTTGTTGTCAATCGACTTACAAGCTTCTAAAATCGACCTTGGAAAATTAACTTTCGAGTGGTTGCAAGAAAAAGCAAACTATACAGATACTATAGCTTTTGTTGCTGATAAATTGAGTGAAATTCAAGAAGATGATGTTCAAATCATTCCGAAGGATGTTATTCTTTTTGGTTTCGGTCGTATTGGTCGGCTGTTGGCTCGCGAATTAATGGCTCAAGAAGGTAAAGGTGAGCAATTGAGATTGCGTGCTATAGTGCTTCGTAACGACGATGGTAAAAATATCATCAAACGTGCTTCACTACTTCGCACAGACTCTGTTCACGGAAAATTCCCTGGTACTGTCGTTGAAGATCTAGAAAATAAAGCTCTAATCATTAATGGGCAATCTGTAAAGTTAATTAAAGCTTCTTCACCAGAAGAAGTAGACTATACAGCTTACGGAATTGAAAACGCACTATTAATTGATAATACAGGCGTTTTCACAGATAAAGCATCCTTAAGCAGACACCTAAAAGCAAATGGTGTTTCTAAAGTGTTATTAACGGCTCCTGGAAAAGAAATTCCTAATATCGTATTCGGTGCTAACCACCTAGAATTTGATGGTTCAGAAAACGATATTTTCTCTGCAGCTTCTTGTACTACGAACGCTATTACTCCTATTCTTAAAGTTGTCAACGACAGCTTAGGAATTGAGAAAGGACATATTGAAACGGTTCACGCATATACAAACGACCAAAACTTGGTTGATAATATGCACAAAAAAGAACGTAGAGGCCGTGCTGCCGCATTAAACATGGTAATTACTAGTACTGGTGCTGGTAAAGCTGTTGTTAAGGTAATTCCTTCTTTAGATGGAAAACTTACTGCGAATGCAGTTCGTGTACCTACTCCTAACGGCTCTTTAGTAATATTGAACCTTTCTTTAAACAAGAAAACTACAGTTGATGCATTAAATGAGATTGTTAAAAATGCGGCTTTAGAAGGTCCTTTAGTAGAGCAAATCAGCTATTCTATTTCTCACGAATTAGTATCTTCTGATATCGTTGGTAGTTCTGCGGCCTCTGTTTATGATAGTCCTGCAACAATCGTTTCTGTCGATGGTAAAAACGCTGTTCTCTACGTATGGTATGACAATGAATACGGTTATTCACGTCAAGTAATGCGTTTAGCAAAACACATTTCAAACGTAAGAAGACCAATGTATTACTAAACAGTAATCACATCAATATTTAAAGGGAGCCCATGGGCTCCCTTTCTTTTATCATTATTTTCCTATATTAGAAGTTATAATTTGAATAAATAGATATATGAACAAAGAACGATTGAAAAGAGTCTTCAAGCAGAAGACATGGAATGAGATAAAGACAAAAGATACTTGGCAACTATTTAAAATCATGTCGGAGTTTGTAAATGGTTTCGAAAAGATGGCGAAAATAGGCCCTTGTGTTACCATTTTTGGTTCGGCACGAATGACAGCCGATAAACCCTACTATAAATTGGCAACTGAGATTGGTGAGAAATTAGCGGAAAACGGATATGGTGTAATCACTGGTGGTGGTCCTGGGATTATGGAAGCTGGAAATAAAGGTGCAAATCAAGGTGGAGGACCATCTGTAGGTCTAAATATTGACCTTCCTTTTGAAGCGACAAGCAACTCCTTTATCGACCCCGATAAAAATATAAACTTTGATTACTTTTTTGTCCGCAAGGTGATGTTTGTGAAATACTCGCAAGCATTTGTGGTCATGCCTGGTGGGATGGGAACCCTTGATGAATTGTTTGAAGCCTTAACATTAATACAAACTAAAAAGATTGATAAATTCCCTATTATTTTAGTGGGTAGTGATTTTTGGCAAGGCTTATCAGATTGGCTCAACAACAGACTTGTAGCAGAAGGAACTATTAGCGTCGAAGATCTTGACTTAATATCGGTAGTTGATTCTTCGGACGAAGTATTAAAAATTATCGACAGTTTCTACGAACGATTCTTACTGAAGCCAAACTTCTAATAAAATTACACCTTTAGAGATATTGATAACATTCAAAACCTAAACATTTCACTATTCGAAATATATAAACAACAACATTTATTATATAGTATTTATTCTCATACTTTACATATCTTTGACTTTTAAAAACCTTATCGGTTTGTTCTTCCCCCGACATTTTAGTAACTTTAATCAGATATTCAGAAAATCTAAATATAATATACTCTTTTATACTAATCAAAATAGAGTGCTAACTCTATCTGAAAAGTGAAAAGAATTTATCTTTTAAATTAACTAAAACTTAAATCATGAAAAAGATTTACTCACAGATTTTATTAGGAACATCCTTATTGATGGTTGGTTCTATAATGGGGCAAACTCGTTATCTGGACAACATAACTGAAGACGTGCAGATTACAACCAATATTGAGTATGGAACCAATATTGGTATCATCACTCAAGCTCCAGCACTAGAGTCCCTACAAATGGATGTTTATGAACCTGCAAACGATACCGTAAGCAGTAGACCTGTTGTACTGATGATACATACAGGCTCTTTCCTACCTCCAGTTTTTAATGGCCAACCTACAGGTGATAAAAGTGATAATGCGATTGTTGAAATGTGTAAACGCTTTGCTAAGAAAGGGTATGTTGCTGTAGCACTTAACCACCGCTTAGGATGGAATCCAGTATCTCCAAGCGAAGATGTTAGAAGGAGCACCTTAATTCAAGCCGCTTACAGAGGTCTACAAGATGTGAAAACGGCCGTTCGATTCCTTCGTAAATCAGCTGCAGAGAGCGGGAACCCTTATGGGGTTGGTGATAAGTTTGCTGTCGGTGGTAATGGTACAGGAGGATACATTTCTCTTTCTTTAGCTACTCTTAACGACTACAACTCAGAACTGTTAATGCCTAAGTTTATCGACACTTCAGATCCTGCTAATCCAATACCTTATATTATCCCTTCTATTTTTGGAAACTTTGAAGCTACTGACTTTGGAATGCTGCCTGTAGATACTACTGGTGATGGTATACCTGATATGGAGGTTCCATTTTGTGTTCCAAACCATGTAGGATACAGCTCAGAAGTTGATATGGTATTTAATGCTGGAGGCGCCTTACCAGAAATTTCTTGGTTAGAAGCTGGAGAAGTGCCTATGGCATCCTTCCAATGTGTTAACGACCCACTTGCTCCTTATGGAGTAGGAAATGTAATTGTGCCTACTACTGGTGAATTTGTGATAGAAGCAATGGGTTCTAAAATAGTTCAAGAAGCGGCTACAACTTATGGTAATAACGATGTTTTTGAAGGCCTTTCAACTATATTTATAGATAATTGGTACGGCACTAATAGCGATATTGCTGCCAATGCAGCTACTGCAGGGCACGACTCTTACTTCGGATTATTCCCAGTTATCACTCCCGCCCCAGCTACAAACCCTACACCTTGTGGGTTCCTAGCTGAGCAAGGCGCTCCATGGGATTGGTGGGACAATGCAGCTTACGATCAGATTGCTAGCGTAATTCAGGGTCAAGCACCTGGAGTAATGGGATGTTTAGCTATATTAGACAATCCAGATATGTCTGTAGAAAAAGGTATGGCTTTCGCTGATTTGATGTCTGACTTTTTCACTCCACGTGTTTACGCTGCTTTGAATGCAGACGGCAATATAGAAACTGGTGTAGGAACTGAGGAATTGAATGAGCTTTCATTAAGCATCTACCCTATTCCTGCTACACATAGCATCAACATCAAGTCAGATGCTCAACAATTAAAGTCTGTTGAATTAATCGACTTAACGGGAAAAGTAATTGAGTCAATTACAAACATCAACGCGCACCAAGTTACTATTGAAAAGAATAACTTGAACAGCGGTTTATACCTATTAAAAATTATTGATGAAAATGAAGCTAGCTCTGTAAGAAGAGTAATCTTTAAATAATCAAAATAGCGCAACAATAAAAAGCCCCCGAATGCTCGGGGGCTTTTTTTTTTATTCTTTGATTATGGAAATTGTTTGATTTCCATGCCTAAATAAATACAGCCCAGGGCTGAAATCTTCTAGAGCTAATTCTAAATGATTTTGGTTATTAGTTAGGCTTCCTCCCTGTATTATTCTACCCTTGATATCTACTAAAGTCCAATCACTAGTCTCAGTCAATCCCTGAATTGTAATTCTATCAGATGTCGGGTTTGGATAAGCTTTCAAGGAATTAGATTCCAGACTAAATTCAGATACTTCAATTACATCATCAACCGACATAACTTTCGAAGTATAAACACCATTCCCGTGGGTGGCTAGAACAACCAAACTATCTGCAGCTCTCGTTTTTACTTGTTCACAAACAACCGTTCCAATACTATTGGCCCCCATTTGAGCCCAATTGGTTTGCTCACCATCAATTAAAGAAGTTGCGTACAAACCTGTACTGGTAGCCACAAAATAGAGTGTATCTGCTCCAAAAGGCATAATAGAAGCCCATCTACACGAAGCACCATCTCCTTGCCCATTCGATTGTTGCTCTAAATTCCCTCCAGCTCTTTGCCAATAGTCACCTCCATTGGTAGTGTAATACAAACTGTACACCTCATAGTTAGAGAATACTGCCAAAGCAACTTCTCCGTTATTAGGATGGATAGCAACATTACTGATATAAGCCGAGCCATGGAAGAAATCTCCTGAAGACATACCTTGGCCAGGCACATACCTTTGGGTCACATCGGTAATTTCAGGATTATCACTATTCGCATTGTCGATGCGATACAATTCCTTTTTACTGGTCCCCACATACAATCTATTCGGCGGATTCTCTCTAGAAACACTAATCGAGCTAATTTTTCTATTACTTAAATCTAGGTCGATGAACTCCGACCAGCCTTCACTTATAGAATCCCATTCATTGGTTAATTCAATATCACTCAAACTTGAATTTCTCCAAATACTAGTTTCATCTGGATAATACATGATATTCTCATCATTTGGATCGACCACGAAAGGGTGAATAAACAGTTGTTCTTCTGGGCCAATAGGGTCAATTCTACGATGACTCAATCTATTCCCTTGCTCATCAATAGTTAATTTAAACACTTTTCCTTTTTGGATAGACATATAGTAAGTAGCCTCATCAGCTGTGATGTGGGCAAAAGCACCATCACCATTTAAAGGCATTGCCCAAGGGCTTTCAACATCTAGTGAGTTGGTGTAAAAATTCCCATTATCCTGGAAACCGCCCAATAAACTATTGCTCACCTGGATCTCGTTAATAGTAGCTGTATAAAGCTGTGTTGTATAGTATCCATTATTCAAGGATTCCCATACAACGTCTTCTTCTAAATAATTCTCCGTTTTAAATAGTCCCCCATCGTTAGCACTTATCAATGTATTGTTTGCTGAGGGTATAAAGAGAATTTGATGTTGATCGGGATGATGAGTTTCATAAATTTGAAAATCAGGAAAAACAGTTCCCTTGGCATAACCACCTAATTGGTTAATATTCTCTGAGCTACTAAAGCCATCGGTAGAAACATATAAGTTTGTTCCTCCTAAAAAGACATGATCAGGATTCGTTGGACTCACCTCTATGGTTAAATTATAAGAGCCTTGAGCATAGAAATTATTAAAATTACTCTGTTCATCATTTCCAGGAATAAACTGAGATTTATCTTCCCAAAGGCCCATTTGCGGACTTAGATCTTGAGCGTGGTAAGTATACTTCCACAGACTATTATATTCTGACTCGCCAAAGAAAGTAATACACTCTTGTCCTTGTCCAGGTGTAACCCCTATAAAATAAACCTCTTTTTCGTTCTGAGGGTTAATAGCCATTCTAATACGATCGTAAATCGGAGGCCAAGCCTCTGGAAGAATGTTGTTCCACTCCAAGCCATCTTCGCTACGCCAAATACCTTTATCGACACCATCACTACTCAAAGTGGCATAAACCACACCCGTTGATGTTACTTCTACCTCAGCAAAATAAGGACTGCTTGAAGTAGAACCTAAAACACGAGTCCACGTTTCTCCACCATTCTCACTACGATGAATAGCTCCATAAGTAGCTGCATAAACAATATCCAAACTATCATTCGATGAATCTACTTCGATGTCCCAAACCAAGTCCCAGATATCATCAAATTCTTCTGGGCTGTTTGAAGCTGTCGTGGTTAAGGAATACCAAGTTTCACCATTATCGTCAGTCTTAAAGACTCCATTCCCGAAAAAGTAGGCATCGTTACCAGAAGCTGAATTCCCGTAGGCTTCTCCTGTTCCATAATACCAAGTAGCTGTTTTACCTTCTCTTTGGTCTTGAGCTATACATGTAACATTGTGCAACATTTCAGGCTGTGTTAACTTCTGCCAACTAGTACCCATATTTTCCGAACGCCAAATACCGCCAGAAACTCCCCCAGCCATCAATACATTTTCGTCTGTAATATCAATTGCCGCAGCACGAGTTCTTCCCCCTACGTTATAGGGTCCACGAGCTTGCCAGTTCATTAGCATGCTTGTATTTTTCGGAAGGGTCTTGGCAAAAGCCAATTCTCGCGAACGCATATTACTTGGCATTTTACCCGTTTCTGGATTTACCAAGCGGGTAGCCTCCCAAGACCTTCTGTTCTGAGGGTCGTCTGGCAAACCTATGCTCAAACCGCCAATTTTAACTTTTCTTTTGGATTTTTTAGCAGTTATGGAATTTTCTATAGCCTGCTGATGCTTAGCGTATTCGAATAATTCTGTTCCTAAATAGCAAAACAATGCTAGAGAGGAAATGGAGATAAGTAGTTTTTTCATCTGAGGGGCTTTTGCATAAAGATACAAATCCACATGAAACTTTACAGTAAGCATAAAAAAAGCCCCATTCCGATATTTCGGGATGGGGCTTAAATATTATAAATCGGCTCTCTTAGTAAGACAATTCCGATTGATGTAATTTCTTTTTAAAGACTTGTTTACCGCTGGCATCAAATACCTGTAGCGAACAAACTCTTTTGTTATAATCACCTTCAACTTTTACACGAGCAAAATGACCATCATTAGCACCAGTTAAACTGAGCCCTGGACATTGTAATTCATATAAAGGGTATGCGTGATCACGTTCTTCTTTTAGCAAGTCAACATTCTTAGTGTCGCCTGTTAAGAATACAACCCCGTCAATACGCGAGAGGTGTAATCTATTCATCAACTCTTTGTACTCTTCAGTATAGTCAGCAAGTGGTTCTGAATCCATCCCATTAGATAGGATACTATTAGCACTCACAATAAATTTAAAGGAAGCATCAGAACCCATAATTTCGTTAATGAAACGGTTCATTTGATTAGCACCAAAGAATTGTGGATCATCTACACCTGTAGTAGTCTTAAACATGCGGTTATCCAACATAAAGATTTCAATATCTTCATAATCGTAACGCTTGTAAACTCCGTAATCTCTAAAAGAGTAATTGTACACCTTTTTAGAGGCATTAGGCCAGAACATATTAAAGGCCATCAAAGATGAGTCTTTTAATGCGAAACGCGTATCAGAAGTATTTAAACCGAAGTCCATATTATTCCAAGTAGCAATATGAGGCATTTGCTTCATAAACTGATCAACCTTCTCGCGCTTTCTAACATACTTATACTTGTTGAGCATGCGCTTAAAAGCATCCACTTCATTATCGTTGAAGTATACATTATTACCACCCCAAACCATAAAGTCGGACTCTATCTCAGACATTTTATCTAAAATAGCATCCCCCTTATCTCTATCAGAATTCAGGTTTAAACTGTGGCCGAATAAGAAATAAATATCAGCCAAGTAGTTACGAGGTGTATAAATATCCATTTCCTCCTCTACTAAAACACTGTCTAGATAAACCTCAACGTGATACTCTGCATCTGGCAAAAGCTCTTCAAGGTTTAAAATCAGTGGAATGTCATCACCTAAATTGTAATTCGAAATTTGATGATACCAACGAGAATTATCAAAAGTCTCCGGATCACCTAAATCGAAGTGCATATTCAAGGTTCTGTCTTCATCAAAGTTTTCCAGTCTGATGCTCACTTTCTTTGTCGACTTATCAACCAATAGCCACATTTGCGCATGGTAATCATCGATATAGGACAGCATAGGTCCAGCAATCAATTTGGATTTTATTTCAGCATCTTTTTTCTTCTGCGCTTGAACGCTACCCATGTTGATTAACAGAGCCGAAGTTAAGAGGAGTAGATATCTAACCATTTTTGTTGTTTTTCTCAATGAAAGCGTAAATATATACAAATTGTAGCTAAGTAAAAACCCCGCTAGTGCGGGGTTTCTAGAATATTTAAAATAGCCTAAACTACTTTACATTTACTAGTTCTACATCGAACTCCAAAGTCGCCTTAGCAGGGATTACAGGCGGATGACCTCTTTCTCCGTAAGCTAAATGAAAAGGAATAATAAATGTAGCCTTACCACCTACTTTTAATTGGGCGATACCTTCGTCCCATCCTTTGATGACCATTCCGCCACCTAAAGAGAAGTCTATCGGCTCTCCGCGCTCCACAGATGAATCAAATACTGTTCCATCCATCAATCTTCCGGTATAATGTACAGAAACTGTTTTTCCTGCTACAGCAAGCTCTCCAGAACCTTCTACTTCGTTAGCGATCATTAATCCCGACTCCGTTGTACGTGCATTTGGATATTTTTCGCTCATTTTCTTGTTGAGCTCAGCAACAATTGCATCTTCTTTGGCTTTTTGTTTTGCTTCGAAATTTGTGAATTCATCCTCAAAAATCTTTGCAGCATCAAAAGCTTCAGCACTAGTACCAACTCTTTTAATCGATACCGTCTCAATGGCATCTTCTTGAGTGATTGCATTAACCACATCCATTCCTTCAGCCACATTACCAAACACAGTGTGCTTGTTATCCAACCAATCGGTAGCAATATGGGTAATGAAAAATTGAGATCCATTGGTTCCAGGCCCAGCATTAGCCATAGATAATACTCCTGGGCCAGTGTGTTTTAAATCTGGGTGAAATTCGTCTGGAAAGTTATATCCAGGACCACCAACTCCCGATTCTTTAGGACATCCACCCTGAACCATAAAGTTATCAATCACACGGTGAAATTTCAATCCATCGTAGTAAGGTACTCCAACTTCTTTTTCCTTATTGGAAATCCCCCCTTCGGCCAAGCCTACAAAATTTGCTACTGTCATTGGGCATTTTTCAAACTCCAATGATAAAAGAATTGCTCCTTTGTTTGTTTTAATCTCGGCGTATAATCCGTCTTTCATCTCTACTTATTTAACAATTTCAACCAACTCAACATCAAATACTAAAGTTGCATTTGGAGGAATAATACCCCCACCAGATGCCCCATAGGCTAAGTGCGAAGGGATAATCAAAGTAGCTTTACCACCTACTGATAATAAGGCTACACCTTCGTCGAAACCTTTAATCATTTTACCTACCCCCATTGGATACTCAATCGGACTCTTACTCATAGAAGAGTCGAATACCGTACCATCAACAAAACGACCTTCGTAGTGTACTCTTACCACCTCAGAAACTTGAGGCTTTACTCCACTCCCTTCTTTAGTAATGATGTATTGTAAACCACTTATAGTTTCCTCTGCACCAGCAGTAAGTTCTTCTAAAACTACTTTTTGAGCTGCAGCTATCTCATCAACCAAACGTTTTGCATTTTCTTGACCTTCAGCAAAAATATCTGCTGCTTTAAATTTCTTAGCCAATTTACCCTTGCGAACAATCTCAACAGAAATCATCTGGTCGCCGACCTCGATAGCATTAACCCTCTCTTGAGATAAAGAATCTAAAACATGACCAAAAATAGTGTGCTTACCATCTAACCAAGGTGTATCCTTATGTGTTATAAAAAACTGAGAACCATTAGTTGTAGGGCCAGAGTTAGCCATAGATAATATACCAGGTCCGTCGTGTTTTAGGTCCGCATGAAATTCATCAGCAAATTTATAACCTGGATCTCCACCACCAGTTCCCTGTGGGCAACCACCTTGAATCATGAAGTCTTTAATAACTCTATGAAAATTTAAGCCATTGTAATAAGCCTCGCCTTCAGCTTTCTCATCATTACTAATTGAACCATCAGCTAAACCAATAAAGTTAGCAACCGTCATTGGTGTTCTTTGGAATTCAAGAACTAAATTAATTATTCCTTTATTAGTGTTAATCACAGCAAACATACCCTCATCCTCAATAGTCTGAGGATTCAAATAGGCTTCCTTTTGATCTTTTTTCGCTTCTACAGGCTCAGTATTTTGATCTGATTTCGAAGTACATGACTGAGTAGTTAAGCCCAATATCAAGCCACAAACTAAAATTACTTTCTTCATCATTGTTGTCTTTCGTTATAAATCTTTGTTATTCAAATAAGGGCGGTGAAGTTACTAATTTGATAGCAAATGCTATTTATGATTTAGCAGCCTCTATTAAGAGCTCTTTCTCGTAAGAGTTCAAGTTGTTTTTAAACTTACTAATGGCGTCTTCAAGCGAACCCTCAAAGGCACCCCCTGCAGCATTTATATGCCCGCCACCATTAAAGTGAGCCTTTGACACTTCGTTAGCACGGAAATTATTCTTACTCCTAAAGGATATTTTAACCATTTCTTTATGCTGAATAAAGAAGGCAGTAAAAATTACCCCTTTAATAGAAAGTGCATAGTTTACAAAACCTTCGGTATCGCCTTTTACAAAATTAAATCGCTCAAGTTCCTCTGTACTTAAACTCATAATAGCAGTATGGTACTCAGGTAAAACCTCTAACTTTTCGCTTAAACAATAGCCCAACAATTGTAATCTACTGGCTTTATTATTATCAAATAGCTTAGCGTGAATTTCAGCATGTTGAAGTCCAAGATCTATCAATTTTGAGGCAATACGATGTGTTTTTGCCTCTACTGAAGAAAAGCGGAAAGAACCCGTATCGGTGACTAGCCCTGTATAAATACATGCGGCAATATCCTTAGTCATTAGATGTTCCCAATCCATCCCCTCTGCAAACTCATAAATCAACTGAGCAGTAGAACAAGCCGTTGGAACGGAAAAAGTGAAATCTGCAAAATCTGTTGGCTCTTGATGGTGATCAATCATTACCATCTTCGCTTCTGCTGCATCAAGGGCTGCAGCCATCATATCTGTTCGTTTTAAATCGTTAAAATCTAAACAGAAAATAATAGATGCGGCTTTAATAAGCTCCTGAGCTTTCGCAGTTTCCTTTTCGTACTCTACTACAATATCATCACAAGGCAACCAATGTAAAAATGCTGCATAATCGTTGGGGACAACTACTGACACCTTATGGCCCTGCGCTACAAGTAGCTGATATAATGCCAAAGAAGAACCCATAGCATCCCCATCTGGACCACGGTGTGTTGTAATCAATATATTTCTCGACTCGCTTAAGTAGTCTTTGAGGTTGGATAGTATTTGCTTATTCATAAGGGGCAAAAGTAAGAAAGAAGAAGTTAAAAGTTGAACGTTAAAAGTTAAAATTCTTATACTTAGCAAAAAGGAGTCAGAATCTAAGAGGCAGTATGAATAAAAGAAAACTGAGAAATGGGAATAGGGGAATCAAATTTTCAACCAATATCTTTCTACTATACTCTTCATATATTAACATAATCGGTTTTTTGTAAAAATAAAAAAAACCAGGTCAATTGACCTGGTTTTCTTTAGTAGCGAGAACGAGAGTTGAACTCGTGACCTCCGGGTTATGAATCCGACGCTCTAACCAACTGAGCTACCTCGCCGTATTTACGGGCTGCAAATATAATGCATTTCTACGCTCTCGTACAAGTGCTTTAATTTTTTTTTAACTAAAATTTCAGCGTCTCTATTTAACAATCTTAGGCTCAAGGATTTTAAGAAAACATTAATTGTAGAGCTGTGAGTATCCATAGGTGATAAGCTCTTGCAAAATCAATTTAGGACTTGAGGAGTACTAGAAATGAAAAAATAATTCTCAAACTTTGATATGCTCTATTTTTCATTATATTGCGAACAAGAAATACGATTAATTAAGCTATGGCATCGAAAAATAAGTTCCAAATAGAATTCTCCCTTAACTCGTCAGTAAAGATTTTATACAACCAACTGAGTTCACCAAGTGGTCTTTCGGAGTGGTTTGCTGACAATGTAAATTTTAGAGGTAAAAACTACACCTTCTTTTGGGATGGCGATGAGCAAGAAGCCGAAATGGTCAACAAAAAAATGAACCAACACATCAAATTCCGTTGGCTCGACGAACCTGAAGACACTTACTTTGAATTTAGAATTCAAGTAGACGAGATTACTAGAGATGTATCTCTTATCATTACTGATTTTGCAGAGGGAGAAGAAGACGAGGAAGAATCTAAACTCTTGTGGGAAAAACAGGTTGAAAAGCTTTGTCAAAGTATCGGTTCTTAAAAACTCTTCTTTGTATATTTGCTCAAGAGCAAATCTTATATTCTATTGAAAACCCTACACAAGCTTGTACTTAAGGCTTTTTTCGGCCCTTTCGCTGGGACTTTTTTTACTATGCTTTTTATTTTGCTCATGCAAAATGTATGGAAGTATGTAGACGATTTGATTGGTAAAGGTCTAGAATGGACTGTTATTGCAGAAATCATTTTCTACATACTACCAACCCTAATACCTCTTGCACTTCCTTTAGCCATACTCCTATCTTCACTGATGTGTTTTGGGAAACTCGGCGAAACCTACGAACTTACGGCTCTTAAATCTTCAGGCATTTCACTTTATAAGATTATGCGACCATTATTCCTAGTGGTTTGTATTATATCAGTTGCTGTCTTCTTCTTCTCGAATCACGTCATCCCATATTCAAGCATGAAGTATAAAACTTTACTTTATGACATTATGAATAAGAAGCTTGCTTTAAATATTCGCGAAGGAGTTTTCTTTAACGACATTGAAGGTTATAGCATCAAAGTGGCTCGTAAAGATGCTGATGGCTCCAAGCTAGAAGATATCATCATTTACGACCACAGCGATAAAATGGGCAATACCAAGGTCATACGAGCCGAAAGTGGCCGCATGTACACTTCTGAAAACGAACGCTTTCTCTATCTCGAACTATTTAATGGGAATAGCTACGAAGAAGTTGACCCGAAAAACCCAAAGAAGCGCATTGACAAACCTTTTGCGAGGAGTAGCTTCGAACAACAGAAAATTCGTTTCGACCTATCCTCCTTCAACCTCGAAAGATCTGACGAGGAGAAATATTCAAATGTGGCGCAATTCATGAACATTGCTCAACTAAGCCACAGCTCCGACTCAATAAGCAAAACGATAGCTAAACGACTTGATAAATACGAAAACAAACTCGTTTCATATTATCAATTTGAGCAATTAGATAGTTTGAATCGAGCCCCTGATGCAATCGCATCTTTCTCTCTAGCAAGATATAAAGATCGTAGTCAAACAAGAATTTTAAAAACTGCTTCTAACCTTGTTCGCAGCTCAAAATCATATATATACAATACCCAAAGGGAGCTAAAATACAAAACAAAAAAGCTCCGAAAATCGAATATTGAATGGCATCGAAAGTTTACACTTTCAATAGCCTGCATCGTATTATTTCTCATTGGAGCGCCTTTAGGTGCAATCATTCGTAAAGGCGGGATGGGAATGCCCGTCTTGATTTCAATTCTATTTTTCCTAGCCTATCACATCAGCTCGATTACAGCTGAAAAAAGTGCTATTCAAGGCATTATATCTGTAAGTACAGGAATGTGGATGTCTACATTTATTCTCACTCCTTTAGGGCTATTTTTCAGCTACAAAGCTAGTACCGACTCAACACTTTTTGAATTAAGCATCCACAGAGGAATATTCGATAAACTAAAAAGGATATGGCCGCCAAAAAAATCTTGATAATCTCTCACAAAGCTCCCTACCCAAAAGTTGATGGAGGTGCAATTGCTATATCTCAAACCATTGAGGGCTTATCAAATAGGAATCACAAGCTTTGGGTATTATCTATGGAAACTGAAAAACACCCTTCAGAAGGCGTAGAAAATACAGATAAGCTAAACTATAAAGGCCATAAAGTAATCACCAAAATAAAAGCCTTAGATGCTCTATTGAACCTCGTGTCTAGGGAGTCTTATATACTTTCGAGGTTTGATCAAAGTTCTTTTGAAAAGGAATTAATAGGGCTTTTAAATTCCGAGGAGTTCGACTGTATAATATTGGAAAGCTTGTTTACCAGCTCCTATTTAAACACTATTAGAAGACTATCGAATGCCAAGCTCATTTACCGATCACATAATATAGAGCATCTCATTTGGAAAAGATATTCAGGGAAATCAAAAAACATTCTAAAAAGTTGCTACCTAAAATTACAAGCCAAACGTCTTGAAAAAGCCGAACTCGCATTTTGGAATAAGGTAGATGCCATCGCTTCAATTTCCTCTGAAGACAGTAAAATAATGCAGAGTCATACGCAAACAAGAATCTTAAACGTTCCAGTTTATGCTGATAATGAGAAACTCAAAATGGAAGACTCATCCAATACACTTGACTTCTTTCATCTAGGATCTATGGATTGGCTTCCCAATAAAGAAGGTATTGACTGGTTACTGAAAAATGTGTGGCCCGAAGTAACAAAAATGGCAAAAGATGCAGAGCTTTATATTGCTGGGAGAAACATGCCTAGTAAGTTACTAAACATTAGCATGAAGGGCTATAACAATAAAGGTTCTGTTGCTAATGCCGATGAGTTTATGTGTTCACATAAAGTGATGCTAGTTCCTCTATTTTCGGCTAGTGGTATGCGCGTAAAAATTGTGGAAGCCATGGCACTCGGTAAATGTATCATCACCACAAGTATTGGAGCTGAAGGGATTCCTTATAAGCATTTGGACAACCTTATCATTGCCAATACAGCAGAAGAATTTATTCAGATGATTTTATACTGCATCAATAATTCAAAAGAAGTGGATAGGATTGCCGATCGTGCAAGAGAAACAATTAAAGATAGCTTTTCTCAAAAAGTTATTATGGGCACTTTTGAAAGACTCTTAGAGGACTAGGAATGAAATTATTCATCATTACATCACGAATTCCTTACCCTTTAGAAAAAGGTGATAAACTAAGGATATTTCATCAAATCAGATTTTTGTCAGAAAAATTTGATATCTACCTCTGTGCGATTAATGCCTCAAAAAAGCCCATTCATCCCGAGGCAAAAAAAGAACTTGGTAAATACTGCAAAGAAGTACATTTTGTCAGTCTAAGCTATGGAGGAATTATTGCAAGTTTGGCCAAAAGCATCTGGAATGGGCTCCCTTTTCAAACAGCTTTATTTACAACTTGTAAGGCAAAAAATACTGTTCGTAATTTAATTGCTGAAATAAATCCCGATTATGTTTACTGTCATCTTAGTCGTGCGAGTGAATATGTTAAACATACATCACAGCCTAAGACTATTGACTATATGGACGCATTCTCTATGGGGATGTATCGTAGATGGAAAAACAGCTCAGCCCCACTAAAATGGCTCTACGCTTGGGAATATAAGAAGCAAAAGAAATATGAGAAATCTATTTTTCCCTTTTTCGACAAACACACTATTATCACAGAGCAAGATCGCGAATGCATCGACCATATACGAAAAGGTGAAATTGAGATTATTAGAAATGGTGTAGACTTTGAATATTTCACAGACAGAGTATCAAATGATAATTACGATATCGTATTCGTAGGAAATATGAGCTACCCACCCAATATAGATGCAGCTCAGTATTTATGTCATGAGATACTTCCTATTATCCAGCAAAAAAGACCTCAAACATCCGTGTTAATTGCGGGTACCGATCCTCACAAAAGCGTCCTAGCGCTACAAAATGAGCAGGTACATATTAGCGGGTGGATGGAAGATATTCGCGAAGCTTATGCCAGCACAAAACTATTTATTGCGCCCATGCGTATCGGTACTGGCCTTCAAAATAAATTACTGGAAGCCATGTCTATGCAAAAAGCTTGTATTACCACTAATCTAGCCAACAAGGCATTAGGAGCGCCTAAAGATGCCATATACATAGCAGAGAATGCTACCGATTTGGCTAACCATTGTATCAACTTATTAGACTCGGAGGAAGAAAGAAATTTGCTTGCCAAAAAAGGTAAAGACTTTGTTCAGAGCCAATATAGCTGGCAAAAAACAACTGAAGCCTTAGCGAAGTTGTTCCTAGACTAATTCCTATCTTTGCAAAAAAATTGCTATGTTAAATAAGCTCGACTCTATTGAAGAGGCTTTAGAAGATATTCGCCAAGGAAAAATAGTCATTGTAGTTGATGATGAAGACCGTGAAAACGAAGGTGACTTTGTTGCTGCGGCAGAAATGGCAACTCCTGAAATGATTAATTTCATGGCTACTCATGGACGCGGATTAATCTGTACTCCTATCCTAGAGGAAAGAGCTGACGAACTGCAATTGGAAATGATGGTTGGGAAAAACACAGATCCTAACCAAACTCAATTTACTGTTTCTATAGACCTTATTGGTCATGGCTGCACCACTGGTATTTCTGCTAGCGATAGAGCCAAAACCGTAAAAGCACTTATTGATGAGACTACCAAGCCCGAAGATTTAGGTAGACCAGGTCATATCTTTCCATTAAAAGCAAAGAATGGTGGGGTTTTGAGAAGAACTGGTCATACTGAAGCTTCAGTGGATTTGGCTCGTTTAGCGGGTTTAAAACCTGCTGGGGTAATTGTTGAAATCATGAATGAGGACGGTACTATGGCTCGACTTCCTCAATTAAAAAAAATTGCAAAAAAACACCAACTAAAGCTTATCTCTATAGAGGATTTGGTTGCCTATAGAATGAAGACAGAAAGTCTCATTGAGAAACTTGAGTGTATCAAGTTACCTACCGATTACGGTGATTTTAATTTAACAGCATACAAACAGACCAATACTGGAAGAATTCATGTAGCCCTTCACAAAGGTGAATGGGGGGAAAACGAACATGTATTGGTTAGAGTACACTCCTCGTGTATTACGGGTGATATTTTCGGGTCCTGCCGTTGTGATTGTGGACATCAGCTGCAACAATCCATGCAAATGATTGAAAAAGAAGGTAAAGGTGTTGTTGTATATATGAATCAAGAAGGTAGAGGAATCGGCTTTATCAATAAATTGAAAGCATATAAACTTCAAGAAGAAGGTTACGACACTGTTCAAGCCAACGAAAAGTTAGGCTTTAAACCTGACGAAAGAGATTATGGTGTAGGCGCACAAATCTTACACGACTTGGGTGTAAGTAAATTACGCTTACTAACCAATAACCCTAAAAAGAGAGCTGGTTTGATTGGTTACGGTTTAGAAATAGTAGATAATGTAGCACTCGAAATAGAATCGAATCAACACAATAGATTTTATCTAGAGACTAAAAAAGATAAAATGGGCCACGAGCTCAAATTCAATTCATAAAAAAAGCGGCCTGCCGCTTTTTTTTTATCCTTTACCCTTAATGAACCGAGAGGTTAATTTTTGCCATAGCTCTTTAAAGCTTTCAAATTCATCACGGTAGAACAAGCCCAAGCCAGTCGTATAATTATTTTCATCTTCTAAGAGGAAACTTTCTTCTAAATTACGGAAGGCCTTTAAACGCAGAGAACCGTCTTTACTAATATTGTATTCAACCTTGAAGTCACCAATAATTCGGGTGGTATTTTGGGCAGGCTGCGTTCCAATATTCCCATTTACCGTTATTCGATCGTTTACCTTCAAATTACTCAGAAGTAATTCAAATTCACGATTACTCAAGGTATCCCCTAGGTTTGGATGATACTTCACTCCCAAATCAAACTTCTCATTTGTTTGGGAGAGCCAATTCGAGAGTTGATTACTCAACATTTCAGTACCTGTGGACAAGGTAGAGTTTAGGTAATTCACATCTGTATTCTCCAACTCATCGGTACTTAAAAAGCTGTTGAGTACTAATAAGGAAAGGAATTGCTGTGTTTTCTTTTCATCAGTATTCGTTCGCTCATTAACAATACGCTTCAAGTTTTCATCAGCATTGGGAATTTGAATATCAAATTCTATTTCAGGCTGGAATAAATCGCCCTGCATCATCATCCTACACTCCACTTCTGTTTTTCGATCGTAGTCTTGCGATAGATCTTTGGTGCTTACTAAAATTCGATACAAAGCACTCAAATCCATTTGAGCTTTATATGGGTCGCCATTCCAAACTAAACGGCCTCCATTTTCAATTTCAAACTTCTTATTTACAATATTCTGAAGTGTAAACAGATAATCTCCTCGTTGAACGATATAATCGCCAAACATATACAAATCGCTATTACTAGCCATTCCAAGATTAATAAAGCCTGTTCCATTCGCACTGATCTTATCCCCTACTGTTTCGTCAAAAATAAGCTCAACGGTCGCCTCAGGAGTAATCTCAATATTCATATCTATACTCAAGCCTATAGTCTTAATATTAGGCTCAGGCAACCACAAAGTATCCGACTGAAATTTATCTTTTTCCACAAAGTGAACGAAACTCAACTCATCCAATTCTACTCCGTCATCTAATGGAATATGTATACTAGTTCCTTCCTTTGTTTGAGCATCAATCCTAATGGCTGTATTATTAGTAAATCCAGAGAATCGAGCTTGACCACTAGCAATAGCACGTCCATAGTAAGCTTCATCTTTATAGGCATCGGTGTTTAAACAGATTAGGCTATCTGCATCTAGACGTAGGTCTAAATAAATATCCTTAAAATAATCGTGAGAAATAACACCGTTTAAAAGCCCTTGCCCCACCAATTTTGAATCTTCATTAAGAGCCTTAAGCGAAATATCCTTAAAGTCCATACTCATATCATTAATGAATACGATAGGATCTTCAATAAATTTATAGCTCGTATTAAGATATGGGACATGTAAAGCAGCATTCTCCAATTGAAGCTGACCTTCCATTTGAGGGCTGTTTAATGTGCCATAATAATGTAAATAGCCATTAGCCTCACCTTCTACCTCATCAAAAACAGCACTTAAATAAGTTTGTAAATGTGCCAATTTTATATTCATAAAGTCAGCGCGCATGGTAAAATTATCTTCTAGCTCATCAGGCATATAATAAGCATACATATCCACCCTTTTCTCGCCATCCTTACTAATATTGGCATGTAATGATTGTATTTTATCTTGTTCATTCCAGTCCCCATTAATAGTCATTAGTCCTATAGGAATATAATTGTAAGCAAAATCAGGTATTTGCATCGAAGCTTCAAATACGGGCTTATCAGATAAATTATTAACACTAATGATCCCGTCTAATCCTCCACTCAAATCGGTACGAGATTTATTGAGCCAAGGGGAGAAATTAGCCAATTCAAAACCTTCAAATAAGAGCTGGAGACTATTATTATTTTTAGACTTTTCTTGAGTCAGTTGAACTTCTTGACCAGCAGTGAAAATCCGAACAGAGCTTTCAATACTGTTATTTTTGTCATACACTAAAGACGATAAATTACTCAGTGTCCAAAGGGTGTCCGCAAAATAGAATTGCGTTTCTTCCATCGATAAATTAATCGATTGCTCGTCAACGGTGGCTAATGCTTTTAATACTCCTTCGTTGCGAATACTATCGAGGCCAGCCCAAGCGAGAGAAAAACGCCAGTCGCCGTGGTTACCTATTTGGTCGTATTCTATATTCTGAAATTTAGAACTCTTTCCATAAGTTAAAGCAGCACCTTGTAGGTTCAGCTTCCAGTTATTCTCATCGGCTGTAGATGAAAGTGATAAGTCTTCCCACAACCATTCTTTCCAGGTCAAATTAGGGCTGAATACATCCAACACTAAACCTTCCTCCCTATCATTAAAACTCCCACTAATTACTGCACCATCTCCTAAGCGAAGGCTAGGTAACAATAATGAGGTTAATGGGGCTGTATTGAAAAGCTCTACATGGAAACTGAAATCTTGAAAGCCCTTTTTTGGAGTAGCTAATATCGGGAGGTGATTGGAAAGGTATGCCGAAAAAGAATGATACAAATTCGGAATATCTACCACTCCTTCGAGCTTTATTTTTGCGAAATCGGATTCTAAACTTAATTGATCCATCACTGTACCTTGCTTAGCAGAAAAATGTAAATCGTCGAAGTGATAATAATTCTCAGTTGTTTCAACGGTTGTAAAATACACCCCAATATCACCCTGAATATTATCCCATCTATCACCTTCGAAGTTCATCTCTAAAAGAGTAGACAATAATGCAATGCTATCTTTTTGATACAGATTCAGCGCATATAAATCTGCTAACACTATATCTGCCACAAAATCCATAAGTGGTTTTTCCTGAGATAAATCCACCTCTCCCTGAAAAGTTAAATCTAAATTCTCGTCCGAGACTACAGCATCACCCACAAAATGAAAAGGTTGTAAACGCCCCTGAACATCTATATTACTGTACTTGTAAGAACCATATTCGAGTGAATTAATATTGGCTTGAACTTCGGTGTCGAAAGTCGCAACATTCAAACCGCGACCAGAAACAGTAACATCGGCGTTAAAGAGTCCGAAATTTGGAATTTCTGTTAACACTGCCATGTCAAGATCTTTAAAATTAAGATTTCCTGAATATTCAGAAAGTGCAAGGCTATCCTTGAATGCGATAGTCAATTCGGTATTTAAAGCGCCATAGTCACTTCTAATAACAGAGTTTAATTCTAAGTACTCCAAAGTACCACTACATTCACCAGAAGCCCTAATCGTTCCTAAACGACTCATCAAATAATCCTGAGCGAATAAATCTTCAATCCATAGCCATTCATCTTCTGAGAGTAAAAAATTTTCACTTGTAATTAGATATTTCCACTGACTACTATCTCTCCAATTCTCAAGACGAACATTTAAGTTGATACTACTATTGTGATTGGTTTTAACTGATAGATTCTCAAGCCAAAGACTATCTTTATGAAATTCCGCTATTAAGGAACCCTCTACTTCAATCCCCGAAGGCCAAATATCGTACAGGCCTCCTAAAGATTTTTCCTCGATAATAAACTTTTCAATTTGTAGGCGTCCTTTATTTCCTATTATATCATGATCGAAGTTTAAATCAAAATGTGATTGTGCACTTTCCCAATGAAAATCTTTAACTGAATTATGTTCAGAACTAAATTGAATCGACTTCGCATTAATTTGATGCTTGGTGCCCGACTCAATTTCAAAATCAAGATTACTAAGAATTAATTCTATTCCCTGTGCAAGCGAAACATCCTTAGCAAATAGATTTAAATGGTTTATCTGGTATAGAAGCTCAGCCTTTTGAAGTCGTACACGCGCATCTTTAATAAATAGTTTATCTATCTTAAAAAGTTTGTTTGTGGACTCATCAGACTTCAAAGAGTTAATAATCCTTACTAGCTCACTGTCTTCCCATGAAGCTTCAGCATTATAATAAAGCGCTATTTCATCGAGATAAATCGTCTTAAATTCAGATAAACTGAAGTTTGAAGGCATCATGCGAATTTCTGGGATACTAAAAAGAGTATCTCCTTGCTCACCAATCAGCTGAACATCTTCAATCTGCAATCCAGAAAACAAAGTCAGATTAACACGCTTCGATACGAGATCTATTTGATAGGTTTCATCCAGCCATTCCGTTAAATATTCCGCTAAATAAACTTGCGTTCTTGGCAATTGAAGACAAGCCATGAAGCCCAAAAATAGAAGGGAACAAATAATTAACAGACCTACTACTATGTTTTTACCTTTATTGATAATACTATTCTTTATTTTTGCCTCATGACTAAAAAAAGTATCACCATTTTAGGAATTGAATCTTCATGCGACGACACCTCAGCAGCTGTCATTAAAAACGCACAGATTCTCTCAAATATTGTTGCCAATCAGGATGTTCACAAAGCCTATGGAGGTGTAGTTCCAGAGCTAGCTTCTAGGGCTCATCAGCAAAATATTGTTCCCGTGGTGAATCAAGCTTTAAATATAGCAAATATTAACAAAGAACAAGTTGATGCAATTGCCTTTACCAGAGGGCCTGGGCTCATGGGTTCCCTATTGGTGGGGACTTCTTTCGCCAAGTCATTATCCATGGCTTTAGAAGTTCCACTCATTGAAGTAAATCATATGCAAGGGCATATACTTGCTCATTTTATCGACGAGGGGCAGAACTTTCCCGAATTTCCCTTTTTGTGCTTAACCGTATCGGGTGGGCACACGCAAATAGTCTTGGTAAAAGATTATTTTGACATGGAGGTTTTAGGCGAGACTATTGACGATGCCGCAGGTGAAGCTTTTGATAAAAGTGCCAAAATTTTAGGTTTACCTTATCCTGGCGGTCCTTTAATTGACAAGTATGCAAAACAAGGAAATCCAAAAGCTTTTAAATTTACCAAGCCTCGCGTGGGCGATTTAGAGTTTAGCTTTAGTGGCTTGAAATCAAATATTCTCCAACTCATACAGAGAGAAGAGAAAAAAGATGCTGATTTTATTGAGAAAAATCTCGTCGATTTATGCTCTTCAATACAATATACCATCGTCTCTATTCTTTTGGAGAAAATTGGCAATGCTGTTGAACAAACAGGAATTAGCCAAATTGCTATTGCAGGTGGAGTTTCTGCAAATTCGGGTTTAAGAGAAGCCTTAGTTGAAAGAGAAAATACGCATGATTGGAAAGTCTTTATCCCCAAACTTGAATACTGCACCGATAATGCTGCTATGATAGCTGTTGCAGGATATTACAAATATTTAAATGCTGATTTCACCGACAGTTCAGTGAGCGCGAAGGCGCGCTATAAAATTTAATAATTAGAATTCCCTCTACAGACTTATATCTTTTATTGATACTTGATCAACAATCATAATCTAAAAATTTGTAGCTTAAAGCTTCAAATAATTGAATAATGTATCAAGTAAAATTATTTCCACTTAATAATGATGGTGTAGCCTACATAGGTATTTATTGCCCGAAGAATAGAGAATGGGAAAATGAGCTTATTCAGATAGGCGCCAATTGGAATAAAAGCAATGAATTTTTATTTCTTAAAAACACATTTGCTGGATGGGTGTGCTCATTAAAAAGATTATTAGTTTTTTCTAAAATATCGTCTCTATAATGAATTGTAATAGTGTTATTAACAAACTGTATTAACTCTTTTCTCATTCTTTCTAATTGCCATTCATAGCGAATTATATTAAAAAGTCTTTTATGTTGTTCTAAGTTGAGATTTGGCATTTATAATGACACTACTTGATATCCCTATTAGTTAAATATCTAGTAATCATCAATATTGGATTTTTGCTTAAACCTGTAAATTTTCAATAATAAATAATAAAAAATTGCATTATCGAGTTTTCAGATTTGATGACCGATCGATATGACATTGAGGGCGCAAAGAAGTGATATTCTTGCCCATATATAATCCACATCGAAATTGCGAAACTAAATTTACTTTTCCTGTTTTTTATAGACAGAATCTGTTATTGCAACAGATTCTGTTTTCAATTAATCAGCCCACCAACTAAACCATTGCAAAATGTTTATCTTCAATCCCCAGATCCAACAGGTCAAGCGGCAAATCCACGCCCTGGTTTTTGATGGTATTGATCCTTTGTAAATACGCAGCCGCTTCTAACAAGTGAGTCGCTACATCGGCTACTTTCCTGTTTTTCGCTTCACTTAAATAGGAGTTTTTAGTCCATTCGTTAAAAGCACCCATCGCAGGGCCACACCAAATTTGATAATCCATCACTCGGTCTGGATCACCTGCATTGGCCCAATTAGAGGACAGGCCTAGATACCAACGAAAAATCAAAGCCATTTTACGTTTTGGATTTCCTTGGGCATTTTTTATTTGCTCTGGATCTCGTTCTTCAAAGAAACTGACACATCCGTTCCACACCTCTTCTAAAGGCATTTTAAAGGTTTTAGTTTCTAACTTTAGTCTTTCGTCTTTAGGAATGACATCAATGCTCTCGTAGCGGTTATAGATTTCATATAATTTCTTTGCTCTGGCACCAAATAAAGTACCTAGTTTTAAAACTTGCAGCTCTACCCCTAGTTCAAACATATCTGAAGCAGGAGCCATGGTGATATCTGTAGAGGTTACTTTGGCAAGTAAGTCCTTCACAGCTTCTGAAGTCCCCGATTCTACACAAGCTTGGTTGACAGAACCTGTTACCACATAGGCAGCACCCATAGCAAAAGCTGCTAAAGCAGAAGCAGGAGTCCCTATCCCTCCAGCGGCACCGACTCTAATTTGTTTTTTGTACTGGTATTTTTTCTGAATTTCGTCTCTCAATTGTAAAATGATAGGAAACACCACCACCAAAGGTCGGTTGTCCGTATGTCCACCAGAGTCAGCTTCCACGGTAATATCATCTGCCATGGGAACTTTTTGAGCCAATTCATACTGTTGCTGGGTAATTTTTCCAGCAGCCAATAACGTGTCTAAAAATTGGATTGGAGCAGGCAACATAAAACGCTGGGCCACTTCCTTTCTGGAAATTTTACCAATCACTTTATTGGCAATGATAATTTCGCCTTGCGCATCTAAACTCAATCCTACAGCCCTGTATTTTACAATTTGCTCTGAAAGGTTCATATAAGCGGAAGCTTCTACCACTTTTACACCGTGTTCTATAAACAAGTTAACGGCACCTTCTTCCAAGGCTTTTTCAATGGGACTATGGATAAGATTGCAAGCATAAGCTTGAGTCGGCAATGCTTTTTGAATCGTGGCAATGGCTTCTTTAACGCGCGATGGAATCATCCCCGCAGCGCCAAAAGATCCCATCATTTGGTTTTTCCCTAAAGCAATGACCATATCTGTAGAGGCAATTCCGTTTGCCATGGCACCTGCTTTATAGGCATATTTTAATTTATAGTCCTCTTTAAACGAGGCATCCCCTAAATCTTCTGCTGTAAACGCAGGCACTATAGCTTTTAAAAATAAGCCCTTTCCTTCTGATTGAATGGTTCCCGTATTGGTGATTCCAATGCGACCTGACAAATCTTTCACCACATAACAAGGTACGGCAGTGTTTTTTAGTTTGTCAAACATTCCTGTGATGTCAAATGAAATCTCTCTGGGAGATCCTATCCATTTTAAGTCAATCATTTTTATTATTTTAATTTATTTTGTAAATTTAATACAGACAATCAACACTACTGCCCGTTTAAATAATCCTGTTTTTTTTTGGTTGCGACGTCCGTTTATGCTTCTTGAATCCCCAATGCCAAATCTGTGACTTGGTAAATTCTTGTGCCTTCGTTCCAGAGGTAAGCATTAGCGATCAAAACCAAAGTGGCGCCTCGTTTTTCTATGGTTTTAAAATGGACTTCTAGATGCATGTTTTCTACATTTACTCTTATTTGTCCACGGTATTTCCATTCGGTTTTATTGTTTTCAACTTGTACAAATCGTGGTTTATTAAAGTCTTTCCCTAAATCTTGTTGTAATGCAAATAACTGCATGGCTTGCGAAATAGCTTCGACTCCTAAAGATCCTGGCATTACGGGATCAGAATAAAAATGGCAGGTAAAGAACCAGTCATAGGTATGAATTGCTTTGGAACAATGGATATAACCTTTACCAAATTCACCCCCATTTTTCACAACGACACCGCTGTCAAGTAAATTAAGCTGGTCTTCAGCCAAACGGAAGGCGTTTGCTTTGTCATTTTCTTTATACAATTTCATTTTTGCGTATAAAGAATCTAGTTTTATTTGGAAATAATCTTTAGTTGTCAAGTTGTTTTGCACATACCAAGCTGGGATGTCCTCTCCTTTATCTAAACCTACTTGTTGCGCTAAGGCTTCCTTAGGGAAAAATCCAAATGAAGAAAATCCCTTATAGAAGACCTGCTCATCAACAGAGACTTCGAACAGATATTTCTGAATTACAAAACCACCTAATGAAGTAGAAGACGTTAAGGTTGATTTATTTTTAATCACTTTCCCTCTAAAATCTGTACCTACAGGAAGTTCTAATAATTCACCGTCACCGTCTAGATTTCTAAGGTATAAATCTTTGTCAGGAAATAATAAGGTACTTCCTAAATAAGCACCCAATAGTCCACAAGGTTGTAGTGCAATTTCCATCAATATCGTGTAAGGCATCGTCATGGACGCATTTTGTTTGTAATACCAAACATCTTGAGGCACGTCGTATTCTGTCCAGATATTTGTTGGTTTTGAGAAATCAAAACGCGCTCCGTCAATTTTAATCACACGGCTTACGACTTGTAAATCTGTGTTTGGTTGACGCGATAAGGCTCTATTGTCATAAACGGCATACTCTGGCCCAAAACAGTCGGCTAATCTTCCCAAAGCAAATATTTCGATGTCAGTTTCATTTAACAAAACATTTTCAGTCACCTTCTTAGGTTGCTCCAAGTATTTTGGATTGTCTTTTTCTCTTAATTGCAATCCTAAATTAGCAAAATGAACGGTAATAACACCATCTACAATAATTTCTAAATCACCGATCACATAAGGGTCAGGCAATAAGCCGATTTCTTTAATGACAAGGCGATAGGTTAATATTTTATCGTTAGGAGTGACTTCTTTTCTACATCTTACTTTCTGTTGGAGTCCATAAATAGGTTGGAAACGCGCATCTTTTTTAAGGCGTTGCAAACCGAGCATCATCATAAAGAAACGCAGTAGATTTCCGCCACCTTCTGCTTGTAAAGAACCTGCCAATACTTGGTCATCTCTAAAATGACAAGGAAAATACCAATCGTCTGGACTCAGGTCTTTTTCTGCTATAACTTCTCCCAAACCATAAGCACCCCCATTGACATCTGCCTTAATAATACGATCTAACATCAGCATTTTTTCTGGAGCTAATCGTATCGATTTATTTTTTCCATTAGGGAAATAAGAAATATCTTCAAAACATTTATGGGCATCTCCATTGATAAGATGTCTTAAATCTTCAATATCAAAAGCAGTCTTTTTTGTGGTTAAAAAAGGAATGAAGTTTTTCTTTTCTACCTCTGCCAAAACTTTCTTTTCACTGTCTGTATAAACCACCCCGTTTCCTTTACTCAATTCTTCATCAGTAAAGAAACCAGCAACGCCATTGGTCATTTTTAAAACCATACGGTCTTCTACAAAACACTCGTAGCTAAAGAAAAACAATAAATTACGCCCGTTTCTAACGAATGAATTGATAGAAATATCATAGCGCAAAGTTTGCCCTTCAAAAGGTAAATCGTCGATAAATTCTAAGGTGCAATCCAATAAACGATACACATAATCTCCTTTGTTTTCTAAATCGATTCCCAAATAAGAAATCAACATTAAATCACATTGTCCAGATTCTACAGACACTGCCCAAGGAATTTGTGTGTCGGTTGCATACCCTGAGTTATACGGAATGTCGTATTCGGTTTGCATGGTAGATGGTTTGTATTCGCCGAGTTTAGCATCTAAACCAGTAACTCTACTCACCAATAAATAAGGATCCATTGGCAACATCACCCTGCGTTTGTATTGGTCAATAACATTGTATTCTGCGCCAAACACATTGCCGATTTTTCCTTCTGAAAATTCAATTAAATCTTCTTTCGTGTAAATGACGTTCTTATCTTTTAAGTGATTTGGGTCGTTATAATCCTGTAATTTTAAACCGTTTTCTGCAATTTTAACAGTCGTTTTAGGATCCGTTTTTCGTATTGAAGTATCTATCATACTAGCTATTTTTTCTAAGGTATGTTTTGTTGTAATAGGCTGACTAGCCCCTTTGTTTTTTGTTATATTTTGTGATTTCTCTTTTCTTTTTACGGTAGCAAACTGGCGTTGAATATCCTCAGATAATAACACATCATACACAGGACTTCCCCCCGTTTTTACCTTTTTAGTAAAGTGCTTTTTGAGTTGTTTCTGATTGGTATTCGGATATAATAAACTTAAATCAATATCAATTCCGTTAGAAATTAATTGCGCCAAACATTCGTATAGAGACTGAATAGAACTCGTGCCTTTTTTATCAATAGCACAAGCAGCATGTTGCTGTTGGTTCAGCGTATCTTTAAGCCAATTGGTACAGGTGCTATTAGGACCGAGTTCTACGAACGTACTAAATCCTTTTGTTGACATTTTTTTTGCAAAAGCGGGAAAGTCGACTGTTTTATAGCACACTTTTGTGGAATTCTCTGCTATTCTTAACGACTCCATAGGAATTTTTTCACCTGTTAAACTTGAATAAAAGTCAACTTCTGGATGGTTTTCTAATGGGAAATTATGCATTTCGATCAATCCATCGTATTCCTTTTTACAGAACTCGTTATGGATAACATTTTGAAAAGGCACTAGTACTGATGCACAATTCAAAGCCTTAATCAACCCTTCACACTGACTTTTATCACCAGAAATTATCAACTCCTTTTCAGAGTTTACAAAAGTGATAAAGACCTTATCAAATTTCGAGATATGGGCTTCTACCTTCTCCCTAGTGTCTAATAAAATCCAGCTTTGCCATCTGGCTTTTGCTTCTTTTGTACTAATATTCCATTCTTCGGCTAATAATTCCAAATCGCCAGAAAATTTATTTTTAAAAATTGGAGAGTTGCGGAATATTTTTGTCCCCTCACCGGGATTCCAAATGCCAAATGAATACCACATAGAGCTGCATTCCCCCATAGAATAGCCCATAGCTGCTTTTGGCTTTACGCCAAAATATGCTCTTAATATGTGCGTGTACAAGGTCGAATAAAGCACCCCGGCAGACATCATAGAAATAGCATCATTCTGAATGTTTGGAGAAGCTGTTGCACGGTCTTGCTTCTTAGGAAATAAATAGTCTAAGCCAAAGAACTCTTTAAGGTTTGGGATTTTGTTTTCAAAATCGCTTAAAAGGTTTGGAAAAAACTGAAATAAATCTTGTCCTAATCCCTCATAACTCGTCGAGGAGCCTGGATATACAAATGCTAAATCGCCTTTAGCTGCACTTGGATTTGGACTAAAGAAAGAACCACTAGGGAGTTTGATATCTGTCTTTTTATCAAAGGCTACCGCTAATTGTTTTTCTATAAACCCGATATCTTGTAGTAGCGATTTCTGACTAGAAGCAACTAGAACAATGCTATATATTGCTTTAGTTTTGGCTGCTTTGTCATAATAGGCCTGTGCTATAAATCCCAAGTCATCAACAAGAATATCTTTGCTAATTAGGCTTAGGTCTTCTCTAAGCTCATTTTGCGTATTTCCTTTTAAAACAAACAGATGCTTTTTTAAGAAATTATCAATTTTAGGGTGTTTAGGATGTGTAACTTCTGATAGTTTTACACGAGAATGTGGACTCAAATTTACGAGTGCCTCTCTCGGGTAATCCGTCTCATTAATCCAAGGTCTTGATTGGCTTGGAAAATAGTAATTACTATTTTTTAGAGCATCGTTTTTTACAGATTTCCAATTTGGAATGCCCGGAATAAATTGATGATATAAACAAAGGGCTGTTTTTACAATAGATGCTAATCCCGCTGCCGCAAACGTATGTCCGATATTCGTTTTTACAGACCCTAATGCAATTTTATGATCCGCTTTTTGCGCTAATAATTGGGCTTGTTCTAAGTCATCTTCTTGCTTAAATCCAGAAGCTACTAATTCTTGTAAGGCGATATTTTTACCTGTTGACAAATCTCCGATAGCATCAATAGTAGCATAAATAGTGTCTTTTTCTGTTAGCGTTTCATTGGCCTTTAAAACAATAGCCGATGCCCCTTCGCCAATCAACCAACCATAATCGTCTGCATTAAAGGACAAACTTGGTTGTTTATTTTGGTTTACGGTGGCAATCAGATTCCGTAAAAGAACAGCTTCCATACCTCCCGAGAACTCAACTGCTCCCACAACAACAGCATCAACTTCGCCTAAAGACAACATATTCTGAGCGACTTCTAAGGCTCTTGTTGTTCCGTTATTTCCATTGGTAATTGTAAATGAGGGGCCGTTAAAATCCCATAAAGCGGAAATACGACTCGACATAATATTACCAACAAAACTCGTATGCTGACTAGGGGTCTGTACGTTCCCTATCTTGTACAATATATTACGACATTCGCCTAAAAGTGTTGCTTTTTGTGTGTCTTCTAAATCAATTCCGGCACGATCTAATGCTTTATCTAATTGCCACTGGCTGTCCCAACGCGCTAGGTAATGATGTATCGCAAGTTCGGGATTCATCGCAATTAAAACCGCTACGTTTTCCCCTTTTTTTAAGCTTGATTTTTGAATGGCTTGGTCGGCAACCTTTAAGATTAAAGCTTGCTGTGGTTCCATAGTGCCAACTTCGTTAGGCTGGATTTTATAGCGCATTAAATCCATGTCAAAATCAGCTATAAAGCTGCCTCTAGGTGGCTTTTTTGTATCTAAACCAAAACTGGATAATAAGTCATTATTTTTTTCAAAACCTTTCCATCTATGAATTGGCATCTCAGAAAAATGCTGGGTTCCTTCAAAAATAGATTGGTAAAAAGCATCTAGATTAACGCAATCACCAAAATGAACTTCCATACTCGTGATGGCCATTTCTTTTAGTGTGACGTCTGTGTGTTTTTTACTTTTTTCTTTATGATGGCTTTCCACAACTAAATGGGCATTGGTACCTCCAAAGCCAAAAGAATTTACCGCTGCTTGCTTATAGTTTGTTTCCCATTTTAAAGGCTCTTCTATGATTTGCTCTTGCGTAAACCAGCCTTTTTTCGATTGAATTGCGGTAGACAAATTAATTCCGGGTGGAATCTTATGATGCTCCATAGAAAGTAACACTTTCATTAAACTAGGCATCCCTGCAGCCGTGAGCATATGCCCAATATTTGATTTTACAGAACCTAAACGTAATTTGTCTGGATTGTCCCCAAAGAAAGTTTCGAGTGAATTGATTTCAGTAACGTCACCAAGAGGCGTGCCTGTTGCGTGGCATTCTATATAAGAGGTATTTTCTTTAGAAATAGTTCCGTTATACGCTCTTTCATAAGCCAATGTTTGGCCTTTTGGATTGGGACTTAATAAATATTTACCACCGCCGTCATTAGATAAACCAATTCCTGAAATAACACCGATGATATTATCGCCATCTTTTTCCGCATCTGATAAGCGCTTCATAAGGATCATCCCAGCGCCTTCCGACGATACTAATCCAGCAGAGTCCTTATCTAATGGCGAGTATTTATGATCATGACCTGCATAGGCATGTAAAATTGAAAATCCCATGTGGATAAACAATTGGTCTGACGAGCAAACGGCTCCTGCTAACATCATATCGGCCTTGCCGATTAACAATTCGTCACAAGCCATTTTTATAGCATAGAGCGAAGAAGCACAAGCGGCATCTAAGTCGAAATTTGTGCCTTTTAAACCAATTACATTTTTAACCAATTCCGAGACATCACCTTCAAGAGGATTGTTTTTTGGAATTTCATATGCTGTTGCTGGAATTTCAAAACTGTCGTCTTTTAAAAGGGTTTTAATTCCTTTTTCAAGGGTTTTTGTATAAATGGGCGCCATAATTTTATGGGACGATTTTGTTGGAAAAGATAAATTTCCAAAGATGACGCCACAGTGGTCTAAAGCTTCAGTTTTATTCCAGTAACCGCCGTGCATTAAAGCATCTTTGGTTACTTGCAAGCCCCACTGATACATTTGGTCTAAGTCATTTAAGTCTTCAGAGCCGAAGTCTGCGCTGTTAAAATTATAATCACGAATGTAGCCTCCACGTAAGGAATAACAGCGATCTATAGTTCCTTTATCTTTTTTATAGAAGAGTTCGGGGTCGGCACCAAAATCTTCTTTTGTTGCCATACCAGTCAAGTCCTTTTTATCCATAAGGTTATTCCAAAACTCTTGTAACGTTTTAGAGCCAGGAAAAAGAGACGACATGCCAATGATTGCTATTTTTTCTTTCATTCTTTATTGTTGATTGGGGCGTTAAGCATACTACCAGGTTAACCCTTCTGAAATGGTTAATCCAGCTCCTTCTGTGAATAAAAAAACATCTCTATTTTCGTCATATACGGTAATGTCTGCGATCATTTTTGTGACTGAATTTTCTTGTATTTTCATATGTACATAGAAACTTTTATTTGCAGGAATCTCCCCATAAACCAGTGCTTCTATTGTTTGTAAAGGCAAACTATTAGCGCCGTTATGATACTTTTGCACCCATAGAATCATACCTTGATATTGTATATCTAAGAAAAATGCGTTTAAACTCGTGCTAGGAAACTGCCCTTGTATTTCAAAAGAAACTGCTGGTGCTTTACATTTTAGTAAAACTTGGTCTTTATCTATCGACAAAACTGCTTCTATCCCTTGGTAAAAAGGACCTTGAAATAAAGAACCGTCTTTATAAAAAGTAGCGCCATCTATTTTGTTCTCTTTTATTGTAGGGGTTTGAAATTTAGGTTTATCGCTTCTTTTTCGCGAAAGCGTAATTGTTGAACGGTAATGATTTAAAGGTAGCTTCACCCCTGTACTATACACAGTGACATCACAAACAATATGGTCTGCAGTTTTACTTTGTTCTTTAATTTCTGTGAAATAAACTTCTTTTTCAGTGCCATCAAAAACAATCCCTTTAAACAGTTTTACATGTGCGATACTCGCTAATTTATAATCTGGGAATAGTTTTACACAAGAATCTGCCATCCACGCTGTGGCGTTTACCATTGGTAAAACAGAACTGCCTTGAATAACGTGATCCTTTAAAAACGTATTGTCTTTTAAACTTAAATGTCGTTGAATAGTATAGGTTTTTAAAGGGCCAGAAATATCCGAAATACCTGCAGGTAAAGTGCCTCCAATTATGACTTGGGGTTGGTTGTGATACGCCCCGTTTAATTCTTGAACAAAACGAGCAGCGCCGCCAGGATGGTTAACCAAAGAAACACCTGCTTCTTCAAACATTTTTTGCAACTCAGGACTCACCATACCGCCTTCCCAAGCACCCCAATTAATTGCAGTAACTTTAGTATTAGGATGATTGGTACTAAACAAATGTGCCGCGGTACTTAAAATTTCGTTGGCCATCGCATAATCTGATTGTCCGACATTTCCGTAGAAACCCGCCACTGAAGAAAACATAATTAAATGCCTTAATTCGTTCACGTTTACCATTTTTAAAAGGCTTATTAAACCATCTAATTTTACCGAAGTCACATCATCAAAAATCTGTTCGGTTTTATCTTGAATGAGCTTATCCGCTAAACGACCAGCACCGTGAATGATTCCAGTAATTTTACCCCATTTTTTTTCAATCTCAAGTAATTCAGGTTTGATGGTTAAATTCGTAACATCACCCGCCACATAAATAGCATCGCCACCATTTGCTTTGATGTGCGCAATAGTTTCTTCAATTTCCTTTTTAGCAACGTATTTATTAAACCTACTGTTTAGACCTTTAATTGAAACTTTTTCTCCACTAGATTTCATCTCCTGCATAATCTCATTTTTAAGGGCTGCAGGGCTGAGTCCATTTAACGCATAAGCTGGTAATTCAAAATCTAAAGCAGATCTCCCTAAAAGGATAAATTTAGATTTAAAAGCGATATTCATTTCTTTGATACAGGTCGCAGTAACGCCTCTACCACCACCAGCAACTAAAAAAACGTCTTTATCTGTAACCGTTTGTTGGTAGTCTTCTACAGCACTTAATTCATTAGTTGTAACCTCATAGGTCATCCGTCCATTTTCAGTGATGGCGACATCGACATAGCGCACATCTGCATCGTGTAATTCTAAGAATAAAGCATCCGCAATTTCTTTTGCCGCTAATTCAGGTTTTGCATCGATTGCTCTGCAAAATACTGGAGACCATTCTAGATTCATGCATTTCGTTAATCCTGATAATCCACCAGCTATGATGGACATATTGGAACGTTTGGCCATCCCAAATTTTCCGTCTAAACGAGAAACGGTCATAAAAGCAGTTCGTTGTGTTTTGCTGTTGGCATTTAATGGTGCTTGTAGCTGTTTTGCCAGTAAGAAAGTGGCTTTTAGCAATGCACGCTCCGTATCAAAATGTTGCGTGAAATTAGACCCTGAAAAGGTGAAATGTGGGTGTAAATAAATAAAAGAACCAATGTCATTTTTAGCTAAAATTGTATCGATAGCCGTTTTTATATTTTGGTCGTTTATTTCTGAAATAGAAATCCCATTTTTTAGAGTAGGATTCTTTTTAAAAGCGTCAAATTGAATGACAATAACGGTATGGCCTTCGCTTTCTAATTTTGCTTTTACAGCCAAAGTCAAATCGCTTCCTTCGTCTGTAATTACAACAGGTTTTAATGCCGAAATGTCCTGTACTAAAAGATCTACTTTAGGAATAAATTTTAAGCCAATAGATTTCCGAGGCACATTGTAGAATTTGGTAGGCAAGGAGAATTCCTGTTTTGAGGTATTCTCCTTGATAACCGTATTGTTTTGCTCTGCACCTAAGCTAGGCTGAGATTTTTTTTTTTAATAACACCTCCTGCTTTTGCAGAAATGTAATCCACAATCTCTTGTAATGTTCTAAGTTCTGTGAGGTCATTAGGGTTGATGTCAATTAATTTATCTGATTGCTCAGTAATCGCTCCAAAAATCTCCACACGTTTGATCGAGTCGATCCCTAAATCTGCCTCCATATCCATACTTAGCTCTAACATTTCAGCAGGATACCCCGTTTTGTCAGCAACGACGGTTAGCATAAGGTCTAGCATTTCGGAGTTTCCTTCAGTCGGCACGGCTGTTTCGACGATCGGTGTTGCAATAGGATCTGTATTTACAACTGTTTGAGCTACTGGTTCAGTAACAGGTGCAGAAGTAGGGCTAATTCCGGCCTTTGTAGAAATATAATC
>Ga0208879_1000506_pt1 | contig 40408 bp, 35 predicted proteins | sample Knorr_S15_td_Bot_FD_185605 | JGI IMG/M metagenome (GOLD analysis project Ga0208879, IMG submission 185605) | Marine microbial communities from Southern Atlantic Ocean transect - Knorr_S15_td_Bottom_ad_5009_LV_A (SPAdes) (version 2) | ecosystem: Environmental > Aquatic > Marine > Oceanic | place... | reverse complement strand
TCCTTCTCTGGTGCCTCGACTTCCTTTTCCTCGGTGGCGTCCTGCTCCGTGTCGGTCTCGGTTTCGTCGTCAGTTTCGGCCTCGGTTACGTCGTCGGCTGCGGCTTCGTCGTCAGTTTCGTCATCGGCTTCGTCATCGGCTTCGTCGGGAGTCTCCTCTTCGGGTTCGGGTTCCTCGGAGGGAGCGGTGATGATGACCGGCTCGACCGGAATCGGGGCCGGCTCGGGCTCGGGTTCTTGGGTGCCGGCGATTTTTTCCTCGAGGTACTCGGCGGTGATTTTGTCGAGCGTGCTCGAGGCAACCTTCGCGTTGGTGATCCCCAACTCTTTGGCCTTGGCCAGGACTTCCTTGCTGGAAATCCCTACCTTTTTGGCAATCTCATAAATGCGAACGGGCATAAAAAATATCTATTTGCGGCTTGGCCAAGGGCAGCGTCGCGCTTGGCCAAGCGGCGGCGGAAATGTCTCCGCTTACTCAGTTTCCTTGGGCTGGGCGGTTGATTCCTCGGCGGCTTGAGGCTCCGCTGGCTCAAGAGCAGGTGTCTCTGCCTCGGATGCTGCCTCGGGTGCTGCTTCGGGTGCTGCTTCGGGTGCTGCTTCGGGTGCTGCTTCGGGTGCTGTTGCTTCCCCGGCTTCGGCGTCGGCTTCGGGAGGCGCGTCGTTTATCAGCGGGTTGGTGCCGGCTCCCGAGCGGCGTATCTTCTCGGCGTGGGCGGCCGCGAGGACCGACTCGGCATGTTCGGCGAGGCCCGGTATATCGGCGAGGTCAGAGGCCTCGATGCCGTTCAGGGCGTCCAATGTCAGGAGACCTGCGTGCACGAGGGCGTCGGCCTGCTCCTTCTCGATGCCGGGGATGGTGGCCAAGGCGTTAACGGCATCGGCCACTTGCTCCTCGAACCCGACCCGAACTTCCTGCTCGGCATCGATGTCGATCTGCCACCCGGTGAGTAAGCTTGTGAGGCGGGCGTTTTGGCCGCGCCGCCCGATGGCCAGCGAGAGCTGGTCGGGGTTCACCAGGACGTGAACCCTCTTTCTGTCCTTCTGAATCTCCAGCCGTTTGAGTTGTGCCGGGGCGAGGGAGTTGGTCACGTAAGTCTCGACGTCTGTATCCCAGCGGATGATGTCAATTTTCTCGTTGTTTAGTTCCCGGACGATGTTCTTTACGCGTTGGCCGCGAAGCCCAACGCAGGCACCGACGGGATCCACCTTCTCGTCTCGCGAGTGTACCGCGAGCTTGGTGCGAAACCCCGGTTCCCGGGCGATGGCCTTGATCTCGATGGTGCCGTCGTTGATCTCTGAAACTTCGAGTTGGAACAGCTTGATCACAAAGTCGGAATCTCTGCGGGAGAGGATGATCTCGGAGCCGCTGTCGGATCCCTCCACGGCCTTGACTAGGCAGCGGATGCGTTCGCCCCGTTGGTATTCCTCGGTGGGCACGCGCTCGCGGTTGGGTAGCAGTGCCTCAAATTTGCCCAGGTCAACGAGGACATCCGAGCGGTCGAATCCCCGGACCTCGCCGCTGACGATGTCGCCGACGCGGTCTTTGAACTCGGTGTAAATCAACGCCTTCTCCGCCCGGCGAATGGCTTGCATCAGTGCCTGCTTGGCGTTCTGCGAGGCGATCCGGCCGAAGTTTTTCGGGGTGACCTCGACCTCAAGTTCCTCTCCCAACTGGGCGTCCGGCTTGAAACGCAGAGCGGAGGCCAAGCTGATTTCGTTTTGTTTGTCGGAAACCGTCTCGACCACGATCAACGTGGCGAAGGCGCGGATGTCGCCATCTTTGCGGTCGATTTCACAGCGAAGTTCCCGGGCGGGGCCGACTGCGCGCTTGGCCGCAGAGACCATTGCATCCTCGACAGCACTAATAAGGATCTCGCGATCGAGTCCCTTTTCGCGCTCCCAGTATTCCATGCTGGCTATAAATTCTGCATTCATCGTTTTCGTCTTTCGACAAGGCCTAAACCGTTCGTGCCAAACAAAAAAGCCGGAAGATTGCTCCCCGACTTCACTCATCCGACACAGAGTTAACTCACCAAGCTGACACCCGGGGGTGGCAACGGGCTTGAGGCTAGTCGTTTCTCCCGAGCAGCGTCAAGTGCAAAAGGCGTCCCGATTTGGCTGTTTTTTTGTTATTTTGCCAGAAACAGGCTGCCCGGCACGAATTTGGGTTTCCCGGTTGCTTGCCTGCGGGTAGCTTGTCGGCGAAGTGGCGAACGATCGACCGAAGGAGGCTTGGCAGCCATTGACATTCGGAGGCGTGGCTCGGTTTGCCGTGGCCAGTCGCTGGCGGTTGCTGGGGGTGGAACTGGTCTTCGCCCTCTTGGCGGCCGCCACGGCGGTTTGGTTTGTCCAACAGGCTTGGGTGCCGGTGATCGACGAAGCCATCAAGCAGATGCCCGCGACCGGGGAGATTCGCAGCGGCCATCTCGCTTGGCCAAGCGGAGCGGTGCTTTTGCAGGAGGGGCCGTTCATGCGGATCGACGTTCACCCGGGAGGGTTCACCAATGTCGTGGAGTCGGCCGATCTTGTGCTGGCCTTTGGCCCAAGCGACTTGCGGGTCGGCAGCAGCCTTGGGCTTGGCTTGCTGACGCTGCCTTATCCGACGGGGTGGATTTTGTCTTTCAGCAACACCGAGCTCGAGCCTTGGTGGGGGGCTCGTTCCCACATGGTGCTGGCTGGGCTTGGCCTTTTGGTCGTTCTCACGCTGCTCTGCGCCTGGTCCGCGCTGGGCTGGCTGTACATGGTTCCGGTCAAAATTTTCTCCGTCAACCAAGTAAGTTGGGTCGGAGCCAAAAAAATCGCCATCGCCGCACAAATGCCGAGCGTCTTGGTGATGATCGCCGGCATCGTCCTTTACGGGCTGAAGCAAATCAACCTCGTAGCGTTGCTGGCCGTGTGGGGCGTCCACTTGGTGTTGCCGTGGGTCTATTTGATGTTCTCCCCAATCCTCGCGCCGAAACCGCCCAAGCCCAAAACCAAGCCCAAAAAAACCAAAGCCAAGCGCAAAAAAGAAGGCAATCCCTTCGACGAATCTTTAGAAAGTTCCAGCAACCCCTTCGGCAGCGACTGAACAGGCCAAGCGCTTGGCCCAGCACGGCCAAACATCACAGCAATAGCGGGACGCGCCGCCACTTGGCCAAGCGACAGGTGAGACATTGTGTCGCACATGGCTCGACTTCAGAGTGATTTTCGGCTGGGGTTAATTTCTGCAACTTACTGGTAGCAAGCTGGTTACAGTTTTTTATCGGCGCTTGGCATTCGGGTTGCTGAAGGGTGACTGTATTTGTTATGGGAAAAGTTTTAGGAATTGATTTAGGAACGACGAACTCCTGCATGTCTGTCATGGACGGCGGCGAACCGCTTGTGCTTGAAAATTCCGAGGGCCGTCGGACGACGCCTTCGGTGGTGGCATTTGGCAAGGGCGGCGAGCGTCTTGTCGGCGATGCGGCCAAGCGGCAGGCGGTCACCAACCCCAAGAACACCGTTTTCTCCATCAAGCGTTTCATGGGACGCAAGTTCACCGAGGTCGCCGAGGAAACCAAGCGCGTCCCTTACAAGGTTGTGAAGGCTTCCAACGGAGACGCCGCCGTCGAGGTGGAGGTCGATGGGGAAACCAAGCAGTACAGTCCGCCGGAAATTTCCGCGATGATTCTGGGCAAGCTCAAGGCCGACGCCGAGATGCGCCTGGGCGAAACGATCACCGAGGCCGTCATCACGGTGCCGGCCTATTATAATGACACCCAGCGCCAAGCCACCAAGGACGCCGGCAAGATCGCCGGACTCGAGGTGTTGCGAATCATCAACGAGCCGACCGCCGCCTCGCTGGCTTACGGGCTCGACAAGAAGGAGGATCAAAACATCGCCGTGTTCGACCTTGGCGGCGGGACGTTTGATATTTCAGTGCTGGAGATTGGCGACGGCGTGTTCGAGGTGAAAGCCACCAACGGCGACACCCAGCTCGGCGGCGACGACTGGGACAACGCGGTCATCGACTGGGTGCTCGACAGCTTCAAGGAGGAGAACGGCATGGATCTGCGGAACCAACCCGACGCCCTGCAGCGCATCAAGGAAGAGGCCGAGAAAGCCAAAATTTCACTTTCCAGTTCCACGAGCTATGATCTGAATCTGCCGTTCATCACTGCGGACGCCAGCGGGCCAAAGCACATCAATCTGCAAATGACCCGAGCCAAGCTGGCGCAGTTGTGCGAGCCGTTATTCGACCGGATCAAAGGGCCGGTGGAGTCCTGCTTGAAGGACGCCGATGTCGATGCATCCGAGATCAAAGACCTTGTCTTGGTGGGCGGAATGACCCGCATGCCCAAGGTGGTCGAGACCGCCGAGGCCATCGTCGGCATGAAGCCCAACCAAGGCGTGAACCCTGACGAAGTGGTGGCGGTTGGCGCGGCGATTCAAGGCGGTGTCTTGAAGGGCGACGTGAAGGACGTCCTGCTGCTCGACGTCACGCCGCTCTCACTGGGCATCGAGACAATGGGCTCGGTGATGACCAAGCTCATCGAGCGCAACACCACCATCCCGACCAAGAAATCGGAAATTTTCTCCACCGCCGCCGACAACCAGCCGGCCGTGGACATCCACGTGCTGCAGGGTGAGCGCGAGTTCTCCAACGACAACAAGAGCGTTGGCAAGTTCCAGTTGACCGAGATTCCACCCGCACCGCGCGGCACCGCGCAGATCGAGGTGACGTTCGACATCGACGCCAACGGCATCCTCAACGTCAGCGCCAAGGATCTCGGCACAGGCAAGGAGCAGAAAATCACCATCACCGCCAGCAGCGGCCTCTCGAAGGAAGACATCGAGAAGATGAAACAGGACGCCGAGACGCACGCCGACGAGGACAAACAACGCCGCGAAGAAGTTGATCTGCGCAACAACGCCGACAACTTGGCTTACCAGACTGAAAAGTTGCTCAAGGAAAACGGCGACAAGATTTCCGGCGACAAAAAGAGCGCGCTCGAGGCAGCCAACAACGACCTCAAGGAAGCGTTGAAAGGCTCCGACACAAACGCGATCAAGGCCGCCACCGAGAAACTGCAGCAAGTGGTGCAGGACGCCTCCGGCGATATTTACAAGGCCGCGCAGGAAGCCCAAGCGGCTGGCCAAGCGGAGCCAAGCGGCGGCGCTGCCCCGGCCGGCGATGACGAACCGGCCATGAAAGACGAGGGGCCAATCATCGACGCCGAAGTCGTGGAGGAAAAGGCGAACTAGAATTTTAGCCGCGCTTGGCCGGGACCGGGTGGTTCTGACTTTCCGGCGCGACAAACTTTCCCGTCTCGTGCGGGAACACCAAAATAAGTTAGATAAAAAACAAACATGGCACTGAAACTAAAACCGCTCGGCGATCGCATCATTGTTGAGCCGATCGAGGACAAGGAGCAGCAATCGGAGGGTGGAATTATCATCCCGGATTCTGCAAAGGAAAAACCAACCGAAGCCAAGGTATTGGCTCTGGGCACTGGCAAGATTGACGACAATGGCAACAAGATTGCCTTCGAGGTCAAAAAGGGCGACAAGGTGTTGATCAGCAAATATGGCGGCACCGAGATCAAAGTCGATGGCAAGGAACTCAAGATTTTGAGTTCCGACGACATCCTCGCAATCGTTGGATAAATTTAGAAAGGAATAATTAACTATGTCAGCAAAACAACTGAAGTTTGATGAGTCCGCGCGGCAAGCCTTGTTGAGGGGTGTTTCCATCCTGTCCAAGGCAGTGACCGCGACCCTCGGCCCCAAGGGCCGCAACGTCGTTCTCGACAAGAAGTTCGGCTCCCCCACAGTCACCAAGGACGGTGTCACCGTGGCCAAGGAGATCGACCTCGAGGATCCGTTCGAGAACATGGGCGCCCAAATGGTGCGCGAAGTGGCGAGCAACACCAGCGACGCCGCTGGTGACGGCACCACCACGGCAACCGTTTTGGCCGAGGCCATCTTCCGCGGCGGCCTCAAGCACGTCACTGCCGGCGCCAGCCCGATCGCCATCCAGCGTGGCATCCAAAAGGCAGTCGATGCCGCCGTCAAGGCGCTCGACAAGGCCGCCAAGAAGGTGAAGGACAAGGAGGAGATCAAGCAGGTCGCCACCGTGTCCGCCAACTGGGACGAGGAAATCGGCGAGATCATCGCCGACGCCATGGACAAGGTCGGCAAGGACGGCACCATCACCGTCGAAGAGGCCAAGTCCATCGAGACCACTCTCGACGTCGTCGAGGGCATGCAGTTCGACAAGGGCTACCTCTCGCCGTACTTCGCCACCGATACCGACTCCATGGAGTGCCGCCTCGAAGACGCCTACATTCTCATTTACGAGAAGAAGATCAGCACCCTCAAGGACATGGTGCCGCTGCTCGAGAAAGTCGCCAAGACCGGCAAGCCGATGCTCATCATCGCCGAGGACGTCGAGGGCGAAGCCCTGGCCACACTCGTCGTGAACCGCATCCGCGGCACGCTGAACATCGCCGCCGTCAAGGCGCCCGGCTTCGGCGACCGCCGCAAGGCCATGCTCGAAGACATCGCCATCCTCACCGGTGGCCGCTGCATCACCGAGGACCTCGGCATCAAGCTCGAGTCCGTCGAGTTGAGCGACCTTGGCCGCTCCAAGAGCATCGTGGTGGACAAGGAAAACACGACAATGGTCGAGGGGGGTGGCAAGTCCTCCGAGATTCAGGCTCGTGTGAACCAGATCCGCCGCCAGATCGAGGAGACCACCTCCGATTACGATCGCGAGAAACTGCAGGAGCGCTTGGCCAAGCTGGCCGGCGGTGTTGCCGTCATCAACGTCGGCGCAGCCACCGAGACCGAGATGAAGGAGAAAAAAGCCCGCGTCGAGGACGCCCTGCACGCCACCCGCGCCGCAGTGGAAGAAGGCATCGTCCCCGGTGGTGGTGTCGCCCTGTTGCGCACCCGTCCGGCCATCAGCAAGCTGGAACTCGAAGGCGACATGCAGATCGGTGTGGGCATCATCTGCAATGCCGTCGAGGCGCCGCTCCGCGCTCTCGCCGCCAACGCTGGCCTCGAGGGTGCAGTGATCGTCGAGGAAGTCCTGAAAAGAAAGGGCAACATCGGCTTCAACGTCGCGACCGAGCAGTACGAGGACCTCGTCAAGGCCGGTGTGGTCGACCCGAAAAAGGTCACCCGCACCGCGCTGCAAAACGCTGGCTCCATCGCCGGATTGCTGCTCACCACCGAGTGTATCATCACCGAGATCCCCGAGAAAGATCCGCCCATGCCGGCGGGCGGCGGTCACGACCACGGCATGATGTAATTCAAGCTGTCCCAAAAACAGCAAACCAAGGGCGAGGCGATAAAACGCCTCGCCCTTTTTTGTGATTAAGGACAGCTGCCCCAGCCGGCTGGGACAAACCCGAACCGGACGGCTGGGACAGCCATCCCCACCTCCCGCCGCTTGGCCAAGGGCAACTCCGGCTTGGCAGGCGGGTTGGCCTCTGCTTAACTCAACGCCCGTTGATGCATCTCCGTTGGGCTTGTTTTTTTCTCTCGCTGCTGCTCGCTTGGCCAAGCGCCGCCCGGGCAGCCGAACCGGCGTCGCCGGTGTGGGAGATCGAGTCGCTCGAGCCGGGCGAGTTCGACTACCACCTCGACGACGGCTTGGTCATTCTCAACGACCGTTTCCGCATCACGTTCGAGGAGCAGGGCGAACGTGCCTTCATCGTCGCCGACCGAGGACGCCTCGACCAAACCACCGGCGAAATTTTCGCCGAGGGCAACGTCACGCTGCAAAACCAGGATCGCGTCGTCACCGCCGACCGGTTGGTTTACAACTTCCAATCCCGCACGCTGCAGACCGACAACTTTCGCGCGGGGCAGGCGCCGTTTTTCATCGAGGGCGCGAACATCAAGGGCGACGCCACGGGCAACCGCTACTCGGCCGACGACGTTTGGCTGACCACCGACGACCGCTCCGACCCTGTGCTGCGCCTCCGCACCCGCCACTTGAGCATCGTCCCCGGCAAATATGTCGAGGCCCGTGGCGCAACGCTCTACGCTGGAAAAGTTCCGGTGTTTTATTTTCCGTACTACCGCCACCGACTCGATCGACCGCCGAACCAGTGGGGACTCACGCCCGGTTACCGCAGCCGATACGGCCTGTTTTTTGAGGGCTCGTACGATTGGCATTTGAGCGAGCGGCTCAGCGGCGAGGCGCACCTCGACCACCGCACGCGCCGAGGCTGGGCTGCCGGACTCGACACGCGCTACGACCTTGGCCAAGCCGGCAGCGGCGAGGCGTCGATTTACCTGCTCGACGACCGCGATCCCGCCGCTGGCGCGGGCAACCTCTCCCGCAGCACCGACTTCACCGACCGCAACAACCGACACCGGCTCAGCCTTTATCACTCGGTCAATCTCCGGCCCGGCTTCACGGCCAAGCTCGTGTTGCAGGATCAGAGCGACGCGTTCGTGAACCGCGATTTTTTCGAGAGCCAATACCGCCGCAACCCGCAGCCGACGTCGCACATCGAGTTGGCCAAGCATTGGCGCAACTTCAGCGTCAGCCTGCTGGCCCAGCCCCGCATCGATGACTTTTACCAGACCGTCGAGCGGTTGCCGGAGATTCGCGTGACCGGCCTTCGACAGCGACTCGGCGCGTCGCCGGTTTTTTACGAGAGCGAAACCTCGGTCGGCCACTTCAGGTTTCGCCCGGCCGACACCGAACTTGGCCTGCACGACTACGAGGCGTTCCGCGCCGACACGCACCAGCAACTGCTCCTGCCGCGCACCTACTTCGGCTGGCTCAATGTCACGCCGCACGCCGGTATCCGGCTGACGCATTACGGCGCGACGTCCGGCGGCGACCCCGCGCTTGGCCAAGCCGGTGGCATGGATCGCTCCGTGTTCAACACCGGCGTCGAGTTGTCGTTCAAGGCGTCGAGCACGTGGGCCAACGCGTCGAGCCGCCTGTTCGATGTCGATGGACTGCGGCACATCGTGCAGCCGTTGGCCAATTACATTTACGTGCCGGAGCCGACCAAGCGCCCGTGGGAACTGCCCCGGTTCGACCGCGAGTTGCAGACGCTGCGGCTGCGGCCGATCGACTTCCCCGATTACAACTCGATCGACAACATCGACTCGCGCAACGTCGTGCGCTTGGGCGTCCGGAACCGTCTGCAAACCAAGCGCAACGGCCAAGTCGATGACTTGCTGAACTGGGAACTGTTCACCGATTGGCGACTGGAAACCAACGAACGCGAGGCGCGCTTCAGTGATGTTTACTCCGACTTGGAACTCAAGCCGCGCTCGTGGCTGCTGTTCGGTTCCGAGGTGCGGTTTGACCCGAACGACCGCCGGCTCAACGAGGCCAACCACACGATCTCGCTGCTGCCCAACGACCGCTGGAGCTGGACGCTCGGCCACCGTTATCTCCGCGATTTGTCGCCGGGCGAGCTGCGCGAGCGTTACCCATACGACCCGTTTTTTCAGCAGCAAATCGGCACCGACTGGCGCTGGGGCAACAACCTGTTGTTCAGCCGCGTTTACTATCGCCTGAACGAGGAATGGGGCTTCCGGATGATGCACCAGTTCGAGGCCAGCGACGGCACGATGGAGGATCAGAGCTACAGCGTGTACCGCGACTTTTCCAGTGTGACGGCGGCGCTGCGGTTCCGACTGCGCGATCATCGCTCCGGCAAGGACGACTTCAGCGTGAGCCTCGTATTCTCGCTCAAGGCCATGCCCAGCGTCGGCTTGGGCGACGACAGCAACCGCCTCGAGACCCGCCTCTTCCGCTGATGATAATCCGGGAGGGGCGAGTTCCACCTCGCCCCATTTTTGTTTTCGGACGAGGTGGAACTGGTTCCTCCCAACGCGCTCGACGCCGCTTGGCCAAGCGGCTAGTTTCCCCGGCGTGAAAGCCAACTTACGTTTCCTCGTCGTCCTCTCGTTGTTGCTCACCGCTGTCGTGGCCAATGCCGAGCGCTTGGTATTGGTCAGCGCATCGTACGGCAAAAATGTAATCGCCATCACCGACCGCGACGGCGACGTGCTGTGGTCACACAAGACCGCCGGCCCGCAGCAAGGCCACACCGGCCACCACGACGTGCATCTGCTGCCCAACGGCAACATCCTCTATCACGACTCGTGGACGAAGCTTACCGAGTTGACGCTCGGCAAAAAAGTCGTATGGACTTACGACTCCGCCACGATGAATGGCAACAAGGGCAAGCGAGTCGATGTGCACGCTTTTGCGCGGTTGAAAAATGGCAACACCTCCATCGTCGAGAGCGGGGTGGGGCGCATCATCGAGGTCGATAAAAACGGCAAGATCGTCCACGAGATTTCGATGAAAAAAGACGGCCGCCAAAACACCCGCTGGGTGCGTTTCACGCCGGAGGGCAACCCCCTCGTCACCTCCGAGAATCCCGGCGTCGTCACCGAATACAACCGCAAGGGCGAGATCGTTTGGGAATACCTCATCAACACCCGCTGCTACGGCGCGATCCGGTTGAAGAACGGCAACACGCTGATCGCCTCCGGCAGCGGCCACAGCGTGGTCGAGGTGACGCCGGACAAAAAAGTCGTCTGGGAAATCAGGGATAAAGTCCCCGGCACCGACATTGGCTTGGGCTGGATGACCGCGTTGCAGGAACTCAAAAACGGAAACTTCATCATCGGCAACTGCCACGCCGGCGAGACCAACCCGCAAATCTTCGAGATCACCCGCGACAAAAAAGTCGTCTGGGAATTCGACGAATGGGAACTCGTCGGCAACGGCTTGGCCGTGTGGCAAATCCTCAACGACAAACAATCCAAACGCCTCCGCAAAAAACTCGCCGCGCTGAAAAAGTGACGGCGAGGCAGGGACGGCTGTCCCAGTCAGCCGCCCGCTTGGCAAGCGCATCCGGCCAGCCGCGGCAGCGTCGTGGAGTGCTGCACTCCGTGCAGCTTTGGAACGGTTAGGGTTCGTTGCGGCGCAAAAAGCGGTGCAGAGAACCGCACTCCAAGACGCTCCCGCGTTTAGTTTCGCTTCCCGATAATGCTGATCAGCGCGAACACCGACACGTTCACCGCCACGCCGCAGAAGCCAATGTCGGCGATTTGCTTGAGGCGGGCGAACAGGCCCACGGCCGCCGAGTCGCTCCCGGTGACGATCGCCAGCAACGGGCTGAACATCAGCACCACCAGCATCCCGGCGACGATCCCGACGATCGCACCCTGCCGCGAGCCACGCTTGAGGAAAAGCACGTCGAAGGTCACCGGCAGCAGTTGGCTTGAGAAGGCGATGGCCAACAGGCTCATCGGCATGATCATCCCGATCGGGTCGAAACTCTCGCTGCCGCGGCTGACGAACACCATGCCCAGCGCCAGCAGTGTCGCCGCCGCGATCACGCCGCGCCCGACCCACAACCGGCTTTTTTCCGAGGCGTTGGGACGCAGGATTCCGGCGTAAATATCGCGGGTCAGCACCGCGCTGAGCGCGTGCAAATTACTGTCGGCGGTACTCATTGCTGCGGCCATGATCGCGATGATCACCAGCGTGGCCAGCAGCAGTCCCGTCGGGCCAAGCAGTTCCGGCAGGTGGCGCTTCAGCACGACGACCATGATTTTATCGAAGTCACGCGGCCCCGCGCCGATGTCAGGGTGGGGCAGCGGCTTGCCGCCATCGGCCAAGTCGGCTTCGCTGACGGCGACCGCTTGGCCGTCAATTTGCACTTGGTATTCGAACGTACCGTCGGCGCTTGGCTTGGCGACGGGATAAAGCACTTGGCCGCCCAAGCCGACCAGCATCACGCCGAACAAAAAACAGGCCGTCAGGCCAAGCGTGAAAATGACCGCGCTGCGCCGGAGCGCCTTGGCCGATTTAGCCGCGTAAAAACGCATCCACTGAGCCGGTTGAATCATCGAGCCAAGCGCGCCGAAGATGCAGAGCGTGAACAGTTTCTCCGGCGTGAACGAGCCGGTGGTGCCGGGGACGGTGAGGGACGTGCGCGGCAACTCGGCGACTTTCGCGAAGAAAGCGGACGGCCCGCCGAGGGCGGCCACGGCGGCGGCACCGGCCAGCAGCATCCCGCCCATCAGCAGCGTGCCTTGCAGCGCGTCGGTCCACGCGACGCTGCGCATGCCGCCGATCATGATGTAAAGCATCGTCACGAGCGACAGCAGGCAGGCGCCGATCTCGAACGCGTGTTCGCCGCCGAAGAGTTGGCTCGAAATAATCCCGCCGGCCTGGATTTGGATGACGACGTACGGCACGGCGTAGAGAAAACCGATCAACGCCACGAGGCACCGCAGCGCCACTGGGCTGCCGTAGTGGCTGCAGATCAGGTCGGCCGGGGTGACGTGGCCGTGCGTGCGTCCGAGTTCGCGGATGCGGTTGCCGAGCACATAAATCATCGCGCCGCTCAGCGGGACGTTCAGCGCGAACAACGCAAACACGACGCCCTCTTTGTACACCATCCCCGGCGCGCCGAGCATCGCCGCCGAGCTGAAAAACGTGGCCATGATCGTCAGCGACGAAAGCATCCAGCCTTGGCCGCGCCCGGCGAGATAGTAGTCCTCCTCGCCGGCCTGGCGTTTGCTGAAACCCCAGAGACCGATCCCGAGCAGCAACAGCAGATAGCCCGCGAGGCAATAGTGCGGGAGCAAGCCAAGGTCAGTTGTCGCGGCGGTGTCCATCAATCGTCGCTTGGCTTCCAGATTGTGAGGCAAGCCGTCACCACCACCGCAGCCTGCACGCCGTACCAAAACAACCCCCAAGCGTAAATCACCGGCAGCCCGAGAAAGAGCAGGCTCTCTCGCGCGGCGGTTGGCTCGGGGTTCACGAGGCGCAATCCCGGCCCCGGCCCCATCACCATAGCCAACGCAAACACCGCAAACAAAACCAAGCCTAGCCGGCGGTGGCGCTTGGTCGGGTTGGCAGCGGTTGGTTCCATGACAGGCCGCATGGTTCGCGCTTGGCCAAGCGCCGTCAATTCATCCCGGCTTAACGGTTCAAGTGTTTTTCAATCCACTCAGGGTCGCGGCGGCAGTCAGTGACAGCCCAGATGATGACCTTGTTTTGGTCGGACGTATAATAGATGGCGTACGGGAATACCCGGCTAAAGGCGCGGTGATGGTTCTCGTGAACAATGCGGTGTACGTCACCAGTCAGCTTTAATCCTTCGATGTCGCCGCGGAGGCAGGAGGCAAAGTAATCACCCAATCCGAGCTGTTGGGATTCGTAAAACCAGAAGCCTTCTTCCAAGTCTTCCAGCGCGTCATCGGAGATGACGATGTGAATCATGAACGACCGATGGTGTGTTTGACATCGTCCCAAGCTTGGAGCTTGGCCTCGCCGGTCGCCACTCGCGTGCGGCGTTCGTCGAGTAGGCGGCGATGAGCCTCCGGGATTTCTGCGTCGTCAATCCGTTCCCGCATGTCCAGCCAGATGGCCTCCATGATTCTGAGTTTCTCGGCGGCGGGAAGTTTTTTGACGTCAGCGACAGTCATAGCGAGTTCAGGATAAGTATGATTTCAGATTCACGCCAGCGCTATTTTCAGCTGTCAAAACTCTTTTAAAATGTGGCGGTTTCAACAAGTTGAGGAATCATTAGGGAGTGCAGAGGGCCGACGGTGTAGCCCTGTTCAACCACCGGTTAATGGCTTTGAAGCTTCCGGCCTTAACCGATTCAGGCTTGTTTCTTGGCGGGTGTGCGGGTAGTCAGGGGTGCGCCTGCAAACCAAGCTTGGTTTGCCAATGAGGTAATCATGCAACTCGACGAGAATCAAAAAAAGACAGTCGCCGGATGGATCGAGGAAGGGCTCGACCTGTCGGCCATCCAAGCCCGGCTTGACTCCGAGATGGATATTCACATGACCTACATGGATGTGCGGTTCCTAGTCGGCGACCTCGAGTTGATGCCCAAGGACGAGGAAGAGGACGAGCCCGAGGAAGCCGAAGCGAAGGATGAAGCGGTTCCGGAGGATGGCCCGACACCGGACAACCCGTTCCCCGCACCGGAAGACCCCATGGGCGAGGCTGCACCGCCGGCCGACGATCTCGATGGCGGAGGGGACGTGTCGATCACCGTCTCGCCGGTGACGAAGCCGGGGGTGATGGCCAGCGGCTCGGTGACATTCTCCGACGGGGTCACGTGCGAATGGCATGTGGATGAGAACGGGCGCCCGGCCCTGGTGCCGCCGAGCGAGGGTTACCGCCCGCCGGAGGACGACATGCCCAAGTTCGGCCAAAAACTGCAACAGCAACTCCAAGGCGGTTATTAGCCGTCCGCCGCTTGGCCAAGCGGCCGGGGTAGGGACGGCTGTCCCCAGCCGTCCGCCAACGAAGCCAAAAGAGTTACCGCCGACTCGGAGAGCCAGCCATGCCTTCAGGCTATTTCTTGGCTTTCTTTTTTGATTTCTTTTTGCCCTTGTCAGCTTTTTTGGCCTTTTTCTTGGCGATGAGTTTCTTGAGCTTGGGCCAGTTGTCCTCGGCGGTGATGTAGCCGACGCATTTTTTGGCGCCGCACTTGCACTCGTGATCCTCGTAGCCGTCGAGGTCGAAGCCGTAGTTGTAGCTCAGTTCTTCGCCCTCCTTGATCTTGCGGGTGGAGATGAGCCAGACGTGGCTCTTGATGACTTCGGGCTCGCAATTGGGCTCGCAGGAGTGGTTGATGAAGCGCGCGGTGTTTTCCGGGATATTGCCGTCGATGTCGCGGTGTTTGTTCACCTCGAAGATGTAGACTGCGCCATCGGTCTCGCTGCCGTGGTTTTTCTCGATCAACGCGATGCTGCGTCGTTCGGACTCTTTTTTGGTGATTTTTTCACCGATGTACTCGATGACCTTTGTGCCCTTGGGTACCTTGATTCTGGCGAACACGCCGGTGCCGTGGATTGCTGACTCGCGGACCTCGATATATTTGCTGGTAACTGGCTCCCTGCCCATACGGGCGCGGAGTCTAGGGACGCGCTGCCCGAAGGCGAAGTTTTTTGTGCCACAGATTACACGACCCGGCCAAGCATGCGATCGAGCGAGTCGGAGGTCTGATAAACCAGCGCCTCTGGATAGTGGGGGTAGGGGTGGAAATACTCGAAGGTCAGGTAGCCGTCATACCCGGTCTCGTCGAATGCCTCGATGACGGCCGGCCAGTTGGTCGTCCCGTCGAGCAGCGGCCGGAACGATTCAAGCGAGTGATCTGTTCCCTTCTTGGAGAATTCCTTGAAGTGCACGTTGCGGATACGCCGTCCAAGGATGCGAACCCAGTGCTCCGGAAACTGGAATAGCATAATGTTGCCGGTGTCGAAATGCACCTGCACATATTCACTGCCAAACCCGTCGACGAACCGGATCATCTCCTCCGGCGAGAGCAGGTAGCCGTTGAAGAAAATGTTCTCCATGTTCAGGTGAACCTTCAGTTTCTCGGCCGTGGGCAGCAGCTTCCCGATGGCGGCCCTGGCGCGCTGGTCGCAGACGTCGTTCGGTGTGGGGTCGTGATCCTCACGCCAAGGCATGTGCACCGCGCCGGGCACCACGAGCAGGTTTTCCGTGCCCAGATGGTGGGCAGCCTCGGTCATCAACCCGGCCAGTTCCATCCCGCGCGCTCGCTCGGCGGGATCGTTGCTCGTCAGCGGGTACGGCCAAAACAAAAACGAGCACACCCCGCTGATGGCGATGCCGATGTCGTCGGCCATCTTCCGGATTTTCCGGTACTCGCTCGGGCCGTGCTTGGGCGACAGGTCGTTTTCGAGGTCGTAGTTAAGCTCGATGCCGTCGAACCCGGCGTCCTTGGCCAACTGCAGGCACTCGCGCAGGTTCATCCGTTCCGGATACGGGAACGCCCATTGGTTGATCGACTTTTTCATGCCGTACCGCTTGGGCGAGGCTTTGCGCGAGTCCTTCGCGGGCTGGGCGGCGGCCGGGGTCGTTCCGGCGGCGGCGAGGCCGGCGACGCCCATGGCCAACTTGAAGGCGGAGCGACGGGACAACTCGTTGCCGGCTGGGGCGGGCGTGCCCCACGGGGCGGTCAGTTTCGGGGTCGGGTCGTTTTGCGATGGCATGGTGCTGAATTGTGTTCGGGCTCGGGGCAAAATCCTCCAACGCCGGCCACCCGGAAGCAAGGGCAATCATGCGTTCGCATCCGCTTGGCCAAGCAGCTTGGGCGTGTGGTCGGGGAAGACTTTGACCATGTCGGCATCGGGGGCGTGTCGGCGGAGAACCGGGGCCAGCACGTCGCGATAGTCGGTGGTGACCGGCAAATCGCCGGGGCCGACGAGGGCGTCGCGTTTGAGGCCGGGCCAATCGGCGATCACGCGGCCCTCCGCGCCGTCGCCGCCAAGCACGAACATCGTGCCGCCTCGCCCGTGGTCGGTGCCCAACGCGGAGTTCTCGCTCACGCGCCGTCCAAACTCGGTCATCACCACGACGGTCGTTTGCCGCATCGCCGCCCCGAGGTCGCGGCGGAACGCGGTCAAGCCGTTGGCCAAGCGGCGCATGAGCGGCGAGATGAATGGCCCCTGCGACAGGTGCGTGTCCCAGCCGTCGAGGTCGATCGTGACCGCCTCGACGCCGACGCGCGCCTTGATTAATTGCGCGGCCAGGCGCAGTTCACGGGCGAACCGGTCGCCGCCGTAGTCCGCGCCGTTGGCCGGCGAGTAGTCTTTTGCGTGCAATTCGCGAATGCGTCCGAGCGCGTTGAACGTGTCCCGCGCCCGCGCTCCGAAGACACCGGTTTGTCCGCCATAAAGCTGCTTGAGCGACTGGACGAACTTGTCGCCGCCGGAGAACGAAAAATCGTCGAGCGATTGCATCGCCGTGGCCGCCGGTGCGCCGCGCAGTGACTCCGGCACCGCTTGGCCAAGCGCGATCGCGGAGAGCGCCCCGCCGCTCGACTGCTCGCGGAATCGCAGGAAGCGCCCAAGCCAGCCGCCGCCGGTGTGGCCGCCATGTTCCATCAAATCCTGCGCCTCGAAGTGCGAGCGCGTCGTGTCGCCGGAGCCGACGCAATGCACTGCCGTCAACGCGCCTTCTTTCACCGCCGGTTCGAGGGCGTTCATCAGCGGGTTCAGCCCGAAACGGTCATTCAGTTTCAGCGCCGCCGTCTTGCTGACAGCGGTGAACGGACGAGCGCGGTAATAGTCGTCGTCGCCGACGGGCGGCATGAGCGCAAGCCCGTCGGCCGCGCCTCGCAGAAACACCACGACGAGCGTTTGCCGCAGGTCGCCGTTTCCGTGGAGAGTTGCCTTGGCTTGTGTCATCACCGGTCAACTCCACTGAAAACTTGGGCTGGCGAGCAGCAGGCCGAGTGGATTTTCGGAGGCCTTGGCGGCGGCGAGTTCGTCGTCGCTTGGCTGGCGGCCGAGCAGGTGGGCGGCGAGCTTGGCCGAGTCGCCGGCGCGCTTGGCCAAACGTTCGTGCTGGATGCGCGTGCCTTTGATCTGCCCTTGCGCCAGCTTGGCGGCGAAGTTCCAGCGCCAAAGCAGCGTACTCATCCACGGCTCGGCGTGGGCCGGATAGCCGTCCGGCGCCGGGTACTCGAACGGCATGTGGCCCATCCGCACCAAGTAATTGGCGAGCGGTTTGCCGGCGTCGGTCTCGGCATCGGTGGCCCGCAGTGCCGAGGCGAGAAAGTGCAGCGGCTGTTTGAATTTGTTCCCGCGTGTGCCGCGAAATTCATCGGTGGCAAACAGCGCTCGCAAGGTCTCACGAATGTCGCCCTTGGTTTTGGTGAATGCACCGGCGACGGTGTCGATGGCGGCGGCCGGCGGCTCGTCCGCGATGAAGCGTTGGCACAGCTTGGCGGCGATGTGCCGTCCGGTGGACGGGTGGGCGGCGACGATGCGAAGGACGTCGTCAAAATCGTTCCGCCCGTCGAGTCCGTCGCGGGCGGGGATCGCTTGGCCAAGAACAGTCTTGGCGCGGGCATCGTGCAGGCCCGGCTCGAATTGCACCTTGCCGGTTTGGAACAAACCGCGCCCGATGCGCCAGCCGCTCAGGCAGCGGGCAATCTCCATCACGTCCTGCTGCGTGTAGCCGCCGTGCACGCCGAGCGTGTGCAGCTCGAGCAGTTCGCGGGCGTAATTTTCGTTCGGCTTGTCGCCCGGTTTTCGGACGCGATTGGCGCGGCCGTCAAGGTAGGTGAGCATCGCCTGGCTCTTGGCCGAGGCGGCGAGCAATTCGGGGAACGTGCCCAGCGCGTGCGGCCGGATGACGTCGCGGTCGTCGGCCGGCTTGAGCCATTTGCATTCGCCCTTGGAGATGTCGATGTTGAAGTGGTCGCTCCAAAAACGAACCATCACCTCGTACAATTGGCGTTCGGAGTAAATGGCGCGGGTCAGCGTGGCGCGGGTCAGTTCATCGCGGAGAAGGCGGGGCTGAAATTCGTAAAACTCGCCGATCGGCGCGAGGGCGAGTGTCTCGAATTTGTGCACGCGAAACTCGGCCCGCTCGTCGTTGATTTTTTCCGGCGCAAGCTGCTCGTCAATGAACTTGGCCACGGCATCTTCCTCGCGCTTGGCCAAGCGGAGAATGCGTTCGTGTTGTCCCGGCCTCGCGCCGAAGGTGAGGCGATTGAGCGTGTGGGTGGCGAGGTCGATCGACTCGCTGCTGGGCGGCGCGAACGGCGGCTTGGCTTCGTGCGGCAAGCCGGTGTACGGCCAGAGCGCCTTGTGCGGCGCGTCGCAACCGGCGGTTCCCATCAGCGCGGCCGTGCCGCCGGCTTGCAGGAATCGTCGCCGGTTAAACTCCATCACTCCTCCTGCTTGGGTCGGGACGGGCGTCGCGGTCGGCGGGGGCGGGGGCTCGGTTTGTTTTCTGAGTCGCCGCTCGGGATTTGGCTGCGCTGCAGACGCGAGCTGCGCGGCGAGTCGTCATCGAGCTTGGCCACCGGTTCGGAGGCGGGAGATTTTCTTGGGGCGCGGCTGCCACCCCGGCCTCTGCCGCGATCATTGCTGTGGTCATTGCTGTGGTCATTGCCACGCCCGGAGAGCGACGTGACGAACGCGCCGCAGCCGCTGATGATGCCCCACGGTAAAATGACAAACCAACCGGCGAGCGGCAGCAGGTAGCAGAAGTTAAGCACCCAGCCGCCACGCCAGACACGACGCCAGTTTTGGCTTTGATCGCCCGGTGCGGGGAGGCCGAGGCCGATCAATTGGCACAGGCCGGCCGAGCCGATGGCGCCGAGCATCAGCGGTATGGTGCCGATGACAATGCCGATGATTTGGATGACGGGATTTGAACCTTTGCCCATCGCGACGAAGCCGACCAGAAATGTCGGCACGACGACGGCCAAGCCAATCAGCGTGGTACGGATGGGGGTTTTGTAGCGGTCTCTCGCTTGGGCAACCAAGTGCGGGAAAAGTGCCGTGCCGAAAAGCCAATAGGCTTGAAAAACAAGCATCAAACCAAGGATGAGCAACAGAATTTGCAGTACGTTGGCAATAGTCATCGCGGGGGAAGCTACACGAACTGATCGAAAATGTTAGCAAAAAAATCAATCCAGAACCGGCTCGGCCTCGGCGGCGACGCAGGCGTCGAAGAGTTTGGCCAAGCGCTGGGTCATCGGGCCGGCGTCGCCAGCGCCGATCGGCCGGCCATCGACCTGCGTGACCGGCGCGAGTTCGCCCATCGTGCCGGTGCAGAAAAGTTCGTCGGCGCGGTACACCTCGGTGAGTGAAAAATCCCGCACCTCGTGCGGAATGTCGTTGTCGCGGCAAAGGCTCAACACGACTTCGCGGGTGATGCCTTCCGGGCAGGCGACGAGGCGGCTCGTCGTCACGGTGCCGTTCTCGACGATGAACAGGTGCGTGGCGTTCGTCTCGGCGACAAAGCCGCGCGAGTCGAGCATCAGCGCGTCGTCGGCTCCGGCGTGGTTGGCCTCGATTTTGGCGAGGATGGATTGGATCAAATTGCAGTGGTGAATCTTCGGGTCGAGCACGTCGGGTGCCGGGCGTCGTACGCTCGAGGTGATGAGGCTCAGGCCGGTTTTGTCGTACACCGGCGACTTGTGCTCGGCGAGGACGATGAGCGTCGGCCCGGCGGTGTTGAGGCGCGGGTCCATGCCGGAGGTGAGCTTGACGCCGCGCGTCAGCGTGAGCCGGATGTGCGCGTTGTCGGTCATGTTGTTCGCCTCGAGCGTGCGCTTGATTTCCGCCGTGATGGCTTCCGCCGACGGAAGCTCCGCGAAAGCCAGCGCGAGCGCCGAGCTGCGGAGCCGCTCGAGGTGCTTGGCCAGGCGGAAGATTTTGCCGTCGTAAACGCGCAGTCCCTCCCACACGGCGTCGCCGCCCTGCACGGCGGAGTCGAACGGGCTGATGCCGGCCTCGTCGCGGTGCAGCAGCTTGCCGTTGATGTTGATGACCAAGTCGCGGTTTTTCTCGTTGAATTTTTGAAGCATGATTTTTGATTAAGCGGTGATGCGGTGCGGGTAAAGTTGTTCGTAAATCTCATTGCATTGCTCGAGCACTTCGGAGAGCGCGTCGGGCACCGGTTCGTCCTTCCGCCTGTAAGCGCGCCAGCCGGTGCTGGTCTCGACTTCCGGATACCAGTGTCGCGCCCATATGCCGTCCGACTCGCGGACGCCCTGCGGCCACTCGAGCATGGCATCGGTGAACGCAACGCCAAGCCGTTCGCACAAAGCGCCCAACATGCCGCGAGGATCGCGCAGCACATCGGTCGAGTCGATCACCGGCGGCACGGTGCCGGTCAACTCGCGCACGTGGTTGAACAGCCCGAGTTGCTGCGGCAGCGCGGTGTCGGCCAGCGTCGGGTTGGGGAGTTTCTTCATCAGCGACGTGAGCATCTCGCGCGGCTCGCGGATGAGGAAACAGTTCGTCACTTGGCCAAGCCAGTCGCGGCCGATGCCCGGCAGCATGTGGTGGCACATTTGTTTTTGATAAAAGATCGAGTTTTCCCCCGGGACCGGGCCGGTGAGCCAAGCGGCGACTTTTTCCCAGTCAGCCTCGTAATGCTCGATGATCTCGTTGGCCATGGCGTGCGGCAGTCTGGTTTCGCGGAGGTAATGCGCGTAGAGCGGCTCGTCGACGACGAACGTGTCCGGCCGGTTGCCCCACGCGCGCATGAGCGCGGTGGAGATGTTGCGCGGCCCGCACCACATGGCCAAGCGCAGCGGCGTTGAATCGGAATCACCCATAAAGCGGGGAGAAGGTACGGGAGACACCGGCCCGGTGTCAGCCGTTTTTTGCAGGCCAAGCGGTCAGTTGGCGTCGCGGGCGGCGTCGAGGAGCTTCATCCACGCGCCCATGTAGTGGCCGTGATCCCAGAACGTGCGGCCACTGACGAGGTTGCCGTCGATCACGCACGGTTCATCGACAAACGTGCCGCCGCACACCTCGAGGTCGAACCTGGCCTTGGGCACCGTGGCCATGCGGCGCCCTTTCACACAGTCGGCGCGTGCGGGAATTTCCACGCCGTGGCACACGCTGGCGATGGGGGCATTCTTTTCAAAAAAGTAGCGCGTGATGCGCAGCAGATCGTCGTCCTCGCGAATGTATTCCGGTGCGCGGCCGCCGCTGAAAAAGATGCCGAGGTACTCCTCCGGCTTGATGTCCCTGAACGCAATCTCCGCCGGCATCGTGTAGCCTTCCCATTCCTTGGTGATCGTCCAGCCCGGTTTGTTTTGGTGCATCACCATTTGGTACTCGCGCTTTTCCGGCGCCGCGAGCACCGGCTCGTAGCCGCCCTCGATCAGGCGGAAGTACGGATACATCGTGTCCACCGTCTCGGCGGCATCCCCGAAAATAATCAGGACTTTGGGTTTGGATTCGTCACTCATGGTCGGGCGCGAGTTGAGCCTTTGCCAAGCGCTTTTCCAAGCCAATTGCTCACGCGAAGACGCGGAGGAAAAAGCTGGAAATTAATTTCGCACCTTCGCGTGAATTCATTTTAATGGCTGGGACAAGCGGGGTTGAATTATCGCTCACTCCGGGAGGTTAAATGGGTTGGAGAGCTTGGTTTGAAACCGCTTGGCGGGAAAGTATTTGGGTGGGTAAAAGGGGGCTGAATTGCGGTGAATATGGTGTGTATGGAGGGTTCAACAAGAAAGTCGTGAAAAAAGCCTCTGATAAGCTGAAAATCGTTTGACGAGGTGGCCGCAGGAGGCTACAAATTGTGTTCCTTTTTTGGTGCAACTACAAAATGTAGTGTTTTTTAAGGGTTTTACGCTGAAAACACTATTGGGGTGGTTGTGGCGTCTTTTGACTGAAACAAGATTTTAAACTGAGTAATAACGGATTTTTTCGAAGTAAATGGAAAAGCGATTTCAGATTGGCAACAGGGAGTTTGTTTTGGATCAGGCCAAGGCGGAGGAGGCGTACGCGGCCAAGCGGATTATCAACGGCCGCCAGACGATGACGTTCAACCTGTTGCCGCTCAAATACCAGTGGGCGTATGAGCTTTATCGCAACATGAAAGCCAACCACTGGGAGCCGGAGGACATCCCCATGGCTAAGGACATTGAGCAGTGGCGAGGGAACGACTTGAGCGATGTCGAGCGTTGGATCATCCGGATGGGGATCGGCTACTTCAGCGCGGCGGAGGGGATCGTGGGCGACAACATTCAGCACGTCGTGCGCGAGTTGGTCACTGCGCCGGAACTGAAGCTGGTGCTTGGCCGCCACGCGCATGAGGAAAACATCCACGCCGACTCGCTGCTCTACATGATCAGTTCACTCGGGATCAACCCGCACGAGTGCGAGGCGATGTTTGAGGACGTGCCGACGATCTTGCGGAAGAATGAGTTCGTGAGTCGCGTGTCGAGGGAGTTGCGCCGGGACATGGACCTGTCCCAAACGAGGGAGAAGCAGGCGTTGGCCAGGAATATTTTTGTGTTTGGGCAGTGCATGGAGGGGACGCAGTTTTACGGATTGTTCGGTATGATCCTCTCACTTTACCGGCAGAACAAGTTCCCCGGCATCGGGCAGATGTTCCGCTACACGCTGCGTGACGAGTCGAACCACATCGAGTTGCTCCGCAACCTGCTGGTGGAACTGATCAGGGAAAACCCCGACGTGTGGACGGACGAGTTCCAACAGGAACTGGTCAACCTGATGAAGGAAGCGGTGCAACTTGAGAAGGAGTTCATCAACGACTGCCTGCCGGTGAACGCGGTTGGCTTGAGTGGTGAGGAGTTTGCGGAGTACATTGACTACATCGCCGACAGGCGGCTGGAGAATGTCGGCCTGCCGCTGCTGAACGAGGGAGTGAAAAACCCGTTCCCGTGGCTCGCGGAGATGATGGACATCAAGAAGGAGCAAAACTTTTTTGAAGGTCGAGTGACAGAGTATCAGAAGGCATCCTCACTGGAAATGGTGAGCGATGACGAACTATAGTTTTAAGCAGCAACCCAAACCAAACAGCACCCGGACATGGCAATCAGCAAAATTACATTCGAGGAGGATGAAGCGATCAAGCGCATGGCGTCCGCGCAGGAAGCGCCATCCCGTTTCAAGTGGGACGAGTCTCTCAATGGAGACGATTCGACGGATGCCGATCTCCGGCTTCGCTCGAACGACGGTGAGCGCGATATCGCGCTGGGTGACATCGCCAACACGGTCGGCAACGCCTTGGCCAACTTGATGATGTCCAAGGGTGAGAAGGATGTTTTCACCAGTGAAAACAGGGATTTTGTGGCCAAGGTGGCCCGCACGGTCGGCGAGCGGTTCCAGGGAAATGCGCTTGGCCAAGCGGAGGACGCAAGGCTGTCCGAGACGGATTTGCACCGCGGCATCGAGCGGGTGTTGATCGAGAACAACGCGCACGACGTGGCCCGCAGCCTGGTGATTGACACGGCCCGCAACGTGGCCCAGTCGGACGAAAAAATCAGCGTCCGGTTGATCCGCCGCAACAACCAAGTTGTCAGTTGGAATGAAAACAAAATTGAGATCGCGATTCGCAAGGCGTTCCTTTCGCAGCAGAAAGACAGCGCGCCGGCGGTGTTGGTTGCCCAGTCGGTGACGGGGCGGGTGAGGGATGCCGGCCAGGCGTTCATACATATCGAGGAGGTTCAGGACGTTGTCCAGGAGGAGTTGATGAAGGCCGGTCACTACAAGGTGGCCGAGGCTTATATTTTATATCGTTCGCAGCGTTCGCTGCAGCGCGCCGATGAACTCGTTACAAGCGAAAGCGAAGCGGGGCCGGCAGACGCCACGCAGCAGGAGTTGCTGCTCATCACGCAGCTCGATGGCAGCTCTCTATTTTGGAAGGGGGAGGATCTGCTCAAGCGCATCAAGTACGCGAGCATCGACCTCGACCTTTGCCTGAACGAAGAGCAGATCGAGGCCGAGTTGCGCCGTTCACTTTTTAGCGAGATGTCTGCGGCGGAATTGCAGACAACAATCCTCCTGAACGCCAAGGCGCTGATGGAGCGTGACGCTGACTTTGCGAGGTTCGCCGGCCGGTTGCTCTGCACTTATATTTACGAGGAGGTGCTCGATTGGGACATCCTCCGCGACGGTGTCGGCGCGTTGAAGGAGGCGCACGCCCGGTATCTGCCGGAGTACCTGCGGCACGGCGTGGAGATCAAGCGCCTCAGTCCCGACTTGCTGCAGTACGACACCGGGAAACTCGGCGCGGCGCTCGATCCCTCCGCCGACTTGGAGTTTGATTATCTCGGCATCCAGACGCTTTACGATCGTTACCTGATTGTCGATCGCACCAACACCGGCGACGAGGAGCGCCGCATCGAGACACCGCAACTGTTTTGGATGCGCGTCGCCATGGGCCTGTTTCACAACGAGGTCGACAACAAGGAGGAACGGGTTGTTTCGTTGTATAACCTTTATAAAAACCGGCGATTCTGCTCGTCCACCCCGACGCTATTCAATTCCGGCACGCTGCACCCACAGTTGTCTTCCTGCTACCTGTACTGGGTGGATGACTCGATCGAGGGTATCATGGAGCGCGGCATCACCGAGAACGCCTACCTCTCCAAGTGGGCCGGTGGCCTGGGCGGCAGTTGGACGTCGGTTCGCGGAATGGGCGCCCACATCCGGGGCACCAACGGCAGGAGCCAAGGCGTTATTCCATTCCTGAAATTGCACAACGACTTGTTGGTGGCGGTCAATCAGGGTGGCAAGCGGCGGGGCAGTGGTTGTGCTTATCTTGAGACATGGCACAACGACATCCGCGAGTTTCTCGAGCTGCGCAAAAACACCGGCGACGACCGCCGCCGCACGCACGACATGAACACAGCCAACTGGGTTCCCGACCTGTTCATGAAGCGGATGGAAGCCCGCGAGGACTGGACGCTGTTTTGCTCCAGCGACGTGCCGGATTTGCACGAGACTTACGGCAGGGATTTCGAGGAACGCTACCTCGCATACGAGGCCAAGGCCGAGCGCGGCGAAATGAGCGGCGAGAAGATTCCCGCCATCGATTTGTGGAAGCGCATGCTGCAGATGATCTTCGAGACGGGCCATCCGTGGATCACGTTCAAGGACGCCTGCAACGTCCGCAGCCCGCAGGATCACGCCGGGGTCATCCACAGTTCCAACCTCTGCACCGAGATCACGCTCAACACCGGCAGCGACGAGACGGCTGTCTGCAACCTGGGCTCGGTCGTGCTCGACAATCATCTCACCGAGAGCGGCGAACTCGACTTGGCCAAGCTGAGGGAAACAATTCGCATCGCCGTGCGCGCGCTGGACAACGTCATCGACATCAACTTTTACCCGACGCAACCGGCCCGGAACGCGAACCTGCGCCACCGGCCGATTGGCCTCGGCGTGATGGGGTTGCAAAATGCGCTTTACCAAAAAGGCGTGCCGTTTGTCTCCGAGGCGGCGGTGGAGTTCAGCGACGAGTTCATGGAGGCGATCGCCTATTTCGCCTACGAGGCGTCGAGCGACTTGGCCAGGGAAAAGGGGCGTTACGAAACTTACGAAGGCTCCAAGTGGGATCGCGGTCTGCTGCCGCCGGACACGGTCGATCTGCTCGAGCAGGAGCGCGGCCAAGCGGTGGATGTGCCGCGCGGCGGCAGGATGGACTGGGAACCCATCCGTCAAAAAATCGCCAGCCAGGGCATGCGAAACAGCAACGTGCTGGCCATCGCGCCGACGGCGACCATCTCCAATATCATGGGCACCTCACCGTGCATCGAGCCGCTCTACAAGAATCTTTATGTGAAAAGCAACTTGTCCGGCGACTTCATCGTGCTGAATCGCCACTTGGTCAACGCCCTCAAGGGCAGGGGACTTTGGAACGAGGACGTGATGAACAAGCTCAAGTATCTCGACGGTGACTTGCACGACATCGCCGAAGTGCCGAACGAACTGAAGCAGCTTTACGCCACGGCGTTTGACGTCGACCCGATGCTGATGATCGCTGCCGCTGCCCGCCGGCAAAAGTGGATCGATCAGTCGCAGTCGGTAAACCTGTTCCTAGCCAAGCCGGACATGAAGCGGCTCTCGCACATGTACCGTGCCGCCTGGCGCAGCGGCCTAAAGACGACTTACTACTTGCGGACGCTGGGCGCCTCGAACATCGAGAAAGCCACCATCGCCGTGAAAAAGCAGGGCGTCGAGTTGCCGGAGAAAGAGCACACCGCCGAGGAGCGCTTGGCCTGCTCGATCGAGGCCATGCGAAACGGCGAAGAGTGCGAAGCGTGCCAGTGACTGCGCTTGGCCAAGCGGAGAGTCGCTTGGCCAAGTTCCGAACTCGACTTGGGCGGTTGGCTTGGGCAAATTGCCGCCCGGCTTTTTTTAAATCATCATGTCACTCACATCTGTTAAACAGCTCAAGACCGTCAAAAAAAATGTCCGCAAGCACGTGGACGCCGCACTCGAGGAAACCGGGGGGCTGCTCCGGCTCGCGCCCGCTTGGGTGCCGCGGTCATTCCTGCAGCCGGGCCTGCGGCTCAAGCTGCATCCGGATGATACCTACGCTTACGGCCTGAATCGCGGCGGCATTGATGAGCGTTGGTTCGGCTCCACCACCGAGGCCGCCAACGAGGGTCGCGTGCCCGACGAGGGGCTGAGCTACGTGGTGCACGGACGCAACCGGTTCACCCTGCGCGACGCGGTGGCCGAGTGCGGGGCGGACATCATCGGCAAACGCATCTGGAAAAAATACGGCAAGTGGCCGGTGTACTCGAAATTCTTCGACAACATGGGCCCCATCCCGCATCATATGCACCAGAACGCCAAACAGGCCAAGCTGGTCGGGCAGGAGGGCAAGCCGGAGAGTTATTATTTTCCGCCGCAACACAACAACGTCGGCAACAATTTCCCGTACACCTTTATGGGCCTCGAGCCGGGCACCACGAAGGCGCAAGTGCGTCAGTGCCTCGCGGATTGGAACAAAGGCGACAACGGCATTCTCGACCTCAGCCGCGCGTACCGCCTCAAGCCCGGCACCGGCTGGCTCATCCCGCCCTGCATCCTGCACGCGCCCGGCAGCCTTTGCACCTACGAACCGCAATGGGGCAGCGACGTGTTCGGCATGTACCAAAGCCTCGTCGAAGGCCGCGAAGTGCCGTGGAGTTTGCTCGTGAAGGACATGCCGAAGAAAAAGCACCGCGACCTCGACTTCATCGTCAACCAACTCGACTGGGCTGGGAACACGAATGAGAATTTCAAGGACAGCCATTACCTAGAGCCCATCCCGGTGGCCGATACCCGCAAGCAGGGTTACGTCGATCGCTGGATCGTCTATGGCCGAATCAAAAAGGAGCAGCTTTTCACCGCCAAGGAACTCACCGTCGATCCCGGCGTAACATGCACCGTGAAAGACAAGGGTGCTTGGAGCGGCATCTGCGTGCAGGGCAAAGGCACCATCAACGGCCAGCCGCTAAACAGCCCCAAGCTCATCCGCTTCCACGAGTTGACCGAGGACGAATACTTCTGCACCGAGGCCGGCGCCAAGGCCGGTGTCACCTTCGAGAACACCAGCGACACCGAACCCTTGGTGCTCCTCCGCTACTACGGCCCCGAGGTCAATCCCGACGCCCCCGGCATCGGCGACTATCGAAAACGAAAGTTCGATTGAGGAAACGAAAAATCAAACAGCGACTGGTCATCGGCAACGATGAAGAGAATGTTTGGCCGTTTCTTCGCCTCGGCCTGCACCATCAACGGAAACAAACCGGCCACCAGAATGAGAATCAGTTTCTTATCGATTATTCTTCGGTTTCCTAGGCTTTTTCTTGCTGGTTCTCTCCTTGATCTTCGGAGTCTCAAGTCCGTCACCCGGCTGGTTCCACAGACGGTACGGATCGTCGAGGCGGCGCATCTCGGTTAGAAGCAGGGCCTCCATTTCCTTAAGCTTTACGGCGTACTTTGGATTGTCCGCAAGATTCAGTTGATTCTGGGTTGGCTTGATCCCGGTCAACGCAACCACCTTGGGATCGTGATGCTCCTTGATAAACTCGTGGGGGTTTTCCTTTAAGTTGAAAAGCTGGGTGTGCCGGACGCCAGTCTTCTCCACTTGATACTTCGTCAATTTCCAGTCGCCCTGCTTGACACAGCGCGTCCCCGGCCGTCCGCCGCCGCAGTACACCCCGTAAAGAGCATCACGCACCGTTTCCTTTTTACCCAGAAGCACAGGCTTGAAGCTGATGCCTTCCGAGGTAGCCGGAGCCGGAATACCTGCCAAATCACAAATCGAGCCCAGCACATCAAACAGATAAATGTTTCCCTTCGCCCGCAACCCGGCCTGGATGCCCGGCCCCTTCGCAATAAATGGAATGCGCCAAGTATGATCATACATATTCTGCTTGCCCTGCAGACCGTGACGACCGATGGCCATGCCGTGATCGGCGGTGTAAAAGATGTATGTGTTGTCCAGTTCGCCCATCGCCTCGAGTTTCTTGAGTACCCGCCCGATCTGGATGTCAATATTCTCACTGCAGGCAAACTGGCGACCGATCTCGTTGCGAATGGTCCGTTCATCACGCCGCTCCCAAACGCCCTTCACCCCTACTTCATCTCGCACGGTGGTGTGACCGTGGTCAAAGGGATGCTTGGGTAAATAATTGACGGGCAAGGCAGGTTGTTTGGGATTTGCCGGTGGCAGCGTCGTTTTATCGTCATGATTCACTGCACCGTACTTTGCCAGCAGCTCTGGTTTGCCATCACGCACATCATGCGGATGGGAAAAGCCGAAATAAATCAGGAAGGGATCTGTATCCTTGGCTGATTCGCGTTCATTCAGATAATCCAGGACTTGATCGGCGTGCCAGGCGCTTCCCCTTTCATCCGAAGCTCCGCGCCGGGTTCCATCTCGTCGCACTTGAAATAGTTTGTTGGCGTCCGCATAGCTGTTGCCATTTTTACAGGTGCGCATGGTGTCGTAGCCGGCGCGGTTGAACACGGCGGGCAGGGTGAACTTGGCCAAGCCCGGCGGCACAAGGATGGGGTTGTTCACGTGAGGGTTCATCGTTCGACCGGGCTTATCCGGGATGTGCCACACGGTGCGGCCGCTCATGATCATGTGGCGCGAGGCGGTGCAGACACCTCCCACCCAGGAGCCCATATGGTACGCGCCGTCGATCACCATGCCCTGCGCCGCAAGACGGTCGATGTTCGGCGTTTGGAGCGCCGACTTTGGGTTGTAAACCTTCAGGTCAAACGGCGACTGGTCATCGGCAATGATGAACAGAATATTAGGTCGATCCCCAGTCAACGCAGCGGTTTTCCCTGTGTTCGGAACAAGCAATGATGCCAGCAGAATGGTCAGCGTGATTCTCATGGTTTTATTTCCCTTTGGATGAATTTTTTTTCTTGTTTCGTTTCTTTGTCCCAGAGTTGCCAAACGAAAGTTCAAATTCATTTTTCTGCACCGGGCCCGGTGTGCTGCGACCGCGGTCGATGTAGCTTTGCATCAACTTCTCCAATCGCCCCGCCACTTCCCTATTGGTCTGGGAACGATCCCTGGTTTCACTGATGTCGTCCTTCAAATTATAGAGCTCGCGGTTGCCATTTCGATACATGACGAGTTTCCAAGGCCCCTGTCGAATCGCCAGACCAGCAGGCGCCTGATGTATGGTCGCCTCGCGAATTGGCCCGGTCGTTTTCCCAAGCAACCCGGGCAAGATACTCACACTGTCCTCGGCAGCGTCGGGGGGTAAATCATCACCAAGGATGTCCGCGCAAGTCGCAAAAAGATCGTTCAGGCAAATGACATCGTGGTTCACGGAGCCAGCGTTAATTTTACCCGGCCAACGGGCCACGAAAGGTTCCCGGTGGCCGCCTTCGTAAATGCTGCTTTTTGCCTCTCTCAATGGAGGATAGGGCCGTCTGGCCGCGCCGTTGTCGCCGGTGGCGATCATCAGGGTATTCTTTTCCTGACCGGTTCGTTTCAGCGCATCCATGATCTGGCCCAGCATGTGATCACCCTGATAGACCCAGTCGGCGTATTTGCCCTCCTTGCCGGCGATCCCGCTCTTGCCGGTGAACTCGGCCGCCGGAACAATCGGGCTGTGGGGCGGGCACATGGGGAAATAGAGGAAAAACGGCTTCTTCTCCCTGGAACGCTCCTCGATGTACTTGACGGCCTTGCCGATCATCAGCGGCTGGTTCTCGATCCCCTTCACGTTGGCCACCACCCTGTCCTGCTCAATGATCGAGCCGATGTTGCGGGCGTGGGTAAAGCCATAGAAATAATCAAAGCCAAGCGCGTTGGGGCCATCGATGAGCCGGGCGCCAATGGGAAGCTGCTTCTCAGTCCCCGGCTTTCCATCGACCCACTTCATGCCGAGATGCCACTTGCCAATGCAGGCGGTGTGGTAGCCACGGCCCTTAAGAAAGGAGGCTACTGTGAGACGGCTCTTGGGAATGATCGGGGCCGAGTAGGTCTTCAGCACGCCGAACTGGCCAATGCGTGATGGGTAGCGGCCCGTCAGCACACCGTAGCGAGTCGGCGTGCAGTTGGCCGCCGCCGAGTGCGCGTCTGTGAAGCGCATGCCCTCCGTGGCCAAGTGGTCGAGATTGGGCGTCTTGAAGGCCGAATCAGCCCGGTAGGACTTCGGCTGGCCGTAGCCGATATCATCGAAGAGAACGAAAACAATATTGGGAGGCTGCTCCGCCTCGGCCAAAACCACCAGTGGCAGCAACAAAGCAATCAGAGTTGGATAATATCTAATCAACGGAAATTTTCACAAGAACAGTGACACTTATCATTGCTACCCAACTTTTAATTCCGGAAAACGTGTTGGCGCATTCTTCCGGTTCAACGCCCGTACAGCTTGATGTTGTCGAAGTCGTTCATGTCGTCGAACGACCCGATGCCGATGCGGCCCTTGCTGTAGGTTTTGTCGGTGACGCTCATATGTGGCTTGGTCATGTCGTCGAAGTAAACATCGATGGTTCCCTTGGCCGTGTCGCGGACGACCTTGACGTTGTGCCATGTGTCGCTCTTCCACGGCGTCTTGTTTTTGTTGTCGGTCATGGCTTTGCGCGGGGCGTTCTTCACGATCATGATTTGGCCGCTGTGCGGATCCGGTTTCGCGCCGAGATGGCAGTAGTAAAAATGTTCGGCGTCCTGCCAGTTGAAAAACACGCAGCAGTCGCGGTGATTGCCGGTGTCCTTGGTGCTGCGCACTCGGAAGGTGAGCACAAAGTCGGCGATCGAAACTCCCTTGATCAGCGCGATGTGGCGCGGGCTGCGCACCTTGGGCCTGTAGTCGCTCTCACGCCGGTTGATCCCGAAAACGTGGTTGCCGCCGACCTTGCGATGCGTCCAGCTTTTCCCGTCGGTGACCTCCCACCGGCTGTGGCCTTTTTCAAAATCCTCCTCGAAAACCAAGGGCAGCTTGGTTGTGGCGGAATCCTCCGCTTGGCCAAGCGCCGTGGACGAAAATACCGCGGTTGCCAAAAGTAACTTGGTGGCGTTCATCCCGGCAATCGTATCGAAACCAAGCGCTGTGTCACGGCTTTTGCCATGGGACGCGGCCGGCGCGTTGATAGTGAAGGCGCAGGGCGGCGGCCAGTTCGGTGAATTTTTTGCGGTTGCTCCCGGCCAGGTCGTTTTGCTCCAGCGGATCGGTTTTCAGGTTGTAAAGCTCGTACGGCTCGAAGGGGGAGTTGTGAACGAGCTTCCAGTCGCCCCGGCGGAAGGCGTGGTAGTCCTGCCCGTTGTAGCGCTGGCCGCCCTCTCGACGGACGAAGATTAAGTCGCGATCGAACTTCTGCGCTTGGCCTAGCATCGTCGGCAGGAGGCTTTTGCCGCGAACATGGCTTGGCACGCTGGCTCCGGCGGCGGCGCAGGCGGTCGGGTACAAATCCATCGTGATGCCGACGAGGTTGCTGCGGGTGCCGGCCTGGATTTTGCCGGGCCAAACGGCGCAAGTCGGCACCTTCAAGCCGCCCTCGTACATGTCCTGTTTGCCGCCGCGATGATTGCCGTTCGTGCCGCCGACGCTGACTTGTCCGCCGTTGTCGCTGCTGAAAATGGTCAGCGTGTTTTTGTACTGCCCGTTCTTCTTGAGCGCGTCGATTACGCGACCGATCCCGTAGTCCATGTGCTCGATGAGTGCGACAAGTTTGGCCCGTCGATCGCTGATGCCCGGTTCGCGCGCCTTCACTTTCTCGAGCCAAACGCGCGGCGGCTGGATCGGCGTGTGCGGCGCGTTGTAGGCGAGGTACATGAAGAACGGGGCGTCCCTGCCCTTGCGGCTGTTCACATGGTCGATGCCCCACTCGGTGATCAGGTCGGTGGCGTGGCCGGGCGGGTCGATCTCCCGGCGGTTTTCGCGGAAGTAATTGATGCCGTGCCGGCGGTGCTTGTAGTAGTCATCGATCATGTCGCAGAGGAAACCCTTGAAATGATCGAAACCGCGCCCGTTCGGCGTGTTCGGCTCCTCAAGGCCAAGGTGCCATTTGCCGATGATGGACGTGTGATAACCGGCGCCCTTGAGCGTCCTGGGCAGGAGCGTGGCTTTCTGTGAGAGCCAGCCCCAGTTGTTTTCGGGGTGCGTGCGGATCACACCCGGCACGCCGACAAGATCCGGGTAGGTGCCGCTGAGCAACGCGGCGCGTGTCGGGCTGCAGACTGGGCAGTTCGCGTAAAACGAGTCGAACCGCATGCCGTCGGCCATGAGCAAGTCGATGTTGGGCGACTGCAAATCCTTCGCGCCGTAGCAGGAGAGATCGCCGTAGCCGAGGTCGTCGACGAGGATGATCAGGATGTTCGGCTTGTCGGCGGCGAGCGAGTTGGCCGGCTTGGCCAAGCTGAGTGCAGTCAAGGCAACCAGCGTCGTGCGAAAGAGTTTGGACAGGTTCACGGGCGCAGCATGCAACAGCGCTTGGCCGGAGGCAAGTTTTGGGGATCGGGAAACGCCAGGGTGACCACGGCAAATACGAAGCAAACTGCCGTTGCTGCCTTCCGGCCCTGGCGGGGTTCGTAAGTCCGCACTCCGTGGGCCCTGACACGCGCAACGTATCGCCTTGCCAAGCGCGACTCAAGGGAATTGACCATTTCACGGTTGCTGTGCTAGACTGTTCGCCGATGATTTCTGGCATTGCCAAGAAGGAAACTCACACGGAAGCCAAGGTCCGCGTCGGCGACGAGCGCCTGCTCAAGGTGAGCGAAGAGGCCGGTAACAAGGTGCGTTCGCTGCTCGAGCGGCAGGGGCGTCCCGGGGGTGTGCTGCGCGTGGCGGTGGTCGGCGGCGGTTGCTCCGGCTTGCAGTACAAATTGGATTTACAGGACGCGCCGGCGCATCGGGACATCCTCGTCGAGAGCTACGGTATCCGCGTGGTGGTCGATCCGAAAACGGCCCTCTACGTCACCGGCAGCCAGTTGGACTATGCCGACAAGCTGGAGGACGGCGGGTTCAAGGTGAACAATCCCAACGCCGCGAGCACCTGTTCCTGCGGCGAAAGTTTCAGCGCCTGATCGGGGCGGCCAAGTGTTCCGCCGATGACCGATTACTTCGCACTGCTGAATTTCCCCCGACGCCCTTGGCTTGACGCCGACGCGTTGAAGCAGCGTTTTCATGAGTTGTCCACGGAGGTGCATCCCGACCGGGCGCACGACGTGACGGACGAGGCCAAGGCGGAGTTGCAGCGGCGATTCGCCGAGGTGAACGCCGCGCATCAATGCCTGCGCGAGGCCAAGTCGCGCGTGCGGCATTTGCTCGAGCTCGAGCTTGGGCGAGCGCCGGGCAACGTGAAATCGATTCCCGGCGAGATGACGGAATGGTTCATGGAGATCGGCGCGGTGTGCCGCGAGGTGGACGCGTTCCTCGCCAAAAAGGAGGCGCAGGATTCGCCGCTGTTGCAGGCGGCGTTGATGGGCGAGGGCATGGCGTTGAACGACAAGGTCACAGAGTTGCACGGCCGATTGCAGTCGGAGTTGGCCAAGGTGGATGCCGAGTTGCAGTCGCTTGGCCAAGCGTGGGAGGCGCTCGACGGCCAGGCGGAGGGGGGGGGGGGGGCGCTGCCCCTGGCTCGGCTGGAGTCGCTTGGCCAACGGCTTGGTTTTTGGTCGAAGTGGAGCGACCAACTCGCGGAGCGGTCGAGCCGTTTGATGTTTTGAGGCGTGGCCGGGAGCTTGGCTTGACCATTCGACGGCGCTTGGGCAGGCTGTCGGTCGCTGATCACTTTTTGATATGAAACGATTTTTGCATTTGTTGGCGGCCATCGCATTGGCCGGCGTGATGACGGTTCCGGTCTTGGCCGAGAAGAAAAAGAAGGGCGCCAAGCTGGAGAAGGGCTTTGTGGCGCTGTTCGACGGCGAGTCAACCGATCAATGGATGAACGCCGGGAGCGGCAAGTTCCCGGCAAAGGGCTGGGTGATCGAGGATGGCTGTCTTAAGCACGCGGCCAGGGGCGGCGGCGGCGACATCATCACCAGGGGCACTTACGAGCAGTTCGATTTTCGTTTTGAATGGAAAGTGGCCAAGGGCGCGAACAGCGGCGTGAAGTATTTCATCATCCGCGAGCGCGGTTCGCTGGGCCACGAGTACCAGGTGCTCGACGATGCGAACCATCCCGACGGAGCGAAAGGGGCCAACCGCCAAACGGCGTCGTTTTATGACGTACTTGCCCCGGCAACGGACAGGCTGCTCAAGCCGGTGGGTGAATTCAACTCATCGCGCATCCTCGTGAAGGGGAACACCGTGAAGCACTTTTTGAACGGCAAAGTTGTGCTGACTTACAAACTCGGCAGTGACGAACTGAAGGCAGCCATAGCCAGGAGCAAATTCAAAAACTTGAAAGTGTTCGGCCAACGCCTGCCGGGGCATATTTTGCTTCAAGACCACGGCGATGCCGTCTGGTATCGCAACATTCGCATCCGCGATTTGAGTAAGAAATAAACGCCCTATTTTTCTGATCAAAAAAACTCCGGTTGAATGCTCCCCGCGATGACCAAGAGTGTTTTCGTTGTGATGCTGTTGGGGCTCGGATTCGCCAAGCTCCCGGCCGCTGAGTTGAAAATCTGGAAACTTCTGGATGTCTGGCCCGGCAAAGTGCCGGGCGAAAAAGGGGATGTCCCTTCGGAAACCTTGACCACACACAAGTACCGTGGCGCTCCCATTCTCAAATATAACAACGTCACGAAGCCGACATTGACGGTGTTCAAGCCGTCGCAGGAACAGGATACCGGCGCGTCGGTGGTGATCTGCCCCGGCGGGGGGTATCAAATATTGGCGTGGGATCTGGAGGGGACAGAAGTGGCGAAGTGGCTTAACTCAATCGGCGTCACCGGCGTGGTGCTCAAGTATAGGGTGCCCCGTCGCAAAGGCCGCGAAAAACACGATGCCCCGTTGCAGGATGTTCAACGGGCGGTGAGCCTGGTCCGGCATCATGCAAAGGAGTGGGGGCTTGATCCCAAACGGATTGGTCTTCTCGGCTTTTCGGCGGGTGGCCATTTATCCGCAACAGCGATGACGAACTATGACAGGCGGAACTACAAGCCGATCGATGCCACTGACCAGGTGAGTTGCCGTCCGGATTTTGGCGTATTGATTTATCCGGCCTACCTCGTTGATAAAGAAACCAAGATCGAACTGTCGTCGGAATTGCGTATCACAAAAAACACACCTCCGGCTTTTTTTGCCCATGCAGGTGATGATTCTGTTCCAGCGGAAGGAAGCGTGCGATTTTGGCAGGAGCTTCGGCGCAAGGGAGTGAAGACGGAGGTACATGTATTTCCGAAAGGTGGCCACGGTTTTGGCCTTCGTCCCTCAAAATACCCTGTCACCGCCTGGCCGGAACTTTGTGGTGATTGGTTGAACAGCATGGGTTTCTTGAAGCGTTAAACCCGCCTGGCAAGCACTTGGTTTGGCTGTTCTTTTTTATCCTGCGGTTTTCACTTCACCAGCGGGGCGAGCGTCGGCCTTGAGAGATTTGTCGAAAGCCAAGGCGCGTTTGTAGAGCCGTTGGACGATCTTTTGGTTTGCCGCTGCGACATCCGTCGTTTCGCCGATGTCGTCGGCCAAGTTGTAAAGTGTTAGCACCGGTTTGATTCCTTCTTTTTGCTGTTTCTTGTTTCCGCCGCCAATATGGAGTTTCCAATCGCCACTGCGGACGGCGCGCAGGCCGGCGCCACGATAGTAGTAAAACTGTTTGTGCGGGCTCTTGGCACCTTTTTTGCCGGACATCAGCCGCCAAATGTTTTTGCCGTCGATTTTGCGCTTGGGCAGCTCGGCCTTGGCGAGCTTGGCAAAGGTCGGGAGGATGTCGCATGCGGCGGCAACTTCACTGCAGACGGAGCCCGCAGGGATTTTACCCGGCCAGCGCATGATGGTCGGCACGCGCATGCCTCCCTCCCATGTGCTGAATTTCGCCCCTCGGAGCGGCAGTGCCGAGCCGCCGTGGTGGCGGAGCTTGAGATGCCACGGGCCATTGTCGCTGGTGAAGATGACGACCGTATTGTCATCGACGCCAGTCTCTCTCAGCGTTTTCATAACCTGGCCGATCGAGTAATCAATCTCTTCGATCGTGCGGATGTACGCTTTCTTTGGATCCTTCGTGTAAAACTTGTCCGACACAAAAAGAGGGATGTGCGGCATGGTGTGCGGCATGTAGAGAAAGAACGGTTTGTCTTTGTTGCTGCGGATGAATTGCTGTGCCTCTTGGGTGTAGCGTTCGATGATCGTGTTTTGATTTACAGGGCGTTCGATCTCTTTGGTGTTGCGAAGCAGCGGAACGTTCCACGGGGAGATGTCGCGCTCGATCCAAGCACGATCCAGGTTGCGATTTTTGCCCTTCACACCGTCCATGTCGTTGGAGTAGGGGATGCCAAAGTAGCTGTCGAAGCCGTGGTTGGTCGGCAAGAATTTTGGGAGGTGGCCGATGTGCCATTTGCCCACGGCGGCAGTGGCATAGCCCTTGGTCTTGAGAATCTCAGCAATGGTGGTCTCCTCGGGGTTCAGGCCGATGTTGTGGTGTGGAAACAAAACGCCGGTGATGCCTACTCGCGGTGGATAGCAACCGGTCATCAACCCGGCGCGGGACGGCGAGCAAACCGGAGCAAGTGAATAAAAGTCGGTGAACTTCATTCCTTCCTTGGCCATGTTGTCCAGGTTCGGGGTCTTGATGGTTTTCGAACCGAAGACACCGACGTCTTGGTAGCCCTGGTCGTCCATGAAAATGAGGAGGAAGTTCGGTGTGCGCGCGGCCTCGGCGGCTGAGGTCAAAGCGAAACTGGCGGCCAAGCCGAGCAAGCCCTTGGCCAAGCGGTTGAGTGAGTATAATTGAGACATGACTTTGCGGTGGCAACGCTAAACAAAGCCAGGCTCGGATTCAAGCAATGTTTGGTTTTGCTCGTCGAAGCTTTTGGTTTGGGATACACCACCCGCACCGATGAGCGAATCGAGCGCACCGAAAATCGAGAAATGGCCCTTCATCGCCGGAGACGTGGCTCTCCTGATTATGGCTTGGCTGGTTTACTACCACTCCGACCCCGAGGCATCGCTTGGTGGGCTGGAGGCGTTCTGGTGTTTTACCTGTGTGGCGACAGGGGCGTGGGTCATGGTGTTGCCGTTTCTCAGGGAATTCCAGGCGCAGGCCGACCTGACCGAGGCGAAGGAACTGGCCGCCTCGGTTGAGAAAATCTCCTCGGTCGATGCCGTTGCCAAGCAGATCGAGAACGCCACCGAGCAGTGGCTCCACGTCGAGGATCGGGCCAACGAGATCAACGCCACCTCGCGGGAGATCGCTGGCAAGATCAACGCCGAGGCGCGCGAGTTCACCGAGTTTCTGCAGAAGGCCAACGACACGGAGAAGAACCATCTGCGGCTCGAGGTGGACAAGCTCAACCGGGCGCAGGGCGACTGGGTGAAAGTGGTCACCGGGATGCTGGACCATGTGTTTGCGCTCAACCAGGCCGGCCGCCAGTCCGGGCAGGAAAAGCTGATCAAGCAGTTGAACAACTTTCAAGCCGCCTGCCGGGATGTGGCCCGCAGGGTGGGGGTGGTTACTCACGAGCCGAAGCCGGACGAGGGGTTCGACGCCGGAAAACACCAGCTGCGCGACCCCGAGGCGGAGCCGGAGGCCGGGGCGAAGATCATCGGCATCGCCGCGCAGGGGTTGTCCCACCAGGGGCAGGTTTTGCGCAAGGCAGCCGTGGTGATCGAGGGGGAGGAACTTGGCCAAGCGCCGCCGGAAGCCGGTAAGCCCAAGGCAAAGGCGAAGAAAAAAGCGTGATCGCTCTCAATTGCGCCGCGCGGCACCTTGCATATTGAGAAGCCGCTGTGCGTTTTTGTCGCCGTTGTCGGCGGCCTCTATCAATGCTTTCTGAATGTTCACACCTGTCTCGCTGACGACCATGAACTGGTCAACGTTCAACTTGGCACCATTGGCCTTGAGTTGATTGATGCATAGGGTGGCCAGTGGGAAGTTGCCCTTGTCCAGCGCATCGCTGGCGGTCTTGGCCAGTTGTTTCAGCTTGGGATCGGCCTTCTCGAAGTAGGTGATCAGATCGCTGGCAGATTCCTCGGCGGTGTCGGCCTGCAGCGCCTCTTCCGCGACTTTGCCACAGCCGCTCAAAAGCAGGCCGAGGGATAGTACGAAAAGCGGGGCTTTTAGTCTCCGAATCATCAGCTTGTCTTGAGCGGATCAGCGACCTCGGTTTTTGGGACTACACCACCACCGATTCCCGCCAGGCGGTGCCGAGCGGGCTTCCTGATAGTAGATTCTGGGATTGATAAACTCGACATGACTATCGACTGAAGATGCCACGAATCCCTCCTTGTGGCGTTTGGCCACCGGTTCGCTCGGGCGGCTTGTGGCATTGTCATAGGCACCGGCGTCGTCGCTATGGGCCTCCCAGTAAACCATGTCGCCCGGTTGAAACTGATTTGCCTTATAGGATGCCCCCATTCTTCTTGGATTAAGGTTGCACGTGTATTCGCAAAAGGCGCCGTTCATGATGTAGCTGGTCACTTGGTTTTCCCTTTGCTTGAAGTTACGGTGTGTCCGATCTTTGACGATGTAGTCCATTGAGCATTTTAGGACGTTGCTATTGTTATGGTAGTTCCACAGCTGACTTTCGTGGACGAGGTCGCGAGCCGGGCGGCCGTTGGCGCGCCTGGTGTAGGCCCAGTTGGGCAACCCTATCGTGCCGGAGCACCAGCCCGGGTAGGGCATGTAGTCTTCGGCATCGTTTTGGTACATGGCGGAGGCGATACTAATTTGCTTCATGTTGTTGATGCAGTTAGTTCGATGGGCCTGCTCCTTCGCCTTCGCCAGTGCCGGGAGCAGCAGTGACGCCAAAATGGCGATGATGGCGATGACGACCAGCAACTCAATCAGCGTGAACGCCGACCCTCTTTTTTGTGGAGTGTTCATGGTTCGTTTCAGTGCTTGGATCAACTTTCACCGGTTGAGCTGTTTTTGCAACCCCATTTTGCAATTCTTGACAGATAGCGAAAACTACCGGAGGTTGCCCGACGAGTTGTTTATGGGAATTGCACCTGCAAAACTTTATGTGGCAGATCTTGGGGAGCGGGCTGTGGTTCGCATAACGGGCCGCGCGAACTGCCTGTCCAGCGTCCCTTTCAAGCGCGTCATCAACAGTCTGATTGAGCGAGGCCGCCGGGTCTTCACGCTAGACTTGAGCGACTGCCAACTGATGGACAGCACATTTCTCGGGGTGTTGGTTGGTCTGAACCGCACCCTTGGCCAGTCGGAACCGGATGGGGGGTTTTCACTCTACAGACCAACGGAGCCGGTTCGCGTCCTGCTCGACAACCTGGGAATCCTCGAGTTGTTCAGTACTGCAGAGTCGCTTGACCAAGCGGAGGCTGCTGAGCCGGTTGAGGCCGGCGAAGCGCCGGACAAAACCGAACTCACCCGTACCAGCCTGGAGGCACACCAAACCCTCACCGACGCCAACCCGGAGAACGGGGCCAAGTTTAAGGAGGTCACCCGATTCCTTGAGGAAGATTTGAAGCAGCAAGAGGCTGCCGATTCATCGGACTAAATTTTCAGTCGGTGATATTGGCCGACGGCCGGCTGCGTCAGGGTGACGGTCTTGCCGTTTGGCCAACGGATCACCAATTTAT